>Ga0334890_1001298_pt1 | contig 34376 bp, 26 predicted proteins | sample GraSluR1_MG_3_FD_207220 | JGI IMG/M metagenome (GOLD analysis project Ga0334890, IMG submission 207220) | Sludge microbial communities from methane-producing bioreactor in Wageningen University, Netherlands - Granular Sludge_31_08-R1 | ecosystem: Engineered > Bioreactor > Anaerobic >... | reverse complement strand
CGCCTCAGCCTCGGCGATCTCTTCGTCTTTCATGGGAGCATCGGTACCACCGAAATCCACCGTCTGCTGGATGAACTGCTGGATGCCACCCCCGGAGCCTATGCCCTGGTAGTTCATCTTCACTCCCGGAGCTACCAAGTGTGTGAATTCGCCTATCCACTCCAGGTAGAGGGGGGCGGGAAAGGTGGCGCCGGCCCCGTTCAGGTTGGCGCTCAGCCCCGGCTGAGCCGGACCGCCGGCGTTCTCGGGCGGCGTGACCGAACCGTTCCGGCCGGCGATGATCACTGCAGCTACCGCCACGATGATGACGATGATGAAGGTAACGATGAGAGAACGCCTGCGCATGCAACACCTACAATCGTCGTGTGATGGAGCCCAGAGGCGCACCCGCACGCGGAGCATCCCCGGCGGGGAACCTTGGAGCGGACTGCTTTCATGGTAGCACTCCGTCGCCGGGGAGTATGCGACCTCGGGTTCAGCGAAATAGGAGGCCGCGGGCAACCACGCCGTCATAGAGCCAGGCTGCAGGCAACCACGCCGTCATCGCGACAGATTCAGGGTCACCGTCTCACCGGGCGAGCCGAACAGCATCAGGTACATGGCCTCGCCGGTACCGGCGAGAGTGATTCGGCCGCTTCCCCGGCCGGACGCAATCTGCTCGAAACCGTCATCATAGAGCCGCCACTCCTCGCCGCCACTCACGGAGAGCGTACCGGTGGCCGGCAGTGCACGCCACTCGTTGAGCCCCTCGCTGCCGATGGTGACGGTGGAAGGTCCCAGTGCGAGTGCGGGAACTCCGGCAAGCGGGCGGTACAAGGTGCTGCCTTGGCGTAGCCACTCTTCGCCGTCCACTGCAACGACGGCAATGTCGTTGAGGTCACGTCCAGTGCTGCCTGGGATGAGAAGGAACATGCGGGCACGGGCGTCATCGGTCGATGCATCCAGAATATCCACGTCGGGCGTGAACAGATAGCCTGGAAGCTCGGGCAAAGTGGTCAGTGTGAAGCTGGGATCGAACTCCCTGACTGCAGAGGTCCAATCGTCGCTGCTCACGTTGGCATGAAGGTACCTCTGGCCGGCCCGCTCCTCCCACGCCGCCGTCATCGCCCGCGTAGCGAAGAGCTTCTCCCCGTAGAGGATTGCCATGAGGTAGTGGCCATACCCGGTGGTGGCTCGCACCGCCAGGTAGCTGCGACCGTCACCGGCGACGTGACGCCAAGAGAACATCGGGTTCTCGTCGCTCGTGTACCAGCCGTCGGTGCGCAGTGTGAGATTCGTGAGGCCCGGACTCCAACCCTCGCCGGTCCACGTCTCGATGGAGAGGGAGCCGTCGGGCGCGACCGTGGCACGGCAAACCAGAGAGTTACCCGCATACAGTCCGCTGAGAGCCCGTTCCTCGCCCTGCGACGGCGTGACTTCCGGTAGTGTCGTCTCCTCCGGCGGCTCGGGCATGGCATCCAGACTGCCCCGTTCGGTCAGCGCACGCAGCAGTATGTGCTCGGCGACGGCCAAGGCGCGCGGGCCCCCTTCGCTGTCAGTCAGTACGACAGCTGCCAATTGTTCCTCCGGCAACACGAGGAACTCCGCACTGTACGCAAAGGTCTTGCCGGCCTTACCCCACGCGGTGATGCCCACGGCTGCCATCCCCGGCTGGGTCACCGTGTCCCACCCCAGGCCGTATCGCAAGCCGTCCGACGGGAGCGGATTGAAGGTGCCGGCAGTCTGGTCGGTCGCCATCTCGGCCACCGATCCGGGGGAGAGTATGCGCACCTCGCCGAGAGAACCTCCGTTCATCAGCATCATGGCGAGCCGGCCCATGTCGGAAGGGGTGGAGTAGAGCCCGCCCGAGCCATAAGCGCTCATGAATTCGGGTGTCACGAGCTGCCCCTCGACGTAAGCCTCGGCGTAAGCGCCCGCCGGCAGATCCTCGGGCTTCTGAGCGTAGCGGCTGTCGTCCATACCCAGCGGGGCGAGAATCTCCTCGTGGACGAAATCGGGATAGCTCCGGCCGGTGAGCGCCTCCACCAGTATCTCGACCATGGTGAAGCCGTCGTTGCAATAGACGTTCAGGTAGCCCGGGTCGTGCTTCAGGCGTTCCTCCTTCAGTGCGGTCAACACCTGTTCGGCGTAGTCGGTATACGGTACCGCCATGGAACCGTTGCGGTAGTCGGAGCCGGCGAACCCTGATGAGTGGTTCACGAGCATGCGTACGGTGATATCGCGGTACTCGGGTGAGAGCATGCTGAACTCAGGTAGGTAGGTCACGACCGGTTCGTCCAATTCGATCTTGCCCTGATCGGCCAGCATCATGACGGAGATGGTGGCCAAGAGCTTGCTCACCGACCCGATGCAGTAGAGCGTGTCGGTGGTGGCGGCTTGGCCGGTCGACTTCTGCGCCAGCCCGAAGGCCTCGCTCCACACCACGGTCTCGCCGTCCACCAGAGCGACCGACATGGAATCGGCGCCCGTCTCCTCGAGGGCTTCGCGTATGGCGGTGCGGCATTCGGCGATGGTGGCCGTGTAGGTCGGAACCACCGGTGCCGGAGCCGTGGTGGTGACACCCGGTGCGGTGGTGGTGGCGCTCGGTGTGGTGGTCTGGGGTGCAGCCGTGCACCCCGCAAGAGCCGCGATGATTGCAAGCAGCAGCGCGCTCATCAACGCAACGCCAACAACCCTCCTCAGTCTCATGGTCGCTGGAATCATCGTGTCCTCCCGAATCTCACCCTGTGTCCGCTGTTCCGGCGCAGCGCGCGGCTCCTCCTACTGGCCTCATCGGCCCAAGCCGAAGGTTTCTTGAGGCCATGGCGGCATCACCGCGCGGCGTGGCTGTGTGGTCCTTCAGTCCTGTCGGACGCGCGGGTCCGGCGCCGCCTGCGCGAACGCGCTATCCTCTATCGGGCGATCCCTATCCCTTGACCGGCCCAAGAGGAGGACCGTGGCAACCACCTCGGGTTTCGACAACGAGAAGTACCTCGAAGAGCAGAGCCGAGCGATCGTCGAGCGCCGGGAGCGCATCGGTGGCCGGCTCTATCTTGAATTCGGCGGCAAGATAGCCTACGACTTTCACGCCGCCCGGGTCCTGCCCGGCTATGACCCCAACGCGAAGATCAGCCTGCTCCAGAAGCTCAAGGACCAAGCCGAGATCATCATCTGCGTGTATGCGGGAGCCATCGAGCGGCGCAAGATCCGCGCCGACTTCGGCATCCCCTATGACGTCGATGCCCTCAAGCTCATCGACGACCTGCGCGACTGGGGCCTTCTGGTACGGGCGGTGGTCATCACCCGCTTCGAGAACCAACCGTCGGCCGCCATGTTCAAGAAGCGGCTCGAGAGGCGCGGCATTCCCGTCTACGCCCACCGCTACACGAGCGGCTACCCCACCGACGTCGACCGTATCGTGAGCGAGGAGGGCTACGGCGCCAACGATTTCGTGCCCACCGAGCGGTCACTGGTCGTGGTGGTCGGCCCCGGTCCCGGCAGCGGCAAGCTGGCCACCTGCCTGTCGCAGGTCTACCACGAGCACCTGCGCGGCACCACCGCAGGCTATGCCAAGTTCGAGACCTTCCCCATCTGGAATCTTCCCCTCAAGCATCCTGTGAACGTGGCCTACGAGGCCGCCACCGTGGAGCTCCGCGACATCAATCAGATCGACCCCTTCCACCTCTCCGCCTACGGCGAACAAGCGGTGAACTACAACCGTGACATTGAAGCCTTTCCGCTGGTGACGCGCATCCTCGAGCGCATCGGCGCCGCCGCCTTCTACCAGTCCCCCACCGACATGGGCGTGAACCGGGCCGGGTTCGCCATCATCGACGACGCCCTGGTGCGGGCGGCCGCGGAGCAGGAAGTCGTCCGCCGACACTTCCGCTACGCCTGTGAGTACGCCCTGGGCCTGGTCGACCGCGAGGAAGCCGAGCGGGCCGAGCTCATCATGAAGGAGCTCGGCTTGGAGGAGGAGCAACGGGTGGTGGTCGGCCCCGCCCGCGAGGCGGCGGCCCAGGGTGAAATGAAGGGCAAGGGCAACAACGGCGTCTACTGTGGCGCCGCGATCGGCCTGCCCGACGGCCATATCGTGACCGGCAAGAACTCCACGCTCATGCACGCAGCCTCGGCCGCGGTACTGAACGCCGTGAAGTACCTCTCACGTATCCCCGACGACATGCCCCTGCTCACACCCAATGTGATGGCGTCGATCGGAGGCATGAAGAAGAATATCCTCAAGGCAAAATCGGTAAGTCTCGACCTCAACGAGATGTTGATAGCACTGGGCATCAGCGCCACCACCAACCCCGCGGCACAGGCGGGGGTGGAGCGGCTGGTTCAGCTGCGCGGATGTGAGTTTCACACCACTCATCTACCCACCGCAGGCGACGAGGCGGGGCTCAGGCAACTCGGTCTGAATGCCACGAGCGACCCTCAGTTCGCCACGCGGTCACTGGTCATCGGCTAGCACACGAGGAGACGAATCGGCATGGTCAAGGAGATCAGCGCTGCGGAGCTCGACCCGCAGGTCTTCATCAGCGAGAAGGTCGAAGAGATACGGAGTGCCGTCGGCGACGGATACGCCATCAACGCCCTCTCGGGCGGAGTGGACTCCTCGGTGGTCACGCTCTTGGGCCACCGCGCGCTGGGGCCGCGCCTGCGGACGGTCTTCGTGGAGAACGGGCTCATGCGTGCGGGCGAGGCAGAGCAGGTAGAAGCCCTCTTTGGTGACCTCGGCGTGGAAGTCGAGGTGGTCGACGCCCGGGCCGAATTCTTCGCTGCGCTCGCCGGTCTCACCGACCCGGAGGCCAAGCGGGAGGCCATCACCCAGACCTTCTACCGCCATGTGTTCGGCCGCATCGTGCGCGAGACGAAAGCCAAGCACTTGCTACAGGGCACCATCCTCACCGATATCGACGAGACCGTCGCCGGCATCAAGCGGCAACACAACGTCTTCGAGCAGCTGGGTATCGACCCCGAGGAGGCGTTCGGTTACCGCATCCTGGAACCGCTCATTCAACTGCGCAAGGATGGCGTGAGGAAGGTGGGAGAAGCACTCGGCCTGCCCCCCGAACTCTTTGCGCGCATCCCCTTCCCGGGACCGGCCCTCGCCGCCCGAGTCATCGGGGAGGTCACTCCGGAGCGGGTGGAGACGGTACGACGGGCCACGCAGGTGATCGAACGGCTGCTCGCCGGCTGCGGAGCCTTCCAGTACCTCGCCATCCTGCACAAGGACCGGGTGACGGGCATGCGCGACGGCCGGCGCGATTTCGGCCACCAGATCGAGGTGCGCTGCTGGGACTCGACCGATGCCCGTACGGCCCGGCCCACCCGGCTCCCCTTCGACCTGCTTGAACGCATCGCCGAGGAGATGGTCGCGGACGTGCCGGGCGTGGTGAGCGTCACCTACAACATCGCCGCCAAGCCACCCTCCACCATCGAGGCAGTGTAGGGGTCTCGAGCACCTGGGGACCGTGGCGGCGTGGGGACTCGAGGTGCGCCGCCCGAGCCGTTATTCTTCCCCTCGGGAAGCCTCCAGCTTGTGTTAGGGTCTATCTGAGCATGGGGAGAATAGGCTCTCCCTCGGCCCTTGTATACGGACCAAAAGGAGTACGTCGTGAAATCCCTACGGGTCACCGGTCTCACATTCATTCTCATTGCAACCCTCCTTCTTGCCCTACCCTTTGCCCTCGCCGCGTGCGGCTCGGGTGAGGAGGCCCCCGACACAACCACCACGACGGCCGCGGCCCAGCCGGACCCGGCAGAGGCCCCCGAGCCGTTGTGGGACCGGCAGGACTCCGGCGTCACCGACACCCTGCGAAGCGTGTACTTTGCAGACGAGACCAGCGGCTGGGCGGTGGGCGGTGACCAAGGCGGCATCGTGCTCGCCACGAGCGACGGCGGAACCACGTGGGCGGAGCAGTTCTCCCGCGATTCCTACGGCCTCTCGGCGGTGTACTTCGTCGATTCTTCCACCGGCTGGGTCGGTGGGCTGAACGACGGCGACCACAACCTGTTCAAGACAACCGACGGTGGGGCCACCTGGAATCCGCAGTCCACCAGCACTGTCGCCGCCCACGCGGTGGAATCCCTCTCCTTCGTCGACGCGAACACAGGCTGGGCCACCGTCTCCGCCGGCCGCATCTTCGCCACCACCGACGGCGGGAACACCTGGGTGCAGCAGGAGTCCGGGGTGGAAGGCCCCTCGGCCCACCTCTACGACATCCATTTCGTCGACGCCTCCACGGGCTGGGCGGTGGGCTGGCGTTCGGTCACTGAGGGCGGTGTGGTAGTGGCGACCACGGACGGCGGAGCCACCTGGACCGTACAGGACCCGACCGTGGAGTTCGTGCGCTCCATATTCTTCATCGATGAATCGGCCGGCTGGGCAGCCGGACAGGACGGCATCATCGCCACGGCCGACAGCGGGACCACGTGGAGTCCGCTCGACCCAGGCACCACAGCGGTCCTCAACGGCATCTACTTCGTCGATTCCGAGCACGGCTGGGCGGTAGGGGCCGGCGGGGTCATCATCAAGACGGCCGATGGCGGCGTCTCTTGGATGGCGGATCAGAGCCTCGTGACCGGCGCGGGAACATTGCATGCGGTGCACGTGGTCGATCTGGAGAACGGCTGGGCCGTCGGCGCCGACGGCCTCATCCTGCACTACGGCATACCTCAGGTGGAGGCGGAGTAAGCCGTGGTCATTCAGCCGAGAACTCTCTCCCTCTGAATGACACCCGGCCCCCGGTGGGTGCGCCGTCACGGCGCACCCACCGGGGGCCGGCCTCACGAGAGGCCATCCCGCACGTGGCGGGCGCACCTCTTAGTCGTCGAAGTGCCCCTCGGGTGACTCCTCCTTGTGCAGGGTCGCCGCCCGAGTGGTGGCCTTCTCCTCCGTCCATTCGGCCGGGTCTTCCATCCGCGAGACCTTGGGGCCCACGTCGTAGGAGCCGGCCTCGAGGATGGCCTCCACGGCGAGGGGAGCCGTGCCTGCGGCATTGAACACCTCAGTGAGCAGATGCTGGACGAACTCCTCCACAGCCTTCGCCATCCGCTCGCGGATGGGCGCCGGCTCGGCCCAGAGCTTGTTCTCGAAGGGGAGGTTCAGCTTCTTGTAGTCGCCCTTCTTCCAGCCCTTTTCGGTCGCATAGGCCACCATCTCCGCCCACAGAGCCTCGCTCACTCCGGCGTCGGGCATGCGCACGAACTCCCCGGCCTCATCCACGAAGGCGTTGCCGTAATCGTTCACCTTCACACCCCACGAGAGCATCTGCAGCGCCGTGGCCACGTTGGCCTTGGTGGTATGCGTCTCCTGCACGATCCGGTGCAGGCGCTCGAAGCTGTTCCCCGAGGTGCCGTGCTGGGCACCGGAGACCCGGTAGGGCTCGAGAGCCTTGTGGATTGCCGCGGTCAGCTCCACCTGAATGCCGGCGTCGCTGTCCTGGATGCCGTGAGAGGTGCCGTTGTTGAGGGCTATCCAGTCGGGGAAGATATCGTGGGCGTTCAACCCCTGGATCAAGTACAGAGCTTCGTCAACGGTCGAAAGCCCTTCGGAACCCTTGATCTCCCCCACCTCCGTCTCGAGACCCGCCCAGGAGGGCACGAACTCGGCGAGCGTGCGACAGGCTAAGAGATTCTCCTCGTCGGGCATGTGGGACGCATCGATGGCGATGGAAGTGATGCCCGCCTCGAACATAGTGGGTATCTCGACCTTGGCCCGTTCCACGTCGGCCCGGCTCTTCAGCGTGTAGTGGTCGGCATGGACTGCGATGGGCACGGTGATGCCCAGCTCGTTGGCCACGGCGTCGACGTAGGTGGCCATGTTCCAGTAGTTCACGGCACAGTAGGCCCCGGTGCCGCCTTCAGACTTGGCAATCTCGATGATGAGGGCCGCGTCGGCCGCTTGGGCGGCGCGCAAAGCTCCGTAGATGACGAAGCGGTTACGGGCATTGGCGGCGATGGCCATCGCCTTGCCCTTCTTGATCATGGCCCGGTCGATGACCTTGCCACTCACAAGCAGCGCCCGTGAGTGGGGGAAGAGACGGGCCACGTTGGGGGGACGACCCACCTTGAGGGCTTGAGCGAACGCGTCGGAGACCGGCGAGGCAGCACTGCTCATGCGGCTATCCTCCTCTGAAGAAGCGAACGTTGGGGTCTTGGGGGGGGAATGACCCCTTATGGCATAACGTTATCAAGGAATAGAGGAGAGGCCAAACACCACCGCTTCGGTCTCCGAACCCTTCAGGAGAAGAGCTCCTTGAGGCGGATGAGCAGGGATATGTCTCCCTGCACCTTCACCCTGCCCGTCATGTAGGCCATGAGCGGGTTGAGCGAGCCCTGCAGCAGCCCGGGCACGTCGGCGCTACTCACGATGACCGTGGTATCGGCGGGACCGTCCCCCTCGTGCACCGTCACCAGGCCGTCGCGCAGCACGAGGCGGTGGCTGCCGGCATCGCTCAGTGTGAGCTTGAGCACCGCATCGTTTCCGCGCAAGCGATCCCGGTACGGGAGAGCCTTGGCAGGAAGCGTGGCCAGGAAGTTCTCGACGTACTGATCGCGTGGGCCTGCCATGCGCATCCTCCTTCTTGACCGCAGAAGAGACCGGATCAGTCTACCTGAAACGCCCGCGATCCGCGTGCGCGGAGAAGGGAGTCGGAGGGCCCCGCGCAGGCTTGCGCCGCCTCGCGCCGGCCCGCCAGCAAAGCCAGGTCCGGCCATCCCCAACCTCGGTCCAGCCCGATTCATCGCCGCCGGGTTCCGCAGACATCTATCGACACCATCCCATTCCTGCTAGGATGCACACTAAAAAAGGGAGCTCCCTTGAGACGAGTGTGTGCGTGGTGCCAGAGGGAATTCGACGCCGCCATCCCTCCCGGCGAGGCGGATGAGCACGACGTCATCACCCACGGCATCTGTGAGGCGTGCGCCGACTTCTTCGAGGCCAACGAGCCGAAGTCACTGCGGCGCTTTCTGAATGGATTCCAGGTACCCATCCTCTGTTTCGACGGCAACGGGTTGGTGATCACGGCCAACGACGCCGCCTGCTCACTGCTTGACAAGCAGCCGAGCGAGGTCGAGGACTGCCTGTGCGGTGAAGTGATGGAGTGTCGCCACGCCCGGCTCCCTGGGGGTTGCGGGGAAACCACCCACTGCCTGGGGTGCACCCTCAGAAGAACGGTGGTCACCACGTGGGAGACCGGACACAGTGTGGTGAACGAACCCACCTACATCGACCGAGAAGTGACGGGAGACGGCTGGCGGCGCCTTCACCTCACCGTGTCGGCGGAGAAGTGCAACGACGTGGTGCTGCTTCGCATCGACGACCTGAAGGAGATCGTGAGGGGCTGAGCCGGGAGCACCACGCCCCCATTCGAGTCTGCGGACCCCGCCCGCCTGTCGCCCGCCGCGCGATTGGCGTGCCGGGTCACGACGTTGCCACTCAGCATGCCTCCCCCTCTCCGGGTTCCCCCATCCGGTGGCCCGCCCTCTCGTCCGATCGCCGCAGCTGACCGAGTGAATCCTCCACCCGCGCCCGCGGTATCCCCGCCGCCGCAAGCTCTTCGTCGCTCCTCTCAAGAAGGCCCGCCAGCCAGCAGGCGGCCTCTTCGCGGAACGCCCGATCCGTCCCGGTGGGATCACCCACTTTCAGCAACTCGAACACCGCGTGTTCGGCCTGCGCGAAGTCGGGCACGCTCACGAAGTGGCGGAAGAGCCCTGCCCACTGCTGTGTGGCGAGCGGCCCGGCCTGCGACCAGAAGGCCCGAATACGTTCGTCGATCTCCGCAGCCGCATCGTCCGTTGCGGCGGCCGAGACGGCGAGTGCCAGCACCAATGCCCGGCGCCGGCGTTCGCCCGCCGCCTCCCTGCGGCCCAGCTCCTCCAGTACGTCGGCTTCCAGCGCCGAGAGGTCCGCCAGCATGAGCGCCCGCTCCACATCGAACTCCCCACCCACCCTGAGCAGCGCCAGTAGGCTGTCGTCGGTGAGCGAGTGAAGAAAAGGCCCGCTGAAGCCAAACAAGAGCTCCCCGGCCTCCTGCACAGTGCGCAGGGAGTGCTCGGGATCCTCCTGGCCCGCCGCGCGGCGAAGGAAGACTCCGAACTGCTCGATCATGCGAACGACATAGTCGCGCTGGTACATAAGCCACTATGATACCCGTAGAGGTGGACTCGAACGACGTCGGCCGTAGGAGCGAACTCGGTGCGTACGTTCGTCATTGCCGATGCGCACGGCTACCCGGAGCTGATAGAGAACGCCCTGCGCCACGGGGAGTTCCACCCCGGCGAGGACAACTTCGTCTTCGCGGGCGACCTGCTGGACCGGGGACCAGATGCCGAGAGCTGCCTTGGGCTCGTGGAGAGATACGCCACCGAGGTGCTCTTCGGCAACCATGAGGCTGCCGTACTCCTCGGATTTCCCATCCTTCCCCAGAATCCCGCAAGCCTGCACTTTCGTCCCCTCTTCTTCGACAAGCTGTTCCACCCGCAGCCGGTGCCCTGGAAGACGGCCTCCTGTGTGGAGGGGGTGCTCATAACCCACGCAGGGGTGTCCCGAGCCTGGTCACGTGTGTTCCGTGGCTCCTGCCGAAGCAATCCGCGCCGCCTGGCCGATCACCTGAACGAGCAGTTCTTCGAAGCGGTGCTCGAGGCGATCGAGACCTCCGCAGGCGAGTGGAGCGATGCGGGCATACTGGGCTACGACGGCCCCCTCTGGTTCCGGCCGAACAGGTTCGGAGGGGGCGCTTTGCCCGGATGCACGCAGATCGCCGGCCACACACCCCCTTCCGGGTTCGAACCGGAACGCGATCTCTACCTCATAGATCCAGACACCTCCATGGGTCTGGACGACTCCGGCCGCTTCCGCTATGCCCTGGTCGTGGACGGAGTCGTGACGGTGGTCGAGGGAAGTCTCAGCCGGCCCTGACGCCCCCTGCCGGCGCCCTACGGCACAGGAATGAGCAGCACCGGCACCTTCGAGTGCCGCGCCACCTCGTTGCCCACACTCCCCAGGAAGAATTCCGCCACCCGGCCTCGCCCCTGGCTCCCCATGATGACCAGGGAGACCCCTTCGCCGGTGGCCTCGCTGATGACCTTCTTGGGAGAACCGTGCCGCACGTCGGTGTGGACTTCGGGCACGCCGCGCTCGGTGAGTTCCTTCAGCAGCGGGTCGAGGCGCTTGGAGTCGGCCTCGTCCATCTCCCGAATCTCCGCCTTCGAGCGCAGATGCCGCTCCACTGCATCGATGTTCTGCGCATGGAGCAGGGTGACGGCTTTGGCGCCGCGTTCCACAATCCTCTTCACGAAGTCGAAGGCGTACTCGGCGTTCTCGGAGAAGTCGGTGGGGAAGAGAATGTTGCCCAGGAAGTCGCAGCGTACGAGCTCGCACACCTCCCGTTCGTCCTGCATGTCGAAGGTGAGCCGTACGAGCAGAGTGGGCCTGGTCATGGAGTGAAGAACCGCATCCGCCACACTACCCAGCTTGATCTCACTGGTACCGGTCTCTCCGTGCGAACCGACCACCACGAGCGAACAGTCGTGTTCCTCGGCTTGATGGTTGATCTCGCGGTGGGGCAGGCCTATCACCATGTCTGACTCCACCCGGTAGCCCATCTCAGACAGTGCCTCCGCCTGGCGCACCAGAGCGGGCTCGGCCATCTTGAGGAGCTGGGGCGCCAGCTCCCGCGCCCCGCGCAGATTAACGCAATACAGGAGGCGCACCTCTTCGGTCCCCAGGGACTTGATGCCCCCCATGGCCTCGATGACACGATCGGAGGCCGCGGACAGATCGGTGGCGACCAGAATCTTCGGGAACATGTGTGGTCCTCCTTGGTTCGGATGCCCCTACTGTACCCAGCGGACGGAATCACACACACCGATCAGATGGTAGTCTCCGCACACCCCCGGAGGTCCGAGCAAACGACAACGCCGCCCGGATGAGCATGAGACCCAATCCCCGCCCCCGAGCCTCCGGCCTCACGTACAGGCGCTTGAGTTCGGCGGTGCGGGAAAGGTCATGAGGCCGCAGCCCAGTATCCATTTCGTCCCGAAATGCCGACGACCCGGAGATTCTCCGGGCCGGCGGTTCACACTACGAAACTATGGTGGGCGATGCTGGATTTGAACCAGCGACTTCTGCCGTGTGAAGACAGCGCTCTTCCCCTGAGCTAATCGCCCCTATGTGAGACACGATGATAGCAGGCACCCCGGAGGTCGCCAAGCACACAGCGCAAGGACTCGACCACCCGGCCCGCCGGGCGTGACCCGCCGGGAGAACGCATAACCCGCCCGTGTGTGCCCCAGACACGCGGCCCGTACAGCGACACCTATACCACCTCCCGAACCTCACCGATACCCCGTACTTCACATATTGACATCTTCGAGCCGAGGCGTAGAGTGAAGCTATAGGGCGACCCGGGCCGACCCCGCACGCGCAACCAGGTTTGATGCGCACGAAATAGAAGGTGATGCCGCATGGCCCATCTCAAGGAAACCATGTTCATCGACGCCCCGGTGGAGAAGCTCGACCGCATTGTGGGCGACCCCCGCCAGTTCTCCAACTTCTGGGAAGGTGCGAGCGAGCCGTCCAAGGTGGAGGGTGACGGCGGACCGGGAACCGTCTTTGAATTCACCCAGCTCATGATGGGAGTTCCCCTACATGAGACACAGCGCACGGTCGAGGAGCGGCACGACCCCGATGGAAGCACTCACTGGCGCTGGGAATTCGAGGGAACCAGCTCCGGCTGGGTGACCTGCGACCACGTGCCCAAGGACGAAGGTGCCGAGATCACCACGGAGTTCGACTACACTGTTCCCGGGAGCGTTGTCGGCAAGATGGCCGATCGCCTCTTCATCGAGAGGAGAGAGGCCAGGGGCTTCCACCACAGTCTCGAGAATCTGAAGCATCTCGCGGAGACATCCGACTAGAGAACCGAGTAGAGGCCTCCTCCGGCGAGTGAAACCGGTGGAGAGGCATTGAAGAAGTGACCGGCCGGTCCGGGCCACCCACTGCCAAGAACAGCTACGCAGCCAGCCGATTCTGAGGCCGCCTCGGGTGCGCCGCCACGGTCACGGGGCCGCCGCCGTCACGGGCCCGCGGCCGACACGAGTCGGCCGCCGTCACGGGCCCTCCACCTTGAAGCGGCGCAGGCGCAGCGAGTTGGACAGCACACTCACCGAGGATAAGGCCATGGCCACGGCGGCGAACACCGGGTTCAAGGTCACGCCGAAGAAGGGGTAGAGAATACCGGCGGCCACGGGGATGAGCAGGGTATTGTACCCGAAGGCCCACACCAGGTTCTGCCGTATGGTGCGCATGGTGGCCCGGCTCAGGCGGATGGCGGTGACGATGGGCATGAGGCTGCCGCGGATGAGCGTGATGTCGGAAGCCTCCAGTGCTACATCCGTGCCCGTCCCGATGGCCATGCCGATGTCCGCTTGGGCGAGAGCCGGCGCATCGTTGATGCCGTCACCCACCATGGCCACCAGCCGCCCTTCACTCTGCAGCTGCTTGACCTTTTCGGCCTTCTGACCCGGAAGCACCTCGGCGAGCACCCATTCTATACCCACGCTTCGCGCCACCGCCTCTGCCGTCTGGCTATTGTCACCCGTGATCATATAGACATCGAGCCCCAGGTCTCGAAGGCCCGACACCGCGTCAGCGGAATCGGGTTTGACCGTGTCGGCCACCGCGATGAGACCCGCCACGCGCCCCTCGACGGCCACGAACATCGGGGTCTTGCCCTCTCCCGCCAGCGCCGCAGAACGCTCACCCACCCCGTCCAAGGCGACGGCCCTCTCCTGCATGAAGGCCTCATTGCCCAAGAGGACTCGCCGCCCCTCCACCGTGACCTCCACCCCTCGTCCCGGGACGGCGTTGAAATCGGTGGCCGGAGCCAGGCTGAGGGCGGCCTCCCGAGCGGCCTCCACGATGGCCTCACCCAGGGGATGCTCCGAACCCACCTCTCCGGAGGCGGCCAGCCGCAGGAGCTCTCGCTCATCGAAGTCGTCCACCGCCATCACATCCGCTACTGAGGGCTTTCCTTCAGTAAGCGTGCCGGTCTTGTCCAGCACCACCACTCCAAGACGATGGGCGCGCTCAAGAGCCTGCGCGTCGCGGATGAGGATGCCGTTCTCGGCTCCCTTGCCCGTGCCGACCACGATGGCCGTGGGCGTGGCCAACCCCAATGCGCAGGGGCAGGCGATGATGACCACCGAGACGAACGAAAGAAGAGCCAGCGTGAGAGCGGGCGCCGGCCCGAAGAAGAGCCACACCAGGAAGGTGATGAGAGCCACGCCCAACACAACCGGCACGAAGATGCTCGAGATGTAGTCGACCAGCCTCTGGATCGGAGCTTTGGAGCCCTGGGCCTCCTCCACCAACCTCACGATCTGGGCAAGAGCCGTATCCCGGCCCACCTTCGTCGCCTTGAACCTGAATGACCCGGTCTTGTTGATCGTCGCCCCTATGACCTCATCGGCGGGGCCCTTCTCCACCGGCATGGGCTCGCCGGTCAGCATCGACTCATCCACCGCCGAGCGCCCCTCGGTCACGACCCCGTCAACCGGAACCTTCTCCCCCGGCCGCACGACCACGATGTCGCCCACGACGACGTCTTCCACGGCAATGTCCCACTCCACTCCCTCTCGCACCACCGCCGCCGTCTTGGCCTGGAGACCGATGAGCTTCTTCAACGCCTCCGAGGTGCGGCCCTTGGCTCGAGCCTCCAGAAAGCGGCCCACCAGGATGAGAGCGATGATCATGGCCGAGGTCTCGAAGTAGACGTCCATGCTGAAGCCGGCACCTACGGCGGCTTGGAATGCGTCCGGGAACAGGGTGACTGCGGCAGAGTAGAAGTAGGCGGCGGAGGTGCCCACCGCGATGAGTGTGTTCATGTCGCTGGTACGATGGCGCAGGGCCGCCCACGCACCCCGGTAGAACTGCCATCCCGCCCAGAACTGCACCGGGGTGGCCAGCGCGAACATGATGAACCACATCTGCCGCATGGTCATGATGTGCATCCACCACTGCATGGGAATGAGCATGCTCACCATGAGCACGGCCCCCACCGCCGCGCTGAAGATCATCTTGGTGCGGAGAAGCCCCAACTCCCGCAGGCGGGCGCGCTCCTGGGCGGCGCCGGGCTCTTCGCCGGCGGCCGCCTCCTCGTCGAGGAGACCATAGCCCGCCATCTCCACAGCCCGGCGCAGGTCTTTGCGCTCCAGCATGCCGGGCACATACTGCACCAGCACCTTCTCGGTGGCGAAGTTGACCGAGGCGTTGACCACCCCAGGGAGCGCCTTGAGCGCCTTCTCCACCCGAGCCACACAGGCCGCGCAAGTCATGTTGGTGACGGCGAAGCTCTCCGTGGTGAGAGCCACGTCATAGCCAACGTCGCGCACGGCCTCCACGAGCGTCTCAGGGGAAACCGTCTCGGGATCGAAGCTCACGGTGGCCTTCTCGGTGGCGAGGTTCACCCCGGCTTCCGCTACTCCCGGCACCTTACGCAGACCCTTCTCCACCCGAGCCACACAGGCCGCACAGGTCATGCCGGTGATGGGAAACTGCAGGGAGCGGGCTCCCGCCCGACGGGACTCATCGGTCGGCGTTCCGGTAGCCAGCACAGGCGTCGACCGGGCATCGACCGCCGTCTTCTCCTCATGCGTGCCTGCGTGGGTGTCGTCAGCCTTCATCATGCTGAGTAGAGTATGCCATATTCTGGTATATACCCCACGAGGTATTAGCGCCACACGTGCCGGCAACAGCAGGCTTCAGTTGGACGCACAAGGCCTCACAGCAACCGAGAGCACGAGGCTCCCTCGGTGGGCCCGCACGCCCTCGGGTAGAACGTCTACTCCAGCTGCGACTTCAGCCGCCGCGTCTTCTCCGTGGCCTGCAACTTTGAAAGCGCCTTGGCTTCGATCTGGCGGATGCGCTCGCGGGTGACCCCAAAGCGGCGCGCCACTTCCTCGAGGGTACGGGGGTGTTCGCCCTTCAGGCCGAAGCGCAACTCGATGACTTTCCGCTCCCTGTAGGGCAGGGTGTTCAGCGCCTCGCTCACCGTGTCCTTGTCGAGCTGCACGGCCACCACGTCGAAGGACAGAATAGCGTCCTCGTCCTCGATGAAGTCACCGAGCTCGGAGTCCTCTTCCTCTCCCACCGGCGTCTCGAGCGAGACCGTGGTCTGGCTGATCTTCAGGATCTCGCGTATCTCAGCCGTGGTCATGTCCATCTCGTTGGCCAGTTCCTCGGGCGCGGGTTCGCGGCCCATGTCTTGGAGCAGGCCCCGCTGCACGCGGATGAGCTTGTTGATCTTCTCGACCATGTGCACCGGAATGCGGATGGTGCGGGCCTTGTCGGCGATGGCGCGAGTGATGGCCTGCCGGATCCACCAGGTGGCATAGGTGGAGAACTTGTGGCCCTTGCGGTAGTCGAACTTCTCCACGGCACGAATGAGCCCCAGATTACCCTCTTGGATGAGGTCGAGGAAGCTCATGCCGTCGGTGTGGTAACGCTTGGCGATGGAGACGACCAACCGAAGATTGGCCTCGATCAGCTCATGTTTCGCGAGGATATCGCCGCGCTCGATACGCTTGGCCAGCGAGACTTCCTGCTCAGCCGTGAGAAGCTGAACTCTCCCGATCTCCTTGAGGTACATACGTACCGGATCGGTGGTGGGCATATCGACTTCGATGGCGAAGGCTCCACCATCTGCAGGCCAGCGGCCTTCCCCCCCAGCGTCGGAACCGGCCGCCTCGTCTGACCGGTCCGCACATGCTTCGTCAACGATGTCTATGCCGCGATCGAGCAGACGGGTGTAGATGGTCTCTCGCTGCTCCGTGGTGGGATCGACATCGAACAGGACCTCTTCGATGTCTTCCGTGTTGACGTACCCCTTGACGTGACCGAGCTCGACCAAACGCTCGACCAAGACCTCGACATCATCAGCGTTGATGGCCCACTTCTCCACAACCACCTCGCCTCAATCAGAGGAATGAATGCGGGAACAGCAGCACGCCTCCTTGACGCTACTCTGCGCAGGCAGCGTGGTCTGCTGCAGCCGGACCGCCATTGTCACTGATAAGCCACTTGGTGCCGTATTCACGCATGTGGTCCACGAGGGGAATGAGGTCGGCCCCCATCTCGGTGAGGGAGTACTCAACCCGCGGCGGGACCTCAGGGTAACTGGTACGGGTGATGATGCCCGCCCTCTCGAGCGTCTTCAACCGCTCGGACAGAGTCTTGGGGCTGATGCCTTTGAGGGAGCGCTCGAGGGCGCTGAAACGATTGATGCCGTCGGAAAGATCGCGAAGAACCAGAAGGGTCCACTTGCCGGAGATGATGTCTGCGGTCTTCAGGACCGGGCAGGAGTCGTCGGTAGTAGTGTGGCGCACGTTACACAAACCTTCCTGTCGCACGGGTACATAACCGGACATATAGGCTCGGCTTCAAGCCGTGTAAAAGGTGAAGAGAGGGTGCTGCAGGATAGCAGAGGTCCCTTCTCATTTCAACCAGAGTCGCCTCCACTCTAGCCCTTCAGGTAGCGGCGCAGGAGGTCGTTCACCATCTGTGGATTGGCCTGTCCTTTCGTCTGCTTCATGATTTGGCCGACGAAGAAACCGAGCACTTTGTCCCGACCGCGGCGGAACTCCTCCACCGGGCCGGGATTGGCTTCGACAAGATCGCGCACCATGGCCTCGAGCTCCGCGGCGTCCGATATCTGCCCCAGGCCCTCCTCCTCGACGATGGCGCGCGCGGGCCTGCCCGTCTCCACCATCAACTGGAACACGTCCTTGGCCATCTTGCTGGAGAGCGTACCTTTCTTGAGCAGAAGGAGGAGCTCGGACAGGCCGGCGGCCGTCACCGCCGACTCCGACACCTCGCAGCCGGCACTGTTCAGGTACGCGGCCAGATCGCCCATCACCCAATTGGCCGCCAGCTTGGAGTCGCCCACCGAGGCGGCCACCTCCTCGAAGTACCCGGCGAGCTCGCCGTTCACCGACAGGACGCCGGCGTCATAGGCGGGCAGGCCGTACTCGGCCACAAAGCGCTCCTTGCGGGCGGCCGGCAGCTCGGGCAGGGTGCAGAGCACCCGCTCCACGTACTCGCGGGACAGCACCACCGGCACCAGATCCGGTTCGGGGAAGTACCGGTAGTCGTGGGCTTCTTCCTTGCTACGCAGCGTGGTGATGCCGCCGGTGCCGGGATCGAAGTGAACGGTCTCCTGCACGATGCGCCCCCCGCTGGCCAAGAGCACCATCTGCCGGTCGAGCTCGGCTTCGAGCGCCCGCTGCAGGTAGCGGAAGGAATTCATGTTCTTGAGTTCGGTCTTGGTGCCCAGGGGCCCGCCGGGCTCACGCACGGAGATGTTGGCGTCGACCCTCAGCGAGCCCTCCTCCATGTTCACGTCGGAGACGCCCAAGTGGCGGATGAGGCTGCGCAGCTGGGTGAGGAAGAGGCGGGCCTCCTCCGGGGACCGGATGTCGGGCTCGGTCACGATCTCCACAAGCGGGGTGCCGCCACGGTTGAAGTCGACAAGCGAGTGGTCGGCCCCCTCGATACGCCCGGCCGCCCCACCCGCGTGCACGAGTTTGCCGGCGTCGTCCTCCAGGTGGCAGCGCGTGATGCCCACGCGGTGGGTGGAGCCGTCGGCCAGCTCGACGTCGAGGTAGCCTCGCACGGCCAGGGGTAGATCGTACTGGGAGATCTGATAGCCCTTGGGCAGATCCGGATAGAAGTAGTGCTTGCGATGGAAGATGGTGTAGGGCGTGATCTCGCAATTCAGGGCCAGGCCGACCCGGGTGGCGTATTCGACCGCCCGCTCGTTGATGGTGGGCAGCGTGCCCGGATGGCCCAAACACAGGGGGCACACCAGCGTGTTCGGCTGTTCGCCGAACCTGACCGGGCAACCGCAGAACATCTTGGTGGCAGTGTTGAGTTGGATGTGTATCTCGAGGCCGATCACACTCTCAAGCTCAGGCATAGCCTTACCTCCAGCCTCACCCGCGCTCCCCGGGGCGCCTGCGGCGGCGAACCGCGCTGCCGCACTCACTGCCCGCCTCCGATACCCGCCGGCCGTGCCTTCACCGCCAGCTTCTGCTCCAAGGCGTGTGCCGCCTCGAACAGACCCTGCTCGCTGAAGTGGGGGCCCACCAGCTGCACGCCCACCGGAAGCCCCTGCGAGGCACCGCCGGGTAGGCTGAGGCCGGGCAGCCCCGCGAGATTCACGGGGATGGTACACAGATCCGACAGGTACATGGCCAGCGGATCCTCCATGCGCTCACCCAGCTTGAAGGCCACGGTGGGAGACGTGGGCGAAACCAGGAAGTCGAAGCGCTCGAAGGCCTGCTTGAAGTCTTCGATGATAATGGTGCGGGTGCGCTGCGCCTGGCCGTAGTAGGCGTCGTAGTAGCCGGCGGAGAGTGCATAGGTGCCGATCATGATGCGGCGGGTGACTTCAGGGCCGAAGCCCTCACTGCGGGTGCGGGTGTACATGTCCATGAGGTCGGTGGCTCCAGACGCGCGGTGGCCGAAGCGCACGCCATCGAAGCGGGCGAGGTTGGCTGAGCATTCCGCCGGGGCGATGATGTAGTAGGCGGCGATACCCCTCTCGACGCTGGGGAGGCTCACCTCTTCACACACCCCGCCCAGGGCGTGGATGGCGGCCACAGCGTCGTTGAAGACCTCACGCACACCTGGTTCGCAGGCCTCGCCCAGATACTCCCTGATGATGCCGAAGCGCAGGCCGGCGAGATCGACCGCAGTGGGGAGGGTGAGAGGCTCCGGAAGACCCAGGCTGGTGGAATCGTATGGATCGCGGAAGGAGATGAGGTCGAGCAGAGCGGCGGCGTCGCGCACCGTGCGGGCGAAGGGGCCGATCTGGTCCAGGGAACTGGCAAACGCGATGAGCCCGTAGCGGCTCACCGCCCCGTAGGTGGGCTTCATGCCCACTACGCCGCAGAGAGATGCCGGCTGGCGAATGGAACCCCCGGTGTCTGAACCGAGCGACCAGGGTGCCTCACCCGCCGCCACCGAGGCCGCCGAGCCCCCGCTCGAGCCTCCCGGCACCCGGTCCAGATCCCAAGGGTTGCGGGTGATCTGGTACGCGGAGGTCTCGTTGGAGCTCCCCATGGCAAACTCATCCATATTCAGCTTGCCCAGGAAGATGAGGCCTTCCGCCCGCAGCTTGGCCACCACCGAGGCGTCGTAGGGCGGCACGTAACCCGCGAGGATGCGCGAGCCGCAGGTGGTCTCAAGCCCCTTGGTGCACAGGATGTCCTTGAGTGCGATGGGCACACCCTCCCAGGGCTTCCTCTCGCCGGAAGCTTTGGCGTCGACCGCCCGTGCCTGCGCCCGGGCATCCTCACCGAGGACGCTGAGAAAGGCGCCCACTTCCCCGTCGACGGCCTCGATGCGGGCAAGGTACGCGTCGACTATCTCGAGAGCCGACGCCTCCCGCTTCTCCAAGAGCTCGCGGCAGCGAAGAGCGGTGAGTGGATACGTATCGGCGTAGAGCGTGCCCGCCATGCCGCTCACCCCTCCCCGATCCGGGGCACGAGGAAGTGTCCGCACTCCACGGCGGGGGCGTTGGCCAAGGCCTCCTCCTGAGTGAGACATGCCCTCGGCTCGTCGGCCCGGAAGACGTTCTTCACGTCGACGGCGTGCGCGGTGGGAGCGACACCGGCAAGATCGAATTCGTTCAGGCGCGCGATGTAGTCGATGATGGTGGACAGCTCGTGCTGAAGCCGCCCGATCTCATCGTCGTCGAAACGTAGGCGCGCCAAGCGGGCAACATGGATCACTTCTTCGCGGGAGATCACCCCGGTCTCTCCTTGAGCGTCGCGGCCTGGACGGTGCCAGAGCCGCCTGCACGGCCGCCTGTCGAGAGCGGGCGCGCACCGGCGACGGCACACTGCCCGGGATTATAGCGTTCGCACCACACAACGGGCAGGGCCCGGAAAGGGGAAGGGCGCCCAAGGGCGCCCCAGAGGAGAAAGGAGAGCTTGGATGGGAAACTCTCAATCCTTCCTATCGGCACTCCGGGGCCGGACCTTGAGCAATTTTCTGCGGGGCAGGCGAAGCCCCGGTTGAGGCCGCCGGTGGACGGCCGCGCTCAGCCGCCGGTGCGGGTGGCGGGCGAGACGGGGCCGGCCGACTGAGCCCGGTCGACCGGGCTCAGTCGGCCACGTCCTTCAGCTGCTGGGCGTCGCGGAAATTCTTGAGCCGGTTGAGCGTCTTGGCCTCCACCTGCCGGATGCGCTCTCGAGTGACCCCGAAACGCTCACCCACTTCCTCCAAGGTGAGTGGAGGACCGCCCTTCAGACCGAAACGCAGTTCGAGCACCTTGCGCTCCCTCGCCGGCAGCGAGTCCAGCACTCTCTGAAGATCCTCCCGGCGGATCTTGCGGGCCACCGCGTCGGGAGGCTGCTCGGCATCCAGGTCGACGATGAAATCGCCCAGTTCGGATTCGTCCTCCTCCCCGGTGGGGGACTCCAGCGAGATGGGCTCCTGGGCCGTCTTCTGGATATCGCGTACCTTGGTGACGGGCACGCCCATGGCGTCGGCGATCTCCTGAAGGGTGGGCTCCCGGTTGAGCTTCTGCAGGAGTTCCCGCTGAATACGGGACATCTTGTTGATGGTCTCGACCATGTGCACGGGCACCCGGATGGTACGAGCCTGATCGGCGATAGCGCGGGTGATGGCCTGCCTGATCCACCAGGTGGCGTAGGTGGAGAACTTGTAGCCGCGGGTGTAGTCGAACTTCTCGACCGCCCGAATGAGGCCCAGGTTGCCTTCCTGTATGAGATCGAGGAACGAGAGGCCCCTCCCCACATAACGCTTGGCGATCGAAACCACGAGACGCAGATTGGCCTCGGTGAGACGGCGTTTGGCCTCCACGTCTCTGTCCTCGACCCGCTTGGCCAACTCCGACTCCTGAGCGGCGGTGAGCAGCGGTACCTTACCTATCTCCTTGAGGTACATGCGCACCGGATCGGAGGTGCTGTGGTCGATGTTGACATCGAGCTTGCTGAGGAATTGCTCCTCCTCTTCGTAGTCATCTTCCTCGACCGATTCGGGGTCGACGACTTCCACGCCCAACTCGAACAACTGCGAGTAGAGCTCCTCGAGCCGCTCGGTGGAGATGTCGGCCTGGTTGAGGAGCAGGCTCACCTCGTCAGGAGTGACGGAGCCTTTCTCCTGGCCCCGCCTGACAAGCGCGCCGATAAGCTCTTCTTCAGTATGCCCGTCGACCACCACGGCCTTACGCCTCATCCTCGATGGCTGCGAGTGCCGCCCGCACGCTCTGCTGAAGCACCTCAAGCTCGAGGAGACGCTTCTCTCCCTCCGCATCGAGTTCACCCGACGCCAGTCTGCCCTTCTGCGCTCCAGTCTCCCGGTTCAAGTAGTGATCCTGCAAACGCAGGTGATCGTGTTCGAGTTGCGCCGGCGTGAGGCGCTCGAGCGATTCATCCATGATGAGGCCCACGGTGTAACGCCCCACATCGTCGGCGCGGCCGGCCAGGGTACGGAGGCTCTGTTCCAAGCGGCCGGACGCCAGGGCTTCGGCCAATTCAACGAAGACAGCGCGGTGAAGAGGGTCAACGAAATGGCCGGGGGTGAGACCGTCGAGCAAGGGAGAGGCCTGCGCCGGATTTCGGACCGCCGCCTTCAAGAAACGGTCCTCCACCATGCTCTCGGCAGAGATGATGCGCACCGCATGAGCCTGCTCAAGCCTGCCCCCCCGTTGTTTGAACGGACCCCGAAGGAGATACCCCGTATCGTCGGGAGTGAGCCGCAACCGGTCGGCTATGGCTTCGACCTCTTCGTGCCTCTCCTTCGGCGACGAAGCCTGGCTGAGCAGCGCACGAACCCCCTCGAACGCGCGGACTCTGCCTTCGGAGGTACTCGTATCGCCCTCCTCCAGCAATCTCCGGATTTCGTATCTTAGCAGGGAGATTCGAGAGGAGACAAGGCGCTCTGCTTCCTCGGCCCCCCCCTGCACGGCCACATCGGCCGGGTCTTTGCCCGGGGGAAGCACCACCACGAGCGGACGCAGCCCTTTGCTCCGCGCCACCCGGCCCGAGCGCAGCGCCGCCGACGCCCCGGCCTGATCGGCGTCGAACATGAACACGAGGTTGGAGGAGAACCGCATCATGAGTTCGATATGCGACTCAGTGAGGGCCGTGCCCATGGAGGCGACCACGTTCTTGACCTGCGCCTGCGCCAGAGCCAGGACATCGGTGTACCCCTCCACCACCAGCACCTCATCCTTCTCGGCGATAGCCCGGCGGGCCTGATAGAGACCGTAGAGGAGTCGGCCCTTCTGGTAAAGGGGTCCTTCGGAGGAGTTCAGGTACTTCGGGGTATCTCCCGAGAGGGTGCGGCCTCCGAAACCGACGACCCTTCCCCGCGCATCGATGAGCGGAAACATGAGCCGGCCCCGGAACCGATCATAGCTCGTGTCATTCCGCACCACGAGAAGCCCCGCCTCCTCGAGCTCACGGCGCGAGTATCCCTCCTTGAGCGCCCGGCTCTCGAGCACCCTCCAGCTCGACGGCGACAGCCCCACCCGGAACTCCTCACAGACCGAGCGACCGAGCCCCCGATCCGCCACATATCGCCGCGCCACCTCGCCCTCCCGGCTGTCCCACAGAAAGCGCTGGTAGAAAGTGGTGGTCTTCTCGAGGAGCTCAACGAGCCGCTTCTCCCTGTTGCGCCGATCGGCATCGGGAGCCGACCCCTCTTCGTACTCCAACGCCACCCCGTGCTTCTCGGCCAACCGCTCCACGGCTTCGACAAAGGTGAGGTTGTCCATGTTCTTGAGAAACGTGACCACGTCGCCTCCGGCTCCGCACCCGAAGCAATAGTAGAGGCCCTTCTCGGCACTCACGGAAAAGGAGGGGGTCTTCTCCTGATGGAAGGGGCACAGACCGGTGTAGGTGGCACCCCGCTTGCGCAGGCTCGTGTAACCGGAGATCACATCGACGATGTCGGCCGATGCAAGCACCTGCTGTACGCTCGAGTCCCTGATTCTCCCGGCCATGGACATGTGGCGCCACCGAGTCCCTTTTCGTGACAAGCATAATACCGGCTTGGTAGCATGAATAGGCCCTACGTTAACAGAGGCCGCCGGGGGTCAACAATGACACGCTCACGCCCGACAGCGTCAACCAGCCGAGCGGCACACGTCCTGCGCAGCCGATCCGCACGCGGCATCGGGTTGGCCGTCCTTCTCCTACTGCTTGCTGCCGGTACCCTCATCTTCGCCTCCGCCTGGGGGGAAGCCGAGAGCAGCACGGCACACGGCACTACGTCCGAAGCCGTCACCATCTGGGCCGGGGAGGCCGAGGAAGGCGGCGGGGACACCGCGGATGGCTCAGCCGGGGCCACCAACACCCACAGCGGAGGGGCTCTCGATGCGGATGCAGCCGGGGACGGGGCGCCTCTCGACGCAGACGCCGCCGGGGACGAAGACTCACCCACCCCACCCGAGCACGGAGCTGAAGCAGCCGCCGAAGGGAGTTCACCCGGCCGGCGGGATGTCCATACAGAAGACGTCGACGTGGTCATCTACGGCACCACCACGTCGGGCGTCGGTACTCTTCGCGGGCTACAGATCGCCGGGGTCACCTATCCGGAACGGCTGCGCGTCGCGGTAGTGACTCGCGGCCCCCACCTCGAGTCACCCCTTGCTCAAGGCCTGGGTGTGGAAGACGTGTACGGGCCGGATAGTGTGAGCGGTTTCTACGCTGAGTTCCGCCGGGGTGTCATCGGGGAGTACGCCTCGCGGGGTCTCAATCCCCTCACTCCGGAGGGCAGGCTGGTGTATGAGCCCGAGACGGCCGAGAAGATCCTGCGTTTCGTCTTGGACCGCAACGGCTCTGGGCGGCCCAACGTCCTCTTCGTGATGGGCGGCCTCGTGGAGGCCGAAGACCAAGACGAGCGCTATCTGCTGGTGGACTGTGGCAACCGTCTCGTGCGCCTCAACACCCGCTTCTTCGTCGACGCCTCTCCCGAAGCCGACCTGGCGAGAATGCTCGGAGCGAGCTACAGCATCGGCCGCACCGAGAACGTGTACAACGACGTCACCGGCAACCGCGCTCCCCGACCCAGCAGCGCCACCGGGTGGGTCACGGCTCCGCAGGCCCTCTCCATCCTCCTCACACTCAAGGAATACCGGGGTCCCGCCCCTCGGGTCGTTTCCCTCCGGCACCCCGGCTACGACGCCGGCACCTACGACCCCGACTACGTCATGTCGGAGCGGGTGCGCAGTGGCTTCGCCGGCAGTTGGTCACTGTCGTACCGCCTGCCGAACAACAAGTTTGAGCTGAATGAGGCCTGGGGCGACTACACGAATGCCCATGCCTCCTATGACTGGACCATGTATCCGGAGAAGCGGGCGGCGATCCGGGCGACCATCCAGACGTACGTGCTCAACAAGTTCCGCTACCTACAGGAGAACGGCTACGGGCACTTGGGAGTGGTCCACATCCCCAGCCGGCCCTACGTAAGGGAGGGGGTGCGGATACTGGGAAAGACCACGTACACGGAAGAGCTCATGCTCGCAGGCAGCTCCACCCATCCCATAGCCTACGGCCGTTACGCGCGTTACGATCGCCACGATGCGGTGGTCGGCCCGGAGCAGGACGGCACCGCCCAATCCGTGCACGTACCCATGGAGGCCCTCATGCCGGAAGGCCACCCCTGGCTACTGGTGACGACGGCGGTGTCCACCGACTACCGCACGTACAGCTCCGCGGTGCGAATGGAGCCGGTGCGCGCCAACATGGGGGGCGCCGCAGGCATCATCCTCGCCGTCGCGAGTGCCCGAGGTACGGCCCCCCACAACGTGAGCTACGAAGAAGTGCGCCGCGAGCTCCTGCGCCAGGGCTACCGCCTGCGATAGCACACGCCGGGAAAGAGGCCTCAGCCGTAGAGGGCGGCGAAGGCGGGGGCAAAGACCAGTGCGGTCACGGCCATGAGCTTCGTCAGCGTGATGAGCGAGGGCCCTGACACATCCTTCAACGGATCGCCCACCGTGCCTCCCACCGCGGCGGCCCTCGACCCGGTGAGGTCGCCCTCGCTCCCGGAACCCTCCGTCTGCAGGCTCTCGACGAGGAGCCGGCTGGAATGCCAGGCGCCCCCCGAGCCGGAGAACGCCGTGGCGAGCAGGAAACCGCACAGAGAGGCCCCCACGAGCACACCTCCAAGGGCCAAGGGATTGGCGACCCCCACCAGCAGGGGCACCAACAGGGCAAGCAGGCCGGGGATGAGCATGTCTTTGAGGGCGCTCTTCATGGCGATCGACACACACGTGCCGAGATCGGGTGGCGCCCCCCCAGACAGGAGCTCGGGGATCTCCCGGAACTGCCTCCTCACCTCCTCCACCACCGAACGGCCCGTGAGTGACACCGCCAACAGCGTGAAGGTCATGAACACGAAAGGAAGCGCCCCGCCAAGGAGAAGCCCGATCATCAGCTCCGGATCCTGAAGCAGGTCGAAGTTGGGAAGCACTCGATCGGGCCTGCCCCCCACCGCACCGCGATACACCTCGAAGTAGGCGACCACGAGTATCACCGAGGTGAGCGCCCCGGCGGCAATGGCCAGAGTGCGCGCCATGGAGGCAGTTTCCGTCCCCAGGAAGTCGAGGCGCTCGGTGCGCTCCCTCGCACGCGCGGACATGCCGGTCATCTTGGCGATGCCGTCGGCGTTGTCGTTGATGGGTCCGTAGGCGCCCATGGCCACCGTGAGCGTGGCGGTCGAGAGCATGCCGATCACCGACAGCGACACCGCGTACCACCCCGCACCGGCGAGACCCATGCGGTTGCCCACGAAGTAGGAGAAAGCCATGAGAAGCCCCAGGATCGTCGCCGGTACGGCCACTGAACCCATCCCCACGGCCAGCCCGTGTAGCAGGTTGATCTCGGGACCGCGGCGCAATCCCTCATGAGTGAGCTTGATCACCCGGCTGCGGGGGGACGTGTAGATGGCCCCGTACCAGCACAGCAGCCCGCCGGCGACCACCCCGGCGGCCAGGCTGTAGAACAGGCCCAGGTAGCGGGTCCACGGCTCTCCCGGGCCCGGGACCAGCCGGGTCACAGCCAGAAAGGCCGCGCACAGGGTGAGCAGCATCGCCGTGACCACCCCTCCGGCCGCATGCATGCGGCGCTCGGTAGTGCCAAAGGCCTGTATCACGCCCAGCCCGGCGAGGGAGGCCAGGAGCCCGGCGGCTGCGACCACCAGCGGCAGGGTGACCAATTCGGCGGCGAAGTCCCCACCGGCAACCACCACGCCGAGAGCCACCGCTCCGATGAGAGAGGCCACGTACGACTCGCACACATCGGCGCCCATGCCGGTCACCCCGCCCACGTTGTCGCCCACGTTGTCGGCGATCACGCCGGGGTTGCGCAGGTCGTCCCGGGCCACTCCCGCCTCTGCCGTACCTGAGAGCGCCGACCCCACGTCGGCTCCCTTGGCGAAGATGCCTCCCCCCACCCGGGCGAAGAGCGCAAACGACGACACCCCCAGGGCGAAGCCGGTCACGAAGAGCGGCTGCTTGAACGCAAGCCAGGTCACACTCACACCCAAGAGCCCGAAACCGGTCGTCACCATCCCCGCCACCGCTCCGGCGTTCAGCGAGAGACGCGAGGCCTCCCTGAACGAGGTGGCAGCCACCGTCGCGGTGCGGCCGTTCGCACGCGTGGCGATCAGCATGGAGAGATGTCCGGCCAGCCCGGCCACCAAGGCCCCGGCAACGTAGGCCACCGCCGTCTGCCATCCGATGCCCGTGTCGAACACCACGCCGACACAGGCGATGATCACCGCCACCCCCGCCACCACCTTGTAGAGAATGGAGTACTGGGCGGAGGCGAAGGCCACGGCGCCGGCGTGCACGAGTTCGAGAACCCGGCTCACTTCCTCACTCTCCGACCGCGTGCGCACCACCAGTGCGGCGAGCACCGCGGCCAGAATGAGTACCCCGAGAGCCACGCAGGCCACGGCGATTATCCAGGATTGCATCTAGGCACCCTCCCGCCCCAGAAGCGACCAACCCCGGGGCATGAAGAAGTCGAAGTAGCAGCGCATGGCATAGCGGTCGGTCATACCGGCGATGTGGTCGGTGACGTTGCGCAGCACCGCCTCACCCGTCGGCAGGGCCGGGAGCAGGTCCGGATGCTCCGCGAAGTGGTGGAACAAGGCCTCGAGCACCGCCCGCACCCGGCCCTCCCCGCTCTCGCGTGTGGAACGCCCGTACACGGTGGCGAAGAGGAAATCCCGCAGTTCCTCCATCGCCTCCGCCACCTCCGGGCTCTGCCTGACGGCGTCACGCCCGAAGCTCGAGTCGATGAGATCGTGGACCAGGGCGTCGATACGCTCGCTGCCGCTCACCCCCAAGCGGGCCATGGGACCGCGGGGCAGATCTTCACCGCTGATGAGGCCGGCCCGTAGGGCGTCGTCGATGTCGTGGTTGATGTAGGCCACTCGGTCGCAGATGCGGACCACCTGGCCCTCCAACGTGGCCGGCATGACCGGGCCGGTGTGCAGGGCGATGCCGTCGCGCACCTCCCAGGTGAGGTTGAGGCCGCGGCCCTCGTTCTCGAGTGTCTCGACCACCCGCAGGCTCTGGAGGTTGTGGCGGAAGCCCTCACTCCGGCCCAGGGAACGAAGCACCGAGTCGAGCACCTGCTCGCCCGCATGCCCGAAGGGCGGGTGCCCCAAGTCATGGCCCAGAGCTATCGCTTCAGCCAGGTCCTCATTGAGCCGTAGCGCCCGCGCGACCGCCCGGGCGATGCCGGAGACCTCGAGGGTGTGGGTGAGCCTCGTGCGGTAGTGGTCACCCTCGGGGGCGATGAAGACCTGCGTCTTGTGCTTGAGTCGCCGGAAGCTCTTCGAGTGAACGATGCGGTCGCGATCGCGCTGGAATTCCGTGCGGACCCGGCAGGGTTCCTCGGCCACAGCTCGGCCCTTGGACAGGGTGGAACGCTGGGCGCGCGGGGACAACCCCGCCTCGAAGAGTTCTGCGTCCAGCGATATCCTACCGCTGCTCTCCCGCTTCACATGCACACTACCGCTCTCGCCGCCGGAGGTGCCGCCGCAGGGCCGGAGGCCCGCCGCGGCACCACAATCTGATGGCGCCTCCGCCGGGCCCCGTGGCCCGGCGGAGGCGTCTCTCACTGTACCAGCAGCACTCCCTCTATGCTTGGGCTCCGGGGCCGCCTGCTCCGCCGAGGGCGGCCTGGGCCGCCGCGAGGCGGGCCACCGGTACCCGATAGGGGCTGCAGCTCACGTAGTTCAGCCCCACCCGGTGGCAGAAGCCAATGCTGGAAGGCTCACCGCCGTGCTCACCGCAGATGCCCAACTTGATATTCGACCTGACCCCGCGGCCCTTCTCCACGGCCATGGCCACGAGCGGACCCACTCCCGACTGGTCGAGCTTCTCGAAGGGATTCGCGTCGAGCACATCGTTCTTGAGGTAGAAGGTGAGGAACTTGCCCTCAGCGTCGTCCCGTGAAAAGCCAAGCGTGGTCTGCGTGAGGTCGTTGGTGCCGAAGCTGAAGAAATCGGCGTACTCGGCGATCTCATCAGCCGTGACGGCGGCCCGCGGCAACTCGATCATCGTACCCACCAGGTAGGGGATCTCGACACCGTGCTCGGCCAGTACCGCGTCGGCCGTCTTCTCGGTGAGTTCCCGCATGATCTTCAGTTCCTGCCAGAAGCCCACCAGGGGAATCATGATCTCCACCAGGGGAGCCTCGCCCAGCTCCTCGTACACGGTGCAGGCGGCCTCCATGATGGCGCGCACCTGCATGGCGTAGATCTCGGGGAACTCGATGCCGAGCCGGCAGCCGCGCGTACCCAACATGGGGTTCATCTCGTGCAGGCTCTTGACCTTCGCCGCCAACTCCTCCTTCTCGGCGATCTCTTCGGGAGGAGCTCCGTTGATACGTGCCTTCTCCAAATCGACGACCGTTGCCGTGTAGTCGGGGAGGAACTCGTGCAACGGCGGATCGAGCAACCGGATGGTGACAGGAAGACCCACCATCGCCCGGAACAGACCTTCGAAGTCACCTCTCTGGAAAGGCAGGAGCTTGTCCAAGAAGGATTGGCGCTCCTCGAGGGTGCGGGCCAGGATCATGCCGCGCACATGAGGCAGACGGTCTTCCTGCATGAACATGTGCTCGGTCCGGCACAGGCCGATGCCCTCGGCGCCGAACTCGCGCGCCTTCTGGGAGTCCTCGGGGGTGTCGGCGTTGGTGCGCACCCCCAAAACCCGCACTTCGTCCGCCCAGGCAAGCACCTGGCCGAAGTCCTCATTGATCTGGGCGGGCACCAATTCGATGCGCCCCAGGAACACCTTGCCGCTGGTGCCGTCCATGGTGATCCAGTCACCCTCGGACACCTTCACGTCTCCCACGGTGAAGGTCTTGGACTCGAGATTGATGTGAACCTCGGAGGCGCCGGCGATGCACGGCTTACCCATGCCCCGGGCGACCACGGCTGCGTGTGAGGTCATACCACCGTGGCTGGTGATGACGCCCTGCGAGTACACCAAGCCCTGGATGTCGTCGGGATTGGTCTCCCAACGCACCAGGATGACTTCCTCACCCGCTGCGCCCTTGGCCGCCGCGTCACGGGCAGTGAAGACGACCTTGCCCACGGCTGCACCCGGAGAGGCGTTCAGCCCGGTGGTCAGCACCGGCTCCTTGGCTTCGGGGTCGAGCATGGGATGCATGAGCTGGTCGAGCTGAGCCGGATCGATACGGGCCAATGCCTCTTCTCTGCTGATGAGCCCCTCGGCCACCATGTCGACCGCGGCCTTGAGAGCGGCCGCCGCCGTGCGCTTGCCCGCCCGGGTCTGCAGCATGAAGAGTTGGCCTTCCTCGAACGTGAACTCCACGTCCTGCATGTCGCGGTAGTGCTTCTCCAAAGTGCTTCGTACCTGCATCAACTCCTCATAGATGGCGGGCATCTCGCTCTTGAGTTCATCCAGGGGGCGCGGATGGCGCACTCCGGCCACCACGTCCTCTCCCTGGGCGTTCAGGAGGAACTCGCCGTAGAACTCGTCCTCGCCCGTCGAGGGGTTGCGCGTGAAGGCGACCCCAGTGCCGCTGTCGCTCCCCTTGTTCCCGAATACCATGGCCTGCACATTCACGGCCGTGCCCAGATCGTCCGGGATGCTGTTGAGGCGCCGGTACACCCTTGCCCGTTCGTTGTCCCAACTGCGAAACACCGCCTTCACGGCCAGATCGAGTTGCTCACGCGGATCGGAGGGGAAGTCCGAGCCGGTCTGGTCGCGAAGCAGGGCCTTGTAGCGTTCGCAGAGGTCCTTGAGATCATCGGCGGAGAGATCGGTGTCCTGCTCTGCGCCGACTTCCCCTTTCTTGGCGATGAGCTCATCCTCGAACACTTGGGCCTCGACACCCATGACCACCTCGCCGAACATGTTGATGAAGCGGCGGTATGAGTCGTAGGCGAAGCGCTGATTGCCCGTGGATGAGGAGAGCCCCTCCACGGTATCGTCGTTCAGGCCCAGATTGAGGATGGTGTCCATCATGCCGGGCATCGAGAACACCGAGCCGGAGCGGACGGAGACCAAGAGCGTATTGGCAGGGTCACCGAAACCCTTGCCCGTCGTCGCCTCGAGGGTGCGTACGTGCTCCTCGATCTCGGTCACGAGGCCATCCGGGTATTCGCCGGCCCGCGAGTAGTGCACACAGGCTTCGGTCGTGATGATGAAGCCGGGGGGAACGGGGATGCCGATCGTGGTCATCTCCGCCAGGTTGGCGCCTTTGCCACCCAGCAGGGACTTCATGGATGCTCCACCTTCGGAGAAATCGTAGACGTATTTCTTCGAGGTCATAGCCAGCCCTTTCTGCGTTGCGCCGATGAACGGCGGGCGTATCCGGCGAAACCAATTCTAAAACAATGTGCGCCCCCGGGGAAACACGATGTTTACCGTGCCGGTGTCTCGGGGAACCGAGGCCGGCGGCCAACGCTACCATACAGCAGGGGACTTGAGGCCGAGAGACGCTTGACGCGGACAGGTGACGACCTATAATGAAGGAATGACTGACCGGTTGGTCATTTAATAGCTCCGCATTGCAGGGGCACCGGCAGTCCAAGGGGATACCGTGGCAAGAGTCGCCGCCAAGAACAGAGACGAATACCTTCGCCGGCGCCGAACCGATCTGTTGCGGGCAGCCGGGCGTGTCTTGAGCGAACGCGGCTTCGAGCAAACCACCATGGCCTCGATAGCCGAGGCAGCCGGTGTATCGAAGGGCACCCTCTACAACTACTTCAGTAGCAAGGAAGAGGTGCTCGCCGCCGTACTCACGGAGCGCACCGTGCTCCTCGAGGAAGCCCTCGACCACACCGCGCTCTCTCCCCGCCGCGCGCTCGAAACGGTGGCTCACGTGTTCCTCCGCGAGAGTATGGACCTGCACCCGGAAGTGGCACGCCTCGTGCTCGTGGAGAGCCCACGATTCCCGGCGGTCGCCCGGTTGGTGTTCGAGCGGCTCATGGTACTCGGCGGGTTGGCCATGTCGAGGTTCTTGGACGAAGAAGCGCGCGCCGGAAGGCTGCGCCGGCCACGCGACCCCTCGCTCACCACCCTGGCCTTCTTCGGCATGCTGCAGGCCTACATGCAAAGCCAAGAGATCATGAGCGGCAAAGCCGTCATGCCCATCGATAGAAGGCAGTTCGTAGAAGAGATAGTCGATATCTTCCTGAACGGCGTGTCCCCCGAGCCGGAGTCGGGCACCGACCCCCGGCCGGCCGCGCTCCACTCCATACCGTGGCCGCAGGAGAGCCACACAACCCACAGCAACTGAGGCAAAGCATTGAGGCGCAACCGCTCGCACGCGGTAATCGTGCCCAACGACGAGAAGGAGGAGACATGTCCGGCACAAACGGCGGTCCGGCCCGAAGCCGCACACAAGCGATGGTAACCACGGCACTCTCGGGCGCCCTCGCCGTTGCAGCGAAAGCTCCCAAGAAGGCCTCCCGCGGTGTCGCTCTCGCACTGGGCAAAGCGGCGAAGACCCAGCAGCAGCGACTGATCGCCGACTGGCTCCAGGGCTACCTGGCCCCCGGAACTCCCGGTGAGGAGTACGCCACCCGGCTCTTCACCCAGCTTCACCCCAACGTGCGCAAACGCTTCCTGGCTTCCTTCGTGAGCAACCTGATGTTTCGCGACCCAGGAATAGTGGAGCAGGTCATCGAAGAGACTGGGGTCAAGCCGCCCCTGCTGATGGCCATCAGCCCCTCCATGCGCTGTAACCTGCGCTGCGTGGGTTGCTACGCGGGCAACTACAGCCGCAAGGACGACATGTCGTTCGAGCTGGTCGACCGCATCATCACCGAGGCCGAGGAGATAGGTACCAGGGTCTTCTTCATGATCGGCGGCGAGCCCTTCATGTGGCCCCCACTTCTCGACTTGATCGAGCGCCATCCCGATTCAGCCTTCCAGCCATACACCAACGCCACCATGATCGACGAGAAGACCGCCGACCGCATCGTGGAGCTCGGCAACATCTCGCTCGCCATCAGCCTGGAGGGGTTCGAGAAGGAGACCGACACCCGCCGGGGGAAGGGTACTTTCGAGCGGGTGATGAACACCATGGACCTGCTCAGGGACCGGGGCGCCATGATGGCCTTCTCGGCCACCGTCACCCCCGACAACATCGATGTGGTGACAGGTGATGAGTGGGTCGACCTCATGATCGACAAGGGACTGCTGTACGGCTGGTACTTCACCTACATCCCGGTCGGCTCCAGCCCCGACATGAGCATCATGTTGACGCCTGAGCAGCGTAACGAACTGCGCAAGGGCGTGAATCGCGTGCGGCGGGAGAAGCCGCTCCTGGTGGCCGACTTCTGGAATGACGGGGCTCTCACCGGTGGCTGCATCGCCGCCGGGCGCCGTTACGTCCATATCAGCAACAAGGGCGACCTGGAGCCCTGCGTGTTCTGCCACTTCGCCGTCGACAACCTCAAGGAGAAGTCGCTGGTGGACTGCCTGGGTTCAGATTTCATGCGCGACATCCGTTCCATGCAACCCTTCGGCCACAATCTCCTGCGCCCCTGTCCCCTCATCGACCATCCCTCGGTCATGAAGAACCTGGTGGCGAAACACGGAGCCTACCCCACCCACGAAGGGGCGGAATCACTCTTCACGGAGATTCACGAGCCTCTCAAGGAGTATGCACGAGAGCTGCGCGATGTCTACGCTCCGGTGTGGAAGGAGGAGTACGCCTGGGCCGACATCTTCCTCAACGAGGACGCGGAGTATCTGCGCCGGGGCTCCAAGGGCATCGACGCGGACGAAGAGATCGAAGAAGCCGAGGTGCCGGCTTCGTAGCGAGGCCCGCGAAGGAGCCTTCGCGGGCGGGCGGTG
>Ga0334890_1001297_pt1 | contig 34386 bp, 29 predicted proteins | sample GraSluR1_MG_3_FD_207220 | JGI IMG/M metagenome (GOLD analysis project Ga0334890, IMG submission 207220) | Sludge microbial communities from methane-producing bioreactor in Wageningen University, Netherlands - Granular Sludge_31_08-R1 | ecosystem: Engineered > Bioreactor > Anaerobic >... | reverse complement strand
CCGTCTGCTTGAGCTGCTTGTGCCGCTCCTTCGTCTCGTCGGCCAGGGCCTGCAGCTTCTCGCGCTCCCCGGTGGGCAGCGTGCCGATCTCCGCGACCAGTTCCGCCAGCTTCTTCTGGAACGTTTCCTCGTTCATGCATTCACCCTTTCCTTCCCTCGTCCTCCCGAGCCGCTGAGAGTCGCGGCCCCGGTTATCGGTAGTGACACCTCCTGGGACGCCCGGTTGGCGCTGCCGGTTCCGAACGTCCACCGGAACCGGGAGCAACGATCGTGCCAGGATCTGCCACCGCGGCCACGACCTCTGCACGACCGGTAATACTGTGTCCATTGCGATGCTATGCCCACAACCCCCGCCTGCGGCGTCCGACCCTGCACGTGCCGTATGCGCCCGGCTGTTGCTCGGGCGCAACAACCCCGGCAGCCTCGTGTTCTCCCCGAATGCACAAGGGGTTGGAGAGCATATGGTTACCACGATGTTGCGCACGGGAAACACGCCGGATGCCGCTCTGTCTGCGTAACGATTGGCGGTGGGCCGCCCGATTCGTCGCGCGGGCGTCCGAGAACATCGCAGGCGTGGAATCCACTGCCGTGCATGTCCGAGCCGGCGGCCCGTTCCAAAGGTCCCCCGTGGCGATGTGACGAGCGTTGACGTATTATCGCGCCCTCAGGGAGCGCCACGTGTGCGGGGCACGCGGCCGGCGGGAGGCCGGCGCCGCGGGAGCGGGGCGGGCCCCTGCCCCTCGGAGACGACACGGCGATGGTGCCGGACGGCGCGGACACATTTCTGGTGGAGCAAATCCGCCGCGGCAGCGAGCCTGCCTGGCGGCAACTCATCGCCCGCTACGAAGGACGCCTCCAGGCGTTCGCCCGGGCCCAGACCCCTACGCTGGCCGACGCCGAAGACGTGGTGCAGGACACGTTCATGGGGTTTCTGCAGTCCCTCGATCGCTACGATCCGGCCCGCAGTCTGGAGACGTATCTCTTCACCATTCTGCGGTACAAGCTGATCGACCTGCTCCGCCGCCGGAAACTGCCGATCATCACGTCCCCCGCCGGCGATGCGGAGGACGACGTGCTGGACCGGGTCGCCCCGGCCCAGGCCGAGACTCCCAGCGGGCACGCCGTCCGGGCGGAGGCCCAACGGGCGCTGCGTGACGTGTTGCGCGACGCGCTGAAGACGTTCATCCACGAGTGCCGCGACCGCGGGGCGTTCGACGATTTGCAGGTGATTGAGCTGCTGTTCTTTGCGGGCAAGCGCAACCTCGAGGCGGCCGACCTGCTCGAGATGGACCAGAAGGCGGTCGCCGGCATCAAGTTCCGGGCCATCCAACGCCTGCGGGGCTTCGTCGAACAGTCCGCGCAGGCGGACCGGTGCGACTTGGACGAAGAGCGGGCCGAAGTGACGGTCGCCAAGGTGTGGCGCGAGTTCCGACTGACCTGCCTGAAGCGCAGCACGCTCGGCAGCTACCTGCTGGGCATCCTGGATGACCCCTGGCGCAGCTACACCCAGTTTCACCTGGACGTCGTCGGCTGCCCCATGTGCCTGGCCAACCTGCAGGACCTCGAGCAGGAGCAGTCGCAGGCCGCCCGGCCCATGACGGAATCCATCTTCGCCTCCAGCGTGGGGTTTCTCTCACGCGTATCGGCCGAGGGCCGGCCCCCGGGAACGACGGGAGTCTGAACGGCACACCACCGCCGCGTAAAGCAGCGGCGATGCAGGACGATCGTGACACACCCTCATGCCGGCATGGCACTCCCGCAACGCAGACTGAATCCACACGAGCGGCGACCCCGTTACGTCACGTCAACGAAACCGAAGGCGTTCGCCGCGATCGCACACGCCCTCATCCTGGTGGAGCCGCCTGGTCCGCCGCCGGCCTGTTTGGATCCGCGCTGCCGGACTCCATCCTTTTTGCGGGGGCAAGAGACTGCAACTGGTCTCGCAGGCTGGTGATCTGCTGGAGGAGGCTGCTCATACGCTCCAGTGACGTCTGCCGCTGCGCTTGCTCCTCCAGTTGGGCTTGCCGGTAGTCGGCCACGAACCCCCGCATCTCCCGCGTGGACTCTTCCATCGCGGCGGCCACGTCGTACGCGGCGCTTCCACTCTTGTCTGCGAATCCGGTAAGACCACCCGTGCACGGGCTGAACGTCAGCGTACGAACCCGCGTGCTTGCGGGGTTCACCGTCACGGGAACAACGGCGATGTGGCCAAACTGTGCGTAGTACAGGACAGCCTGACAAGCCACACGGGAGCAGTCCTTCCCTTCTTCTATTCGTACCGTGGTCAGGACAGGGGCGGGTACCGCGTGCAGAATGCCGCGAATGCCCCTTCCCTCGGCTGATTCCCTCGCAAAGATGGAATTCAGGTCTGGCCCGCCTGACGGCAGGCCTTTTGTATCGACGCTGATCTTTACCGTGAAGGGATCACCCGGAATGTCCGTCGACGTCAGCGGGCAAGGAATCTCCTTCTCCAGATCGCATTGCGATGGAATCCACGCGTACGTGTGTGCGAACTCCGTTTCGACACTTTCCTCGACTCTCAGGGCGGGAGCAATACCCAACAGCATGCCCCCCACATGCAGGCCGGCCGACACCAGTTTCTGAACCGTCGCTACGGTCCGGTCCTTGATGTCCGCGGAGACGGATTGGAGCAACATGTGGTCGTCCAGCGTGAATCCGATGTCCGTCTCCAGCCACGGATCGTCCGTCAGGAAATCAGGCGTCGCGACCAGGAGGTTCTTGAAATCCGGAACCAGGGCGGTCTCCACCACGATCGGCTTGCGAATGTCGACCCTCTGCAGCTTGGCTCCCTGGTAAACAGCCGTGTACGTAACGGTCACTTTCAGTGCTGTTTGCGGCAATGCGTATGGAACGCCTTGCGTCGAACCCGGCTGGTTGAAGTCGAACCGCTTGGTCCAGATGGTTCGCGAGGTACACCCCAGGCCCAGGCACGCGACGAGCGCAACAACCAGGTTGACTGATTTTGGCGTCATTTTCTTCTCTCCTTCCGACATGCGCCGGCGGCAAGAAACGGTGACGTGGCTCACGGGGTGGACCGTACTGCAACAACCGGCTGCCTCGGACCGGATGCGGCGGCGCAGAACTGCACCCCGAGGCCCGCCGGCGGAAGGGCCACATCGGACCTTCGTAAGACCATCCCGGGAAGCCGCGGGTCGTGACCGATGTCCGCGGAGTCGGAACAAGTTGCTTCAAGTGTTCGATCTCCAGTTTCTCACGTCGCCCAGTCCTTGTCACGCAGTTTCTTGGAATAATGGACCAATCGGGGACCGCACTTCAACGCGTCCGTACCAGCCGCACAATCCTCCTCCTCACTTCACGACTGACGGGCGGTACAGTGCCACTGGACGCCACTGGCGTCCAGAAGACGATCCAGCCGAGCCGGGCTCCCGCAGCCCGGCCCCCGCTTCCTCTGCCATCTGCGCAGCCCGTGCCGCCCCGTCGCGTCGTGGATTCCCTCGAGCACACGCGGCAGCCGGGAGTTGCGCAAGCACGCTCGGCCAACGCCACGTGTGCGCGAGGAGAGCCCGGCACGGAAGCGCGTTCGCCCAGAAAACGCTTCGTAAGACGGGGGCGTCGTGCGCGACGACCCCTGCGGGCGAAGCTGTCCGGTCGCCTGGATGGCAATCGAAGACGCGCCGCGTTATGCTAAGCCCAAAGCCATTTCGTGTGGCGTTGGGGAAAAGCAATGGAGCCGGAGAGTCCTTCAAAGGACAATTCACGCGATTGCCGCGTGGGCGAAGCGCTCAACCAGTACCTCGATCGCAAGGCAAAGGGCCACGCGGAGCCCGAGGCGGAATTCCTCGCACGCCATCCGGACCTGGCCGACGCCCTGCGGGCGGAACTCGCATTTCTCCGGCAGATCGCCCAGCCCGACGACAACGCGCTGAGCCGTCTGGTTCGGACCGGGCTCCTGCACGCCACGGACGACGCAGCCTATCCGGCCAAGCTCGGCGAATACCAAGTCCGGCGAGTCATCGGCCGGGGCGGCATGGGTGTTGTGACGGAGGCCCACGACCCGCGGCTGCGGCGGACGGTGGCGCTCAAACTGCTGCGGCAGGAGCTGTTTGCCGACCGCCAGGCTGTGGCCCGGTTCGAGCGGGAGGCCCGGGCGGTGGCTGGGCTGAACCATCCGAACATCGTCGGCGTGTACGAGCTGGGCCGGCACGAGGACACGCCGTTCATGGCGATGGAGTACGTGCCGGGCCCGTCCGTGGCCGAGCTGCTTCGCCGGCACGGCCCGCTGCCCGCGGCGCTGACCGAGATGCTGTTCGGCCAGCTCCTGGCGGGGCTGGAGGCCGCACACCGGGCGGGCCTGGTGCATCGCGACATCAAGCCTTCGAATCTGCTGCTGACGGCGGACCCGCTGGGGCCGGACGGCCACGACGGTGCATCTGCCGAGAAACCCCCGGCGCCGCGCGACGGCGGGCCCAACTCGCCCCGGCTGGCGGTGACGTTGAAAATCGCGGACTTCGGGCTGGCCCGGGTGGCCGGTGCGGAAACGCGCCTGACGGTCCCGGACGGCGTGGTGGGCACGCCGGACTACATGAGCCCGGAGCAGGCGCGGGGCTCGGCCGACGTGGACGCGCGCAGCGACCTGTTCAACGCGGGGCTCGTGCTCTACGAGATGCTGACGGGCTGCCGGCCATTCGCGGCGGACAGCTCGTCGGCGGTGATCCATCGCATTCTGAACGAGGAGCCGCGGGACCCGCGGTCCATTCAGCGGTCGGCGCCGCCGGTGCTGGCGGCGCTGTGCCTGCGATTGCTGGCCAAGCGGCCGGAGGATCGGTTGATGTCGGCGAACGAAGCGTTGACGGCACTGGCAAGCGGCCGGCGCGTGGGTTCTCCGCAGCGGCGGCGTCGGGCGGCGGCGTTCGCCTGGCGCGGGGTCGTGGCGGCCATTGTGCTGGGCGTTGCGGCATGGCTGGGGGCGAGGGTCTTCAGCCCCGCACCGGCACCAGCGCCATCGGTATCCGCGCCTCCGGCCGCCTCGATACCCACAACGAATGTTGCGTCTGTGCCGCCGATCGAGGCGGTGCGCGTGCAAAGGGACGCGTCAGATACCCCGACCGGAACCGTCCTGATTTCCCGCAAGGGCCGCGTGGGCGATGAGGCGTTTCGGCCGTTTCCGTCGCAGCCCGTTCGCATTGCCCACGCCGCCCTGGTCGACCGCGACGGGCGCGGCGACAAGATCCTCGTGGTCGGCATGAGCAGCTCGGTGGATGGCCGATGTCTGTTCGCATATGACCACGACCTGAAGGAGATTCCGGACTGGAAGCCGAACCTGAACGACGCGCGCGTGTGGCCGGATTGCGAGGAACCGCGCGCCTTCGGCTGCACGACTTTCGAGGCGGCCGACGTGGACGGCGAACCGGGCGAAGAGATCGTCGTGATCGCGACGGAAGGGGACCAGTATGCCACGCGGCTGTCCGTGATTGACTCGTGGACTGGCGACATTCGTTCGACGTACTGGCACACCGGGGGGCTGTCTCACTTGCGCGTGTCAAAAAAGCTGGTGCCGGGAAAGGTGCTGATCGTGGCCGCGGGCCAGAACAATCTGCTGGAAGGCCGTGCCGACCCGACTCGCGAACCTCGCGATCTGACGACGCTGGCGAAGCTCACCGAGTGGGACCTGACGCCCGTGTTGATGGTGCTCGACGCCGCGGCGATGGACGGCCTGTGCCCGCAGCCGCTGGCGGACATCGACATTCCGCCGGCCCGGCCATTGGCGTACGGCTTCTTTGATTTCTCGTCGACCGGCGCGCCCCCTAAATCGGAAGAGCAACGGGTGCCGCGCCCCAAGCCCCGCCCGGGTGACACTCTTATGTTTGATAAGCTGCTAGTCGAGGCGGTGGCCGGCCCGGAGGCGGGCGGATTCAAGCGCGAGCGCATTCAACTGTACGTGCTTCGTCCTGGGGCCGTACCGGAGGCCGGCCAACTGCTGTTCGGCCCCGGCCTGGAACTTCAGGGGGACGTGGATGGAAACCCGGACTTCTGGCGCGAGCACTGGCACGTCATCGTCCGCGATGGCCAGTACGTCGGCCCCGCCGCGGCGTGGGCGAAGCCGCCGGCCAACCCGGAAACCCCCGAGTGACGCCCGCGGCAAGCGAACCTGCCTGCCACAGACCGCTGCGGTGAACCGCACGCGACAATGCATGGAGACCTTAGAAGTGCTCGGCAGGCGCCTGATCCGAAAGGTCGTGCCCCGACGCGCCCGGCCGTACGAGCACCCGTGCCCGCGCTCCGCCATGCCGCCCCTCTCGCCGGTTGAAAAACGACCGTTTCTCAGCAAAACTGCCTGGGAAACGCTCGCTTCTTAGCGGGCGGGCCTCAGAGAGGCGAGTCGCTTGCACGCCTGGGCATCCTGCGCGAGACGACCGGCAAGCAGCGCGACCGGGTCTACGCGTACGATAAATTCCTCCGCATCCTCACGGGCGACGAAGCCTGATCATCGGGTGCCGGTCGCGTCCTCGAACGGCCGCTCAGTCTCGCGGCCAGCGGTCCTCTCCCACCGCCGGAAGATGCCATCGCCGCAGAGCGCATCGAGTGTCAGCAACGCGGCGTTCCCTCCGGCGCCCGACGCGGAACGTTCCATCCTGCTCTGCGTTCCACGCGCGTTGCATACCGCTACCACTATTCCTCCCCCCTGTACTTCTCGCCCGGACTGGACATTCTGGACGACAACCAGCGGCATCTCGGTGACTGGTGCGAGCGCTGGCACGTCATCGTCCGCGACGGCCAATACGTGGGTCCGGCGGCGGAGTGGGCGAAACCGAATTCGCCCACGCCGGCCCCCGTGGTTGAGCCCATTACGGCTGAGTCACAGCGCAGAAGCTCTCAGTGCATGAAGACCTCACCGTGTTACTCGAATGAGCGCGGCTGCCGGCGGCGCGAGAGAATCCCCAGGCTTCCCGTCAGCAGAAGCGCAAGCGACGCCGGCTCGGGGATGTACTCGATCACGAAACCGTAGTTTCGGGGATTGTAGCCGTCGCGTTTTGCGTCGTTCCAGTAGCCGGCACGATCTGAGCCCTGACCGCCCCAAATGGACAACCCATCTTCATTTCCGGCTTCGGCATCGTTGGGCTCACCGGGCCACCAGTTTGTGTAAACCCATGGTTCACCCGTGATCCAATGCCAGTTCTCCGCGGGAGCCGAGTCTGCAGGCTCTTGAAAACCACCCAGCCAGGCAGTCACAGGCTCGGGCTGCATGTTCAAGAGTGCGGTAACAAAGGCGTTTTCCTGGCTGGAAGTGATGGTTGCGAGATCGTGCCCCAGCTGCTCGATGGCGTACTCTCGGCACGTATACCAGTTCTGATCCCCGTCCAGATGGATGTACTCGTACCAACGCGGACCGTCCGGATGCTTGTTCCAGAGCATAGGCGCCGCGAGGACGGAACTCGCACAAACTGTGACAGCAAGACACACAGCAACCCTCAGTGTAATCCGATGGGGTTTCATCATTGTTTCCTCCAGAATACGGACCCAAGTACATTCATCTGCACAGCGCAGAGGAATCGTTTACGGGTTTGTCCCGGCTCACCGAGCCTTGCAGCTTGAGTGAGTCGCACCTCGCTACTCATGAGAACGCGAAGCAGCGACGATTCTGGTGCGCGAGTTCGAGGATTTCCTGGCCGGCCGGCGGGGGCGTGGGGGAAGGGGTGCCCGCGAACTGGGGACCGGGAACGGACTCTCGGTCCGGCAGTCCAGTGGTGCTTCATCGCCCGGGTTGCCGGTGGGTTGCCGGCGAGGCACGCGCTGTGGCGAACGATCGGCAGGCCGGCGGGGGCGTGGGGCGCTTGATGCAGGGCAGGCAGAGGTCAGCCGCGCGAATCGCCCAGCGCCTGCACGCGCTGGCGAAGCGAACGCAGGCCGCGGTAGGTCAGGCTGTAGACGTTGTCCTCCGACTTGCCCAGCTCGGCCGCGACCTCCGAGACGGACTGCCCCTCCAGGAAACGCAGCCGGACCGCCACCCGCTGGTCATCCGGCAGGCGGGCGAGGCTGGTGAGCAGAATGGCCATCGTCTCCTTCCGCACGGCGCGGCGGCTGGGCGTGGAATCCGTGGCGGCCAGCCGGGCGGCCAGGTCGGGGTATGAGCTGGTCGCCGCGGGCGGCAGCGACTCCTCGCGTCGTGCGTCGCGCTTGCGGGTGCGGACGGCCCGGTGAAGGTCAGCCACGCGATTCTCGACGACCCGCCGCAGCCAGGCCTCCAGCACGCCGAGCGTCTCGAAGCGGTAGCGGCCGGCCGTGCGGAAGGCCGCCACGAACGCGTCCTGGATCACGTCTTCCGGGTCATGCCGGCGGCGCAGGGTCGGGCCGAGCAGCCGCTGCGTGACGGGCGCAAGCTTCGCATGGCAGCGGATGAGCAGATGCTGCAGCGCATCGGCATCGCCATCGTTGGCCCGCGTCAGCAAGCTGTCCGGATCCGACCGATTCATGCTTTGCCCCTGCCGCCACCATGGTACTCAAAACCGCGAGATCGCCCAAGGTGCCGGATCATCCCGGGCGGCCGCGCATCGAGCCACGCAGGCCGGCAGGCTGCGCTGCTCCGGCTGCCGCCGCGCGACGCACGTCAGCGATTCGCGTACCGCGCGCCGGACGTGACCCGCGCCACGAGATGCACGTAGACGACCACACACGCCAGGTTGGCCAACAGCCACGACAGAAGCTGCAACCCGAACGGGCCGAAACCCAGAAGGCGGTTGAGCCTAAGAAGACCGGCTGGATGGCCGGGGTGTAGCTGGCGAGGTGGAGTTCGGGGGTCAGGGGTCGGCTGGAACCCTGAGAGACCCCGGCGCGCCGGGGTCCCACAAATGCAGCCGGTCCCACAGATGAAGGGAGAAGACCGGCTGGAAAAGACCGGCTGGAAAGCCGGTCCCACACCAGGGGACAGTCGAGCATCAGAGGTCGGGGCCGTCGTCTGGAGGGGGGCTGCAGCGGACGTCGCGTGCGGGGCGGCGGTCAGCCCCGCAGGCCGTTGCCGGTGGCCGTTCGCTCGGGGGCGGGCATTCGCTCCAGCACGGTCAGGGCAATTTCGGTCCGCTCGATGAACGCGCGCATGTCCGGCAGGCGCTTGGCCGGGTCTTTTTCGCAGCACGTCTCGATCAGCTTCGCCACCACGGTGGGCACTTCCACGTTGGTCGGCTGGGCAAGCTCAACCCGCTTGCCCAGCAGGGCCTGGGAATGGAGCGTGATGTTCTGGTTCATGTCCGTGGCGATCGGCCGGCCGGTGATGATCCGGTGCAGCGAGGCCGCCAGGGCGAAGACGTCCGTCCGCCGGTCCAGGACGTTCAGTGCCACTTGCTCCGGCGCCATGTAGTCCATCGTGCCCTGGACGCGTGACTTGGACGTGTAGATCGGGCAGCTCTGCCCGAAATCAATCAGTTTCACTTTCTCGCTCGGCGTCACCAGAAGGTTGCCGGGTTTCAGGTCTGCATGGACGAAGCCGGCCTGGTGCATGGCCTCCAGGCCCTCGGCGGCCTGGATGAACAGCCGCAGCAGTTGCGCAATGGGCCGGGAAAACTCCTGGTCGTTCATGGGCATGCCGTCCACGTATTCCATGAACAGCATGGCCGCCTTGATCCGCAGCCGGCGCCGGACGTACCGCAGTTCGTGGACCTTGCGGATGGCAGGGTGCTCAAGCTGGCTGCCCGTCGCGTACTCCGCCTTGAGCTGCTCGATGAACTTCTGGTCTTCCGGGGTGTGAATCTTGACGTTCTTGACTGTGTACAGCGAGCCCGTCCGCGTACAGCGAACCTTGAACAACGTGCTGGCTGCCCCGTTCCCCAGCTTGGCCAGAATCCGGTAGTTGGGAATGTCGATGCTCATCCCGCGAATCTCCATCCCACACCGAAAGCGCAAGCCCGGCCGCGCAATCGGCTTTTCCACCTCGTGCAACGCCCTCCGGAATGGCTCGATGGCCGGGCGACCGCGCTTTGCGGACAATCCCGGATACGGCTTGCCGGCGACGCCGAAGCGCCCCCGGAAGCGTCAGTCGTTGCCTTGGTTTTTCCAGTAAAAGGGTCTCAGGTTCCACCACGCGGCCTTTCGCACCCCTGAACAAGCCAGTCCAAAGCGAAGAGACCGCACCGACTCTATCGACGAAGTGGCACCGGATAGGTCGTCGGGGACGATAGGATGATAGCGATTCACGCGCCGTCACGCGGCGGAAGAATTAACTCGCGCAACCTATCCCTACCACGTACCCCGAAGTATACGTCCGGTGGCGATGTCCGTCAAACCATGCTCGGCTCCGGAACACCCACTTCGCCTATTTTGCCCCGTTGTCGCTCCAGAAACGTCGGGCCGGGCGCCTCGACCCGGCGCAGCGTCACGATGGACAGCTCCGGCGGGCACAGGAATCGAAACCGAAGCGGCGTGGACACGCCGAGGCCCGCGCTGACGTTCAGGCAGCGTCCTTGTACCATATGCAGCCCGCGTACCAGCCCCAGGGGGATCTGGTCCTGGGCCCAGAGGCAGCCCACCAGGGGCAGACGGATCTGCCCCCCGTGCGTATGCCCCGCCAGCACCAACCGCACTCGAGGGTCTCGAATTCGGTACACCGTCGAGGGGTAGTGGGCCAGCAAGATCGTCAGTTGTTCCGGGGCGATTCCGTCCACGGCCCGGTCCGGCATGCCCGGCCGGCCGCCGGCCTGGTTCACCCCGGCCACCGCCAGCGTCGACGGGCCCACGCGAATGGTGAGCGCCTCATCGCACAAGAACGTCACCGGAAGCCCCGCCTGGCCGGCAAGGGCCTCCGGGTCGTGATTGCCCAGCACGGCCAGGCAACGGGACCGTTCCGTCAGAGGCCCAAAAAAGCGGCGGCACAGGTCCGCGGCTTCGTCGACAGTCTGCCCGGCGCATGCGATATCGCCCGTGCAGACGAGCAGATGGTAGTCCAGTTTCAGAAGGAGCGATTGGGCTTCGAGGGCCGCGCCGTCGAGGGATCGCAGGTGCAGGTCGCTGATGTGCGCGATGCGCAACCCGTCCGCGTCGCCCGGCAGGCGGGCGATCGGGATGTCGTGAGACCGCAGTTGTACTGGGCCGTTGAACACTGCCGTTTCCCCTCGCACGCGGGCCGCTCCTCGACCCGCAGGGCCGGGGAGTGAATCCTCCCGTGCGTGCCCGAACGAACTGTAGAATACGATCCGGGCTTTCGCAAGGTTGCGGCATGCATCATACGGTATCGGACCGCCACGGCGCCCGGTTCGCGGGTCCGTTCGGCGTACCGGACGAACTGGAGGATGTCGGACGTATGCCCGCCGGCGGTATCGGACGAGCGCGCGTCTTCACACGCCCTCGTACAGAGGAGTGGAGAGGTAGCGTTCACCGGCGCTCGCGAGGATCACCACTATGGTCTTGCCCTTGTTTTCGGGGCTATGGGCCACGGTGTTGGCGGCGCACAGGGCGGCCCCGGACGAGATGCCGCACAGAATGCCCTCTTCCAGCGCCGCCCGCCGGGCCCAGGCGTAGGCGTCCGGCGTGTCCACGCGGACCACGTCGTCAATCACGTTGAGGTTGAGGACCTCCGGGATGAATCCGGCGCCGATCCCCTGGATGCCGTGCTTGCCGGGCTGCGGCGCCTTGCCCTCTCGGACCTGACTGATAACCGGTGACGTGGCCGGCTCCACGGCATAGCACCGGAACGCCGGTTTTCGGTCCTTCAGCACTTCGCCTGCGCCGGTAATCGTTCCTCCGGTGCCCACGCCCGCCACCAGCACGTCCGCCTTGCCTTCCGTGTCCGCCCAGATTTCCTCGGCCGTCGTCCGGCGATGGACTTCCGCGTTGGCGGGGTTGCTGAACTGCTGTGGAACGTAGGCGTTCGGCGTTTCGGCCGCCAGCTTGGTGGCCATCGCAATGGCCCCCTTCATCCCCTGGTCACCGGAGGTCAGCACGAGCTGGGCGCCCAGCGCCCGCAGCAGGGTGCGCCGTTCCACGGACATGGTCTCGGGCATGGTCAGGGTAAGCTTGTACCCCTTGGCCGCACAGACGAAGGCGAGGGCGATGCCCGTGTTGCCCGATGTCGGTTCGATGATGGCGGACTTCTTGTTGATGCGCCCTTCCGCTTCCGCCGCCTCGATCATGGCCGCCCCGATGCGGTCCTTCACGCTGGACAGCGGATTGAAGAACTCGAGCTTGGCATACACGGCGGCCGGGGCCTCGATGATCCGATTGATGCGGACCAGCGGGGTCCGCCCGATCGTGCGCAATACGTTGTCGAACATTCCACCCATGGTGTCGCTCCCGGAATTGGCATCGGCCCGTACGAAATCCCGCAGCGGCGGTACGATAGGCAGCTCCGCCTTCACTGTCAATGAATGCGTGGTCGTGCCGCCCCGGCCCGTGGCACCGACAGAGGTGTCGGGTACAATGCGCGCCGCAACGCCCGGCGCCGCATCGGAAGCGGGCGCGGCGGCGTGCCCGGCCGTATTCACGGAGCGTGTGGCGAAGACAAGACAGGAAAGGAACCGGTATCCATGAAATCACGTTTTGCCCGATTGGCAGTGATGCTGTTGGCCTTTCACCTGGCGGCCAACGCCGTGCTGGCGTTTTCGGTCGGGCCGTTCAGCTTCGGCTTCTTCAACCCCGCGTTGACGAGTTGGTTTCTCTGGCCGTTCGGGCTGGTCGGCTGCAACTGACCCCGCCGGCCGCGGGTACGGGGCGTCGGCAGGTCGGGCGCTTGTGACGAGCCGGGGCCGGGTTCAGGCCGGGCCGGCATCGATGAGAGTGCCGATCGGCTCGCCGAGCACGGCCCGGCGCATGTTGCCGGGCACGTTGAGATTGAACACGATCAGCGGGACGTGGTTCCGCTGGCACATGTCGACGGCGCTGACATCCATGACCTTCAGGCGCCGGTCGATCACCTCGTTGTAGGTCAGGTGGGTGAACCGTTTGGCGGAAGGGTCCTGCAGGGGGTCGGAGTCGTACACGCCGTCTACCTTGGTGGCCTTGAGGACGATCTCCGCGCCGACCTCCGTCGCCCGCAGGGCGGCGCACGTGTCGGTCGTGACGAACGGATTGCCCGTCCCGCCGGCAAAGATCACGACGCGGCCCTTCTCCAGGTGCCGAATGGCCCGACGGCGGATGAACTTCTCGCAGACGCGATCAACGGCCACGGCGCTTTGCACGCGAGTGTCGATGCCGATGCCCTCCAGGGTGTCCTGGATGGCCAGCGCGTTGATGACCGTGCCGAGCATGCCCATGTAGTGGCCGGTGACTTCCACGATGTGCGTGTCGCGGGCCAGTTCCGCACCGCGCACGATGTTCCCGCCGCCGACCACCAGGCAGAGCTGCACGCCCAGCTCGGCCACCTGTTGGATCTCGGCCGCGACCTTCTGCAGGGCGGGTCCGTCGACTCCCTTGCCGCCCTTCTCGCACAGCCCCTCGCCGCTGACCTTCAGCAGCACCCGGTTGTACTTCGGCTTGGCCATGATCGCGCTACCCCGCCCCCGCTGAAACGGCGCACGGCCCTCTCCGCGCGGGGCGAAAAAAAGGGGCCTTTCGGCCCCGGGAACACATGGCGGCGTTATCCGCCGATACTCAGGTACGCCACGTCCTGAACGGCCTTCACGCCCGCCCCCTTCAGCACGTCGCCCACCTTCTTCTTCTCGTAGTCGGGCTTGACGTGCTCCTGATCCATCAGGGCGTTCTCCGCGCAGAACGCATTCACCTTGCCCTGGACGATCTTGTCGATGATCTGGGCCGGCTTGCCCTCCGACTCCGCCACCTCGCGGGCGGTGCGACGGACGATCTCCAGCCGATCGGCGGGAATCTGGTCGCGGGTGACCGCCAGCGGCTGGGCGAAGGTCACATGGTGGCACAGATCCACCGCCACCGCCTCGTCGGACGGCGCGGCATCCAGCGCGATCAGCACGCCCTTCTTGCCGTCATGATGCACGTACCCGCAGAGGTACCCGCCGGCCACCTTGCGGCAGGCTGTCAGCTTCATGTTCTCCCGGATCTTGCCGTACACCTCGGTGAGCAGGTCCTCCAGGGTGCGGCCCGGCGCGGTGACCGCGGCGGCCTTCAGAACGGCCTGCGGGTCCGGCGCCTGGTCGGCCTGTGCGGCGACCGTCCGGGCGATCGCGTCGGCCAGCGCGAGGAACTCCGCGTTCTTGGCCACCGGGGCCGTCTCGCAGCGCAGGTCGATGATGGCGCCCGTTTTCCGGGCGTCGTCTATGTATACGTGAATGCGGCCTTCGCCCGTTTGTCGATCCGCCCGTTCCTCCATCTTGCCCTTGTGCTTCTTGCGAAGCCACTCGATGGCGGCGGCCTCATCGCCGTTGCACTCGGTGAGGGCCTGCTTGCATTCCATCATGGGCAGGTCCGTTCGGTCTCGCAGGGCGCGAACCTGCGCCGCAGAAATCGTTGCCATTCGCTCAATCCTCCAGACCGTCGGGCGGCCACACCGTCGGGCCGCCAGACTCGTTCCATGTCCACCGCCCGGTTCCTGCCCGGCCGGGGATCCACCACCTGGTTTCCACTCTCGGATGAGTCCACCCGCTGGACGGGCAGTATCGCCCCCGCGTACGGATTCCTGAGGAACCTACGCGGGCGGCGCCGCGTCGCCCGACTCGGTCGAACCGGTCGGCGCCGCAGGGGGTTCCGGCCGATCGGGTGGAGTCGGATCGGCGGCCACGCCGGCCGGCTCCGGTTCCGTCTCGGTCCGCGTCGGCGCGGTCCGTCGGGCACGCCGGCGTCTGGCCGCGTCCGGTCCCTCTTCGTGGGAGGCGTCCGCGCGACCGCGCTTCCCGCTTTCGACGGCCGCGGCCATGTGCCTCAGCACGACCTCGATCGACCGCATGGAATCGTCATTCCCCGGAATCGGGATGTCCGCGAAATCCGGGTCTGAATCCGTGTCGATCAGACAGATTGTCGGGATTCCCAGCTTCTTGGCCTCCTTGACCGCGATGTGCTCGCGGTGAACGTCAATGACCACCAGCGCCTTGGGCAGGCGGGTCATGTTCCGGATGCCATCCAGGTTGCGCTTGATCTTGCGACGCTCGCGATTGTCCCGGGCAATCCGCTTCTTGCTGTATTGAAGAAGCGTGCCGTCCGCCTCTTCCCGCTCCAGCAGCTCCAGGCGGGCCAGACGCGATCGGATCGTCTCGAAATTGGTCAGCGTCCCGCCCAGCCATCGCTCGGCCACATAGGGCATGCCCGCATGCCGCGCATACGATTCCACCGCATGGCGAGCCTGCCGCTTCGTTCCGACAAACAACACGTCCCCATTTTCAGCCACGGTGCGCGCGATATACTTCTTGGCCCGAATCAGGCCCTTGACCGTCTCGCGGATGTCGATCACGTGGATCATGTTCCGCTTGCCGAAAATGTACGGCGACATCTTCGGGTTCCAACGGCTCACGCGGTGGCCGAAATGGATTCCAGAGTCAACCAGTTCCCGTACCAACTCCGACGCCAAACAACACCTCCTCTGATAAGCCTCATTCCCGTACCACACGGAGGGACACGTTTTCGATCCCGGAAAGGACCCGTGAACCCCATATTGGTAACAGAATCGGCGGTCAAATCAAGGGGGAAACGCACGCACCCGCCCGGAAGCCAGGCGGACGGCGCCTGCGTTGATTCGCGCGGGCTCGCACGCTAAAGTCCCGGCGCTGCCGTCAATTACGTGAACCAGGCGGAGTCCGGGATGACACGACCCACCCCATCTCACCTCCCTGAGTCGCTCATATTCATCAGTGCGGCCGAGCCCAGCGCCGACCTGCATGGGGCGTCCCTCATCCGGACCGTCCGCCGCATCCGCCCCAACGTGCGGTTCGCCGGCGTGGCCGGACCCGCCATGCGGGGCGAGGGCTGCTGGACCATTTACGACATGTGCCATCGGTCTGCCATGCTGGCAGCGGCGATCGGGGCGATCGGGGCCGCCCGGCGAATGTGGGCCACCTCCCAGGCCCACCTCGCCGAGTATCCCTTCCAGGCTGCCGTCCTGATCGACTCGCCGGCCCTCCACCTGCCCCTCGCGAAACGGGCAAAAAAGCTGGGCGTCCCCGTCTTCTATTACATCGCCCCCCAGGTGTGGGCCTGGGGACAGTACCGCGTCCCGCGTATCCGACGCCGGGTGGACCGAATGGCCGTCATTCTCCCGTTCGAGCAGGAGTACTTCCGGAAACGGGGAATTGACGCCACCTTCGTCGGCCACCCCCTCTTCGAGGTCCTGCTCGATCGGAAGCTGGACGAGGAGCGGGTCCGCGAGGTCCGCGGCCGCGGGTCGCCCGTGGTTGCCCTGCTGCCGGGCTCACGCCGGCACGTCGTGGAGGAGGTGCTCCCCGGTCAGCTTGAGGTGGCGGCGGCCATCGCCCGGCAATACCCCAACGCCACGTTTCCGGTCTCCGTGGCCAACCCTGCGGCACGACAGGCTGTCGAGCCCCTGGTGGACCGGGCGGGCCTTGCCACCGCTTTGCACGACGGGGAAAACGGGGAAATCCTCTCCGCGGCGGACCTGGTCCTGGCCGCCTCGGGGACGGCCACCCTGGAGGTGGCTTTTTACCATAAACCCATGATTATCATGTACAACGGATCGCGGTGGGGGTACCACCTGGTGGGTCGGTGGCTGATCCGGACGCGACATCTGTCCTTGGTGAACATACTCGCGGGGCGGGAGATCGTGCCCGAGTTCATGCCCTACTACACGTCCACGGCTCCGATCGCGGACGAGGCCCTTCGGATACTGGCAACGCCGGAACTGTCCACGCGCATGGAGGTCGACCTGTCTGACATGGTGGGGCCGTTGCTCAAGCCCGGCGCGTCTGAAAACGCAGCCCGGCTGCTGCTGGACCTGATCGACCGGCGACCGTCCCGACCCACGAATTGAAGGGGCCGATCAGGCCACGCCGCTGCCGGGAGGGATTTCCCGGTCCGTCGTCAGCACGACGATGTCCGAATCACCCGGCGTGCAGGCGGCCAGGAGCATGCCCTGGCTCTCGTAGCCGCGCATCTTCCGGGGGGCCAGATTGGCCACCACAATGATGTTCTTGCCGACCAGATCCTCCGGGCGGTAGTGCTTCTTGATCCCCGCCACGATCTGCCGTTCCTCGGTGCCCATATCCACCTTGAGAATCAGCAGTTTATCTGCGTCGGGGTGCTCGCTCGCCTCCAGAATGCGGGCGACGCGCAGCTTGACTTTGAGGAACTCGTCGAACGTAATCACTTCGGGTTGACCAGACATGTTCGGCTTTCTCCCTGTGTTCTGAGAGATCGGCCAGTCTAGTCGAGGCGGGTTCGAGTTGCAACGGTGCAAAGGGGGCCTCCCGCCCCTGATCCGAACCCTCGCACGGCGATCTCCATTGACATGTGGAACCGAATCGATGCTCATGTGTCCAAGAGGTGGGGGATTCCGTAGGGAGGATCACGCGGTGGATGGGGCGTGAAGGGTCGGTCCGAACCAGTGCAGGAGGTCAATACCATGCGACGAACGGTCAGCCAGGTGATGCTGGTCAGTCTGATTCTTGGCACGGGCGTGTACGGCCAGGAGGTGCCGCTCAAGCGTGTAATGATTTTTTCCAGCGGCGTGGCGTTCTACGAACGGGCTGGGCACGTCGACGGCACCGCAACCATGGAACTGCCGTTCAAGACTGCCCAGATTAACGACATTCTGAAGTCGTTGGTACTCCAGGACATGGGAGGCGGGAAGATCCGCCCGGTGGTCTATGCGCCGAAGGATCCGATCGAGAAGATCCTGCGGTCGTTCGGGATCGACCTGACGCAGGACCGCACGCTCGGCGAGTTCCTCGGTGACCTGCGGGGCACGCCGGTGGAGATCACCGTCCGTGGCGACTCCAAGCCGATCGAGGGCAGCATCCTGAGCGTCGAGCGGCAGGTCGTGATCACGGACAACAAAGAGGTTCCGCACGACGTGCTGAACGTGGTGTGCGTGGAGGGCATCCGCGCGTTCCGGCTCAACGAGCTCTCCGGCGTCCGCTTGGCCGATCCGAAGCTGAACGCGGAGCTGTTCAAGGCGCTGGGTGTGCTGGCCGGTTCGCACGATGCCGACAAGAAGCCGGTGATCCTGGAGTTCGCCGGGGAGGGCAAGCGGGAAGTCCGCGTGTCGTACATCCTGGAGGCCCCGATCTGGAAGACGAGCTACCGGCTGGTGCTGGACGGCGAGAAACCGTTCCTGCAGGGCTGGGCAACCGTGGACAACACCACGGACGAGGACTGGGTGGGTGTCGATCTCACGCTGGTGTCCGGCCGGCCGATCTCGTTCATTCAGGACCTGTACCAGCCGCTGTACATTCCGCGGCCGATGGTGCAGCCGGAGATCTACGCATCGCTGGGGCCGCAGCGCTACGACGGGGCAATGTTTGAAGAAGACCGCGTGCTCGCGGACGCAGCGGAGACGGTGGAGCGTGAGATGCCGAGACGGGCGAAGGCAATGCGAATGGCTGCGCCAACGGATCGCGGAGCAGAATTCGACGCCGCTCCTCCTCCCTCCGCGCCGGCTTCCGTCGCGGGAATCGGCTATGCCACGCTGGAGTCGTCCGTGGAATCCGTCGCCGCCGCCGCGGAGGCCGGCGAGATGTTCACGTACGCCATCCAGATGCCCGTGACCCTGCCGCGACAGAGGTCGGCCATGATGCCGATCGTGAACCAGTCTGTCGCGGGCGAGAAGTTCTCAATCTACTCGCAGGGCGTGCATGCAAAGCACCCGCTGAACGGCCTGCGGCTGGAGAACACGACCGGGCTGAACCTGATGCAGGGGCCCATCACGGTGTTTGAGGACGGGACCTACGCGGGCGACGCCCAGTTGCCCGACGTGACGCCCGGCGAAAAGCGGCTGATCTCGTATTCGCTGGACCTGAAGCGGGAGGTGGAGCGCATTTCAAAGGCAGAGCCGGAAGTGCTGACCTCCGTCCGCATTGCCAAGGGTACGCTGATCGCCACGCGGGAGTACGTCGAGGAATACACGTTCAACGTGAAGAACAAGGACGATGCGGCCCGGGCCGTACTGGTCGAGCATCCCTTCCGGTCCGACTGGACGCTGGTGACGCCGAAGGACCCGTTCGAGCGGACGCCGCAAGTATACCGCTTCCAGGTGGACGCCAAGCCGAACGAGACCACGAGCCTGACCGTTCGCGAGGAGCGGCAGGGTGACCAGTACTTGGCGCTGAGCAGCAGCGGGCTGGACACGATTGAGTTCTACATCCGGGCGAAAGTGGTCAGCCCGAAGGTGCGCGAGGCGCTGGGGAAAGTCGCTCAGATGCGAAACGAGCTGGGCAACACGCAGGCCCGCAGGAACCAGCAGACGCAGCGCGTGGCGCAGATCACCGCGGACCAGGGCCGCGTTCGCGAAAACCTCAAGACGGTGCGCGAGGGCACGGAGCTGCACGAGCGGTACCTCAAGAAACTCACCGAGCAGGAAAACGAGCTGGACGAGGCGAATCGCCTGATCGCGCAGTACACCCAGCAGGAACAGCAGCAAAAGGAAGCCCTCGACCAGTACCTGCTCAACCTGAGTATTGAGTAGGAGGCGCGCCAAGCCGGGCCGACCGGCGGACCCGGGCTTCCGGGTGTGGCACGCGCGATCGAGTGACCCCCGCACCTCATTTGGTCGGAGGCGCGAGTGACCGTAACACATTGTTGGAATGAAAGTTGCGCGCAAAGACGAGCAGCCGCTAGGACAATCAGCCACCCAACGGTTGAAAATCAACCACCAAATGGTTGATTTTCAACCGCGCGCCGTCGGAATCCAGGCCTTCAGCTGACAGATGGAGGTGTATCAATGTGGCTGCGGTTTGGCGTCTTCTTGACGATGCCTGCCCTGTGCGTGCTGGTGGGCTGTGCCATGAAGCCGGCGACGGGCGGGCGTGCCGGCGCAAAAGGCGACAATTCCAGCGCGAACGACAACACGGCCCCACCCACGGTTCTCGACCCGGTGTGTAACCCGGGAACGAGCGCCGGCGACGTCCAGGCGCCCGTCCACGTGATGTCACTGGCCGGCCAGACGAGCTGGTTCGCATCGCCGCTGGTCTACGACCTGGACGCGGACGGCAACCCGGAGTTGATTGCCGCGTACTACTCCGTCTATGTCTTCGACCGAGAGGGCAACCTGCTGGATGTCGCCGACGAGGGCGACGGCCGGGTGTACGCGCCTCACGTGGTCGCGGACCTGGACGGCGACGGCATCACCGAGGTGGTCGCGGGCAAGGGCAGCCGCGTGTACGCCTGGGAATGGACCGCATCCGGCCTTGCCGTCAAGCGTGGCTGGCCGGCGGACACCACCACCGCCGGCGAGTCCCCGGAGGTGCGCGGCCTGGCCGCCGCCGATCTGAACCACGACGGCCGCATCGAAGTGGTGGCCACCACCACGCAGACGCAGCCCAGCGCCCGCGGCGGCGCTCAGGTGTTCGTCTTCAGTCCGGATGGATCGCTCTATCAGCCCGCCGGCGGGCACAGACCGGCCTGGCCGCGATACAACGCGCTGTCGGGCCCGGGCAACGACGCGGACCGCAACGGCCAAGGCCACAACGGCTACGGGTGCTATGGATTAAACGTCGGGATCGGCAACATCGACGACGACCCGGAGCTGGAGATCATCGTCACATATGACAACCACCACATCCAGGCGTTCGACCATGACGGTGTGGCCATCGACACCGCGCCGTGGTTCACGAACCGTGCGTCGGAATACAAAGGCGAGCGCCTGACCTGGGGCCAGTTCATCCGCTGGGCTGACCCCGAGGTGGAGGCGAACCACTACCACGAACACACGGGGGAGTGGCCGCACCCGAACTGGACCGAATGGCTGCAATGGACCGCGTCACCGCCCAGCGTGGTGGACCTGGACCTGGACGGTCGAAATGAAGTCCTCGGCGTGCCCAACATCGAGAGGCACGTCCCGTACGTCACGCAGGCCTACGGACTGATGGTGCTCGAAGGCGCCCACGGCGACGGCAGCCGGTCCGGCATGCGCAAGGCCGGTTGGGAGACGCTGCCGCGCGGCGATGCGCCGATCCGCGTGGACGGCTGGTACCCGCCCGCGGGCGTGCCGGCGCCGACCGTGGCGAACGTCCGAGACGACGACCGGCCGGAGATCGCCGTTTCGCTGAACGATGGCTACGTCTACCTCTTTGACGCCGACGGCAACCGGCTCTGGCGGTACGACTACACCCGCGGCAAGTGGATCCTGTACGCTTCCGAGGTGACCGTGGCCGACCTGAACCAGGACGGCCGACCGGAACTGCTGTTCACCACGTGGGGCGAGCCCGACACGACGGATTCCGGCCGTCTGGTGATTCTCGCCGCCGACGGCACGTGCCTTCACGACGTGTTCCTGCCCTCGCCGGGCCACAATGGGAACGGCAACGGGGCGCCGGCCGCGCCCACCGTCGCCGACCTGACGGGCGACGGACAGCTCGAGATCCTCGTGCAGACCTTCGACCACGGCATGGACGTTTTCACGGTTCCCGGCTCCGCCTCGAACTGCGTGTTGTGGTCCACGGCTCGCGGCGGCCCGTTGCGCACGGGATCCGCGCACCAGCTCGAGAGCGCCGCGCCCCGGCAACCGTAGGCCGATCGGGGTGCGCCTGCGGTTATCGGGCGGGGGCACGGCCGCCACCGACGCGCACAATCCGCCGGGCGTCTGGTAATCGGACCGTTCGCCGAGGAGTCTCGGGCGGAATCGGGGAAGGAAGATGGCCCGAGGCCGCCGGAATGCCGATTCCAGCAGAGACTGAACCGGTTCGCGGTTCGGCATAGGGCAGGCACGGGAGATGGCAGCGATCCAACCCGGACGAGTTCTGGTTGTCGACGACGATTCGCGGCTCACCTTTGTCGTGGGTGCTCACCTGCGCCGGGCGGGGTTTGAGGTGCGCACCGCCGCCAACGGCCGGGACGGGCTGGCCATCGCCCGCGAGTATTTGCCCGACGTGATCGTTCTGGACTGGTCCATGCCCGTCATGGACGGAATGGAGGCGATCCAGCAACTCAAGGCGGACCCGCTGACGGCCCGCATTCCGATCATCATGCTGACGGGGAACCCGGACACGGAGTCCCTCGTGCTCGGCCTGGAATCCGGTGCCCAGGAATACGTGGTCAAGCCCTTTGCGATGGAGGAGTTGATTGCCCGCGTCCGGTCCATGCACCGGCTCTCGGTAACGGGGCGCGAGCTGGACACGCTGACCAGCCAGCTCGCCGATGAGAACAACCAGAAGACGTCGCGTCTGCAGCTTCTGTACACGTTCGCCAAGGATTTGAACGAAGCGTCGTCGCTGGACGACGCGCTGGACCTGATCATCCGCTGCGCGCAGCAGGCCACGAACAGCAATCGCGTCTCTCTCATGCTGCGGGACGAGGACGACACGCACCTGGTCTGTCGGCGGGCGATCGGCATCCCCGCGGAGCTCGTGTCGCGGATCCGCATTGCCTCTGTGGAAGGGATTGCGGGGAAGGTGTACTCGACGGGCAAGATCGTCACCGCCGAGGCCATGGGCAGCGGGCTGGTCGCGGACGACCGCGGGTATGCCGGCGATGCCTTCGTGTGCGCTCCGTTGATTCTGAATTCACCCAAGCGAGATCGCGAAGTGCTCGGCGTGCTGAACATCACGGACAAGCAGGGCGGAACTCGCTTCACGTCCGACGAGGTGGACTGCATCCAGTCCATCGCCGATTCGGCGGCCATCGCCATCCACACCCACATCACGCGGGCCCGGCTGGAACGATCCGTCCACGTGCTCCTCATGACGGTGGGCCGGCTGGCCGAGTATCGCGACGAGGAAACCGCCCAGCACCTGGAGCGCGTGCAGGATTACGTCCGCCTGCTGGCGGAGCAGATGGCCCGGACGCCCAAGTACCGGTCGGTCCTGACCCCCGAGGTCATCGAGAACCTGGCCCTGGCCGCTCCGCTGCACGACATCGGGAAGGTAGGCATTCCGGACGGCATTCTGACCAAGGAAGGACCGCTGTCGGAGCGGGAATTCCAGATCATGAAGACCCACACCATCATCGGGCGGCAGACGCTGGCGATCGCCCTCGAGCAGACCGGCCACATTCCCCTGCTCCAAATGAGCATCGACATCGCGTACTGCCATCATGAGAAATACGACGGCAGCGGATACCCGCGCGGTCTCCAAGGGGAGGACATTCCCCTGGCCGCCCGCATTGTGGCCCTGGCCGACGCCTATGACGCGTCCACCAGCGCCCGTCGCTACAAGGCGGCCGTCCCGCACCGGCAGGCGGTCGAGTCTCTGTGCGGTGACAGCGGTCGTCACTTCGACCCCGACGTCATTGCGGCCTTCCGCCGGTGCGCGAACGAGTTTGAACGGATCCGCCGTGAGAAGACGCCGGATGTCACACCGGCGGTGGAAGCATCCCTGGTCATGTCCTGATCCGCGACGGCCTTCAAAGGCCCGCGAGGGTCGCCTCAATCGCTCGACACGCCGCCCATCGTGTCGCGATATTTCCGGCCCGACTGATAGAGCTGCAGTCGCTCCTCGTATCCGCCTTCCGCCGGATTGCCTCCCGCCACGTTGATGAGATGCATCACCTTCTGCTGGGTCCGGATCGCCGCGGTGAAATCGCCCGCTTCCGCCTGGGCGGCGGCCAGCGTGTCCAGAAGCTGCGGATTCTCGGGAAACGCCTCGGTCACGAGGGACGCCAGCCGCACCGCCTCCGCTCCGTTTCGATAGAGCTGCTCGGGGCACGTCGCTCGCAGCCAGGCCAGGGAGTTCATCAGTTGGAAAGAACGAGGGTACCGTCGCAGTCCCTCGTTCAGAATCTGATCCACCATGCCGTACTGCCCGTTGCCCCAGTACAACTGCGCGAGCAGCAGATGGGTGCGGGGATCCTGCGATTGGGCCTGAACGGCGGCCTGGGCGTGCAGCATCGCCGCCTCTTTCTGCCCCTTTGCCGCCAGCAGCTCGGCGAGCACGTGGTGCGCCGGCGCATAATCGGGCCGCTGCTCCACGACCCGCTCCAGCTCGGCCTGTGCCTCGTCCAGCTTCTTCTGTGCGGCCAGAAGCCGGCCGAGAAGATACCGCGCTTCAATCTGCTCGGGGCGCGTCTCCAGAATGGCTCGCAATGGCGCCACGGCCGCGGCCACGTCGCCCTGGCTGTCATGGAAGCGGGCGATCGCCAGCCCCACGTCGACACGATCCGGGGCGGCGGCGCCGGCCTGCTCAAACCGCCGACGCGCCTCCTCGATCTGTCCGGCACGCAACAGCAGATCGCCCAGCCCGACGAGCAACAGAGGCTCATCCGGAGAGTCCTCGACCGCCTCTTCCAGCAACTGACGCGCTTCGTCCCCTCTCTGCCGACTCATCAGAAAGGTGGCCTTGGTGAGACGCGCTTCGGGTGAACGGGGCGCGTGTTCCAGCGCCCGGTCCACGTGTGACATCGCGCCCTCGAAATCGCCGCGGGCCGCCGCCTGATGGGCCAGCTTCAATTCGTGGGCCGAGCCCGTGGCCAGGGATTCCACTTCGTTCAGCTCCGGAGTGAGCACGGGGGGGAGACCCCCCGGACGGCACCCGGCCATGCGCGCATTCGCCGCCGCGCCCGCGTCGCCCGCCTGCTCATAGGCCTCCGCCAGGGCGCGATGCACAACACCCGCCTGAGGCGCCCGGGTCGCGGCCCGGCGCAGGGCCTCAATCGCCTCTTTGGGCCGGCCCGACTGAAGCTCCGTCTGCCCCAGCCCGAAAGAGACCTGCGCGGAATCGGGATCCAACTCGCCCGCCTTCTGGAAGGCCCGGCGGGCCGCGTCGAAGTCCTTGGCGTCCAGATGCCGGTACCCCAATCCGATCCAGCCGAGCACGAAGTCCGGCTTCAACTCGACGGAGGCCGTCAGGGCCGCAATCACGTCGTCCTTTCGATCGGTCCCACCCAGGCAACTGGCCCGCAGGTAGTGCCACTTGTACGCCTGCGGCTCCAGCCGCGAAGCCCGCTGATACATCGCGGCCGCCGCGTCCGCCAGACCGTACAGGTGGTACAGCATCGCCAGACGACCGTTGGCCGCCGCATCCCGGGGTGACTTTCGGACCGCCGCCTGGGCTTCCTCGATCTGCTCTCGGATAACCGGCTCAAGATCGGAAAGGCTCGGCGTGGGCACCTCCGGCAGCGTCATCGTACTCCCCGCCCCCGTGCCTTCCCCCTGTTCTTTTGTGCATCCGGGCAGGAACCCCCAAAGCAGAGCCAGCAGGATGACGCACGGGCGACGGGTCTCACATCGCGTGGAAAGCATAGTCTTTCATCCGAAGTTGACGGGGTTGCAAGTCACGCACGGCTTCCGGCAAACGGCCGCCGATGTGACTCTTACCACGCCGGAGGGACGGCGGCAACACTTGCCGCTCGGGGCGGCCTGTGTCGCGACACGAAGGCCGCAGACCACGCTGTGCCGGTCCGGCGGCTGGGGATGGTTGAGCAGGTGTCCACGGGGCTACAAGGGAGCGGGCGCGATCCGAATCGCCGCCCGGGCGCCGGCATACCCGAAGTAAAAGGCCACGGCGATGATCTCCGTCACCGGTTTCCGGTCCCAGGGCCTACAGGCTGGGGGGGCAAGGGTGGATCAGGGGATCAACCTCCCGCCAGGCCGCCCCAGGCCGCCACGGCGGCGAGCAGGACGAACACGATGATGCGAAGAACCCAGGATGACGAGGCGTGCATGGCTGGATCCAATCGGATCGGCGATCCCATTACTCATCGGATGTATCGCCGGCTCGCCCCACCTCGGCACAGTCAAAATCTCCGGTCTGCCGGGTCCGAGGATCGGTCGTTGAAGGCACCCGATCCGGGCTCATGCAGCGTGAGCCCAAGCGGGACTTCCAGGGCCGCTTCATGCGTGGAGCCGAGCGATAACGGCGTTACGGCGATATCGCCCGCAAACACCGTTGCCACGTCGGTTCCCGCCCGGGCGACTCGTTCCATGTACGGCCCACAGTACGTGTACGAGGGCGGCTGATCCTCGGCCGACCGGCAATACTGGTTCGGCATCGGGTCGGTCGAGTGAGGCACTACGCAGACCGATAGCTCCGGCTTGTCCGGACGCGCCACGGGCAGATTGACGTTCCATAACCGAATGCCTGCCCCCGGCCGTCCGCCGTTCCAGGCTCCGCAGGCCGACAGCCATTCCCGCAGGACCCGCTCCGTCAGCCACGCCGCCCGGTCCCAATCCACACCCTGTCCACGGGCGACGAACTGCGAGACCGCCACAGCCGGAAGTCCCAGAATCGCGGCCTCCCGCGCGCCGGCGACCGTGCCGGAATAGTACACGTCCACCCCCAGGTTGGCGCCCTGGTTGATTCCACTGGCCACCAGGTCGACGGGGGGCTCCACCAGCTCGGCGACCGCCAGCCGAACGCAATCCGCCGGGGTGCCTTCGACCGCGAACGTGCGGCCAAACGCCGGGTGGAGGTGTTCCCGGACGCGCACCGGGTCACGCAGGGTCAGGGAATGGCCGGTGGTCGATTGCTCCGTCGCGGGGGCCACGACCGATACCTGGCCCAGGGATCGACAGGCCCGGTGAAGCGCCGCCAGGCCGGGAGAATCCAGACCATCATCGTTGCAGAGAAGGATATGCATTTACCGGTCTTTCCCGGGTTGACCGGACGTTTGCCTTGCCGTCCGGGGAATCGTACGTTTGACGCAGTCTACCGTGATTGGGGCACGCGGACCAGAAGGACCGATTCGTAGTCCGTATGGGGTTCCAGCCATCCGGACGTGATCTGCAGCCAGGTCGCGGCGGTCCGGTTTTCGTCAACGGAGGGTCGAGAAGCCGGGCCGGCGCTCGCCTACCTCAGGGAGCAGCCCATGCCCTCCATACCGGGAATGAAAGCAACCCCCAGTCCGACCCTTCCGTCACACGCCCCTCGCGTGCGCATCACGGCGGGCGTCGGGACCGTCAACCAGAAGACGTGGAACGTCCGTCGGCCCGTGACCCTCATCGGGTCCGGTCAGAACTGCCACATTCTGCTTCCCGGCGCCGCCGTGGCGAAGGCGCATTGCGCCATCATCAACAACGGCACGCACGTTCTGCTGAAGGACCTGTGTACGCCGGGCGGCACGCGGTGCGGAGGGACGTCCGTCGATCTGCACGGTCTCAAAGACGGAGACGTGGTGGAGATCGGAGACTTCCGCATTCAGGTGGCCATCCAGTCAGCCTGTCTCCGCAGCGACCAGACGGCGTCCGGCATTCGCCTGGATGAGACCGGTTCCGTACCGCCGATCGGCCTCTCGCTGCATCCGTCCGGCCACGAGCCGCGGGGGGTGCTGCGGTCTCCCGTGTACGTGGTCGGTCGCCGCGAAGAGTGCGACCTGACGCTTGCGGATCCGCAGGTTTCCCTCGCCCATGCCCTGTTCTTCTGCCTTGACGGGCGTGCGGTGGTGAGCGATCTGGGCAGTCGCACGGGTACCCGGATCAACGGCGAGCGGCAGTCGCTGGCATACCTGAAGCCCGGTGACGTGCTGCAGATCGGCCCCTGCGAAGTCGCGATCGGGGATGGTGAGTCTGAATCGGCCGCTGCGTCGAAACGTCCCAGCGCCCTCGTGCAGGCCGAGGCTGCTTTGAGATCGCGGGAGGCGCGCCTGGCGGAGCGTGAAGCGGCCCTGGAACGCAAGCTTCTTTACCTGAACGAATTGGAGAAGTCTCTGCAGAGGCGTGAAGAGCAGATCAACGAGTTGGCGCGTCGAGTGCGGGAGAGCCTTGTGCCGGCGGGCGCCGCGCAGCCCTTCGCTCAAGTCGTTCCCATGCAGGAGTTTATCTCTCCGGATGCGGGGCCGACGGCCCCTTCGCCGGCAGCGGATGCCCTGGACCGTGCATGGCGCATCATTCGCAGAGGGAACGCCTGATCGCGGTGGAACGACGGCCGTCAGCCGCTCGCCTCCTGGTGGCGCGGCATCGCCAGGCCGCAGATGGTCGCCTCAAAAACCAACACACCGTTCACCACGCCCTGGGTGTCGCAGATGACCCGCCGTGGCTGGTCCTTGACCAGCTTGCAGATGTAGTAGATCCGGGCCGGCGGTATGACCGCCTCCCGGAACTTGCAGTTCTCCACCCCGCCGAACGCGACGAAGCCCGTCTTTCCTCTCATCGCGCGTGAGAAGAATGCCGCAAGTTGGGCTGCCGACTCCAGTTGCAGCACTCCTGGAAAGATGGGATTCCCGGGGATGTGCCCCCGGCACCACCACTCGTCCGCCCGTACGTCTCGAAAAGCAACGCCGACATTGGCCTCTTCGTCCACGTGACACAGCCCGTCGAGTTGGGAGAACTCGTGGGCCTGCGGAAGTCGTTCGTAGATGTACTTCCGGTCGTAGACGACGCGGTTCAGGTCAACCTTGTCGAGATCGTACAGCAGTGGTGGCGGCATGTGCAGTATACCATTCTGCCCACGGTGCGACATTCTGTCCGGGCACGACGCGCCCCGAGGCAGAACCCATCGCCCCGCGCAGTCAGGCCCATTCGTGCGACCGGCTAGCTCCCCGCCTCAGACCGCACCTCGAGGATGCGTTTTCGCACCTCCTGGGCCGCGGCCTTGATATCCTGCATGGACTTGCGAACGCGAGTTCCGGCAGCCTTGTTCCCGCCCGTCGCCTTCGCCACATCCTCCGCCGCCGCTTCGACCAGTTGTTTCAGACGTTCGTACTCTTCCATGAGCCGGGCTCCAGAAGGTTAGAAGTATGGGCTTGAGAATGGCGGTTCGGGGCGACCGCACCGTTTCTGCCCCGCCGCAACGCGGGCGGCAGTCTAACCGCGGCTGGGACGATGGGCAAAGCAAATTCGCGGCCCGAACCGCGTTTTCGAGCCCAATTCCGCGTTCTTGCCCGCGCCCGACCGGTTGCCCCCGCTCGACAAACGCGCAGGTCGGAGCGCGACGCACGTATGTTAACTGCATTATGAACATTAGGTTAAACCTGTATGACGCCAGCCTGGAACCGGGTCATGGCGCCCGTGCGGTGCGGCTCTTCGGCACCTGACACGCATAGACGGTTCGTGGCCCGCCGGCTGCGCGGCCAGCGCCGGGGCACGGGCTCGGGACTGGCACCCGCCACGGGCGATCGCATGTCCCAAGATCCCCGCAGCACAGGGCCTGGGCAGCCCAGTTTCCGTCAAGGGCGGTTTCGGAGCCGTCCGATATCCACGTGTCGAAAGAAAGGCCCTTCTCGCCGGGCAACGGGAACCGGCGGGCTGCTGCACGGACCATGATTCCACAACTCACGTCGCACGGCGGCGCAATCTGGGCTCTGCTGCTTACCATCGTGGGGACGTCGGTGCCTCCCGATCCGGCGGAGGTGCCCAAGGTTCGCTCCCGCACGTTCGACGTAAACTACACCGTCAACGATGCCGCTCGCCCGCTGACCTTCGTCGAGCTCTGGTACACACGCGATTCCGGACGGACCTGGCACAACGCCGGGACCGATCCCGACGCCGAATCGCCGATCTCATTCACGGCCACGGAGGAAGGTCTCTACGGCTTTTTCGTAATTGCGACCAACAGCGCGGGGACCTCGAGCCCCGCCCCGCAGACCGGAACCACGCCGCAACAATGGGCGTTTGTGGACTACACGCCGCCGGTCGTTCAGCTTCATCCGGTTCGACCCGGGTCGTTGGCACCGGCGCGGACGCTGCTTGTGAAATGGACGGCGATCGACGCGCACCTGGCGCCGCGACCCGTCTGCCTGACCTATCGAAGCCTGGACGACGGACCGTGGGAGACCATCGCCCAGTCGCTTGCCAACACGGGGCGTTTCGAATGGCGAGTTCCCGATGAACTGACCGGCCGCATCATGTTGCGCATCTCCGTGCGGGATGCGGCCGGTAACCTGAGCACCGCGGCCCTGGGGGCCACCGATCTGGACGCATTGTTCCGACTGGCGTCCCGGACGCCGGCTCCTGCGGAGGTCGTGGCCGAACCCATCCCGCGTGAGCCGACGGAGTCCGAGCGCGTGCGGGCCCAGCGTCTGTTTGAGCAGGCCACGGCCCACGCGGCACGGCGGCAGCATCCGTTGGCGATCTCCCGGTTGAAGGATGCGCTGAAGCTGGATCCGGCGCGCTGCGATGCCCTTGTGGAGCTAGGGCGGTCCCTGTACGCTGTCGGGGACACGAAAGAGTCCGTCCGAGCATACGAGCTGGCCCTGGCGAAGGATTCCGGATCGCGAGCTGCACGGGCAGGAATGGCCCTGACCTTCTACGGTGTGGGCGAGTACGGTCGGGCGGTGGAGCATTTGCAGGTAATCCTGCAGCAGGACCCCAAGGATGTGGAGGCGTGGCTGTACCTGGGTGATGTGGAGTTCCGGCGCGGCGATGAGCTGACCGCGCTGGAGCACTATGAGAAGGCCGCCACGCTCGATCCCGAGGCCCGCGAAGTAATCCAGCAGGCCCGAGCGCGGCTGGACAACCTCGACGCGCTCCGGAAAAAGATGGGACCGCTTGTCACCTCGGCAAAGCCCGACGAACCATGACGCGACCGGTATACGTGGTCTACGGCCCCGACGCCTACCTCCGCACGCAAGCCGTTCACTCCATCATTCGCGAAGAACTCGGACCGGACGACACGGGTCTGGGCCCCACACGGCTGGACGGGGGCTCCGCCGACCTGGCCCAGGTGCTGGATGAGGTGCGCACCTTCTCCCTGCTGGGCGACCGGCGGCTGGTTATCGTCGAGGACGCGGACGGGTTCATCACGCGGTACCGCCAGGCCCTGGAGGCGTACTGCGAGGCGCCGTCCGACAGCGGCTGCCTGGTTCTGGTGTGCGACACCTTTGACGCCCGGACCCGGCTTTTCAAGACGGTCCAGCGGCTCGGGCAGGCGATCAAGTGCGAGTCTCCCCGGGGTCGAGCCGTCGTTGGATGGATCATCGACCAGGCCCGAACGGCCTACGCCAGGCAACTCAGCCCCGCCGCGGCCGTGCGGCTTCGTGAACTGGCCGGCGACAACCTGGGCGTGCTGGACAGCGAGCTGTCGAAGCTGGCCCTCTACGTCGGCGGCCGCAACACGATCGTACCCGCGGACATCGAGGCCCTGGTGGGCAACAACCGCGAAGAGAACGTGTTTGCCGTGCTGGATGCGATGGCGGAGGGGGATGCGGGCCGGGCTTTGCAGTACTGGGAGCAGGTTCTTGCCACGGATCGGGCGGCGCCGGGACGAGCGATCGGCGGGCTGGCCTGGGGCGTGCGCCGGCTGTTGCAGGCCAAGCAGGCACTGGCGGCGGGCGCGCCTTTGACCCAGCTCGCCCGGCAGTTCTTCACGGAGCCGGCCGTTCTGAAGCGGCGGCTGGACCGCGTCAGCATCGACCAGTTGGAACGGCGGCTGGTCGACCTCCTGCAGGCCGATATAGACTCCAAAACGGGCTTCAGCCCCGTTGGCAGCTCGGTCGAAAAGTTCATTGTCAAGCATACGGTGGCGGAGACACCGTAGCCGCGTGCGGGATCAGGAGGATCAGCATGGTGCGCGCGCAGCCGCTGGGCCTGGCCGTCGCGGGGCTCGTCGCTTTTTGCGCCGGGTGCCTGGACGGGACCTCGCCGTGGGCTCGGACAAGCCCCTCGCCGTCCGGCCCGGAAACCGGCCCGGAAATCGCAGGTCCGCAGGCAGGACCCCTCGATGCCGCCGACTCGGCCGCCGGCGCGTCCGAATCGTCGGACGTGCAGGAAGTCGAGCGGCAGATCAACCAGTTCCTCGAGGCCCTGACCCGGTACGACGAGTCGCAATCGCCGAAGCCGCAGGACGTTCCGTCACCGCCCCCGGGCAGCCGGCCCCCACTCGCTCAGCAGTCGCTCTCCACGGACATTCCAGCGGCGGGGCCGCCGGGCGTGAACACAGGTCTGGTGCTGGATTCTGCCGCGCCGGATGCTCCCGCTCCGCCGGCACCGCGGCCCGCTTTGGCGCCGCCGGTGATCCAGGGGGTCACCGTTCGCTCTTCTCCGCCGCTTCCGGAAGCCGAATCGCCGGACCCGCAGACGGTCGGTGTGAACACCGCGATGGATCCGTCATCGTCGCTCGAGAGCGAAAGTCTGGACGGCATGATCGAACGCCTGCGCGAGCACATCGCCGAGCACCCCAACGACACCGAGGCGGTTTGGCGACTCGTTCTGCTGGAGCTGGCCCGTGGCGACGACGTTCGCATCCGGGAACACCTGGAAGGAGTCGCCCGGGAGACGGGGGACGCGATCACCACCACCGCGGACGTGTTGCGGACCGTCCGTGAGGCCCTCAGCGAACCGGGACCGGCTTCGGACCGGGCGCTGGATGCGATTCAGCGGCTGCGCACCCATTTCACCCGGGACGCGGAGCTGCTGATCCCCAGCGTGGCCCTGTGTACCCGGGTCAGCACGTTCGGCGTGTACGACGAGATGGACCCGGCGGCGCTGGTTCCCTTTCGATCCAATCCCGTGATCGTGTACTGCGAGCTCAGGAACTTCCATTCCGAGCGGACGGCGGAGGCCCTGTATCGAGTGACGCTGAGCAGTCGGCTGGAGGTGCTGACGGCGGACGGGCGGTCAGTGTGGACACACGAGGAGCCGCAGATCGTGGATCGTTCACGCCAACGGCGCGAGGACTTCTTCCTGGCCCAACGGGTGTCTCTGCCCGCCGAGTTGGGGCCGGGCGACTACGTGTTGAAGGTGATGATTGAGGACACCACCGCGGCCAAGGCAACAGAGGCGACGCATTCGTTCCGGATCGGCCCGACGGCCGTGAGCCGGGCCGGGCCGTGAGCCGGCGCCTGTGCGGCAAACACCCCACCCGGCGCGGCGCGGGCGTGTTGACAAGGTTGCGGCGGACGGCTATCAGTGCGTTTGACTGCACAGTGGGAACGGGCAACCTGATTTGGGGGAACAGGGATGTCAAGCGATTCTCGGAAAGGGTCCGGTCGAGGGCTGGGCGCGAAGCCGGCGCCCCGCGCGTTCACAGTCGAGCAGGCCAACCGATCTCTTCCGCTGGTTCGTCGAATCCTTCGCGACGTGGTCACACAGTATCGTCTGGTGGAGCGCATTCAGAAACGCCGGGGCCGGCTGGCCTGCCAGGGCCGGCTGGATGAGCTGAAGGCCGTCGAGGCCCGCGGCATGGAAGCGGCGCGGCGCCTGTCGGACCTGCTTAGCGAGCTCGCGTCCATCGGATGCGAGGTCCGCGACTATCAGCGAGGCTGCGTGGATTTTCCGGCGATGCGGAACGGTCGCGAAGTGTACCTGTGCTGGAAGCTGAGCGAGGACGCCGTTGCCTTCTGGCACGAGCGGCACGCGGGCGAGGTCGGACGCCGGCCCATCCACTGCGAATCGTGAAGCATCCATTCGTTCGGTCCCGCACCGCGCCGCCGCGATCCGGACCGACCGAGTCTTATCCAACCACGAGCCACCTGCCCCGCCGGCGTCCAGCGGCCCTCCGCATTACATCACGCCTTGCTTCCGAAGCATCATCCATCGACCATCAGCAGGAAAGAGCGCGTGCCCGTCACTCGCATCCGCCGGGCGGACGCACTATGATCTGGGGCCTGACCAACGGCGAAGGAGACAGACATGTCCGGAAAACTGGCGCTCGCGTTGACGCCGCTGCCGCTGCTGGGCATCTGGTTGCGGGCCGGCGCGTGCTGAGGGGACCCGCGGGCGGCGCTCGGTTCGGGCGTCATCGTGATCGGGTTGTTTCTGGTGCTGACGCAAGCCTCCGCCGCGTGGCGGGCCGGCCGCGATCGGGTGTGGGCAGGGATTGCCCTGGGCATCGGAATCCTCGAGGTCCTGTTCATTCTCGGCGTCATGTTCCTGTCGCCATTCGCGTAAGGCGGAATGTTTCGCCCTGGCTGGAGAGTACGCGGCCATGAAGGACCAGGAAACGACGGTCGGCGAATTGCGGCAGATGTTCGCGCGCTTCGTCGCGGAGCGCAACTGGCAACAGTTCCACGACGCCAAGAACCTCGCGTCATCCATCGCCATCGAGACCGCCGAGCTGATGGAACATTTCCAGTGGGTGCGGAGCGATCAACTGGATTCCGTCCGCAACGACCCCGCCCAGATGGCGGCCATCCGCGAGGAAATCGCCGACGTGTTCGCGTTCGTACTGGCGTTCGCCAACTCCCTGGACATCGACCTGTCCGCGGCCATCGAGGACAAGATGACCAAGAACGCACGGAAATACCCGGCCGAGCGGTACTACGGACGGTACAAGGAGTGAAGGCTGTGGGCTGTAGGCCGTGGAGTGGGGGCTGTAGGCTGTCGAAAGAGGAGCGGGGCCGCCGACCTGGGATCGAAGACCAACGGCCTGCAGCCTTCCGTCAGATCAGCGGGGTGCGGTGAAGTCTGTTCTTGACGATTCTGAGTTCAACCGGCGGTTGTTTCTGCCACCCCTGTACGACGGGGTGACGCCGCCGGGTGCGGAAGACGTGCTGGCGCCCGTCGCGGACGGCGTGCGGGTGCATGGTCGCATTTACGCATGCTCGACG
>Ga0334890_1001294_pt1 | contig 34454 bp, 26 predicted proteins | sample GraSluR1_MG_3_FD_207220 | JGI IMG/M metagenome (GOLD analysis project Ga0334890, IMG submission 207220) | Sludge microbial communities from methane-producing bioreactor in Wageningen University, Netherlands - Granular Sludge_31_08-R1 | ecosystem: Engineered > Bioreactor > Anaerobic >... | reverse complement strand
CCGGTCAAAAGCTATTGGATGTGTTGCCCCGTCTGAAACGGGAAGTGATCGACGTTGAAATAGAAGTTTCCTTTAAATCAAAACCCAAAACTAAAAAGGACGCCGACGATACCTTCGAGACCTATCAGCCCAGAAAGCCCAAGACGAAAGAGACCTTTCGACTGGTGGGGATATTCAACAAGGAAAGCGGCTCTTATCATCTCTATCTTACCACCCTCTCCCCGGAACAGCTGTCGGCGGAGGACGTAGCCCTCCTTTATCGGGCACGCTGGAGTATCGAACTTATTTTTAAAGAACTAAAACGTCTGTACAAACTAGACGTGATCTCCAGCGGAGCGCCTGCTACTGTAGAATCCCTGGTACTGGTGTCCATGCTGACCCTGGTCGTAAGCCACCGGGTGCTGAACCAGATCCGTCTTCTAGCTCCGGATAAGAGCGAGCGGTTTACTCCCCTCCGTTGGGACTCAGTGCAAGTGAGGATTAAACAGAGTAAACCTGAAAATGGCTTCTGCTATCATTTTACTATCAAATGGTGATAATAAACCCCAAAAGTCCTGAGATTTCAAGGCTTTTGGGGCTTCGTTAATTACTCCCACTCTATGGTCCCAGGCGGTTTCGACGTAATATCGTAGACCACCCGGTTGATTTCTTTGACTTCGCTGACGATGCGGTTGGAGATGGACTCCAGCACCTCGTAGGGAAGGCGGACCCAGTCCGCAGTCATGGCGTCCACGCTGTTGACCGCCCGGATGACCACGGTGTGGGAATAAGTGCGTTCGTCCCCCATCACCCCTACGCTGCGCATGCCGGGGAGCACAGCAAAGGACTGCCAGATCTGCCGGTAAAGTCCGGCTTTGCGAATTTCCTGCTCCACGATGGCATCGGCTTCCTGGACAAGGGCCACCTTTGGCTCGTCCACAGGGCCCAGAATCCGGACCGCCATACCGGGCCCCGGAAAGGGCTGGCGCCAAACGACCTCTTCCGGCAAACCCATCTCCTCGCCCAGGACCCTCACTTCATCCTTAAACAGCCAGCGCAGGGGCTCCACCAGCTGGAAGCGCATATCCTCGGGCAGGCAGCCCACATTGTGGTGGCTCTTAATTACCGCCGCCGTGGCCGTACCGCTTTCCACCACATCGGGGTAGAGGGTGCCCTGCACCAGATAGTCAATTTGTCCCAGCTTCTGAGCCTCGTCTTCAAACACCCGGATAAATTCCTCACCGATTATCTTTCTTTTCTTTTCCGGGTCGGCCACACCGGCAAGCTTGTTTAAAAACCGCTCCCGGGCGTCCACATAGACCAAATTTATCTGAAATTTTTCTTTAAAAGTCTTCTGCACCTGTTCGGCCTCACCCTTGCGCAAAAGGCCGTGGTTGACAAAAACGCAGGTGAGCTGTTCACCCACCGCCCGCTGCACCAGGACTGCGGCAACGCTGGAATCCACCCCGCCGCTTAAAGCGCAAAGCACCTTTTTATCTCCCACCCGGGCCTTTATTTCCGCAACGGATCGCTCCAGGAAGGAACTCATGTTCCAGTCCCCCCGGCAGCCGCAGATGTCAAATAAAAATGCTTTTAATACGTCCTTCCCCCTGGGGGTATGAACCACTTCCGGATGGAACTGTACGGCATATAGATTCTTTTCCGGATTGGCCATGGCCGCCACCGGGGAATTGGACGTGCGGGCGGATACCGTAAAGCCGGGCGGCGGAGTCTCAACCCTGTCGCCGTGGCTCATCCAGCATTGATCCGACTGCCCCATACAGGAAAGCAGTTTGTCCTTAACCAAAACGTTGAGGCCGGTTTTGCCGTACTCACGGCGCCCGGACCGGTTCACAACGCCCCCCAGCTGCCGGGTCATCAATTGCATGCCGTAGCAAATACCCAGGACGGGGATCCCCGCCTGGTAAAGGGCGGGATCGCAGGCCGGCGCTTTTTCCTGGTGGACACTGGAGGGACCGCCCGAAAGTACGATACCCCTGGGCCTTCTGGCTATAATCTCCGCTATGGAAGTGGAAAAAGGAAGCATTTCACAAAACACTTTTAATTCCCGGATGCGGCGCGCAATCAGGTGGCTGTACTGTCCGCCGAAATCCAGAACAACAACTAACTCCTGTTCGGGTAAAGACATGCTATTTCCCCCTTTCGTATACTTTCCGGTTTAAGACCATAATGTAAGGGAAATTCCGGTAGCGCCCGTCATAGTCCAGACCATAACCCACAATGAATTCATTGGGAACAATAAAGCCGTTATAGTTAATCTCCACAGGCACTATCCGGCTGGCGGGTTTGTCCAGCAGGGTGCAGACCCTGAGGCTGGCGGGGCCGCGGGCCTTGAGATTGTCCACCAGGTAATTAAGGGTAAGCCCCGTATCGACAATATCCTCCACGATCAGGGCGTGGCGGTTTTCAATGGGCCGATCAAGGTCCTTTAAAATTCGCACTACTCCGGAGGACTTCGTCGAAGCGCCGTAACTGGATATGGCCATAAAGTCAAAGCATAGCGGCACCTTGATATTGCGCACCAGATCCGACATGAAAATGACGGCTCCTTTAAGGATACCGATTATCAGCAGATCCTTGTCCCTGTAATCCCGGGATATTTCCGCCCCCATCCCGGCAACACGGGACTGGATTTGTTCCCTGGTGAAAAGGACTCGTTCTCCGTCAGGATGCATTTTGGGGCCCCCTTATTTCAGAAATTCCATTAAAATCCGGCATATTATAACAGGCTAAAACCCCCTGTGTCAATGCTTGTGCCCTCAATCCGGTGTGTTCATTTTGTGATAACGCCACCCGGTAATATCTCCTGGAAAATGTCACTCCCCGGACACAGAGGAGATGGAAGACGGAAGCAAGGGAACACGTCCCCGCTCTTCACCGTGCTTCTGGAACCGGTCCCCGTGTTTCCCCCGGACATTGACATGCCCGCGTCCGCAACCGGCTGTATTTATTCTACTATAATATTGCCCTGAAATGTTCAGATAAAAAAACGACCAGCCAAATTGCTCCCACTTCAAATTATAAAATACCAGACCAGGGGGTAAAACTGATTGGGCGGTTATTTTTGAATAACCCAGGACCGGGCAAAACAAGCGATCTTGTTGCAAAATCCGGGCGTGATTAGCTAATTTCCGGATACCGGGAATTGCAATCAGGCGACAACGCCTTTCTTATTTAACTGCCGGAAAAATATGGGGTTTAAGGTTATGGTGAATATTTTAACTGCTTTTCCTGCATTAGTTTGGGACGAAAAAAACCCGGCATTTTACTGCCGGGCCTTGGGGGGGTTTATTTAAAGCGGCGGTACAATGTTCATACTTTTGTCATAATCCCAGAAGCGAAGGTTAATTTCAATGCCGTTCTTCGGGTTATGCCTGTCGCCGGCCTTAAGTACGGCCTGGCGCAGGCGGTAGTCCCCGGGGTTCAGCCATACTTTGTAAGTATAGTCGGTCAGCCGCATTTCCAGGAACGGATCCATCAGATTCGGGCGCATTTCCAGGAGCAGCAGTTTTTCGCCGCCCACCTTTTCCTGCCCCAGGTACTTGATTTGGGGAACGTCTTTAAAATTAAAGTAGGCCAGGGGGTTCAGTTCGGCATAGAATAGCTCCGAATCAATCAGCTTGTTGCCGGGCAGGGCGATCCATTTTCCGCTCGCCTGATCCTTAAAGTAAGAGTTCTCGCCCGCCTGAATGAACTCAATGGGCGAATTCATCATCGTGCCCTTCATTCTCACTTTATCAGGCGCTTCCCTTTCCCCTTCCACCTTGCTGAAAAAATCCACATTGGCCTTGCCATCCGCAATTAGCCTTGTTTCGGCCTGATAGCGAAAGCTGGGACTGTTCATGGTTTTCTCCAATCCAATCCTGAGCATCTCCTGCGGCGGATGTTTCGCGCCGCCCCGGGCAATCAACCTGCTGCCGCCCCAGACCAGCAGCAGGCCGGCTATTACAAGGGCCAAAACCGGTAAAGCCGTTCTTTTATTAAAGACCACCCAGCGTGGGTACTGCACAGGCTATCCCCCCATACGAAGAGTTAAACTTACCCTAATCATACTGGGAAGGAAACGGAAATATGACTGCTACTTTAAAACAAACCGGCATTATTTGAAAAGGCTGCATTTCATAACAGAATACAGAAAACTTGCGTATTGCAGCGAAAGAGGGTAGAATTTACTCAGACAGGACGAATGTCAGTCTGGGGGCAGGTACAGTGGAAATAAAGGAAATGCAGAGGGACGTGGACAACTGGATCAACCAGTTTGAGGAAGGATACTGGAATCCGCTTTCCATGATGGCCCGGCTGGCCGAAGAGGTCGGTGAGCTGGCGCGGGAAATCAATCACCAATACGGTGAAAAACCGAAAAGGCCGGAAGAGCCCATGGGCGACCTGGCGCTGGAGCTGGCCGACATTCTTTTTATCCTGATCTGCTACGCCAACTCCCTGAACATCGACATGGAGGACGCGTTCAAGCGGGTTATGGCCAAGTACCGCCACAGGGACGGCGACCGTTGGACCCGTAAGGAATAATGGATAGTTAATTGTTTTATGTTTGCTGATTAAAACAACGTAAAACCTTGTTTTCAATAAATTAGGAGGAAATTTTTCTAATGGCAACAGTGATCCCTATCAGAGGTCTACGTTATAATCCCGCGCTGGTGGACAGCCTGACCGGGGTGGTAACACCCCCCTACGATGTAATCGATGCCGCCGGCCAGGAGAAATATTATCAATGCAGCCCCTACAATATCATTCGCCTGGAGTACGGAAAGGACCTGCCCGGGGACAGGGAGCGCCGCAACCGCTATACCAGGGCGGCCGCCGACTTTAACGCCTGGGTGCAGGATAAAGTGCTGGCCCCCGAAGCCAGGCCCGCCCTTTACTTATACGAGCAGGAGTTTACCCTGGGAGGGGAAAGAAAGGTCCGCAGCGGCCTTATCTGCGGAGTAAAACTGGAGCCCTACGAAAAAGGCGTGATCCTGCCCCACGAGGAAACCATTCCCAAGCACAAAGCGGACCGCCTGGAGCTGATGCGCTCCTGCAGGGCTAATCTCAGCCCCATTTTCGGCCTTTACGATGACTGCGAAAATAAGGTGGACACAACCCTGCGGGAAGCGGTACGGAGCGCAGCCCCCGATGTCGACTTCCTGGATGAAAGCGGCGAATCCCACAGGTTGTGGGTGATTACGGGAGAGGGGGCCATCGGCAGGGTCCAGGAAGCCATGGCTGAAATGCGCATCTTTATCGCCGACGGACACCACCGCTATGAAACCGCCCTGAACTTCCAAAGGGAACAGGCGTCCCTGATTGGGGAATCAGTGGCCACCGGGAAATCTGAAGAATCCGCAGGGTCCTTAAAAAATACAGGGTCCCCGGAGCTTGCTGGAACAGCAGAAGCAACGGGTACCACAAACGCAAGTATCGCCGTGACCAGCTCCTGCAGTGTCACGCCGGAAGGCGCCGAATATTGCGCCCGGACCAGGGACTACGCCCATAACTACGTCATGATGACCCTGGTCAACCTTTACGATCCAGGCCTGGTGGTGCTCCCAACCCATCGTTTAATTAAAAATGTCAGCGGGATGGAGTTATCCCTGCTGTTGGACAGGCTGAAAGAAAGTTTTACAGTGGAAGAGTTCCCCCTTACCCCGGATCGGAGCAATTTCCCGGAATTTTTGCAGGCCCTGGCTGAACGGGGAGGATCCGGGAACGGTCCGGCGGCTGGAAGCAAACCAATGGGTCGGGTGAGTCCGTCCCTGCCGGACCCGGGAACCCACGGGGAACCGGGCAGCGGATCCGCCTTGCACCCATGCCGCCCCCACGCCTTTGGTTTGTATGCGGGAGCCGACAGGCTCTATCTACTTACTTATCTGAATAACAAACAACTGGACCTGGTCATGCCCCCGGGCAAGTCCCGGGCCTGGCAGGGTCTCGATGTCTCCGTGCTGCACATGCTGATTATTGAAAAACATCTGGGAATCTGCGGCAAGCTAAGGGCCAGGGCCGAGCATATCGATTATACCCGTGAGGAGGAAGGCGCCCTGGCGGCCGTTGACGCCGGGGAATACCAGCTGGCCTTCTTTCTGAACCCCACCAGGGTGGAAGAAGTGATCCAGGTGGCCGGGAATGGAGAAAAGATGCCCCAAAAGAGCACCTTCTTCTATCCCAAACTTATTACCGGCCTGGTTGTAAACCCGCTGTAAAATACCGGAAAACTCCGGATAAATAAACTGTTTTGCCGGCTAAACTCTCATACTCTACCTGCAAAACGAAGACAGACAAAGACAGGGCCTCTCAAGAGGCCCTGTCTTTCATTAAAATAACCTTGATCGTCTGCAGTAAAATTGCCAGGTCCCTGGCGGGTGAATACGATTTGGTATAGAGCAAGTCGTAGATCAGCTTATTTTCGGGACTGGTGCTGTACCGTCCGGCGATCTGGGCCAGGCCTGTGATGCCGGACTTGACATTCATGCGGTAGGCGTATTCCGGCATATCCCTGACCAGTTCCTTAACGAAAAAAGGCCTTTCCGGACGCGGTCCCACAATGCTCATGTCGCCTTTCAAAACATTGATTAGTTGGGGAATTTCATCAATCCGGACAGCCCGCAAAAAGCGCCCCACCCTGGTCACCCGCGGGTCGTTTTCCGTTGCCAGCACCGGCCCGCTTTCCTGCTCCGCCTTGTCCACCATGGTCCTGAATTTGTATAAATAAAAGGGCTCTCCCTGCAGGGTCAGACGCTTCTGCCGGTATAAAACCGGCCCCCGGGAATCAAGTTTGATAGCGATGCAGACCATTATGCCAAGGGGGGCCGCTACGGCCAGGGCCGCCAGGGATAGCGCAATATCCGTCACTCTTTTAAGAAACGCCGACTCCGGGGGAATACCCAGGGCGCCGATGCTGAACACAGGCACGTCGTCAACTTGCTCCAGCCTGGCCTGGGCCAGCATAATCTCATATAAATCGGGAACAAGCAGCACTGTTATATTTTTATCCACACAGGCGCAAACAACCCGGGCCTTTTGCTCCTGGGACAGGGTTGAGCAGATAAATACCTGATCTGGTTCCACTTCCTCTAAAGCCTTGCAGATACCCTCCACATCCCCCAACAACGGCGGGTTAAAAGCCCCGCTTCCCGGCGCGGGGTTCCCGCTGTCCGCCGTTAACTGACCCGGTTGCGTGCCCCCGCCGGGCCCGGGCGGCGCATCAAGGACCACACCTTCCACCTTTACCAGCCCCCCCGCTACTGATTCCAGTTTCCCCGCCAGGGCCATGGCAGCCAGGGGTTTGCCGGCAACCACGACCCTTTTTACCGGTTGAATCCTTCTTTCAATATGCCAGGCCGCCCGGCGCCACAAAGCCAGCAGGGCCAGTTGGATGAAGGGCGCCGCCAGGAGGACCGAGCGGGGAAAGGTAAAACCGCGCAGGAAGAAAGACAGGGCCATGGCAGCCAGGGCTTGAAAAAATACGGCGCAAACCAGCGAGGCAAATACCTCCGCCCACCGCTGGCGGTAGTTTCCGTAAAGCCCATAAAAACAAAGAAAGACGAGGGCCGACAAACTAAGCCAGGGCCAGGTGGAAATGTAGGCTGCAAAGTTATACCCGGGGATGTCCCAGCCGAATTTTAGATAAAAGGCCAGGATATAGCTCAGGTTTACCAGAGTTAAATCCGTCAGTAAAAAACCTAGTTTTGTTAATAGCAAGTTCTTACGGTTATTCAAAATATTTTCGCCCCGCCCGTGTCCAGGAAATTCTATAACAGTAAAATTATTTCCTTATAAAGCATTCGTCACAAACAAACAATTTCCTTTAAAACGGGCTGAAAACGCTCCGGATAAAGCCACCCCTTCCCGAACAGCCGGCTGTACCGAAGTCAGGGGTGCATTTACTATGAGAGGTATAGCTCCCTGTACTTCCCCACCATAGCCTTCAGGCTGAACAGCTCCCGGGCCCTGCGGCGGCCGGCTTCCCCCATGGAAAGGCGCAGCCCTTTGTCGCCTGCCAGTTTCCCTAAAGCCATAGCCGCTTCCTCCCGGTTCCCCGGCTTTACCAGATAACCCGTTTCCCCCTGCGCCACCAATTCGCCGACGCCGCCGACGGCGCTGGCCACCACCGGCCGGCCCGCCAGCATTGCCTCAATAACGGTAAGGGGCAAACCCTCCCAGCGTGAAAACAAGGTAAACACGTCGAAGTCACGGATAAGTTCCGCGGCGTTTTCCCGGGTTCCCAGCAAAAAAACTTGTCCTGCCAGACCCCTGTCCTCTATAAATGCCCGGCAGGCGCCCCGCTGGGGCCCGTCGCCGATTAAGACAAAGTATAATTCACCCGGTCGCCGGGTTTTATCCTCTGGTTTCGCCCCAAAACCCTTGCTGCTTTTAATCATTTGTTCCGCCAGTTTTAAAAACAACATGGTGTCCTTCGGTTCGGCCAGACGGGCAACCATCCCAAATATTAAATCTTCATCGCCAATATTGAGTTCCTTCCGCAGCAAGCCGTTTTTTCCTTTTTCCGGTTCCGGAAGCCCGTTATAAATCAAAACAAACTTTTTTTGTGGAGCTATTTTAAGCTTCAGCCCCCTGGACAAACCCTCCCGGGACACGCAAACTATTTTCGTGCTCAGCACCCCCGCCATTCTTTCCAGGAGTGTATAAAAATACCGGACGGGAAAACTCTGGTACTCGTTTATTGACCAGCCGTGGGCGGTAAAATAGATCCCGGGGACCTTTGCCAATCCCGCCGCCAAACGTCCGAGCAGGCCGGCCTTGGAGCTGTGGCAGTGCACGATATCATAACCGCCCGCCCTGATCAACAGGTAAAGCCTCCAAAAGGCCCGCAAATCATAAACTGGCGAAATATTCCTTTTTAATCCGGGTACTTCGATTACCCTCACCTTCAGTTTGCGGAGCCAGCCGATTAACTCGCCCCCGGGCGCGCAGGCCACCTCCACATCAAAACTGTTCCCGTCATTTCCGGCTGCCAGATGGTAAACAATCTTCTGGGCCCCGCCCATTTCGGACAAGGTAACGATATGTAATATTTTAGTCTTCATATTTGCGTATTTGCCACACTTCGAGTATTTTTACCTGAGTAAAATTGCCTGTGGGCGCAAACTGCCCCATATCCAAAATCAGGTATACGGTGATTATTTTTAATTAATCAATTATCCGGTTAGGCGGACCTTATTTTAATTCCCGGTTTTCCGGGGTTTGCGGCCTTCTTTCCCTGCCTTGCGCCCCTCTGTTGTTTTTTCCCGGGTATCTGGTTAATTTTTTATGGATTTAATGCAGGCAAAGCCTTAAGCCCCTCGTAACCTTTAGCCAGTTCGGGAACCAGGGTCCGGGCCTGGGACAGGTATTCTCCGGCCTCCTGCTCCTGTCCTTGCTTTGCACGGGTGAGGGCAAGCCAAAAAGCAGCCTCACCCTTTGTTTTTTCATCCTGCAGGGCAGTTTGCAGGAGAGCATCGGCCTCAGTCAGGCGCCCCAGGAGGTATTGCGCTGACCCGACGCTTAGATTTACATTCATATCCGCCCCGGCGCTCATTAAAGGGGCAACATTCCATAGCTCCCTTTCTGTTTCGCCGACCTTCGACATCTGGGCTTCAATTCTGGCGGGAACAGCCACGGCTGCTTCCAAATGCTCCCTGGCCCCATCCCTGTTCCCGTCGACAAATTCGCTGTACCCGACGATGAAGTAGGACCGGGCCGCAGTTCCGTACCACTTAATCTGAAAAGGAGCCAGGGCAAGGGCCTTTTCGGAATATTCCAGAACACCCTCATAATTCTTTAAGCTTAATTGAATGTTGGCCAGGTCGGCGTAACGCTGGGAATTGTACCGGCCCATCCGGACGGCCTTCCGGGCTTCCAGGGCCGCCTGGTCCAGGGCGCCGGCCCGGCTGTAAATACTGGCCAGGCTGCTGTGATAATCCGCATTAAAGGGGTTGGCGGAAGAAGCCTTCTGCAACAGCGCCAAACCTTTATTGTAGTCCTGATTTTGAAAAGCTATGCCTGCCTGCCTGGAATAGGAATCGGCGGCGGCAAGCGTTCCGGCAAAAACAACGGCAACGATAAGTCCTGCCGACAGCGCCAGCATGGGCCCGTAGCCTGCCGCGGCACTGGACTTGTCCTTCTTTACCCCTGCCTTAAACCAGGTGTATCTGCCAATGCCCCCGGCCAGACCGAAGAAGGCCCACAGAACAAGGGCCAGGGCGGAGAGGGAGAGGTTGAAGTCGATGGCCGCGTGGAGACCGACAGCGATGGAAGCCGCAGTTATTGCAGCCAGCAGCGGGCGCGTCTCCGGATCCTCTCCGGCTCCGTGGTAGAGCCGGTGGGTGAGAAGTAAAAAGCAGAACCAGATGCCGAAGATTGCCGTTAAACCCAAAAGACCTGCCTCCACCATAATCTGTAAGTAGTGGCTGTGCACCTGGTTGGAGTTATACAGGAAACTCTGATGGGTGCGGTAGGCTTCTTCCCAGCCTCCGCCGCCCCAACCCAGGACAGGCCGTTCCTTGAACATTTTAAAAGCGTCCTGATAGAAGCAAAACCGCTCGGTAGCATTGCGCAGGCGCATTTTTTCGGCCAGGGCTTTTGTTACCTCACCCTGACTGCCGGCCAAAATGCCCATACCGATGCCGGCGGCCAGAACAACCAGGAGCGCGCCGGTCAGGACAGCCTTCCTGTGGGCGGCAATCCACTGGAACAGCCCTCTTTTTTCCAGAACGCTGTAAAGGAACTGCCCCAGGCCGGCCAGGACAAGACCGCCGGCGACCCAGAGCCAGGCCGATCCGGGGCGCCCGCCGGCAACACAGGACAGAAAGCGCCAGATGGCAACAAATGAGGGTAAGCTGAAAAGAACAAAATGGAAAAACACAGGAATCCTGTTTCCTTTGGTTAAACCAAGCAAATAAAGAACCAGGACAAGGGAAAAAACCAGCAGGCCGCCGTTGGACCTGGTGCCCAGGAGTACCGCAAACAAAAGGAAATTACCCGCGGCGTAAAAATATGGCTTCAATCCCGCCCGGTTGAGCCAGTCCGGTATTCCCTTCATCAAAGAATTCACCCCGGGGGAACCGGATGTTCCGGCCCTTCTCCAGAGGTAAAGACCTGTAAATATCGCCGCCGCCAGGTAGCTGGCCAGGGCGTTGGGGTACTGGAAAGTGGAATAAATCCGCCCGTTCAGGAAACCGTCCTTAATCTGGATCAGTCCGGTGGCGGTTGCCAGACCGGCCAGGGCGGCCCCCACGGCGCCAAGGTAAATAACCAGCAGGACCGTACCGGCTTCCTTATCGCTTCTGACCAGCCTGGAGGTTAACCAGTAGACCATGAAATAGAGGGTCGTTTTAACCACTTCGTCCAGGGCCAAACCATGGTTTGCCGCCTGGAAGGAAGAAACCAGATAAACGGCGGGGAAAGCCAGAACAAAATAATCCAGGGGATGGGAAAGAAAGCCGTAATCACGGTTCAGCCACTTCCACAGCCAGGCAACCCAAAGGATTACCGCAGCGAAGATCAGGGCCTTCTCCTGTTCAGGCGCGAAGAACAGCCCCCTGAAATAGGGGGGCAGGAACAGTAAGGCAGCGAGCCCCCAGAAAGCAATGGTGTGCAAATGGTTCCATCCGGCTTTTTTCGCCGTTTCTTTTTTCCCTAAAACAGATTCCTTTTTAGGGACCTCAGCGGACTCTTTTTTTATTTTTGGGGCATTGGCGAACCTGCCCGAAGTTTTCTTTCCTGGATCCTTCCCGGGCTTTGAGGCGGTTTTAGTCAACTTTCAGGTACTCCTTTTCCGATTCGTTTTTGCACTGTGAAACAAGTGAAACCCTGTTGGCTTATCGGGCGGCAGCCGTCTGCAATTATCAATTAGCCGATTGCGTAATAAGCGGTCGATCGTGCAATAGGCGTTGCTGTGTAAAGCTTAAAAAAAACAACCCAGGCAACAACAATCCGGATCTACATATTCTACATAAATTTACAATATCCTCTCTGGCCAGTCCCCCTAATAAGCGTGGCACACCTTCCCAAACTTCATTTTTCTGGCTGAAAAGTATAAAGTCAATTCACCATATCACCGGGGGACCCTGCTTAAAAGGGGCGCTCGTATCAGCAGTGATGCTCCCATGATGCTCCCATGATGCTCCCACCTGGTTTTAAATATATCAGGTGGCGCCCGTGGTAATTATTTTTGTTGACAAGTCACTCCTGCCTGGTTGCAGATCACGTTCCCGGGCATAAACAGGCGCCCGCGCCAGGCGTTGGACCCCCGTTCAGTTATAAATTCTGCTTGGGGGCATATGGTATAATCAACAAAAAGCCCCCGGTTTTAAACGGTTTAAAACCAATCCATGGCAGGGGATTAACATGAAAATTGATGTTTTACCCGTTTTTGGCGACATAACCGAAAAGCAACTAAGGGGTAAATTGGCTGTCGTCTTTGACGTCCTGCGGGCCACCAGCACCATCGTTACGGCCCTGGCCAACGGTTGCCGGGAAGTTGTGCCGGTTTTGACGGTTGAAGAAGCCCTGGCTTACGCGGAGGATCACCCGGATGCAATCCTGGGCGGGGAAAGGGACAGCCTTTTGATCCCCGGATTCCACCTGGGCAATTCGCCCCTTGAATTTACGTCCGGGCGGGTTAAGGGCAAAACTGTTGTGCTTACAACAACAAACGGTACCCGGGCTATTCGCCGGGCGGCCCGGGGTTCCGCCGGAGTTTTAATCGGCTCCCTGTTAAACATAAAAGCTGTAGCGGAAGAAATTGCCGGAGCGGGGTATGACGTGGTGATGGTCTGCGCGGGTACCCGGGGCTGTTTCTCCCTGGAGGATACCGTGGCGGCGGGAATGGTATGCCGGGAACTGGCAAGGACGGTCCCGGGCAAGAAGGCCCCTCTGTTGGAATCGGATTTTGCGGCAGCAGCCTGCCGGCTGGCAGATTTCTACAGCAAGGACCCTCTGCGCGCCCTTTACGACTCCCTGCACGGCCAAAAACTGGCGGCCCGGGGCTTTTCCGAAGACCTGACCTTTTGCTCCCGGCTAAATTCAGCCGGCATCGCGCCCGGCTACCGCCACGGACGTATTTTTACTGTACCGTTTACTGTACCGGGAAACTAAGTTATTAAGTTATTACGTTGCGCCCGGCTACCAGCACCAGCACGGACGCATTACAATTGAAACCTGAGCAGGTATTTAAAATATGCCAGGAAAAATACAAATTAGTCCCTCGTTACTTTTATCCCTGGGGGATACTTGTTTTCCGCTGTTTTTTGTGTTAAAATTATATACGTTTCCAAAAGACAAATCCATCCGGGGGTATAGCTCAGCGGGAGAGCGCTTGACTCACATTCAAGAGGCCGCTGGTTCGAAACCAGCTATCCCCACCAGTAATGCCAGGGCTTACAGGGATCACTCCCGGGCCTATTCCATAAATTTGAGACCTTATTGGAACCTCAGGGAATTTTATCCACAAAAAAGGTCATTTGTCCACAGCGTAAATGCTTATTGCTAAAGAAAATAATCAGGAAACCATTAGGTCACAAACCCGCTTTGATGCTGAGAGTTTTGGGCAAAACATCGACTTACCCTTCCGGTTACGCCGGCAAGGGTTTTTTTATTTTATAACTGATAGGAATACCTCCACTAATTCCGGGTCAAATTGCGTGCCTGCGCCTTTTATGATTTCCCCAATGGCCTTTTGCCGGCTTATAGCCTTGCTGTAGGGCCTTTCATTAGTCATGGCGTCAAAGGCATCGACAATTGCCAGCACACGGCACTCTATTGGTATTTCCTTTCCCTTCAGCCCCAGGGGATAGCCCTTTCCGTCCCATCTTTCGTGATGTTTTAAGATTAATTCCGCCATATCCGGCAGGTCGGTAGAGGAAAGAGCAATGCGGTAGCCCTTTTCCGGGTGCTGGCGCATTATTTCCCATTCACCTTCTGTTAAGGGCCCCTTTTTATGTAAAACTCTATCCGGGATACCCACCTTTCCCAGATCGTGCACCTTGGCCAGCAGGGTAAGGTTGTTCAAATGTTTAGGGCTTAAGCCCAACTCCACCCCCATGGCAAAACATAGCTCCGAAAGCCTCTGGGCGTGTCCCTCAGCTAAATAATCCCTTTCTGCCAGGGCGGCCAGCATGGCCTTAATGATCTGGTTTCTGGAGCTAACATTATGGAACAATTTTTCCCGGTACATAAAATTGTCGGATATTTTTAATGTTTCTTCCAGGGATACCCCCTCGCCCTTGGCGGTGGCAAGGCCAATGGAAAGACTTAAGGGTAGTTCAGGATGTTCCAGGTTATATTTGGCCACATTGGAACGAAGCCGGTTGGCAACATCTTCCCCCGCTTTCTCATTGGTCCCGGGCAGAATAGCGGCAAACTCGTCCCCGCCCAACCGGGCCAGGATGTCGGTGCCGCGCAGGGACTCCCGCAGAACCTGGGCACAAGCCTCCAACAATTTGTCACCCCGGCAATGCCCCATAGTATCATTGATTATTTTCAAACCATTTAGATCGGCCGAAATTATTGTGATGGGATACTCTTTACTACCCTTTATCCGGTGCATCTCCTTTTCAAAAAAAGTCCGGTTATGAAGCCCGGTTAATTGGTCATAAAGACTGATAAATTCCAATCTCTTCTCCTCGCGCTTCCGATCAGTGATGTCGCGAATGGTTTCGATGGCGCCAATAATCTTTCCCGTCATGTCCCGCAGGCTGGAAGCGGAGCCCCAGAGGTAGGCGCCTTTGCCGCAAAAAGCTTTGGGAGCATAAGCCTCGCAAAGAAGCGTATCTCCCTCCAGGCGGACAAAATCGTATTCTTTCTCCAAATCAGAGAAATTAACCTCGTTTAATAGGGCTCGATCAATTACGATGGGCCTACGGTCACCGTAAAAGGGCAGGGCGTATTCGTAATTATCCTTCCCGATCATATCGTCCTTGGGCACCCCCGTCATTTCTTCTATGGCTTTATTCCAGTAAATAACCTGCCCTTTGTTGTCAATTACAAAGGTGGCGTCCGGCAACAGCTCAATAATTTCTGTCAAGCGCCTGTTGGCCTCTTCCCTGGCTCTTTCAAAACGCAAGCGTTCCGAAATGTCCTCAACAATACCCATACCTCCGGCTATCCTGCCGTCCGCCGAAGTAAGAGGGGCAAACCAGGTCCGTATAGCTTTCACCGCGGCCTGATTAGAGGTTTGACGGTATTCCTCCTCGTAAACAACCGGGATCCCTTGAAGCGTATCCCGGATGGCGGCGGCTAACTTCCGGTTCGACGGGTCCAGCAGGTTTTCCCCAATCAACCGCTCACGGAACGAGCAGGCAATTTTAATTAAGAAGTCATTGCAGGCGTTAATTATACCCGCCTGATCAAAACCTAAAATACCAAGGGGCGCATTTTCAAATAGCAACCGGTATTTGGCCTCGCTTTCGTAGAGAACCTTATGTACCAGCTGTCTTTGAATAGCGTTGGAAACAACCTGCGACATAATTTCCAGCAAAACAACCTGATTCTTGAAGTTCATCCTTTGTTTCGTGACATAATCCAGACCGATAAAACCCGTTAATTTATTTAAATAAACCACAGGGACAATAACTACACTTTTGTTCGCTTGAATCTCCAAAATTTCTTTTTCTTTCTCCGCCTCCGGGGGCATTAAGGCAACATTCTCTATAACTATATTTTCAAAACGTTCAAGTTTTTTCATCCACCAGGGCACTAATTTGCTGCTCAACCCTTGCAGAAAATCCTTCTGCGATGGAATCCCCTCTGCACACCATTCATGTGTATTGTTCATCATCGTTCCGTCTTCGCTGAAAAGAAATAGATAACAGCGTTCCGCTGCACATGTATACCCTATAACCTGAAGGGCATGATCAATCCCTTCATCGGTTCTTTCGGGGGGAATGCTTGCAAAAAAAGCCGAAACATCCGAAACAGTTTTTTCAAATTCAAGCTGGTATTGTAACGCATTCTCTACCTCTAAACGTTCGGTGATATCGTGCAATGCAACAGAAAAGTAACCATACTCGTGACTAAATGCGGTGATTTCAAAACATCTATTGGACAGACCAAAAAATTGTTGAAATTTAATACTTTTTCCGGTAAGGGCTACTTTGCCGAAGATATTAATCAGATCAATGTAATTTCCACAATTTCCAGGTAAAACTTCTGTAGCCTTCTTACCGGCGATGTCTTCTTTTTTCCACCCGGTTTGCTTCTCAAAAGCATTGTTTAGCTCTAAGATGATGAAGTCTACAGGGTTACCGGCTTTATCCGTAATAATTTTATGATAGGCAAAGCCGTCCGGCATACTGTCAATTATTGACCAATGATTGTACTCTCTTCCAGTCATGAAACCACCTCCGGAAACGTAAACCCTTCTCACCCTAAATCTATTAGTTGATTTTGCCGGGTAAAAGCTAATCCACCCGCTTGATTTAGTCTTTTATAGACTAGTTCACCAGTTGTTATTAAATAATTCCACCTAATTTTCAATATTCCTATGTTTTTTCCATTTTATCTGGAATGATTATAAAAATACTACTTTTAGCAGGACTAATTGTAAAATAATGATGGCGGGCACCAAAACAGTAAATTTTAGTTTTTTTGTTTTGTGCCTGAACAACTCCATTCCGATGAATACCCCCATGGCTCCGCCTGCCAGGGCAATTAAAAGGATCCTGCCCTCGGCTACCCTGTGCTTGTAATTGCCTGTTTGCGCCATTATTTTGTCGTACCACATAACGCCGAAACCCAGGATATTGATAACCAGTATATAAACAAACAAAATCAATCACCCCCGTAATAACTGAACCGCCATATAAAATTCAATACGCACGCCCGCAATCCCTACAAATTAGCCTGATTAACGATATTTTTCCCTGCCGCATAAGAAACGGCCCGGGGAAAGGGCCGTTTTGAACATCAAAATGCACCAAAAAATGCACCAAATTATTAAATTTACTAAAATAACATTTTTATCTTCCTGCCTTTGGATTGCGCGAACATAAATTTGTTTGCACAAACACCAACGGGTTTGCACAAACAATAATTTATTACATAAACTGAACGTTGACCGGTCCAAAACAATCCCCTGGCAATTGAAAAGAGGTGCGGGGGAATAAAAGCAAGCGCCTTAAAACACCCTTCAGCATCAAAGCAGTTTAGGAACAGGGCTTAAATTATCCCCCCGGGGTGATGCCTAAAAAAACCCGCACATCCATCCCGGGGCTGTTGAATAACAGTAACGCGTTTTCGGCCGGCGCAACGAATCCTGCCCGCTGCCCTTAAGGGCAGCGGGCTCTTTTTTGACAAACCCTGGAACCTAATTTGTTACCTTAGACTCTGGTTCTCCTGCCCCCGGCGGCACTCCGCCGCAGCGGGAAGATTCAAAAGGTGCGGCTCAACGATAATTGTCCTGTAAACGTCAAACCAGGAGTAAGCGCGGTAAACAAGATCCGGCAGGGCGCCCTGGTTATAGGGGGCGTCCATAAGCAGCACAGGCACACCGGCCGAGCTTACTTTAACGCCGATTTCCAGCGTGTCCTCCACGAACACATTCAAGTTCCTGGACAGGCAGGCTTCTTTCTTTTCGTGGCTGCCCAAGAGGAGCAGTTCGTCGAAAGGCATGTTGAATTTATGGAGCCAGTCCGTTGTTTCCCGCCTGTATCTTTCGTCCCTGGCCGTAACAATAAATATGTCGTGTTGATGTTGTTTTTTAATTTTACTTAAATACCGGGAAGCTCCTGCAATGGGAGCCGGCAGGGACATTAAATGCCGGCCCCTCAAGGCCAGAAACTCCGATAATTCTTCCGGTGAAACTTCATATGTCTTACAGATATCCATGAGGCGCATTTGTTCCAGGTCTTTGCTTTTTTTAAAGAAGCTGTTAAGCTCGCTGACCCACAGGGAAAGGCTGTCTGCCAGGACCCCGTCGATGTCGACACCAATTCGCACAGGCAACCCCCGCTTCACCAAATAAAATTTCTCACACCACTATATTCCACCTGTCTGGAATAATTCCCTGCCCTGCGTCCGTAAAAAGCCCGTTTCTATTTCAAGCGTGTTGATTTTTTCCGGCTGAACCCCTGGATCATTTGTTTGTATCATTAGAGCCAACTTTACTGGCAATTAAGGGCAGGGTTTTTTATTCTCCCAACACCTGCTTTACCCCGGGTTATTTAATTTTGCAAATAAAGGAATCAGCGGCTTTCCGCGTTCTGGTAACCACTGTTTTCGTACTGATTGTTCAATCAGTACGTGAATGCCACGTCCCCGATGATTGCGCTCAGGGGCCTGGACCAAAGCCATTGATTCGTAACATAGGTCGCAAAGAAATAGACGGCGCCGTTGGTGGGATCCCAGCCATTTACCGCATCTTTGGCCGCCAGGATGCAATCGGATGTGGCGGGACGGTTAATCCAGCCGTTCATTACCGGCTCGAACTGATAGGTTCCGTCCTCGTACTGGTAAATAACATCCCGAATAGTGTCGGGGAAGATTGAGTTTCTGACCCGGTTTAAGACCACTGCGCCGACGGCCACTTTACCGGTATAGGGCTCGGCATCGGCCTCGGCGGTAATTAACCTGGCCAGAAGGTCCAGCTCCTGCTGGGTTACGCCGGATTGACCCTGCCCGGTTTCCCCACCGGAGGCTGGAGGTATGTACAGGTTTGAGCCGGGATAAATCAAGTCGGGGTTGTAAAGGCCGTTTTGTCTGACAATCTCCTGATAGTTTACGCCATGCTCCCTGGCAATCCGGAAAATACTGTCCCCGGCCCGCACGGTGTACGTATAGCCGCTGCCGGAAGCACTATCGGGAATATACAGCTTTTGACCGGGGTAAATCAAAGAGGTCCGGATTCCGTTGCCTTCCATCAGGGTGTTAAGGGAAATACCGTAGTTTTGACTGATTAAATACAGGCTTTCGCCGGGGGATACAGTGTGGGTGGCTGCTTGCGCCGCCATTGGCAAGGTTAAAACCGCAACTAAAACAAAAAAGCCCATGAGCACACGGGTAGCATTCATAACTTGAAGTCCCTCCTCCGGCCTCCGGGGTTAGTTAAAGGGTTCGGATTGAGGGTACCCTACGATTCTAGCGTGGAATAATGTTCTCTCCTGGTAACGGGGCGGTACTTAGAAAAATCCCGATCCTTGCGTTTTGGCTTCCACACCTCGTCGATTCACCCGAAAAAAGTCCCCCGTACCCCTATAAAGGGGATTCGGCCCTTTTTTTTTACAATTATACATTTCTTTATGCATATTTGCCATGACAAAATATTGTCAATTCCGCCGGGGCAAAAAAAAACAGCCCGGAAAATGCCGGGGCTGAGATGGTTTACTAGTTTAATAGATAGTTGGCTTGCTGCATAGCTGGCTTTTTTAGCGTAATAATGTTACGCTTCAGGCGGGTTGTCGGTAATTTTAGTTCCGCAAACAAAGCAATATTTTGCCGTTAAAGGAAGTTGGGTTTGGCATTTGGGGCATAAGGGAGGTCTCGGGTTAAGCTTCGTTATCTGTTCTTGCAAATCGGCCATTTCCTCCTCCAGTTCCCCGGTACTATGGAGCAGGCGATTCACTTCATCCTCCAACCCCTCTTCACCCTTATACTGCATAAAAACAAGGTTGCCCAGCGAGGATATATTGTTTTCCATCTCCTTTTCCAGTTTTGAGATCTCCATCTTCAGTTTGGTGGTCTCAACCAGATCACTGGATTTCTTACCTATTGTCCTGGCGCCCTCGCCGATACTTTTAGCCCCATCGGTTACCTTTTTTAAAATAGTCATTAAACCGCCCCCCTCATAATCGTATTTATATTATGATAATTCAAGAAAAACAAAGTAAATCCTTCCAAAACTCCGGGGCGTCCCTAAATTATTTAACTGTTTTCAGCCATTCCTGATAACTGTCCAGTTCCTTATCAACGGCGGCAGCCGCCTCCTTGTTTTCTTCCAGGGACACATGTTTAAGGGAGACTTGAAGTGCTGGGGTCACGGCCTGGTTTTCCCACACCCGCCAGGCAATTTCCTGCAGGACATGGTCACTGATTTTTTGCTTCCGGTTAAACTGTCGCACGACTATTTCATTGCTGCTGCTTATTTCAGCTTCCAGATCGCCATACTCTCCGGCCAGGAAAACAAGCGCCTCCACTGCGCCTTCCAGGGCGCTCCACTCCGCGTAGTCGCTGGTAAGGGCCGGTCCCAGGAACCTGCAGTTGGTTGACAGCACCTTTCCTTCTTCATCGGCAATAAACATGTTGGCTGCGGCGGGACCGGGGTTACCGCGGCTCCCGCCGTTTATATGAACATATACCTTCAATGCAAACACCTCGCCTGATAACGGGTTTCCCCGGGTTCCCCATACCTGCGCCCCTTTGGCCACATCGGGAGACAGATGCAGGGGCTCTTAGATTGCATGCTCCGGCACCTCCGGCACCCCCGGCGCCCCTGCCCCGAATGCCGCTGCGGCAAGCAAATGAAGGTGGCTGTGGGGTTGCAACCTTTAACCTCCGCCCTTTGGCCGCTTTCCGGGAAAAAATGCAGGGGCTTTGTGGCAGTAGTTCTAATACCTTTGCCTTTTTTGCCGGTAGCACCGCTGGCAGTATACAGGCCGGTCCTCCTTCGGCTTAAAGGGCACATCGGTGGTTACACCACATTCCGCACAAACGGCTTCAAAGGTCTGTCGCATCTCCCCGGTCCGGCCATCCATTCTCTTGTAACCGGCTTCGCTCATTCTGGCCTTTCTTGCCTCGCGGCAGTCCTGGCAACGTGATGGGGCGTGTTCGAATCCCTTCTCGGCAAAAAACTCCTGCTCCCGCACTGTAAAAACAAAATCCTTTCCACAATCCTTGCAGGTAAGCAATTTGTCCTCGAACATAAAGATCCTCCCTTTTAGAATTTCTTGCGTTGGGAACCAATACAAATCCTATCCCTTGAAACACTATAAAGAAGAGAAGAACTTTTTTGAATTGCCTCCAGCAAGATTCACTATATATTATACCAAGGAGACTACAAAATGCAAGGTTACATAAAAAAGGAAAGACCCAAAGAACCAAAAAAGAAAACCACCCGCCGGATTATATTATAAATTCCCGGATCCAGGGCTTGCGCTACAAAAATAGAACCCGCAGGTTCTACAAATGCCAGTATTTTTTAAAGCAAAAAACCTGACCCCGGGCAAACCAGTCGCCGGATTTTGTTAAAATTTTGCTCTAATCTGTTATTTTCTGACTTCCGCCTGCTGTCCAGCCTTACCCGTTTCTGCAAATACTAATACCCCTTTAAAAAAAGCGGAACAGGGAAGCTATACATATAACCTGCAAAACGCGCGGAATCTCAACAATTTACTCCGTCGTAAAACAGTCTGATTTAAGCATGTCTTTTGCTGCAAACATGCCCATTGCGCCGCTTTTAAGGATGATTATACCGTTTAATCAAGGGTTAAGCCTGCTTATACCTAAGCCCCCATGAGCTTCACTTTATCAAAGAAGACCTGTACCTCACAGCGATCCTTAACACTTAAAACCGGTTTCTTTAAATCGATGTCCACCCCTGTATCTTTTACAGTATAATGTTCGCCAGCCTTCAAAGTTCTTTTAATCCGCCAGAATTGCCACCATTTTTTATCCACCGGCGAAACGACAACTTTGGATACCTTAAAAGTTGGTTCCATAACCAAGTTCCTCCTTGAAAGGCGCTATTAGTTAGCCCTTCTTTTCACAAGTATTTGCACAGCTATAGTATCCGCCAACAACCCGCCATAATCTAAAACCACCCAAAGAATACCGTAAGCCTCCGGTTTCTTTTGGAAAGACCCGGACAGGGGCGTTCTAACAATTAATGTGAGCCGAGCAACCCTGGCGGCCCGACTTCATATCAAAAAATTAAGCGGATAGATATAATCCCCCGAAAAACACTTCAGCCAATTATAAGTTTGCTAAAAGAAATCATGATTAGTATATTTATCGTGACATAATACTAAATGCAAGTTACCAAAGATCTTTCTCTGGCATTATTCTACACCCGCATATTTCCAAAGTGAAATATGTGTTTACGATTAGAATTATAAGTCCGCCTTATTAATATCTGTAAAAGTCAGTTTAAAAAGACATTCACCTAAGATTATTTAAAGCCGCGAATAATTATTGTTTGCCCGGTAAAGAATAAGACAGGGAAAACTATTTCTATTAGGAAAGGGGTTGTTTATTTTAGTGAGCCAGCATATCCATTGTCTTGTAAATGACTGTCATTACTGGCATCAGGGGAACAAATGCGGGGCCAATGAAATCATGGTTGCCACCGATGAATTCGGCAGCAGCCAGCCCGATACAATTGACGCTACCATGGCAACTCAGTTCGCGCCCATGGCAGCGGGTTCATGTATGTCCACCTGCTGTAAATCCTACGTTACGAAGGGTTCCAATCAAATCAACGCCGACGGCATCAAAAGGATGACCTAGCTCTAAAGGAAAGTACCGAAGCTGAAATTCTGTCTTAGGGCAGCGCCCGGATAATCCGGCGGGAAATTTTACGGGGTCCCGGGATTATACCGCACTTACGTTTGTGGCGGTTTAAAAACCGGCTCCCGGTTAAATTGACAATTCTTGAAGGTAAAGAGGCGCCAGGGCGCGGATAATAAAACCAGCCGCTCCCCGGCGCCTTTTTAAGTTTCAAAGTAATGAAGGTAAAAGCGTACAGCAAGCTTCCTTTAAAAGACAATTTTAAGCCCCACAAGAAAATGAAATAACAAACAGGTTACATCCCCCAGTCCCTACAAAGTGACTGTTACGGTATTGGAGTCCCCTGCCTTTGCCCCGCCCCTGACAACCAATTTAAACCAGTATTGCCGACCCGGCGTCAGACCCGTTACCGTAGCCGATGTTGAAGCGGGACCAAGGTTGACCCCCGTATCGGTGAAGCCGCTCCAGGGCGAGGTGCTTGACACGCGCAGCAACACCGCAGTTGCGCCTGACGGGGCGGAAAAGTTAAAGTTGACTTTGCCCTTATTGACCGATGCGGTTAAGTCCGCAACGGGCCTAGTTGGAATTGCCGGTTTGGCCTGGGCAAGGTAGTTTCCGGCATTGGGGCCGCCCGTAACAACCAGCTTGAACCAGTATGGCGCCCCGTTGGTCAGACCTGTCACCACAGCAGAAGTGGAATTGCCGTCCAGACTTAACCCGGTGTCAGTAAAACCCTGGGTTGCCGAAACTGTTGATTTCTGCAGTTTTACCGAAGATGCTCCCTTGCAGGCGGGAAATGCAAACATAACCTTGCCGTCATCCGGCAAGGCTGTGAAGGAAGATGAGTTATAACATAAAACATTGCCCGTGACCGGATTCAAATCACTAATATTGTTCAAAGCCACTTCCGAAGCTATCTGGCGGGCCTGGCCCCCCGCACTGCCGCCCACTGCATAACTGAGAAAATTATTCCCGCCAACATCCTTTCTTATTTCAAAGGATAAACTGTCGGCCACAACATTGGTTATGCTACGGGTTGCCCCGTCCCCATCAATATACTTAACATTGCCCGTGGAAGAATCAAGATAAATATAACAATACCCCCCAATGGGCGAACCAGGGGAAGCGGTCAGATCCATATTTGTGGCGTTGCGGGCCTGTTTGGTGATGAATGTTATCACCACACCAAGGTCATTTTGTGTTTTCCACAAAGCCGTTGTTTTATTCAACAGCTTGCTTTGGTTAACCATATAGTAACCAACTATTGAGGCGATAACGCCGAGAATCGCCGCCGCAATGATAACTTCCAGGAGGGAAAAGCCTTCTTCCTTAAGGTGTGTTCTGGAGATTATAATCACCCTTTACCCTGACTCATTCATTGGGGACGAAAGTTACTATCTGAAGGGTCTTTTCCTTGCCGTAGCTGTCGGTATATGTTTTGTCAATGGTTAGAACGCTTCCTGTTATTTCTATGGGCGAGGGGAAACTGATGGTCAGGGTATCACTGCCGGAATTATTGTAATTGGATATGGCATTTTCAATGTCCTGTTGGGTGGTATACAAAGCGTTGTTTTTAAGACCGCTGGTCACTATGCCATTGGTGGCAAGGTTTACAATCCCGGGGAAAGCGGCAACGACTATAATAAATATAAAAAGGGCTACAACAACCTCAATCAGGGACAACCCCCTGGCATCTAAGAAATTGAGCTTTTTTTTGAGCAAGATAATCTCCCCCAATAGGATTTATTGCCATCTGCCCATCCGGTAAGTGGTGGAGTCGCCCACAGTAAGGGGAAATGATTCTTTAATGGACGAATCATAGGTAATCGATGAGCCGCCACCTATCTTGATTGAATTAGCCACCAGGGCGCCCCTCAACTCTCCGCTGCCGCTAAAATCAACCAGAGCATTGGGGGCGTAAATCGCCTTTACGTCGGCAGTCGCGCCTCCTGTGATTTCAACTTTGCTGCCTCCTGTAATAATATTGCCTACAAAGCCACCGCTTCCATCAAGTTTAACGTCCGCATTTTCAACATAAATGCAACTGACAAGTCGTATTCCCCCGGAAATAACGATCATGGAAGCGCCTTTGTAATAAATCATTATGGCCTGGGGATCGCCGTCTACTTTTTTGTTGTTTTGGCCATATTTAAAATTAACTATACTGCTTCCTGAAATTGTAATGCTATTATCTACGTAGAGTATTAACTTACCCGTACCCTGCAGGGTTATAAAACCCTCGCCAACACTCAGGCTGCCAACCCTGATCCTTCTGGTGGAGCTCCCGACGTCAATTGTTAAAACTCCCCCGCCCGAAACGGTGATATTTGAATAATGCCCGTCACTGTTAATTGTCGCGCCCCGGTAGTCCACATTTAAATTACCCCGGTTGGGCAGGTCCGTGGGGAATGAAGGAAATTCCGGCAAGGGGTAGGAACGGGTTGCAGCAAGATTATGTACGGCGTCATAACCCCCGGGAAGATGTGATTTGATCTCAGACCAATTTGGATAAGTAACACAAACCTGGGGATTTCCTCCGGGTCCTATGAGTACATTGCCGGACACCGACGTGCTCCAATCGAAAGCAACACTTGCCGGGACAGCTTGATTTGTTCCCACGTCACCATAGATTTTGGCGCTGGATCCAAGGTTAATAGCATTTTGGGAAAAAACAGCCACATCATACACCGGTTTATATCCGCTTTGACCTTTGGTCAGAGTCAAAACGGCCTGCCTTTCCATACCGCCCACCGACCCGGTGGACTCAATAACTACACCGTCTTGCTGATACGGTTCGGCGGGATCTTTGTAATAAACCTTTATTCTGGCTATTTCGCCCGGCCCCATAGCCGATCCGGCAGTCGTTTCCGTACCTATTAGAGAATCAGCATCCTCAGCCGCGTCGATCATCCAGGCCGAAGTTGCCGCCGCCCCCGCCCTGGCCAGGTAGTAGGCCTGTATGCTCTTGTGGTTGTTTGCGACAAGTTGAGCCCCGGAAACATAATATTTGAGAAAAACCACACCCCCAAGGAGCAATATCAGGCAAAACACCAGGGAGAACAACAAGGCCAGGCCTTTATCATCCCTTATTACGGGTATCAGTTTGCTTTTAAGGTTAACTGCTAACTTCTTCAAGGTTTCACCACCTTTGGAAAGTTATTTAAAACCCGCTCCCGCTTAGCTGGAATACTTAAAATATTCTACAATACCACCTGTTATCCTTTATAAAAACCAAAGATACCCAGGGTAAAATGACAGGCAGTCCCGGGGAATGCGCCGGTCAGCAGCAACACGATACCCTGTCAACTACCTTTCCCCAAAGGTATATCCAACCTTCCTGCCATTTGGGATTAAGCTTCCGCCAAAATCGCAGAAGCGGGCCTGTCTCATCGTTATTCCCGGTATAAAACCCGTAAAGGAATCGAATCTTTCATAAAAGTTGAACACAGGTTTGATGTACAATGGGCAAACAGGCAAAAAAGGGGAGGGCAGCGAAATGAAGAGGACTGCGGCTAAAGCAGACTTGCCGGAGGGCTTTACTGGCGCCAAACGAGCGCAAAATGCATAATAAATAGCCCCCGGCATTAACCGGAGGCCTTGATTTTCCTGGAGCCGATGGTCGGATTCGAACCGACGACCTGCTCATTACGAGTGAGCTGCTCTACCCCTGAGCCACATCGGCCTGTGACATATTATTCTTGAGCATTGATTATTGTACCTTAACAGATCCAAAAAGTCAACCGTGACGGGCCCTGTGTTCCGTGGCCTGGCGGGGCGTTATTGGCGGGGATTTCCCGGGGCGAACCCGGGGGCGAAGGCCCTCAAATAGCGTACCGCCGTGCCCTTTTACTGTTGACGGCATTGCACCATGGATGTGCTTACGGCAACGGCGCCCCTCCCCCTCAAGTTTCCACCTATGGTCGAACTTTCCTTATATATTCTTATTCTGTTCACCCCCGGCGGGTCATAGGTTTTGTTAAAAAACTGCGGGGGTGTTCGTTATTTGCAGGTTCAAATTTATCCTTGTAGTTGCCGCCGTCTGGGTGTCCCTTTTGCTTTCCCTGCCGCTGCAGGCCGCCGCGGCCTCCCGAATCGTTATTAACAAAGGGACAAATCAACTGGCTTATTTTAAAGACGGAATCCTTCTGGATGTGTTTCCGGTTGCCACCGGCCGCCAGCCCGGTTACACGCCGGAGGGGGACTGGAAGGTTGTGGTGAAGCAGGTCTACCCTTCCTGGCGCAGCCCCGCCGGCGGCCCCTTAATCCCCGGGGGTGTGCCGGCCAATCCCCTGGGGCCCCGCTGGCTGGGGCTGAATGCCCGGGGCACAGGCGGATCCAGCTACGGCGTGCACGGCAACAACAACGCCTCCTCCATCGGCGCCTATGCTTCCTCCGGCTGCATCCGGATGTACAACGACGACATTCTCTGGCTTTACGACCGGGTCCCCCTGGGTACGGAGGTATCCATCATAAACAGCATAGAAAACCTCAATGACTGGAAAAACACCGTCAGGGTCACGGTTAACGGATCCAAGCCCCAATACGAGCCCCACCTGGGGCCGGTCCGGGCAGGGGAAGCCACCTGCCTGCCGGTGCGGCCCCTGGCGGCAGTTATGGGCTATCAGCTTTACTGGGACGAAGCCGGTCATGTCCTAACCCTGGCCAATTTTGAAAGGGAAATAACCGCCAAACCAGGCAGCGATAAAGTTACCGTAAACAACAAGGTTTATACGGCCGATAAGGCGCCTTTTATCCTGGAAGACAGGATTTTTGTCACCGCAACTTTTTTGGAAAGGTTTATGGGCGCGGAAATTTGCCCAAAGGAGGGGAGCCGGACCCTGGACCTGAAACTCCCTGCAAATCCGGCGTACAGCGGACTGGCCAGGTATCAACTTTCCCTGCGGGTAAACGGAAAAAGCATTGACCTGCCGGAAGAACTCGCTCCCCTACGGGAAGGGCAAAATGTGCTGGTTCCAGTAAGGGGATTCTGTACCGCCGCCGGCGCCGCGGTAAGCTGGAACGAAGCAGCAAAGTCCGTGGAGATTGTAAACAGGGCAAGTCGTGTGTTAATCCCCGTCAACGGCTCACCACCCCTGCTCGACGGGACAGTAACCGCAACTCGGGCCAACATCCGGATAATCGACGGGACATCCTATGTAACCCTGAGTTTCCTGACCGGCGTCTTCGGTTTCCTGGCCGACCTCGACACCGAGGCCCGGGTTCTGAACATAACCACTGATTTTACCCGCGTCCTGTCCGGCCCGGCCCCGGTTTAGACATAGGCAGGCAGGCGGCCCGGGGTTGATGAACAGGGGAAAAATCCGACATATATTGCTGCATTATAGTAAAAAAAGCAATCGCTTCGCCCGCGGCAAATTACCTTTCCCGCCCAAGATAAAATCACTATGCGCCGCGAGGCGGGAATTCTTAGAAAAGAGCTGGAAGAGATGCGGGATATAGTTTCTTTGTGGGTGTGATCAATGGGGAAGTTTTGCCCTTTTCGGCATAATTTCATCAAACAAAAAGTCACCTTGCCTGGCTTTTTGGTACTGCTCAACTGAATACGGACGTGGCGATATATCCAAGTCAACCCCAAAGGTTAGTTTTTTAAGCATCAATGATTCTTTAAACCGGTCACGACCGGGATCCGGAGAAACGATAGCCAGGTCAATGTCACTGTCCTCATCACCGATACCAGCAGCAAGGGAACCATAAAGATGGTTGAAGGTGTTTTGTATTGGCGCTATTAAATGACGAAATAAATTATTTTCAGCATGGCTTGACATGTCGCAACATGACTGCTATAATAACAACACGTAATAGAAAGTGACTAAAATAAACATAAAGTTAATGAAAACATATTTTAAAGTTTTGATACACAATCTCATTCCTCCCTCTTAAAAACACCTTCGTGGAAGGTGTTTTTAATTTCCAGTGCTCCCGTCGCTAAAACACAATTTTTAACAAATTTATGCGACAACTGTATTGACAACCGCCGGGTCGCCCGCGGATAAACTGCCCGAGATCCAAAAACCCCTGCCTCTTCATTTAAGTTTACAGCAAGGGCTACGTCAGTCCCGGCGCACGCCAAAACCCCGGCCGCCAATACAGGCGATAACCTCAAAACCTGGTAAGATCTTGGAGATATTCATTTTACTGATTTCCGCCAGATGCTGTACACGAGTCACCTTATCCCGGGCGGTTCCGTCATCTACAGTAATCTTTGCTTCTATAACAACCTGTGGATTAAACTCACTGGGTATAATAAAATCCGGCTTTTGATCGAAACCTGCGATCCTTTCCGCTCTTTTTGTTTTCCTGTAACTGATACCCGCTTTGGTTAATACATCCTCTATAGCCGATTCAAGGCTGTCCCCGACCAGTTCTGAAACCGAATCCCTGTGCCCGGCGAACGGGCGTCCCAAAAAACGTTCATATAAAAGCATGGCATATGGCACACCAATATTTGACAGTGATACTATTCCACTTGAACCTGTACTGGTATCCGCTTTATCCAGGCGGTGAATTTTATCAGGGCCAACCTCGGGAACAGGAAGATTCAGCAGCTGGCAGGCCGCATCCGCCAGCGCGCCCACACGTTCTCTTGTGATACGGCTGTTGCTTAACTCTAACATTGGCAACATGCGGATATTCCGGTCCAGGGTGAGGACATAACCCTGTGAAACTTCCACTCCTGTCCGCTGTGTTGTGACGTAAGCCCATTCCGGTGGCGTAAATCCAAGCATAGTGCGCAGGACAATAATAATCATCGGGTTTTGAAAAGCCGCTTTGGTCACAGACCAAGAATCTATGTCCTTAAATCCGTTTGTCGCCCTCTTTAACGATTCATAGCCACTCTCAAAGACCGGATAGTCAACAAACCCTTCACCCTTCGGCATAGCGAGAAACTCAGATTCGAGGCAGGAAAAAACAGAGGATATGAACAAGTCGGGCTCTGCCTCAACTTCCGCGAATGGCGCTTCAAAAGGATATTTCATCTTCTATACCCCCATAATTCTCTTGTTCTTCCCGGGTCAAGGGCATTTGTTGATAAGGGACCTTTAAGAGGTCGTCCGACAGGTGCTTTTCAACGCCAGGCCAACCGCCAAGTTTTTCTCAATCCTGATCATTTTGGGATAAACTCTTCCATAGTTTTGAAGCTTTTTCATATTTCAAAAGATCTTCCCGGTCCGGTTTTTTAAAGAACCTGCCTTGGTGGCTGGTTTTACATGCAGGGCAGTGGTACTCAATCGCCGCCATGCGGTGCTACGGCGGAGCTTTTAAAGTATTAGGGTATTTATTGATTTTGCCGCAGTGAGGGCATTCACAGCGATTTCGATTGGCAGGCCCTTTTACTTTTAGAGCTGTGCCGCAGGCTGTGCAATTCCCCGGTTTTTTATGATCTTCAACCTCATTGAGTTCACCGCATTTAGAACAGATAATCACGTTTTTAGGATGGCGCCGGTTCAATGCCAATAAATAACCGGGATATAAATCGAAATCCTTCCCGCATTCATCACAGATAAGGATTTTAACCCAGATGAAATATTTGATGTGAGCGTTGGGAGAACCACACTTCAGGCAGGTTGTTTTATATAAGGAACCGACTTCCTTTGCCAGAGTATCCTGCAGGTCAGCCGCCGCTTCGCGATAGGCTTCCAAATCGAGGTGTTCGATCTCCTGGCGTACAATCCAATAGGGCGTCTGGCAAACCATTTATGCACAGCAATGATCGGACGGTAATTCTGCTGGATCTGTTTTTCACGGAGAGCTAAATCGGAAATAAACAGCACATCAAAATTTTTCTCAATCATTATAGCCCGCCGGAGAACACTTGATAAAAATTAACCAGTAGAATATTTCGTTAACCTTCACCGGCTTTCCTGCAGAAGACTTTATTTCAAGCTCATTTGAATCTCATAAAGCTCATTATTTATTCATGTTAATCTTCTTCAAATATGGATAATATGAAGTTCGCAACGCGACAGAGTTAGTCAGTTATAAACATAATGGGTAATTCAATAGCTGTTACCTGTTCATCTGATTTCTGTCCCTCAATTTGGTATAATTCAAAGCGACTTGATTCAATGTATATCGGCCATTGCAAGTGGCATATAATTATATCAGGCTAAACACCGTCAGCGTGGCAATATGACATGCCAGATCTTGCTCTAGCAGTTAGGCCATAATCTCTAGGGCAAAAATGGCCAGCCGGGGAAGGACCGGCACGGTGTTTAGCTTTTACTATTTTTACCCTGCTCAAGTAACAATTTCGTTTTGCTATCAGATGATATGACCTTCCCGGACAAAAGCCTGTCAATTTGCCTATGATCTATATTTGCTGTATAGATAATATGCTTTCTTGCAATTTGCGCAATCAGTATTCTGGCATAAGGGCAACTATCCAGCTCTTTCCGTAGAGTTACAGCTCTCGTTACAAATACGGAAGTGTTTCCAACATTCTCTTCCATCATCAACAGCATAATTTTATGGTTTGCATTATAGAGAGGACCGTCCCGCAATGCGATGATTGTATTTTCATTTGAGACATTATATGCAATATCGTTCATTATATTAAGCGCAATAAAGGTACCCGCCTGCCCAAACAGCTTTCTAACATAATCTTCTTTTATATCTTCATCCGGCATTCTTTCTTTTGTAAATTCAATAATACTATGGATAATATCATTACTATGGTCCTGATAGGGTTTCAGTATCGCGTAAATGACTTTTTGAGGTACAGAGTACAATGTTTGCAATATCTTATCTATTTCATCGGTATCCAAAGCGCCATATTGATCAATTAGAGCACGGCCGATAAGCTGTGAGTACTTTAATGCACGCAACACTATGTAGCGCTCCTTATTGACGTCATTTTCATCATAATCAAAAATTCCACGGAATTTAATTATATCATGGTGTTTTTTTTCAACCTGCTCAACTTGCTTATGGGCGTTTTTCCTGTCTTGCGGAGAAGGTAGTTTATTTGACATATTGGAGAATTCTTGAAGAAAAGGAATGTTCATCTCTTCAAAGTTCCACTCAGGATATTCACCCATCAATTCTGTAGCATTGTCAGCAATTTTCAAAATAATGTTGGTGTTGCTTCTTATAAATGACAAAAATAAAATTATTATGTCATTTATTCCAAAACAAATATGCTCCATAACAAATGACAGCTTGTTAAGGTTTGTTTGGTCTTTTTCAAATTCTCTGTTTATGGATTTAGCAACAAAATAAGCAAAGGTATTCTTATCGAAGAAGCTAACACTAAAGGAACTATCATCTTCTTTCAATATATGCGACTCTACGCAAGAATTCAAAAACCGCTTTGCGTTTATGTCGCCTTTTTTCTTGTCATTATATCCGTTAATAATTTTTTCTAAATCTGAAATGTTGATTCTCTCGGCATGCAATCCAAAATACATTTGGTCAGCTAAGTATTCGAGTACCATAAGGTATACATTGGCAACAGAGCCCTTTACGTATGAAAGGATCGAATTTCTTATATTTGTTTCAAATACCATAGAAATAGTCTGAACACCCTTGCGATCACCGGCGCCGCCTTGCAAGAAAAATTTTATATATTGCAACATGTTGACAGGCGTGAATGAAAAAAGGCTGGTTTGGCATTGAATCATATAGTCAAGAGCGGTTGTAATTGCATCTATCTCATCTTGGCCTTTTCCGTAAATTGCACATACTTTCCCTACAAGTTTGTCACGTGATTCCTTATAAAATGGTTCAATGTTAATGGTGCTAATTATTTTTCCTTGTAATTTGGCTTTGATAATTTCCTCAATATCCTGATTTTTTTCTCTAGTTGTACAGATAAGTAGCCTTCCTGAGTCGAGTATACTTGCAATCAAATTTCTTTGAGCTTTTTGATTGGCAATAAGATCCACGTCGTCGATAAATACTATTTGGCTTGTTCTATCAGCTTGATCATATGTATCATATCCGTGTTCGGGCATGGCTCCATACTGTTCTTCGAACAAATCACGGAACATTTTGTCTATTCGACTATCCTTATAGTCTCTTTTTTCGATAAGGATTGGCATATACCCAAGTTCTATAGACTTTGCATACAAATATCGCAGAAGAGCAGTTTTACCGGAACCGCTATTGCCGGTTATTTTGATAACCTTATCTGTTTTAACCGCAGCAAAAATATCATCGATACCTATACATTCCATATGTGCTTCAGCGGAGAAAGTGTCTCCTTCTGCGGATATTTTTGGAAGAACATAATAGTCTGTAAAGCGAGTCTTGATGTTTTGCGTGTCATTAAGAAGCCTGTCCAAGCATGTTTCAGTAGGTTCAAGCCCTTTTTTCTTTTTATTAATTTTTCCGCGAGATACCGGGACAAAGATATTTTCTTTGGTAGCCCAATTGAATTCGAACCTCTCTATCTCGTGCGTATTGCTATCGTATGTAACCGCATTAAAAGCGCATTCCCTATCCATATTAAGATTGAACTGTCCGCCCATGATTATATTGAAGATGGAGCCATCGCCACTAACCGTTGTTATTGCTTCCGCTTTATGGTCATGACCAAAGAAAATAATATCATCGTTAACTAAAGCTTTCTTCAATAGTTCTTTGGTATTCCATTCAAACCATTCATAGTGATGGTGCATAACAGTAATTTTCAAGTCGGCTTCCGGATCTCGGGTCAGTTTTTCACCAACATAGGTTGGCAGATAGTGAAATTGTTTATCTTCCGGATCTCGTGTTGAATACGGCGCGGAGTTCAGCAGGCAGAATTGCAGTTTAACGTCTCCAACAGTAATTGTGTTTACATCACATACTTTGTCTTTAACAAAGCATTGCTTGCTTGATGAATATGCGAAAAAGCCTTCAAGACGATCCAACTCATCGGAAAGATGCTCCTCCTTGTTCCAGGTTTTGATTTCTTCTGCTCCTCGGCTTCCATTTTTCGATAAAAACATGTCGTGATTACCGGGGACAATTTTTGTATGAATGAAGCCACAACTTAGATTCTCAGACAATAGGGCCAGGAACTTGCCAAGCAAATGTCTACCCGTTTTTAATTCATTCGGGTCTGCCGTATCTGAAAGATCACCTGAGAAAACTAGAACAACCCCATCCACTTTACCAAGTGTTCTAATTGCGCTAACAGCTTTAAAAATTTTTCCTGTTAAAGGATAGTCCGAACTACGGCAATGCATATCGCTCAATTGAACAAATAATAATTTCATTTTTAATTCCTCTCTGTGGCATTTTTGACGTTACCGGTAATCCCCTGTTAAACTATGCCTTCTTCTTATTTCGGAATTCTGTAACCAGTTAGCATCCCATAAGATATGTGCATTTGAATAAAACCATTGAGACCATAATAAAGGATGCTTTTCTATTACTCTTGTTTCATTTTCGGCGAACACAATTTTATGAATTAGCTTTTTCACTATAATAAAGAATTCATCGTATAACCTCTTCATTTGTATCCAAAATGTAATATTGTCTTTTATTATCACAAAGTCGAGAGGACGCCCCAAAAAATTACCCCCAACCTCGTTTGGTTCATATAAAATAGGAATGTTAGATGTAGAGCGGCAAAATTAAATCACCAAAACCGGGATAAAAGCATCAAAATGAATTCTGTTCCCGCAATACCAAGCTGATATAATCGTACAGCTAAAAACAGCAAAATGAAATCATGTCCATGTACTCAATCCAGGACCACGGCAAAGTCAGAAACTATCCAATATCCGCATAATTTTCAAGATGGGTCTGGTCAAATCTCCTCCGTTGATGTAAAATAACCTTATGGACAAAAACGGAGCAGTGTCAGACAATAACATCAACCAGGGCGCTAACCTCAAAGACCTGATCGTACGGCCCATCAACGTCGAAGAAGAGAATGACTGGAACACCCTGATGGCCAGGCACCACTACCTGGGCTTTCGCTGTCTGTCCGGCAGGAGACTTAAATACGTGGCCCTGCTAAAGGGCCGGTGGGTGGCGCTAATCGGCTGGGGCGCCGCAGCCTTGAAATG
>Ga0334890_1001293_pt1 | contig 34463 bp, 46 predicted proteins | sample GraSluR1_MG_3_FD_207220 | JGI IMG/M metagenome (GOLD analysis project Ga0334890, IMG submission 207220) | Sludge microbial communities from methane-producing bioreactor in Wageningen University, Netherlands - Granular Sludge_31_08-R1 | ecosystem: Engineered > Bioreactor > Anaerobic >... | reverse complement strand
CATTGGCGTAGGTGTCAATGTCACCGACAAAACCTCTGTCGAACAAATGGTGCAGGCCGCCCTCGATCACAGCGGACGCTGTGACATTCTTGTCTGCAGCGCAGCGATGGATCCAAAATTCGATAACACCCAGGGCAGCCAGATCAACAACGCCTTCGAAGATTTTCCGCTTACTGCCTGGAATGACGCCCTGAACGTGAACCTGACCGGCCTCTTTTTATGCGCCCAGGCGGTGGTAAAGCCAATGGTCGCACAAAACCATGGTGTCATCATCAACATCTGCTCCACCTATGGACTGAACGGCCCCGACCAGCGCATTTATGAACGCCCCGGCGAACCCCCACGCTATAAACCCATCTACTACTCAGTCACCAAAGCCGGTGTACTGGGGCTGACCAAATACCTGGCTGCTTATTACGCAGGCAAGAACATCCGTGTCAACGCCCTCACCCCGGGTGGTGTTTACAATGACCATGATGAATTATTTACAAAGAACTACGCCTACCGCACTATTATGGGACGGATGGCGCAACAGGATGAAATGAACGGCGCCTTGCTGTTCCTCGCTTCAGATGCCTCCAGTTACATGACCGGCAGCAACCTGATCGTAGATGGAGGCTGGACGGCATGGTAGAGCGCCCCGAAGTGCTTGCCATCATCCCCGCCCGCGGCGGATCAAAAGGCCTGCCCGGCAAAAATGTGCATGACTTCGCCGGTTTTCCCCTGATCGCCTACAGCATCGCGGCAGCGCGGCAGGCAAACACAGTCACCCGCACAATTGTCAGCTCCGACGATGATAAAATCGCCGCCGTATCACAAGAATGGGGCGCAGAGGTGCCGTTTCGACGGCCTGCTGAGATATCGCAGGACCGCTCCCTCGACATCGATACCTTCCTTCACGCCTTGCGCTGGCTGGAAGAACATGAAAACTACCGCCCTGATCTGGTGGTACAACTGCGACCCACCTCCCCCATTCGCCCGCCAGATCTGATCGACAACGCCGTTAAGCGCATGCTGGACTATCCGCAGGCTGAATCGCTGCGCGGCGTGGTGCCTGCCGGACAGAATCCTTTTAAGATGTGGCTGATCGATGATAATGACCCCTTCATGCAGCCATTGAACCTCGTAGAAGGCATGCCCGAACCCTACAACGCCCCCCGTCAAAGCTTACCGCAAGCCTACTGGCAGACCGGCCACATTGATGTAATCCGCCCGCACGTCATTCTTGATAAACACCAGATGAGCGGTTCCCCCATTCTTTCCTACCAGATCGATCCCGCCTACACCGTTGATATTGACAACCTCGAAACCTTACTGCAAGCTGAGCAAATCGTATGGAATTCTCAGATACCCATGGTGCATCCGGTCAACCCGCGCCGGCCGTTTCCTGATCAAGTTTCACTGCTGGTGTTGGATTTCGACGGCACCATGACCGATGACCGCGTATGGGTCTCTGAAGACGGCAAGGAAATGGTGGCAGCCAACCGCGGAGATGGCATGGGCGTACAATTGGTGAAACAGAGTGGTGTTGATGTAATTGTTATCTCCAAAGAAAAGAACCCCGTTGTCAGCGCTCGCTGCCAAAAACTGAGGTTGCCAGTAGTACAGGGGATTGACGATAAACCTGCGGTTTTACAACAATATCTCACACAGCACCAGATCCCTGCTGCCCAGGTGGTATATTTGGGTAATGACATCAACGATATTCCTTGTTTCTCGATGGTCGCCTACGCGGCCGTGGTGGCAGATGCCAACAAGAAAGCACGCCAGGCAGCAGACCGCATCCTGCAGCACAGAGGCGGCCATGGCGCTGTGCGTGAACTGTGTGAAATGATTCTCGAACACAATCAAAAAATACCTTACGAACTGACGTGAAGGAGCGATTATGCCAACAATTATGATTAATGGCCAACCTGTAGGACATGAGCATACTGCCTATCTGGTTGGCGAAATCGGCATCAACCACAATGGCGACATGGACATCGCCAAACGTTTGATAATGGCCGCCAAAGAGGCAGGTCTGGATGCTGTCAAATTCCAGAAACGCACGCCGGAAATTTGTGTGCCTGATGACCAGAAAAACCAGATGCGCGAAACCCCCTGGGGCTATATCTCCTATCTCGATTACCGTTACAAAGTCGAATTTGACAAAGAGCAATATTGTGAGATAGATCGCTTCTGTCAGGAGATCGGCATCACCTGGTTTACCTCTGTGTGGGATGAACAGGCGGTTGATTTCATGGAAGAATTAGACACTTGCTGCTACAAAGTGGCTTCTGCCTCATTAACAGACCAATCACTGTTGCAAAAGATCCGTGCCACCGGCAAACCGATGATTCTGTCAACCGGCATGTCCACCATGGACCAGATCCGCGAAGCTGTTGCCATGATCGGACAGGAGAACCTTATCATCACCCACACCACCAGTTCCTATCCCTGCCCGCCGGATGAATTAAACCTGCGCATGATCCAGACATTGCGCAGTGAATTCGGCACACCCATCGGTTATTCCGGCCATGAGGTCGGATTGGTGCCGTCGGTGGTAGCAGTCGCTTTAGGTGCCTGCCTGGTTGAACGCCACATCACCCTTGACCGCGCCATGTGGGGCAGCGATCAGGCTGCTTCGGTTGAGCCGCAAGGCATCCGCCAACTGGTCAAATACATTCGTGTGACCGAAGAAGCCCTCGGCGACGGCGTCAAACATGTGTATGACAGTGAATTGCCCTCACTGCACAAATTACGCCGGGTCTAAGGATTTCCGATAACACACATGCTGAAAAAAAATCAAAGCGCCCTGCAATGGCGGGCAGTACGCCTGCTCAATAACCATGCCATTCAAACCATGGCAGCCAGCGTTGCCAGGAACTCTCCACCTCCCAACGGAAAACCGGTGATTTTCTTCAACACCTCTTCCCGCCTTGGTTCCATGAGCCTGAATGCAGCCTACTCCCTGCTCACCTCCTGGTCGTTACAATTAAGTGGCGTGCCGGTTGTCAATGTGTATTGCCGGCAAGGCATGACCCGCTGTATCCATGGCACCAACCGTGACGATCCCCAGCAATCGCCCCCCTGCCACGAATGTATCCATCAATCGGAGGTTAATTTTTCGCATTCCACCACCCTCCCAATCATCTATGAAGAGGATCGAGAATTTGAAGAAATCATAAGAAAACTCACCTTGCCAGAGATGGAAGAATTCGTCCACAAAGGCTTGCCATTGGGTAATATCTGCCGATCATCCTTACGTTGGGTCATGCGCCGTTACCACCTGCAAGACGAACCCAACACACTGACCATTTTCCGTCATTATTTGCGTTCCTCATGGAATATCGCCCGGCAGTTTGGCAAAATCCTGGATGAGCAGCAACCACAGGTACTGGTTGTGTTCAATGGCATTGTCTATCCGGAAGGCACCGCTCGTTATCTGGCAAAGCAGCGTGGCATACGAGTCATCTCCCACGAGGTGAACCTGCAGCCATTCACCGCCTTTTTCACCGATCAAGAAGCCACCTTCCGGGCAACACCCCTGCCTTCAGGTTTTACACTTAGCGACGTGCAGATTGAGCAATTCAACCAGTATTTCACCAAACGCACCAAAGGCCAATTCCAGATGGCTGGCGTCACTTTTTGGAAAGAGATCAGTGACCTGGATGAACACCTGCTCGCCAAAATGGAAGAATACCAACAAACGGTTTCGGTATTTACCAATGTAATCTTCGACACGTCACAGGAGCACGCCAACACCTTCTTCCCGCACATGTTCGCCTGGCTCGATCATGTGTTGGAAACGGTCAAAGAAAGCCCAAACACACTATTTGTGTTACGCGCGCACCCCGATGAAGACCGGCCTGGCAAAGCCAGCCAGGAGAGCGTGGCGGATTGGGTGAAGCAATCCGGCTGGAAACAATTGCCCAATACCATGTTCTACGGCCCACGGCAACCAGTCAACTCTTATGAATTAATCCGGCGTTCCAAATTTTGCCTGGTATACACCTCCACCATCGGTATGGAAGCCAGTCTGTTAGGTACACCCGTTATTTGTGTTGGCAGAGCCTATTACAACGAACACAATCCGGCTGGTTTTACCACCCATTCAATGAATGAATACCACGCCACGCTGGAGCAATTCCTGTCACATACTAAAAAGATCGACACTCCCGTACAGCACAAGATCAATGCCCGCAATTTCCTCTACTATCAATTATTCCGCACCTCTCTACCATTCGGTGATTTCATCACGGAGGATGGCGCCTGGGCAGGATATGTGAAGCTGAAGAAATTTCCATGGCAAGCCCTGTTGCCGGAGAATTCAACTACGATGCAGGTGATTCAGGACGGCATCTTGCACGCCAAACCCTTCGCGCTGTCGGAGTAGTTAATCATCCTGCTCACGCTGTTGGCGCGACAATCCGCCAAACAACAATCGCGAATACACTTCCCTGGTGGTTGGCATCTTGTCATACGTATCCGCGTCAATGAAGGAATTACGCGCGCGCTGGTCTTGCCACACTGCCCGGCTGGTCATCGCTCTGTGCAGATATTCATTCAGCGGTTCTGGGTCTTCTGAGGCCAACAATGCCCGCAGGTTGTCCATTTCTTCCTGAAAAAGATCCAACACCATCAGCATAGAATCACGATTTTCAAAAAAAGGCAACGAGGGGTGTTCTAAATCAAACACGCCCATCAAAGGTTCTGTAAAAAGATAAAAATCACTCGAAGCCAGCAGGCGGTCTTCACGCCAATTGGGTTGATCAGCCAATAGATTGGTCAAAGCCGCTGCTGCCAGCCGCGGGATCAACTGGGTCTTGATGCAGGCAGCCTGCACTTCTGCGGCATCCATGAACACTACTTCTGCTCCTATTGATTTTGCCACTTTTACCCCGATAGTTTCCGCATCTTTATGCGAAGTGCTCGGTGAACAAACCGCGATCATACTGTTCTGAAAAATGTCTTCCCCGGCGGATGTGTGATGGAAGGGCTGCTTTGGCAAGTAATCCATATTGAGGCCAGCCACCAGACTGGCAAAACCAACCTCTGGTGTGATAAATTTCTCAGCCAACCTGCCCGCAAACAGCGGAACCGGTGAGGTGTCTATCAATACTGCACCCGGCCTGATGCGGTCACCGATGGCATCATAATGCATGCTCAGTAAATCCACCGGTTGATCAATTATGATGATGTCCGCTGATTTGGCGCCATCAGCCACCATGGTCACCACTTTATTGATTTGTTTCTCTCTCTTCAACTGGCGTGCCAGTGATGTCTCCTGATCAAAAGCCGTGATATCAAAAAACTTCTTTGGCAGCGCATATGCTATGGAAACACCCAACTGGTTTAGCCCATCGAGAAATACCCTGACTGCCATATCGTCAACCTACCAAAAAATTCATCCAGGTGGTCAGCACCGGACGAAGGACAGCGCCCAACACGTCAAAGCCAATGCTGGGCAGTAAAAAGATCACAACCAGCAGCAGGATCGAACCATAAGGACGGATATTTGCCAAAAAATCCTTGCCTGACGGAGGCAGGAAAAATTCCAATACCTTCTCACCATCCAACGGCGCAATTGGCAGCATATTAAATACCATCAAGCTCAAGTTAATGATGATGAAGAAGTACAGGAATTCAATCAGAATGCCCGTAAAACCGGTTGTCGCCATAGCTGTACCTTGCATGGGTGTCCATAACACCAGGAAAACAAGGCTGCCAAGGATCGCCAGTACCAGGTTAGAGAGCGGGCCAGCCAGAGATACCCACATAACGGCAGAATCAGATCTGCGGCGTAGTGTGTAAGGATTGATCGGCACTGGTTTCGCCCAGCCAAATCCTGCCACCACCAGCATGAGTGCGCCCAGTGGATCGATATGCGACAAAGGATTGAGTGTCAGGCGCCCATTCATACGAGGTGTATCATCCCCGTAGCGATCTGCTACATACGCATGCGAGAATTCATGCACAGTGAAGGCGATGAGCAGGGTCACAACTCGAAAAAGTACTGAAGCGATTGATAAATTAAACATGATCTATCTTAATATACCTCATGATGTAGTTACAATTGTTAAACCAAAGTATAGTATATATCCGTTAACCTTTCATATGAACCCCCGCTGGCATGACACCCGGGGTAAACTTATGACAAATATCACAGTCACCGAAAGAAACTCGCATGCCTCCCTCCACACCCATTCTCAGTCAATTCACAGGCATCCTGCTCTTCATCGGCGCATTAATCCCCTTTCTGATCATGCGGCGCTTGTTGTATGTCGCACTGCTTCGGCTGTTGTACGGATTCACAAGCGATTTACTCACAGCCCACAAAGTGCATTTCCTGCTGGTATTTCCTGGCGTCCTCTTGCATGAATTGAGTCATTTTTTGGCCTTCCGATTGATGGGTGTGTCCTGCCGGCTTCATCTGGGAGTAAAAATGCAAGACAACACCGCTGTATATGGCTCGGTAGAATTCTATGAAAGTGATGTGTCCGCTTTCAAGCATTTCATCAGTGGTATCACCCCGTTGGTCACCGGTCTGGTAGCCATTTCTTTGCTCTCCATCAACTTTTTGGGCCTGCCTTCCATCCGGTCGATGGCTGCGGATGGCGCGGAAGTCCACCTTGCTGCCCTCTGGCAAAATATGCAGACTTTCTGGTTCTGGCTTGCCCTCTATCTGATCTTTGCTATCTCCAGCGAAATGGTGCCTTCTCCTTCTGACCGGCGTTACTGGATCCATCTGGGGATAATTCTGGTCGTACTTATCCTCATTGCGATCTTGACCCAAACCACCCAATGGTTGCTTACCAATCTTTACCCGTATGTCGACGGCCTGCTGCGGTTGGTTGGCGTCACATTTTTGATAGGGTTGGTACCGCAGTTTCTGGTCTGGCTGCCGATACGCATCATTAACTGGCTACGCGCATAGTCCCTGCCCTCATGGTATAATTGCCCAATCATGATCAGAACCCGTTCTCTGTCCTCGTGCATTTTGGTTCTCCTCATCACACTCCTTCTGGTGATGACAGCCTGCAACACTGCGGAACAGCCAGTCTTTCCCACAACAGGCACCAGTTCCCCCGCTGCAACCACAGCGCTTGCAGACAATCAGCAGCCCCTCCCTTGGCCAGATGAACAAAATATCAATGAAGTAGATGAGGCAGAGAACCATCCAGCACCTACAGCCACGGCAACTCTGACATCTGGAGAGCAATCAACAGAGCCTACCATAAAACCAGATCCACAGTTGATCATCACGCGTGAGGTACCTGAAAACTTCAACTGGAAAGATATGCCTATCATGCCTGAAATCACAGAATATGCCCTTGACATCTACGAACAGGGCATTGCCATGGGCCGCAATCCCGATCACATCTCTGTTGTGGGCGATTGTCAGGCGATCCCGTTTGTCTTCCTCGGAAGATATGGGCTTGGGCAATTCACCTTGACAGGCACTGATGTTGGCATGGCAACCATGATCAGACACTACCGCGATTCATTTGCCCGTGAAGGCGCTGCCGTTCGTGGCGGTTTCACCGCAGCCTCGGTGCTTTCACCGGTGCGAGCCGATCCGGACCTGTGCCGGCCGGGTGAAAACCCCATGGAATGTGAATGGCGCATCCACAATCCCTCCATCGTGTTCATCAATCTGGAAACGTGGCGCGAAGAAGGCACCGTAGATCGCTATGAACTGTATCTACAAAAAATTGTAGAGTTTGCCCTGGAACGCGGCACATTGCCTATCATTATCATGAAGGCCGACCAATCAGAAGGCGATAACCCCATAATTAATCCTGCTATGGCGCGCATTGCCTACCAATACAAACTCCCCATAATCAATTTCTGGCGTTCTGCCCAGTTATTAGACAATCGCGGCATTGACCCCACCCGTGAAGGATTTCACCTCTCCCAAGAAGGCTATGAGCGCAAAGAAATACTTGCCCTGCGTACACTTTATACGATCTGGCAGCAAACCCAACCTGCGATTGATGAAGTCGAACCGACCAGGGCGCCTACCGCTACCCCTGTAGCGACACCAACTCCCCAACCACTGACCGGACTGCCGTATCCGGACTTCCAATGGCAGGATAATTGCCTGTACTATGATTTATTTGTTCAGTCAGGTTCTGGTGTTCAGCCATTGGGTATTTATGAAGTTAACCTGAACAATCCTGCCCCGCGCCTGATTCTGGAAGAAATCAGTCTGGTGGATATTTCCGATGATTTCCAACGATTCCTGGTCAGTCGTGGTAATGAGCTTCACCTGATCGACCGCACCACCAATGTTACGAGCCTGATTACAGACAACTTTTTCGCCCTGAACCTGCATACTGCCTACTTCGCCGGTGATTCAAGTAAAATTGTTGCCCTGGTCACCATCGATCACAGCCAGCAGATACACATTATTGACGCAATCTCCTACACAGTCGAGAAAATCATAACTACCGACAATCCCCCCATATCGTTGTTGAAACAACCTTCCTTGGAGACAATCTATTACGAAACCGGCACATGCCAGAATCTCCATTTCTGTCAGACCACTGGAGTGTATTCTGTCGACGTAGATTCAATGGTAAAAACCCTTATCGAAAACAAGGAACAACTGGTGTTTTCACCAGACGGGCAATCAATGGCGTTCAAAGATCCTCAATATGCTGATGCACTGACGTATTACAAGAACAATGTGCTGCTTTACCACCAGACCGATCTGGGCATGTTATCACAGCGCATGTTCACCTTCTCATCTCCCGGCGGCTTCCGTGTTTTTCCAGACATCCGCTCCTATAAATTTTCACCTGATGGCTCGCAATTGGTCGTGATGCAGGATGCCTACAGTGTCTATTTTGAGAAATCGGTCGGTATCCACATCTTCCTGCAAAACCTCGACTTGCGCATGGTCTTTGACCATGGCAGTCTCGAAGGCGCTTATGGCAGTCTGAATCCACTGATGATCTGGTCCCCTGACAACACACAGGTCATCTTTTTGATAACCAACACAGCCAATGACCGTAACTATTTTTTAGAGTTCTATCTAAAAAATATGCAAACCCCTTATTCTGACTTTCAACCAGTAATGCAGCCATGGGAACTGCCAGGCTATGGTTATCCAGGGCATGCTTTCTGGTTTGACACAGGCAACAGCATCGATGAAACTACCCCCTAAAGTACAATTGACAATCGCCATACTTCTTTTGGGCGTTGGTATTGCGGGTCTGCTCTGGGCATTCCTGCCACCCCCACAAGAGAAAATTGTGCTGCCATTGCAAGAAATCCGCGTTCCGCTGCCAGACAGCGATCAGAATGCTTTGCTAAACCAGGCATATGACATAGTCATCAACCTTCCGACTGCTTTACGGATGGGGGGAACATCATCACTCACCTTTTCCCTGAAAAAGAGCGACACCCCCATCACCATCAGCGCGATGGATGTGGATATGTATGATCATTATCTGGTGACGGTAGAATTGAAGCCAGAATTCTCCCATGCAAACCTGACACCGCCTGGGGTGATGAAAACCTCTTTGCTTGCAGGACAGGAGTTGTCAATGCAATGGAACCTGCAAACAGAAACACGCGAAGACACCAGCGGCACATTCTGGGTACACTTCAATTTCATCACAGATGATGAAACCTCACCCCATTACCGCACAGCTGTGCTTGCCCGCTTCGTTGAAATCCCCACCCAGACCTTGATTGGATTATCAACACGCTGGGTGGCCGCTGTAAGTTCGGTTTTTTTGGTGATATCTTTATTTTTAGGGCTTCCCAATCTTGCAGTTTCTAAGGAGGAAAGACATGACTGAACAACGTCCCCCTAAACTCAGCCACATCAGTATAAAATTCCTGGGAGTGTCTGTCGCTATGTTATTGGTAGCAGCATTGATTTCGTGGGCTATTCTTTCGCTTTCCGGTCAATTCACTTACTGGGCGATTGTGCCCATCCTCATCAGTTTCCCGGTAACCCTCTATTTGAATACGCGCATTGCCAAACGTGCCATTGCGGAAATCACTGAATCTCACAGGCTGACAAGAGAAACGCTTACAGGAGAGAACCCTGATGAAACTAACTGAGCTGAGTGACCTCATACCCGTAGATTTCCTTGCTCCCGCCGCACTGCCTGATCTCGAAATTAATGGCGTAACACATGACTCTCGCAATGTAAAACCGGGTCACCTGTTCGTGGCTGTGCCCGGTCTCTCAACCGACGGACACCAATTTATCCCACACGCCATTGAAAATGGTGCGGTTGCTGTAATAGGGATCCAGCATCAGCCCCCAGTGTATGCGGTGCCATATCTGCAAGTTGCTGACCCCCGTTTTGCCCTTGCCTGGATCGCCGCTGCCTTGCACGGCTTTCCTGCCCAAAAAATGACCATGATCGGTGTCACCGGCACCGACGGGAAAACCACCACAGCCACCATGCTATTTCACATCCTAAAAGCTGCCGGGATAAAAGCAGGGTTGATCACCACCGTGAGTGCTGTGATCGGTGATCAAGAACTGGACACAGGTTTTCATGTGACCACACCAGAAGCTGTTGATGTGCAACGCTACCTCGCCCAAATGCAGGCTGCCGGTACCACCCACGTGGTTCTCGAAACCACCTCGCACGGTCTCGCCCAACATCGCGTAACCGCCTGTGAATTTGATATCGCCATTGTGACCAATATCACCCACGAACATCTTGACTACCACGGCGGCTACGATCAATACCGCGCCGCCAAAGGTATGTTGTTCACATCTCTGGCAGACACCCACAAACCCGTTCCGGTCTGTAAGCCGCTGGCGGTGTTAAACAAGGACGACAGTTCTTATGAATTCCTGAACCGAATCACCAGCGCTCCCAAAATTGCCTACAGCACTTTTAACCCAAATACCGACTTCTACGCCCGCGACATACAACACACATCGCAGGGGCTGAGTTTTACGATTCATCACGCACAGACCAAGCAGGGCATTACCAGCCCCCTAATCGGCCATTACAATGTAAACAACATACTGGCTGCCTACAGCGCTGCGGTAGATGGGTTTGGTATCGATACTGAGATCGCCGCACGCGGCATTCAATCCATGCAGACCGTTCCCGGCCGCATGGAGATCATCGACATGGGCCAGAACTTCCTTGCCATTGTCGATTTCGCCCACACCCCCAACGCCCTCAAAGTGGCTTTGCAAACCCTGCATACCATCACCAGAGGCAAAATCTGGGCGGTGTTCGGTTCGGCTGGCCTGCGTGACCGTCAGAAGCGCGCCATGATGGGCGAACTCTCCGCTCAATATGCTGACTATACCGTCATCACGGCAGAAGATCCGCGCACTGAATCGTTAACCGAAATTCTGGCTGAAATGGCGTCTGCTGCCGCTTCGCAGGGAGCCATTGAAGGTGAGACATTCTGGCGGATCCCCGACCGCGGCGCCGCGATTCAATTCGCGGTAGACCATGCCTCACCCGGCGATATCGTATGTGCCTTCGGCAAAGGGCACGAACAATCGATGTGTTTCGGCACCTGCGAACATCCCTGGGATGATCGCACCGCAATGCAGGCTGCTCTCGCTATCTATCTGGGAATGGATAGCCCCCCAATGCCCTACCTGCCCACCCAATCGCCTGATTACGTCAGTTAGCCGCCAGATACTCCTCGATCTTTGCTTTGATCTCATCCCGGACACGGCGAAACGCCATCAGCCGTTCTTCCTCGCTGCCCGTTGCCTGGGCTGGATTGTCAATTGGTTTTGTTAATGGAATAATTATCGGCTATATGTATTAAGCACTTTTTAACAAGGGGTTAAGATATTCAAGATTTCCATTAACAACATAGAAAAGGGCGTAAAAAAAAACAGGCGGATGCACTTGCATCCGCCTGTTTTACAAACAAGATAATCTTAGTTGCGTCGAGGAGAGCGATTACCGCTGCGGTCACCCCCGCGGTCTCCGCCACTGCGGCCGCGGCTATTGCCACGATCGCCACCACTGCGCGGTTTGGACGGGCGGTCGCGCTCTTGCGCTTCTTCCACTGTCCAACCTTCCAGTACAGCCTGACGGCTCAAGCGGATTTTGCCGTTGCTGTCTACATTGGTAACCATCACCGTCAACTCATCCCCTACCTGGCAGACGTCTTCAACAGAATTCACACGCTCAGAATCCAGCTGTGAAATATGCACCATACCGTCGGTACCGGGCAGAATCTGGACAAATGCACCAAAATCTGTCGTACGCACCACTTTACCGGTGTAGATATGGCCGACTTCAGCGGATTCAGTCAATAACTGGATCTGTTCACGAGCAGCCGCTTCATCCTGGCCAGTTTTAGCGGAAATGAACACAGTACCATCTTCTTCAATGTCGATTTTGGTGTTCGTTGTTTCCTGCAGCGCGCGGATATTCTTACCACCAGGGCCAATAATGGCACCGATTTTGTCAACGGGCACTTTGACCGTGGAAATGCGCGGGGTGAAATCTTTAAGCTGCGGACGCGGTGCAGGAATTACTTCCAGCATCTTCTGCAAGATGTGCTCGCGCGCGTCTTTTGCCTGCGTCAACGCCTCAGACATCACTTCTTTGGAGAGACCTTTGATCTTGATATCCATCTGCAAGGCGGTGATACCCTTGCGGGTTCCGGTCACTTTGAAGTCCATATCGCCCAGGTGATCTTCGGCACCGAGAATATCGGTCAGAACCTTGTAACGATCGCCTTCTTTGATCAAACCCATAGCAACACCGCTGACAGGAGCCTTGATCGGCACGCCAGCGTCCATCAATGCAAGGGTCGAACCGCAAGCCGAAGCCATTGAACTGGAGCCATTGGAAGACATCACCTCAGACACCAAACGAATGGTGTAAGGAAATTCATCGCGTGAAGGGAGCACCGGTTCCAGTGCGCGTTCTGCCAGAGCACCATGACCAATTTCACGGCGGGATGACCCTCGCAGCATTTTGGCTTCACCGGTGCAATATGGCGGGAAATTGTAGTGATGCATGTAGCGCTTCTCATCGGTCGGCGCCAGGTTATCAATTTCCTGCGCGTCACGGGGAGTGCCCAATGTCGCCAGGGTAAATGCCTGGGTTTCACCACGAGTGAACAAGCCGGAGCCGTGCGCACGCGGGCTGACACTGGTCTCACACCAGATATCGCGGACATCTTTGACGCCGCGTCCATCAATGCGTACACCTTGATCGAGAATGCGGTTGCGGACAACTTTGCTTTCCGCTTTTTCAAACGCTTCTCGAATGTCTTTTTCCTGAACCTTGATATCAACCTCAGATTCAGCATCAACGAACTCTTCCATAACAGCAGCTTTGAGTGCATCAAGAGCTTCCATCATTTCAGCTTTCACGTAAGGCCGGGCGTAAATAGCATTGAACTCACCTGCTGTGCGTTCATATACTTTTTCCGCCAGGGTTTCATCCAGTTGATGAATGTCCACCTCGCGTTTGGGCTTGCCGACTTCGGCGCGCATGCGTTCTTGCACATCGATCAAGGGGATGATCGCTTCATGCGCAAAATTCAATGCTTCCACCATAATGTCTTCTGATACTTCATTGGCGCCACATTCCACCATCAAAATGGCATCACGGGTTGCTGCTACACGCAAATCAAGGTCGGAGTATTCAATCTCAGCATAGGTCGGATTCACGATGAACTCGCCATCAATCAGACCGATACGGACTGCGCCGATCGGGCCATCCCACGGGATGTCAGAAATCGTAAGTGCAGCAGATGATGCGTTGGTGACCAAAATGTCAAGCGGGTTATCGTCATCAGACGAGAGCGACATATTTATGATCTGCACCTCATTGCGCATATTCTTGTTGAACAAAGGCCGGATCGGCCGATCAGTCAACCGGGAGGCAAGGATGGCATCAGTGCCGGGGCGTCCTTCTCTGCGAAAGAATGAACCCGGGATGCGCCCGCCTGCATACATGCGCTCTTCATATTCAACGGTAAGGGGGAAGAAGTCCAAACCTTCCCGTATCCCGCCCATTGTGGCAGCGCTAAACATCACCGAATCACCCAGTTGCAGGGTGACCGCGCCGCCCGCTTGCCCGGCCAATTTTCCCGTTTCGAACGTGAAAACCTTGCCGGCTACGACGGCTTCAAATTTTTTTCCTATTTTATCCATGACTATTCCTTTAAATTGTCTAAATACCCACCTGGTCAGGGACTGAAAGCCACCGAGAGCGATTAATCTCTCTTCTCAGCATCTTTCAATTCCTGACTGCGGGCCCATATAAAATGATTCACAAATCATTTCTATTGGCTGCTTCCACGCTAAAGCGGTTCGGCCAGCCAACAGAGAACGAGTAGATGGCATGAAAACCATCTACTCATGTGTTTACTTTTTTACCTTCTGCGCAAACCAAGCTGGTCTGTAATTGCATGATATCGGTTGAGGTCTTTGCCTCGCAAATATGCCAGCAAACGACGTCGTTGACCAACCAGCTTCAACAATCCGCGACGAGATGATTCGTCGTGCTTATGTTCACGTAAATGTTCTGTTAAATCAGTAATTCGTTTTGTTAAGAGTGCTATTTGCACCTCGGGTGAACCAGTGTCACCTTCATGCGTTTGAAATTTTGCGATAATTTCGTTTTTTTGTTCCAGTGTTAATCCCATGACATATGCTCCATTATATTTTTTATTGCAGGTCTCCGAGCTGGCAGTCATAATTAAACCGCCAACGGGACAAGTCGAACCGTATTATAACAGATTAAACCAATAAAGAAAAGCAAAAGAGCCCGCAGTGGATCAATTCGGGCTCTTTCCTTGCCTGTAGATGGCATTTCTAATAGGGTTCTTATCTTCCTATATACACTTTCACTTTTTCTCCAGAATCCTCATTTACCTCCACCATAATGGGGCTATCAGCCTCTTTCAAAGCACGCAGCATATCATCCACATCAACGCCTGAAAGACGGTTATGAATAAGTGAATCAAGATTAAACTTACTGCTATTGTTCATGAAAATATTCGCCAGAAATACCGGAAGCGGCAAACTGATATTGATACGACGCGGAAATTCATTTTCTCCGGTGTTGATACGCACATGCAGCCATACCGCCTGGCTTGAAATCAAGGACAGCACCGTGATGATTATGCCGATTGTCAGTGGAATCCACGCGAGCCAGAAACCCGCCGTCAGGCGCTCATGGGTGGTGTAGGCATTCACCATACCGAACGCCCCCCATAACAGAAAGAGAATACCGATAAACAAGGGAATCAGCCAAAAAAAACGAAACGGCTTGTTCCCCACAGGTTTGTCCTCGCTTTCATCAGCGACCGGCTGAGGAATTTCTTCCTGCTGGTGATCGTCCGATTCCTGTCCCGTCTCGATTGCACTCAAGGCTTGATCTGCTTCTTCCAGCGTCATCTCGCCTTCCGCAAAGCGGGCAAATATCTCCTCTCGTTTCTCACGCATTACCATGTGTTTTTCTCCTGTGAACCATTACCCTTTGAGGGCAGACAGCAGTTTTTCCGCTTCGTCCAATGAAATAAGGCCTTCCTGCAGCATTTGCAAGACCATCAGACGCTCTTCTTGAGACACATCCGCTTTTTCTTCCGGCGGTTTTGGCTTTGCAGGTTTTTCGATGCGCACTTCCGACAGCGGGATCATATCAGGAATATCAATAGGGAAAGGAATGTTCAATTCTTTCAGTTGTGCCTTCACCGCGCTCAAGGCTTCCAAAGCCTCTTCCCGCGCTCTTTTCTCCACCTTCATCGAAATCCGCTGAGACATCCGGTCCGCACGTTCCCGCGCTCTTTCCTCAATGCGCTGACCAATGTCACGGTTGTCACCATGATGGATGCGTTCATCCGCCCGGGCGATGCGCTGTTCAGCATGCTCAAATTTCTTTTCAACCTTCTCAAGCGCTTTTTGCAATTTCCTCTCCATGTTTGAGAGATTGCCCAGATCAACATCGGCATCTACATTAATAAACCAGTTCATCCCGCCCGGTTCACCTTCGTTGGGTTTGATCTCATAGTGTTCATCGGTGACCACGATATCACCGCTGGCATTCAACATGATCAGTTCACCGCCTTTGCCCAACTCAACATTGTAATGACCGCCGCCATAATGGTTGGTTTTTCCATCCATCGTGAGGATCACGTCCCATCCGCCAAAGGTGGCATCCAGATTGGCATCGACGTTTTTGGGCAGCATCAAGGTGATATCACCCTTAGAACGTAATTCAATCGATTCTATCGTTTCAGACGAATACTGCATGGTCACATCACCAGAAGCAGCGATATGGGTTTCACCCTTGGCCAGCACCAGCGAAACATCACTGCGTGCTGAGGAAAAATCGACCTTCCCCGCTACTGCAGAGGCAAAAATACTGCCCGAAATACGCTCTGCACTCAAATCGCCATTCACCTGCATAATCTGGCATCCGCCGCCCACCCGCGAAATGCGTAAATTGTTCACATTTTGAATGGTCAGATCGCCGCCCACTCGCTGTACATACAGTTCATCGCAGCCGATATTGCGGATGACACTCATTCCGCCCACCTTCTCAACCCTGGTGGCGATCGCATTCGGCACCGACAGGGTCAAATTGGCGTAACAGGTGATGCGCAGGGCGTCATCATCGGTAAACACCTTCAGCTGGCTGGGATCAGCCTGCACCCGGATATCTTCCTCATCATATCCTTCTAAATTCAGGTTGCCTGAGACCTTGATGATCAACAGGTCCTTTCCTTGTGTTTTAACCAATTTCGTTTCCATTTCCTTTTCTCCAATTATCTTCGTTTTCTTTCTTCCTGCTTTTAGTGTAACATAAACATTAAGTATGTCAATAGATTATATTAAAATTATTGACTTTTGGTTTGATAATTAGAATATTATGAGCTTTTTTGATTGATATTTATCTGCAATGGAGTAATACAGGGCGGAAAAAAATAAGAAAACGATATCATTAACAGACAGCACTCTCCTCATTATGAGGTTTTCACTTGCTCCCATAGCAAAATTTGTTCTTTGGCGGTCAGACGTCTCAAGGTTGTCTCGCGCCCGGCCAACAACCGCTCCATCTTTGAAAACCGCTGCAGGAATTTTTTGTTGGCATCACGCAGCGCAAATTCCGCCTCAAGACCGTACCATGTGATCAAATTTACCAAAGCAAACAAGAGGTCGCCAAATTCTTCTGCCAACCCGTCTCCATCTTCTGCCTCCACAGCCGCGATCTCACCGATCTCTTCCAGTATCTTTGCCAGGATTTGCTCTTTCGACTCCCATTGAAAGCCATTCAGCTCCGCCCTGCGCTGGTATTGCTGCGCAACCATCAGGGCTGGCAACTGGGTAGACACCCCATCCAGGGTTCCTTTATGGCCATTCTTCCCGTTCTCTTCCCGCTCTTTGGCTTTGATCTCCTGCCAGTTGTTTAATACCTGGCCGACATCGCCGTTGACCTCAACCGCCCCAAACACATGCGGGTGCCGGCGCACCATCTTTCGGCTGATAGTGTCAAATACATCACCCAGTGAAAATTCGCCCGTTTCTGTGGCAATCTGGGCATGCAGATAGATTTGCAGCATAACATCGCCCAGTTCTTCTTTCACCGCTTGCATGTCACCATCATCCAGGGCATCCAGCATTTCATACGCTTCTTCCAATAAAAAGATTTTCAAACTCTGGTGGGTTTGTTCGCGGTCCCAGGGACAGCCGTCTGGCGCACGCAAACGCGCGACGATATTCTGAAACATTTCCGAAGAATTTCGTTCACCCGAAGCTGGAACATGGATAGCCTGGATGTGCTCCTGCCCGTCTACTTTGGCAAGAACGCACGGACGGACAACTCCTTCGGACAAAACGTCTATCTGATGGTCGACAGGATAATTCGCCAGCAGTAGTCCTTTCAAGGACGACAGCACAGCATCGTTGCCTTCATTGGTGAACAAGACAATCGCAGGTATAGTCGGAGGAAAAGGCGGGGTCTGGCACTCTGCCAATTCATCCACGCCAATCACCATCACGCCGTTATCAGGGGTCAGTCCAAATTGTTCAAGCATTCTATCCAGCATCAATGCACCATCCATGATTATTTTTCTGCCCAATTCACACAAACATCATTGTAACAAAAACCGCTATCGAAGTCAGGTTTCTGTTACGAAGTCTGACATCGATAGCAGTTTACAAAACAAAGAATGAAAAGAAGAATTAACGCTTGGTATAGGTGGGCGCTTTGCGAGCGCGTTTCAAACCAGGTTTCTTGCGTTCCTTCACGCGTGGGTCACGGGTCAGGTGTCCGCCACGGCGCAAGCTGGAAATCATCTCAGGATTCATTTTGACCAGCGCGCGCGCCAGCCCCAACTCTACCGCACCGGTTTGCCCGCTGACGCCGCCGCCACTCACTTTGACAGTCACGTCATAGGCTTCACCAGCCAGTTGAACGGATTCCCACACCGCATTGATCTGTTCCATATCACCAAGACGGGGGAAATAATCTTCAACCGGTTTTTCGTTCACAATGAACAGGCCTTTCCCGCTCATGACGCGCACACGGGCTGTGCTGCTCTTGCGACGACCAATACCTTCATAATATTGTAATGCCATTTACATTCGCTCCTTTTATGCCACGGGTTTCGGGTTCTGTGCTTCGTGTGGATGTTCTGCACCGCCATATACACGCAGGTTCGTCAAAAGTTTGCGTCCCAGCTTGTTATGCGGCAGCATGCCCCAAACCGCTTTTTCTATCACGCGTTCCGGATGGGTTTCCATCATTCTTGCCAGAGAAGTTTCTTTGATGCCACCTGGATAACCGCTGTGCTGAAAATACTTCTTATTGACAAGACGCTTTTCGGTGAAATTCAATTTGCTGGCATTAATGACCACCACATGATCGCCCAGTTCAACCCCGGGGGTAAAAACCGGTTTGTGCTTGCCTAATAAATAAGCAGCGATTTGTGTCGCCAATCTACCTAAACTTTGTCCTTCGGCATCCACCAGAAGCCAATCGATTTCTGGCATTTCGCTGCCTTTGGGGTAATAAGTTTTCTGAACCATTACCTACCTCACTCAATTTAATCCAATCATAATATCTGTTGTTAACAATCTACTGACTTCCGATGCTTTCGTACCGCGCCGATTCATAATCGACATTGACCAGGCACAATCCTTTGGCAGGAGCCAGACCGCCCGGCAGAGCAACCCGCAGGTCGATCCCTTGCTGAAAATTCTCCCAACCAAGCCGTTGTCTTGCCACGTTCACCTGTAAAAACACTACCCGCCTTACCATGTGATATAGAAAGGCATTGGCTGTAATTGTGAATTCATAGGCATTTTCCAGCGGCCTCTTCCATTCAGCGCAATAGATGGTCCTCATGGTCGAACTTCCTTTTTTGGGCGGTGACCCAAACGCGGCGCAATCGTAAGTACCGATCAGGTGCTTGGCTGCCTGGTGCAGAAGTGATTCATCCAACTCACTGTCCAATCGCCAGACGTATCGATCTCTCAACGGGTGTGGGAATTGATCGATCACGATCTGGTACTGGTAGGTGCGCCGATGAGCGTGGAACCGCGGGTGAAAATCAGCCGAAACCGCCTTTACATCTCGCACCGCCACATCTTGCGGCAGACGTGCGTTCAAAGCCTGCGCCAACGCTTGCGCTGAATGACGCCAGGCCAGATCTACCGCGATCACCTGTCCACTGGCATGCACACCGGTATCGGTCCTGCCAGCACTCAGTATGGATTCCCCCCCCCACCCGAGGGTGCGCAGAGCATCTTCCACCACCAGTTGCACTGTACGGTTTTTCATCCCCTGGCGTTGATAGCCAAGGAATTCTGTCCCATCATAAGCCAGTATAATTTGGTAACGTTCCATCGTTGTCCGGTTCAATCACCGGAGCGGAATAGTTTCTGCTGAAAGCAGACTTTATTCCTCAACCAACTCCAATAAGACCATTTCGGCCGCATCACCCTGACGAGGGCCCAGCTTGAACATACGTGTATAACCGCCGTTCCGCTCTTTATAACGCGGTGAAATGTCATCAAACAATTTTTTCACAATTTCCGGATGACCGCCCAATTTTTTAGCAGCCAGACGACGCGCATTGACTTTGTCAACATCGCTGCCATCCATGCTATTGCGTGCAAGGGTGATTAGCTTCTCAGCTTCTCCGCGGATTGCTTCCGCTTTGGCACGGGTGGTCTTAATCCGTTCATGCTCATATAGTTGCGCGATCAACGTGCGCCGCAGCATTTTTCGGTTATCGCTGCTCCGATTTAATTTTTTTCCGGCAACCTGGTGTCGCATTGTAATTACTCCGTATCGTTTTCATCGTCGGAAGGCAGATATCCTTTTTCCTGCATCTTGCCTACCAATTCGTCTAAACTCTTCTCGCCAAAGTTGCGGATCGACATCACCGCATCCTCGCCTTTTTCCAACAGATCCAGCACATCACCCACTGTGGTGATACCTGTGCGCTTCAAAGAGTTGAATACACGCACAGAAAGATCAAGATTCTCGATGGGGGTCTCCACCGCTTCAGAAGAGAGTGAAGAAACACTCTCTTCCACCTCCACCGGCATCATCAAGGTCTCTTCACTGATCCCTGAAATGTAGCGCAGATGTTCAATGATGATCTGTGAGGCAGTGCTCAGTGCCGCTTCCGGCGCAATGGTGCCATCGGTCCAAATTTCAAGGACCAGACGGTCATAATTGGTATCTTGTCCAACACGCGCAGAGCTAACCGACCAATTGACGCGTTTCACCGGGCTGAAAATAGCATCTACCGGCAAATCACCGATCGGCAAGCGCCCATTGCGTTCATTGGCGGATGAATATCCGCGGCCGGCTTCCACCGTAAACTCGATCTCAATATCGGTCGGTTGATCCACCGTGAACAAATATAGATCCGGATTCTGCAGGTCAACTTCGGGAGGAAATTGAATATCAGCCGCCGTCACTTCTCCTTCACCATGCACCGCAAGGTGCATGTGGGCGATCGCGACATCATGCAGCTTAATGCGCAGTTTCTTCACCTGCAGCATCACCTGGATAACATCCTCACGCACACCGGGGATATCACTGAACTCATGCAAAACGTCACTGACGCGTATGGCAGTCACTGCCGCACCATCTAAGGAGGAAAGGAGGACCCGACGCAGAGTATTCCCCAACGTGGTACCATAGCCCTTTTCAAGCGGACTGATGATAAATTTGCCATAATTACGGGCTTCCGCCTCGCGCTCAACTTTTGGTGTCACCATATTACTTAAAGCTGTCACGGTTTTTCCCTTCCTTTGCCATCTATCGCTTAGCGTGAATAGTACTCAACAACCAGCTGTTCGTTGAGGTTTCCGTCAATTTCTGACCGTTCTGGCAACCGCAGCATTCTGCCGCTAAATTTATCCAGATCACGTTCCAGCCAGGGAGCGCAGGTGCGCTGAGCGGCTTCCTCAACAAATGTTTTGAAGTACTCTGTTTTGCGTGACTCTTCACGCACCACAATCACATCATTGGGGGTCATCAACATCGAAGGGACATCTGTGCGGCGGCCGTTTACTATGAAATGGCCGTGCGTCACCAGTTGCCGTGCGGCATTGCGGTTCGGCGCAAAGCCCAACCGATAGACCACATTATCAAAACGTGACTCCAGTGTTTGCAGCAGGTTCAAGCCGGTCAAGCCGGTGCGTTTGCGCGCCAAATCAAAGTAGCGGCGGAATTGTTTTTCCAACACACCATACACACGGCGCACTTTCTGCTTTGCGCGCAGTTGCCGTGAATAGTCTGATTCACGCCCGCGGCGCATCATTTTACCGTGTTCACCCGGGGCGTAGGCACGGCGTTCCATCGCACATTTTGCGGTGTAGCAGCGTTCGCCCTTCAAAAATAATTTTTCGCCTTCTCGCCGGCACAACTTGCATGCCGGACCAGTATATCTCGCCATATTACCTATTACCTCTTTATTACTAAATACGTCGTTTTTTGGGAGGGCGGCAGCCGTTGTGCGGAACAGGTGTTACATCCGCAATGGCGCGCACTTTAATTCCCAAACCTTGGATCGCACGAATGGCGGCTTCTCGGCCAGGACCAGGTCCCTTCACGATCACATCCACTTCCTGAATGCCCATTTGCATGGCATCTTTCATCGTCTGCTCAGCAGCCAGGCGGGCGGCAAAAGGTGTACTTTTGCGTGAACCTTTGAAACCAGCTGAACCAGCACTGCCCCAACACACCGTATTCCCCTGAAAATCAGTCACGGTAATAATGGTGTTGTTGAACGAGGCATACACATGCACCTGTGCAGATGACAGTGATCGTTTTACTTTTCGTGCAGAACCGCGACGTGCGGAACGTACATTTTGAGCCATAATACCTCTTTATTTCTTACTCTTAGATCAATCTCGCTACCTGATATCTGTCAGCGCAGTTTATTTCTTGGTTGCGCCACGGCGGCGTCCGCGACCTGCCACGGTCTTTTTGGGGCCTTTGCGGGTGCGCGCGTTGGTTTTAGTGCGTTGACCATGCACCGGCAGATTGCGCCGGTGGCGCATGCCGCGGTAACAGCCAATTTCAACCAGCCGCTTGATATTCAACTGAACTTCGCGGCGAAGATCACCCTCAACTGTGTAGTTGGCGGCGATAAATTCACGCATCGCGTTTTCTTCCGCGTCAGTCAGGTCATCTGTGCGCGTATCGGGATTAACACCAGTGCTTGCGAGAATTTCGTGTGCATGGGTTGGCCCGATGCCATAGATATAGGTAAGCGCAACTTCAATACGTTTGTTTCTTGGTAAATCTACACCTTCAATACGTGCCATAGGTCAATTACCCTTGTCGTTGTTTATGATTTTTATTTTCGCAGATGACATACAAAACACCTCGACGTTTGACGATCTTGCATTTTGCACAGCGTTTGCGAATGGAGGATGACACTTTCATTCTAAACTCCTATCATCAAACCTGAAATAACTAAAAAGTACGGATAAGCCCAAACACATGATTATAATACACCTTCCCTGAGATGTCCAGTGATCTGCGCTGGACTGGTTTCATCCGCCAGCTTGGTCAAAATCAAAGGTTCACTCTCAGTTACAGCCACACTATGTTCGAAATGAGCCGTCAAGGATCCATCCAGTGAGACCACCGTCCACTGATCATCGTTGGTGACCGTGTGGGGCGTGCCCACCAGCACCATTGGTTCCAGCGCAATGGTCATCCCCGGCCGCAGCTTCATGCCCTGGCCTTCGACGCCAAAATTCGGCACCTGGGGACCCTCGTGCATACTGCGCCCTACGCCATGTCCTGTATAAATGCGAGTCACATGAAAGCCATTGGATTCAACGACTTTCTGAATGGCAGCCGACACATCTCCCGTTCGATTTCCTGGCACCATTTTGGAGATGCCCGCATACAAAGCCTGTTCGGTGATATCCAGGAGTTTTTCAGCAAGCGGGGAAAGATCCCCAACACCACAGGTAAATGCTGAATCACCGACATAGCCCTCGTAAACGGTCCCGCAATCTATTGAGACAATATCACCGCTCCGAAGTTTTCGCTGTTTCCCCGGTATGCCATGTACCAACTCTTCATTGATACACACTGTAATTGAGGAAGGATAGGGAGGCAAGCCCCCCGGAGCATAGTTTTTGAATGGCGAGTATACACCATACTTCTTATGAACTTCGTCTACCGCCGCCTCAAGGTCGGCGGTAGAGATACCTGGTCGCACAATCGCATGCGCGGCAGCCAGCGCTTCTGCATTGATCCGACCAGCGATACGCATCGCGGCCAGATCAGAAGCACTTTTTAAGCTGATTTGTCGACCAAAACCAATCATTCTACAATCCTTTACATCCGCGCTTTAATCGCGCGCAGCAGGTCTGCTGAGACCTGATCAATATCCTGCGTGCCATCAACTTCCACCAAAAGATGTTGATTTTGGTAGAAATCGATCAATGGTGCAGTATTTTCCATATACACATCAATGCGGTTTTTCACCGTGGCTGGCTTATCATCTTCACGCTGCACCAGGGCTGCTCCATCATGGTCGCAAATGCCTGCCACTTTGGGCGGCTTCGAAACCGGGTGATAGGGCGTGCTGCACACCGGGCAGGTCCAGCGGCCACTCAGCCGTTCAACCAACACCGGGGCTGGCACAGCGATATAGGGAACACACAGAACTTTCCCACCAATGTCTTCCAGCATGGCTGCCAGTGCCTGTGCCTGATCAGGCGTGCGCGGATAGCCATCCAGCAAAGCCCCGCCTTCACGCGTGTCTTCACGGCTGATGCGGTCACGCACCATTTCATTGGTGACATCATCTGGCACCAACTCACCTTTGGCCATATAACCTTTCGCCAGCAAACCTAACTCGGTTTCGTTGCGCAGGTTCTCTCGGAAGATATCGCCGGTTGAAATATGCACAAGATTCAGATTTTCAGACAAGATCTCTGCCTGGGTGCCTTTGCCTGCGCCTGGAGGGCCTAATAAAACGATGAAATTTGCCATGTTTTTTACCTTTCTCCGCTAACGCGCAATCAAATGGTCATCATAACCATGCAGTTTGAGCTCAGTCTCAATGATATTGAAGGTATCGCGCACAGTACCCACCACGATCAACAGACCTGAGGAAGATACCAGCAGCATACTCTGGTTAGCAATCGGCAGAATGGCGGTAACAATATAAGGAAGCACGGCCACAAAGCCCAGGAACAAAGCCCCCGGCAGCGTGATGCGATTTTGCACCTTGCTCAAATACTTTTGCGTAGGCGCTCCACGCGATACCCCAGGTATCTGAGCACCCTGTTTCTTAAGATTATCACCATATGCCTGCTGCTCGAACAAAATGGTGGTATAGAAGAAAGTAAAGCCCACCACCAGTAAGAAAAACACCAGGATATACCAGATATTGGTGCCTCCAAACACATCATAAATGGTTTGCGCAAAATTACTCAGCCAGGCAGCCTGGGAGCCGATGAAATAGCTGGCAAGAATCGCTGGAAAACTCAGCAATGTCTGCGCGAAGATCAACGGGATCATGCCCGCCATGTTCACACGCAACGGAATATGGCTGCGAACCGGCATCGACATGCGCGTACCCACCCGCCTTCCGGGGAATAATACCGGCACCTTGCGCTGGCCTTCCTGCACATACACCACCGCGAAGGTAGTCACTGCCAGGATCGCCAGGATAACGATCAAAAGCCACCACCAGCCATCAGACTGGATCAACTGCGCCAGGTTCACCGGGATGCGTGAAACCACACCAGAGAGAATGATCAATGAAAGGCCCTGATTGGGAATACCGAATTCAGAGATCAACTGGCCAATCCAGATCCCCAACATCGTGCCGGCGATCATACTGATCACCGTCGCCACAATCGGCAAGCCGAAGCCCTCCGATGTTAAGATAGGCACACCAAACATGGTGTTAAAGATGTTGATCTGGCCCACTGCTGAAAGCAACGCCATCGGCACCGTCAGGAGCATGGTCCATTTTTCCATGAACTTCTGCCCCCCCTCCTTCATCTTCTCCTCAAGCGCCGGAATAATGGGCATGAGCAGTTGCAGGATAATCTGGGCGGTAATGTAAGGATAGACACCCATCGCCAACACAGAGAAGTTTGAAACGGCACCGCCAGACAGCAAATCCAGCAGGTTCACCAAGTTGCCGCTGGCACCGCCCGTGGCAACTACTTGTTGAAACACCGAACGGTCAATCCCGGGCACCGGCACATTCGCCGCAAAACGGTAAATGACCAACAACAACAATGTGATTAACAACTTCTTGCGAATATCCTCTGATTTCCACAGGAATCGCCATGCTGATTTCTTCATGCTCAGGGGTCCCTTCGTTCTTTCCTATCCAATGTCAGTCAAGCAGCTCGATCGAACCGCCGGCAGCTTCAATTTTTGCTTTCGCACTTTTCGAAACCCGGTGCACTTTGACCTTCAACGGAATCTCAATTTCTCCCTGACCGAGAATAACCACTGGATCCTTTTTGCGACCCAGCATATTGCGCTCGATCATGGTTTCTGGTGTCACCTCCTCGTTCGCTTCAAAGCAGCGTACAAGGTCGTCGAGGTTGAACTCGTTGTATTCAACCTGGTTTGGATTCCGGAATCCTTCACCACGTTTGAATGGCAGACGCCGGTAGAAAGGCAGGTTACCGCCCTGATGATAAAGCTTACCGCCCCATCCAGCGCGAGATTTTTGTCCTTTGGTGCCGCGGCCTGCGGTTTTACCCTGGCCAGCAGCGTTGCCACGCCCAACTCGCTTTTTACGATGGGTGGCACCTTCATTGGGTTTTAAATCATCCAATTTCATCATTTACTCCTCAATTTCCACGAGGTGCGCCACTTTCGACAACATTCCTCGCAGTACTGGGCCGTCAACCTGTTCAACAGTCTGGTTGATTTTTTTCAGTCCCAGTGCGCGAACGGTGCCTTTGTGACGTTTTGAATACCCGATCGGGCTTTTCACCAATGTAATCTTAACGACTTTTTCTTTCGTCATCCTATGCTGCCTTTCCTCGTGTCCAGAAAGGTTTAACTTGTTCCACCGGTTTGCCACGGCGGTATGCTTCTTTTTCTGGGTCTTTCAACTGATCGAGAGCGTCAAAGGTAGCCCGCACCACATTCAAGGTGTTCGCGCTGCCCAAAGATTTGGTCAAAATATTCTGTAAACCCACAGCTTCGAGCACAGCACGCACGCCACCACCGGCAATAACGCCGGTACCGGGCGTAGCCGGCCGCAGCAGCACATGTGCGCCAGAAACCTTGCCTTCCACCGGATGGGCAATCGTGCCATCAATGGTGGGGATCGATTTCAGGTTCGCACGGGCCTTTTCCGAGGCTTTACGCATGGCTTCGGGCACAGCGTTGGCTTTACCCAATCCCAGGCCGACTTTGCCTTTGTTGTCGCCGGCAACCACCAGCACACGGAATTGGAAGCGCCGTCCGCCCTTGACCACTTTGGCGACACGCGCAATTTCTACCACGCGCTCATCGAGTTCTTCTTTATATTCATAATCGTGTTGCATATTCATCGTCGCATCATTCCTTACCACTAGAATTCCAGACCGGCTTTGCGAGCGGCATCTGCCAGGGCTTTCACACGGCCAATGTACTTATTGCCGCCGCGATCGAATACCACTTTGTTGATGCCGTGGTCGAGCGCTCGTTTCCCAACCAGTTCACCCACCAGGGTGGCCTGTTCTGATTTGGTTTTACCATCCAGTTGCTCGCGCAGTTCACGATCCAGGGTCGAAGCTGAAACCAGCGTATGCTGGGCTTTGTCATCGATCACCTGGGCGTAAATTTCCTCATCAGAGCGGAATACACACAGACGGGGAATATCAGCGGTTCCGGTTATCCATCGGCGGATGCGGCGATGGCGGCGTTCTCTTGCTTGTTTCTTAGATAATTTTGCCATTTTTCTTAATCCACCTTCTACCCTACTTTACCAGCCTTGCCAGGCAGGATCTTGACATATTCGCCTTTGTAACGCAGGCCTTTGCCTTTGTATACGTTCGGCGGGCGCACTTTGCGCACATCACTGGCGATCTGGCCAACCAGGGCTTTGTCAATACCATTGACATGCACATAACAGTTCAAACCATCTGAACCACTGGCACGCGGCACCTTTGAATCCACCTCAAAAGAAATCCCTTGCGGAGGGGTCATTTCGACAGGGTGAGAATAGCCGACATGCAGCACCAGGTTGTCACCATTCATTTCCGCACGATAGCCAACACCGCGCACTTCGATGATCTTCTGAAAACCATCATGCACACCGGTCACCATGTTCTGAATCAGGGAACGGGTGGTGCCAAACAGCGAACGCACTCGTTTTTCCTCAGACTCGATCTTTACAACCACCTGGTTATCAGCCTTTTCGATGATCATCTCAGGGGCGAAGGTCCATTCCAACTGTCCTTTGGGGCCTTTTACCTTAACGGTGGTGCCCTGAATGTCCACTTCCACCTTTTCAGGGATGGTCACGGGGAGTTTACCAATACGAGACATTGTTGTTCTCCTCTTTCTTACCAGACCTTGCAGATGATCTCACCACCCATGTTGGCGCGGCGAGCTTGCTGCCCGGTCATCAAACCTTTAGAAGTTGACACAATGGCAATGCCCATGCCGCTCAACACCCAGGGGATATCTTTTTTCTGGGTATAGATTCGGCGTCCAGGGCGGCTGACACGTTCTAAATTGGTGATCACGCAGCTTCGTTCACGGCGCTCACCCACATATTTCAGGGTGATGCGCAGAACTTTGAAGCTTGGTTTCTCGCCATCGACAACTTCATATTCAACAATAAAACCTTCTTCCTTCAAAATGCGCGCAATTTCGCTCTTCACCTTTGAAGAAGGCATTGACACACTCGGACGCCCTGCCATGATGGCATTGCGAATTCGTGTCAACATATCAGCAATCGGATCACTTACAGTCATGATTTAAACCTCCAGCCTTCTCTACCAGGACGATTTCGTCACACCAGGAATTTCACCGCGCAGTGCGCGTTCGCGAAAACAAATTCGGCACATGCCAAAGCGGCGTATATAACCGCGCGGGCGCCCACAAATTTTGCAGCGATTGCGAACACGAACCTGGTATTTCCGTCGTTCTTCCCGATACGGCATACTTTTTTTCGACATATTCTTACTCCTCGTCTTTCACAAAGGGCATACCCAACAATTCCAGCATTCGATATGCCTGCTCATCTGTCTGAGCGGACGTAACCACAGAAATTTCCATGCCGCGAACCTTGTCAATCTGATCGTAAACGATTTCTGGGAAGATCAACTGCTCACGCAAACCCAGGGTGTAATTACCGCGCCCGTCAAATGATTTGTTGGGAATGCCGCGGAAGTCTCGCACACGAGGAAGCGCAATGTTCATCAATCGATCCAAAAAAGACCACATTTTATAACCGCGCAGTGTCACCTTGGCACCGATCTCACGGCCTTCACGCAATTTGAAGTTCGCGATCGAATGCTTGGCTTTGGTCACGACCGGTTTTTGTCCGGTGATCACTGAAAGATCACGCACGGCGCCTTCCAATGCCTTGGGATTGTCCAACGCTTCACCCAACCCGATATTGACCACAACCTTCTGCACCTGGGGAACGGCGTTTGGGTTATCGATGCCCTGCTCTTTCATCAAGGCGGGTTTCACTTCATCGATGTATTTTTGTTCTAATACATTCTTCATCTAACCAGCTCCAATTCCTTAGTCAAACAGCGCATTGCATTTTTTGCACTGACGCTGGCTCTTGCCGTCTTCATCACGCACAATTCCCACACGAGTGGTTTTGTTGCATTTGGGACAAACCAACATTACATTGGAAATATCCATCGGGGCTTCAAATTTAACGATCCCCGGATTGATATTCCGTCCTTCCGACTGCACCTGTCGCTGATGCTTGGTGGCAATGTTGATGCCCTGCACCACGATCCGATGTTCATCGGGGATCACACGGATCACTTCACCGCGTTTTCCTTTGTCGATGCGGCGCCCGGTCAATACTTCGACGGTATCACCGCTTTTAATTTTCATCTTAGCTTTCATCGTTCTAAACACTCCTTAAAGCACCTCGGGCGCCAGCGACACAATGCGCATGTACCCTTTTTCGCGCAGTTCTCGCGCAACCGGCCCGAAGATACGAGTGCCGCGCGGATTTTGCCCTTCGGCATCAAGAATAACAGCGGCATTGTCGTCAAAACGGATGGAAGAACCATCAGGACGGCGCCATTCTTTGGTGGTGCGCACAATCACCGCTTTCACAATTTCGCTTTTCTTGACAGAACCCTGCGGTGTCGCAGATTTCACAGAGCACACCACAATGTCGCCCACATGCGCGTAACGCCGTGTGGATCCGCCCATGATGTGGATTACGCCCAATTCGCGCGCGCCGGTGTTGTCAGCGACTTTTAATCGAGTTTCCTTTTGAATCATCGCATGCTCCTTTGCTTGCTATTGCTCTGCGCGTTCCACAATTTCTTCAACAGCCCACCGCTTGGTCCGTGACATCGGACGGCTCTCGACAATTTTTACCAGGTCGCCTTCGTTGCAACCCAACTCATCATGCGCTTTCACGCGATGGGTCTTCTGGACAACCTTCTTATACACCGGGTGTCGATAGGTCCGGGTAATATCTACAGAAACGGTCTTCTGCATTTTATTGCTCGAAACCACACCAATCATTCTTCGGCGGTCATTCATCTTTCACCTCTTCAGCAAGTTCTCGCTCATGCATCACTGTCATCATGCGGGCAATGTCACGGCGAACCACCTTGAAACGGCTGGTGTCGGTGATCTGTCCCATCACAAACTGGAACCGCAGGTTCATCATTTCCTGCTGAGCGTCATTCATTTTTTCTTCAAGCTGTTTATCAGACAGTTTTCGAATTTCAGTGGCTTTCATCATTAACCTCCCAGGGCCTCGTCGCGTGCGACAACTTTGGTTTTGATGCCAAATTTATACGATGCCTGGTGCAGGGCTTCTTTGGCAATGTCTTCGGGCAGACCGCCCAACTCGAACATCATACGGCCAGGTTTCACCACAGCCACATAGTATTCCACATTGCCTTTGCCTTTACCCATGCGGGTTTCTGCTGCCCGGTGTGTATAGGGTTTGTCCGGGAAAATCCGGATCCAAACCTTGCCGCGGCGTTTCATCACACGCACAATCGCACGGCGGGCAGATTCAATTTGACGGGCAGTGATCCAGGCAGGTTCCAGCGCCATCAGCCCATAGTCACCAAAAGAGACTTCGGCTCCGCGCTGCGCTTTGCCCTTCATACGGCCGCGCATCATTTTTCGATATTTAACACGTTTCGGCATTAACATAATGACTGACCTCTTTCCTTACTCACTGACGTAAACGCCTTCAGTGGATTCAGCCTGTTCGTCCAGGGTTCCCAGCACCTCGCCACGATAAATCCAGACCTTGACGCCGATTTGTCCATAGGTGGTCCAGGCTTCTGTTTTGGCGAAGTCGATGTCTGCACGCAGCGTTTGCAGCGGAACACGTCCTTCACGCAGCCATACCGTACGTGCCATTTCAGCGCCGCCCAGACGGCCAGCAGCCATCACTTTGATGCCTTCTGCGCCCTGGCGCATGGTGGCCTGGATAGCCCGCGACATGGCTCGGCGGTAAGAAACACGGCGTTCAATTTGTTCGGCAATGTTGCGCGCAACCAAAAAGGCGTCCAGTTCAGGCGCTTTGATCTCTTTGATGTCCAGATCAACTTTTTCGCCGGTCATTTCTTCCAGCTCTTTGCGAATTTCTTTGATGGTCTCACCTTTACGGCCGATCATCACACCCGGTCGGGCTGTGTGCACAGTCACCTTCAATTTGCCGGGGAAACGCTCGATTTCCACCTGAGAAATACCCGGATTGCCTTTTTTCTCGTCCTCTGCAAAGATCGCAGGGATGCGCTTGCGAATGGCCAGGTCTTCATGTAATTTATCGACATAATCTTCACCTTCTGCGAACCAGCGTCCGCTCCAGGTGCGATTGATCCCCAGACGGAATCCAATTGGATGTACTTTTCTACCCATGCTTTTTCAACTCCTACTCATCACCACGTTCACGTAAAATCACTGTAATATGTGAGTTGCGCCGCAAAATAGGCTTGAAACGTCCTCGCGCACCAAAGCGGCGCCATTTGCGGGTAGCTGCTTCGTCTGCAAAGATGCGATACACATACAGATCATCACGATCTAATCCAAAATTTTCTTCAGCGTTGGCCACAGCAGAAGCCAATAGCTTTTTGACATGTGGAGCAGCGCCCTGTGTCATGAAGGACAGTTTCGCCAGCGCTTCCACAGCATTGGTACCACGGATCTCATTGATCACCAATCTGGTTTTCTGGGCTGAGACACCGCAGTTGCTTAATTTCGCTCGAACATCAGTAGCCACGATTACCTCCGGGATTTCTCGGCAACATGCCCACGGAAGAAACGAGTGGGCGCGAATTCACCCAAACGATGTCCCACCATGTTCTCGGTGCAATAGATCGGCACATGACGCCGGCCGTTGTGCACAGCGATGGTATGACCGACCATTTGCGGGAAGATTACACTAGCGCGGCTCCAGGTGCGAACCACTTTTTTCTCGCCTTTGGCATTCATTTGCTCAATTTTCGCCAATAATTTCGGGTCTACGAACGGCCCTTTTTTCAATGATCTTGACATAATCAAAACCCTTTCCGATTACTTCTTACGCCGACGAACAATGTACTTATCCGTCCTTTTGTTTCGACGCGTCCGATACCCAAGGGTTGGTTTGCCCCACGGAGATTTTGGACCCGGCATACCGATCGGCTGACGCCCTTCACCACCACCATGCGGGTGGTCGTTGGGGTTCATGGCAGAACCGCGCACGGCAGGGCGGATGCCCATGTGTCGTTTGCGGCCGGCTTTACCCAGTTTCACATTGCTGTGATCAAGGTTGCCAACCTGACCGATGGTGGCGAAACAGGTTCGACGAACCAGACGAATTTCACCAGATGGCAGACGCACCTGAGCGTACTGGCCTTCTTTTGCCAACAATTGGGCAGCTGTGCCGGCAGAACGAGCCAATTGCCCGCCTCTGCCTTCCTGCAACTCAATATTGTGAATCAATGTGCCAACGGGAATGTTCGCGATGGGCATAGCATTACCCGGGCGAATATCAGCATTCTCACCCGCCACAATAGTGTCACCGACCTTCAAACCCAGGGGAGCAACAATGTAGCGTTTCTCACCATCCGCGTAGTGCAGCAGCGCCAGGCGCGCTGTGCGGTTGGGGTCGTATTCGATCGCAGCCACTTTGGCTGGCACATTTAATTTATCGCGTTTGAAATCCACCAGACGAATACGCCGATTTTCTCCGCCGCCACGATGGCGGACAGTGATACGGCCATACATGTTGCGGCCTGAAGTCTTTTTCAAACGGATGGTCAAACCCTTTTCAGGTGTTGACTTGGTAATTTCCTCAAACGTGTGGCCTGTCATACCACGCCGTCCAGGCGATGTAGGTTTATAGACTTTCACTGGCATGGTTTACTCAACTCCTTCGAAGATAGGAATTCGATCTTCGGGTGCAAGGGTCACAATCGCTTTTTTGTAAGGCGATTTTCGCAGGCGGTATTGACGCGTGCGCATATTGCGGCTGCGTTTTCCCGCCACTTTGTTAATGTTAACCTTCAACACCTCAACATCAAACAACAATTCCACTGCATCTTTGATCTGCGAGCGGGTTGCGTCTATGGCGACTTCAAAAACATATTGATTCAAATTGTACGCCTGGTAGTTGGTCTTTTCAGTGACCACAGGGCGGCGCAAAATATCATAAATGGAACTCATGTCTGCCCTCCTAACCTAGGTGCGCCTGAATGGCTTCAATCGCCGACACGGGCATAACCACGCGGTCGTACTTTAGCAGATCCCGAATGTTCAAATAGCTGACATCCAGCGTTTTCACATCCGGTAAATTGCGTGCCGTACGTCCAACCAGTTCATAACCCTCATCGGTGGATGGGATCAAGATCAAAACACTGCTCTCGCCCGCCAAAACATTCAAGGCTTTCGCCATGGCCCTGGTCTTCGCTTCGGGCAACGCCATACTGTCCACGAGGATCAAACCATTGTCACCAGCCTTGGCAGAAAGCGCTGAGCGCAGTGCAGCCAGTCGCATTTTCTGCGGCATTTTCTGCGAATAATCACGCGGCATGGGGGTGTGAATCTTGCCGCCACCGACCCATTGTGCAGCGCGAGTGGAACCCTGACGGGCGCGTCCGGTGCCTTTCTGGCGCCACGGCTTTCGTCCGCCGCCAGAAACCTCGCTGCGCACTTTGGTCTTGTGGGTGCCGAGGCGTGCATTGGCTATTTGACGAACAAACGCCTGGTGCATCAGATCGACGCGAACAGGGGCTTCAAAGATCTCGGCGGGTAATTCCACCGCATCCACTTTTTTGCCTTCCATGTTATAGACATCAATTTTCATGGTGTATTCCTCCTGCTACTACTTCGACTTCTTATTGGGTTTGATCATGACCAAACCACCGCGTGCGCCAGGAACTGGGCCATGAACACCGATCAAATTGCGCTCAACATCGATCATCACAATTTTCAGGTTTTCAGCCGTCACACGTTCATTTCCCATGTGACCGGGGGCTTTAACGCCTTTCCACACACGGCCTGGCGTGGTGCCAGCACCATGGGAACCAGGCGCACGTTCACGATCAGACTGACCATGGGTGCGGGGGCCGCCGGCAAAGTTATAGCGTTTTACCGCACCGGCAAAACCGCGTCCTTTGCTGGTGCCTACCACGTTCACACGTTCACCAACTTCGAAGATATCCACTTTCACAACATCACCTTCGCTCACGTCATTTTCTTTGGTGCGGAATTCACGCAGAAAACGCAGTGGCGGCAGGTTTGTTTTCGAAAGATGACCCAATTGACCTTTGGTCAACCGTTTCGGCTTCACTTCTTCGAAACCCAGCTGTATTGCCGCATAACCATCACGAGCCT
>Ga0334890_1001292_pt1 | contig 34466 bp, 25 predicted proteins | sample GraSluR1_MG_3_FD_207220 | JGI IMG/M metagenome (GOLD analysis project Ga0334890, IMG submission 207220) | Sludge microbial communities from methane-producing bioreactor in Wageningen University, Netherlands - Granular Sludge_31_08-R1 | ecosystem: Engineered > Bioreactor > Anaerobic >... | reverse complement strand
CTCGTAACATTCGGTTTCCATAGAACCCAAAGCTGAAATACAAGACGACATCGACTCATCTCCAGAAAATACATTAATCAGGTCAGATAGAGAAAACTCCTCACTCAAATTACTTAAAATCGCCTGATATATTCTCCGGTGTTCTGGAACAGAAAAATACTCAGCTGGTACCTGGTCACAAATCATACTTCTTACGGTTGGCTCTTCTAAAAGAAATTTTACCAATATTTTTTCGGCCTTTATTGCTCCGTGAATAGCATCTTTTTGGGCTGTTTTAAAGAGTTTTACTTTTTTCTCGCTCTCCCGAGTTCCCTTTAAAACATTATAGATTAATGATTCAGGAATTTTTAGGTACTGAGCCAAAGAACGTATTTTTAAAGACCTTTCAATGGAATCAGTCATAGCATTGATGGAAGGAAGAAGACCGCGAATAATATGAATTTGTGATTCTAATGATTTAGAACCATATTCATTCAACAATAATTCCAATTGATAATCAAAAATTGGTTTTTTTTGTTCCAGAATTTCTAAAAACGCTTCTCTTCCTTTCTTGCGAAGGTAGGTATCAGGATCATAGGGAGATGGTAACACTGCTATTTTAACCGATAATCCCTTTTTGTTTAAAATATCTATTCCCCGGAAAGTTGCCATTCTTCCGGCATTATCTGAATCATAGCAGATAACAACCTCTTCAGCGAACCTCCTGATAAGAGTTGCTTGATGAGCCGTTAAGGCTGTCCCCATCGATGCCACGCAATTGGTTATCTGGTTCTCGAAAAGGGATAGGAAATCCATGTATCCTTCAACTAATATGACCGTCTTAGTTTTTCGTATGTCGCTTTTCGTGGCAAATAAACCATATAAATTGTTTCCTTTAGAAAAAACTGGGCTTTCAGAACTATTGATATATTTAGGATTCTCATTTTCAAGAAGGGTTCTTCCAGCAAAGCCTACAATCTCTCCATTGCTGTCGTGAAGCGCAAAAGTTATTCGTCCTCGGAATCGATCATACAATTCTCCCTTTTTAATGACATTTCCTATCCCTGCCTGGATAAAATCGTTCCCATTAAATCCCTGTTGATACAAATACTCGATAATTGCCTTTCCATCTGCTGGTGAATAACCAAGTCCGAATTGTTCAGCTGACGACGGTTTGATGCCCCTTTTTTGAAAGAGATATTGCCTTGATGTTCGTGCCAATGGATCTTCAGAATGAAGGAGTGAATCATAATAATATTTTTGCACAACTTGGTTTAACTGTATTATTTTCCCTTTTTGTCGATATTCCTTGTTCTGTATATTCCGCCTTAAGGTGGGAAGTTCAATGCCTGCTTTTTGAGATAAATGAATCACCGCATCTTGAAAAGAAAGATTTTCTGCTTTCATGATAAAATTAAAAATACTCCCCCCAGCGCCACATCCAAAACAATGAAAAATTCCCTTTTCCGGTGAAACGGTAAAAGAAGGAGTTTTTTCATCGTGAAAAGGACAAAGGCCTCGATAATTTTTTCCGGCTGGTTTTAAATCTACATAACTGGAGATGAGCTCAACAATATCGATCCGATTTTTAATTTCTTCTAAAGTTTGATCTTGAATAGCCAAAGAAAAACCTCTTATAATTTTTAATTAATTATAAACCAAGATTCCCCTCTGATTAACAATGCCTATTTTAAGAAGGACGTAATTTCCCCTCGCCTTAATCTCACCCATCAGGAGAAAAGAAAGAAAAAAATGAATTTCCAGAATTAAAAACTACGAAAGCTCGGGGTTTTTCTCATAACCCCGAGCTAAGTTTATACCGAAACAAATCTAAGCTTATCACTTACCTTAAAAAGAGTGGTGCAAAAACTAATGCTACAATAGTCATTAATTTGATCAAAATATTGAGTGAGGGACCAGCAGTGTCCTTGAAAGGATCTCCAACCGTATCGCCGACTACTGCTGCCGAATGAGCCGAAGTTCCCTTGCCACCCAAGAAACCACCTTCAATATATTTTTTGGCATTATCCCAAGCACCACCAGCATTCGCCATCATAATCGCCAGCATCAAACCAGTAACAATGGCACCGGCTAGAAGACCACCTAAGGCTTCTTTCCCCAAGATAATTCCAACAAAGAGAGGAACCAAGACCGCCATCAACCCAGGAACGATCATCCGAGTAATAGCCCCTTTGGTGCTGATGTCGACACAACGGGCATAATCGGGTTTGGCTTTTCCTTCCATCAACCCCTTGATTTCTCGGAATTGCCGGCGTACTTCCTCAACCATTTTAAATGCTGCAGCACCAACCGCTTTCATTGACATCGATGAGAACAGGAAGGGCAACATGCCACCAATGAAAAGGCCAACTACCGTTCGGGGATTCAGGACGTCAATCACACTGAGCTTAACAGTTTGGGAATAGGCTACGAATAATCCTAAGGCAGTTAAAGCTGCCGAAGCTATCGCAAATCCTTTTCCAATAGCAGCTGTAGTATTTCCAAGTGAATCGAGTGAATCGGTAATCTTTCTTACTTTGGGATCCAACTCAGCCATTTCAGCAATTCCACCGGCATTATCAGCAACCGGTCCATAAGCATCAACTGCAACAATTATACCAGTAATGGAGAGCATACCAATTCCAGCAATAGCAATACCATAGACTCCAGCTGCCCAATAAGCCACCATAATAGCCGCACAAACCAACACCGTAGGAAGAAGAGTGCTTTCCATACCAAGCGCTAAGCCATTGATGATCACGGTAGCCGGACCAGTTTTAGAATTTTCGGCTAATTCCTTAACTGGCTTGTAATCGCTGGCAGTGTAATATTGAGAAGTTAATCCGATGATAATACCAGCAATCAAACCGGCAATCGTCGCCACAAAGGGTCCAGTTGTCTTTAAGATTAAAAGGGAGGCAATCAAGCTGAAAACTATCACCAGAGCACCACTGATATAAGTACCACGGTTCAGTGCTGCTGCCAACCCTTTTTCGTCTTTTGAGTTAACAAAAAATGTTCCAAAAATTGAAGCCAAAGTTCCAGCGCCGGCTAAAACCATTGGGTACATGACTCCACCCAAAGTCCCGGGGAAAGCAAATACTCCCAAAATCATGGCAGCAACGATTGAACCAACATAGGATTCAAACAAATCAGCACCCATACCGGCCACGTCGCCGACATTATCACCAACATTATCGGCAATAACCGCTGGATTGCGAGGATCATCTTCTGGAATGCCGGCTTCAACTTTTCCCACTAAGTCGGCACCCACATCAGCAGCTTTGGTATAAATCCCACCACCGACTCTGGCAAAAAGGGCGATTGAACTAGCACCCAGGGCAAAACCGTTGATAATATCAGCATCTCGAACGATCAGATAAAGAATTCCTAACCCCAAAAGTCCAAAACCAGCTACGCACATTCCCATAACAGTACCTGAGGAAAAAGCCACCTTGAGAGCTTGACCTATTCCTTGGGTTGCAGCCTGCGTGGTTCGGGCATTGCTTCTGGTTGAAACCCTCATTCCCACAAAACCGGCTAATACTGAACAAATCGAACCACAAAGATAACAAATGGCTTCAACAATTCCTCGGGTAAAAGTGAGGAGGATAAACATTCCGATAACAAAAAAAACCAAAAAGAAGTATTCCCTTTTGAGAAAGGCCATAGCCCCTTCCTGAATAGCATGGGAAATCTCTTTCATTCTTTCATTACCGGCATCAAACGTATTAATTTTCATAATCAAATAAACTGCATATATAACCGCTATTAAACCAGCTATAGTTGCAAAAACTGCTAATCCCACAATATAATCCTCCCTTCTGAATTACTACTATTCATTCAGTTGATTTCTTTTCCCATTCCTTCCTGCGGCCAGGAAAATGGAATAAAATATTTCCGGTAGATGGCCATCGCATATCGATCAGTCATCCCCGAAATAAAATCACATACGATTATATCGGTATCTTGGTGATAAAAATTAACCCGATATTCCTTTTCAAAGATATCTAAATTTTCCAAAAAGAATTGATAAAGCTCTTTTATTAATCGTTTCGCTTTTTCTCTTTCTAACTGTTGATATTCTCCAAAATACACCGTATCAAATAGAAACTTTCGTAATTCCTGGGTGGCGTTCCGAACTGGAATGCTCATGGTCACCGGGGATTTTTCAACGCTGTTAAGAATAACGTCTTTCACCATTCGATTAATTCTTTCTCGATGGCTTTTCCCCAAAACTTCTAAACAATCCTGGGGAAGGTCATCTTGAGTAATAACACCAGCTCGTATAGCGTCATCGATATCGTGGTTTACATAAGCTATCATATCTGACCATCTGACTACTTGGCCTTCCAAGGTTTGGGGTAAATTTTCTTTGGAAACTTTCTCCATATTTAAATCCCTGGTCTTGGAATGCCGAAGGATACCATCTCTCACCTCCCAGGTCAAATTTAGACCTTTTCCATCTCTTTCGATAAACTCAACAACTCGTAAACTTTGTTCATTATGTTTAAAGCCTCCCGGATGTATTTCCCGGAGGGCTTCCTCGCCGGCATGCCCAAAAGGGGTATGCCCCAGATCATGACCAAGGCTGATCGCCTCGGTTAGGTCTTCATTCAACCTTAGCCCTCGAGCAATAGTCCGAGAAATTTGCGAGACTTCCAGGGTGTGGGTAAGCCGGGTACGATAATGATCGCCTTCCGGACTTAAAAAAACCTGGCTTTTGTGCTTGAGTCGTCGAAAAGACTTGCTGTGGATGATTCGGTCACGATCTCTTTGAAAGCAATTCCGTAATTCACATTCTTTTTCAGGGTGCTCGCGACCTCGGCTTTTGGTACTCAAAGTTGCCAGTGGCGAGAGGGTTTGAGCTTCCCAGTTTTCCCAAAATCTTTTGATCGTAGCAATTTCCAAGCGATCACCTGAAAAACCGGACTGGTATATACCAGTCCGGTTTATTTCGGTTCAATAATTATGTTTACTTATCGAACTTAGATGTATCCTTCACTTTTCCTTCTTCTTCGATTACCGCATGAGCGGCTGCCAAACGAGCCAAAGGAACACGGAAAGGTGAACAGCTGACATAGTTTAATCCAATAGTATGACAGAACATAACCGACTTCGGATCACCACCATGTTCACCGCAGATCCCGCATTTGAGGTCTGGTCGGACTTGTCTCCCTTTTTGAACACCCATCTTCATTAACTCACCAACTCCATCAAGATCAATGGATTGGAAAGGATCCTCGGGTAGAATACCATTTTCTTCATAGAAGAAAAGGAACTTGCCTTCAGCGTCATCTCGGCTGTACCCAAAGGTCATCTGGGTTAAGTCGTTGGTCCCAAAGGAGAAAAACTCAGCGTATTCAGCAATCTGATCGGCGACTACTGCTGCTCGAGGGATTTCAATCATGGTTCCAAATTTATACTGAACTTTCGACTGATGTCGATCCAAAGCTTCTTTGGCTACTTTTTCCAAAATTTCTTTTTGGATTTTGATCTCGTTCTGGTGACCTACCAATGGAATCATAATTTCTGGAAGAACTTTTACTCCTTCTTTGTCGAGCTCACAAGCTGCTTCGATGATTGCCCGAACCTGCATCTCGACAATTTCTGGATATACTATTCCCAATCGGCAACCGCGGAGACCCAACATCGGGTTGACTTCATGAAGTCCACGCACGATCTTGAGCATCTTCTCTTTTTCCTCGAGTTCAGAACCACTGATTCCTTTCACCCGTAAAGTGGTTACTTCGACTAAGAGATCCTCTAATTTAGGCAGAAATTCATGAAGAGGAGGATCGATTAAACGAACGGTTACTGGTTTTCCTTCCATAACCTTAAATATCTCTTTAAAATCACCTTTTTGCATTGGTTCAATTATTGCCAAGGCTTTTTTTCGTTCTTCAACGTTCTGAGCTATGATCATTTCCTGTACTGCTGGTAAACGATCGGGTGCCATGAACATATGCTCGGTCCGACACAAACCAATTCCTTCAGCACCGAATTCGATCGCTTTACGAGCATCATTTGGTGTATCGGCATTAGCACGAACACCCAGTTTTCGAATGCTATCAGCCCAACCTAAAAGCTTTTGGAAATCTTCGGAAAGTTGAGGTGGAATGGTTTTGGCTTGTCCTAAAATGACTTCGCCTTTCCCACCATCGATACTGATATAGTCTCCTTCTTTGACGACCAAAGAATTAACCTGAAATTGTTTTTTATCGAGATCGATAACTACCGCTTCACAACCGGCAACACAGGGTTTTCCCATTCCTCGAGCAACTACTGCAGCGTGACTAGTCATTCCGCCTCGGCTGGTTAAAACCCCTTGTGCAGCAACGACACCATGAATATCATCAGGGGTGGTTTCAGGACGAACCAAAATAACTTTAGTTCCTTCATTGGCTTCCCGTTCGGCGTCATCAGCATCAAAATATACCTTCCCACTGGCTGCACCAGGTGAAGCTGGAAGTCCTTTAGCGATAACCTTCAACGGAATGCTTCGGTCAATCTGGGGATGAAGGAGTTGATTAAGAGAGGCCGGATCAATTCGTTTTACAGCTGTTTTCTTATCAATTAATCCTTCACTCACCATGTCTACAGCTATTTTTATGGCCGCCTGGGTGGTTCGTTTCCCGGTTCGGGTTTGAAGCATATAAAGCTTCCCTTTTTCAATTGTAAACTCAAAGTCCTGCATATCCCGATAATGTTCTTCTAATATAGAATAAATCTTCTTCAATTCTTCAAAGTCCTCGGGAAGATCTTGCCCCATATCCTTAATTGGTTTTGGAGTTCGAATACCAGCCACCACGTCTTCACCTTGAGCATTAAGCAAGTATTCCCCATAGAATTCTTTTATACCGGTTGATGGATTGCGAGTAAAACCAACGCCAGTTCCCGAATCATTTCCCATATTACCAAAAGCCATCATTTGAACGTTGACTGCGGTTCCCCAGTTTTCAGGAATTTTATTGATCTTTCGGTAGGTGATAGCTCTTTTATTATTCCATGAACTAAAAACAGCATTGATGGATTTTTTTAATTGATCAAATGGCTCTTGAGGGAAATCTTCATCAGTCACCTTTTTATACAGTTCTTTATATCGTGAAATGACTACCTTTAAGTCTTCAGCAGTGAGATCGGTATCGAGATTGACACCAACCTGTTTTTTTACATCACTGAGAATTTCTTCGTATTTATCGTGGTCGACACCCATAACCACATCACCGAACATTTGGATAAAACGTCGGTAACAATCAAGGGCAAAGCGCTCATTACCGGTTAGTTTAACAAGACCTTGAAGAGAGCTTTCATTCAACCCTAAATTTAAAACTGTATCCATCATGCCTGGCATGGATGCCGGAGCGCCAGAACGAACTGAAACTAAAAGCGGGTTTACTGGATCTCCAAATTTTTTTCCTGACTTCTTTTCCAGTTCAATTAAGTTCTTTTTAACCTCTTCTTCAAGTCCTTCGGGCCATGTTTCATTGTTTTTGTAATAATGATGACAGGCTTCGGTACTAATAGTAAATCCTGGAGGGACGGGGAGACCTATTCGGGTCATTTCAGCAAGGTTGGCACCTTTTCCGCCCAAAAGCATCTTCATTGATGCATCGCCTTCACCAAAAAAATAAACGTACTTCTTCATTCTGCTTCCTCCCTTTGCTTTTGAATTTTAAGCAAAATCTGATTGATTATGTCTTTACTATTTAAACTGGTGATATCAATCACCGGACAATTTAACTTTTGATATATGTCTTGAGCAAATTTAATCTCTTGTCGAACAACTTCTTGATTGGCTTTATATTCCATATAATTTAAACCCAGGTTCATAATGCGCTCATTACGGAGTTTTTGTAAAAGTTCTGGTTCCATTATAAAGCCGATGACAATTTTCCCTGGGTCTTTTCCCAAAATATCTTCCATGTTCTGTGGAAGTGGAAGGTCAGGGTTAAGCATCATATAACCACATTTAATTCCCTTTTTTGCCAATTGCATAATGCAATCGTCACGATGGGGAAACCATACGGTAAGAATGATGACTTGCGCCTCATTAAGCCGAGAAAAACTTACTCCGGTACTTTCCGCCAGTGCATATAATACAGCTTCAGTAATTGCCACTGATTTCCTATTGGAGCCATGAAGCAAACCCGGTTCTCCCCGGGGAGATCGAGTCGATAGCTTCCGGATAGAATTAACAATCGGGCCCAACAAATCCAATACTAAAATTCGACGATGCAGTGATTCAGAAACTAGTGCTTGGACAAAATCATCGTTGACTAGAGTATAAATCACCAAATCCTTTTGAGGGCGTGTTATATCGAGTATACTAAATATTTCTTCTTTATTTTTTACGTGATCAAACCGTAAAATTTTAACTCGAGGGAGATCAAATTGGGCAAGTGCTGCTTGTACGGCTAAATAAGCAGTTTTTCCCGTTCCATCAGAAACAACAAATATACTGAAATCATCACTGGTCTTAATATCACAAAATTCGGAGCTCACCTGGATTCCTCCTCAATAACGATTTGAGAAAGATCGGCAATGGGTTGCCAGAGTTCAACAATCTTTTTTAATAATGATAATCGATTGTTGCGCACTAATTCTGATTCGGTCATAACCAACACATCATCAAAAAAACGGTTGAGCACCGGAATAACGGTTGAAAAAGATTCACAGGCATAAATATAATCGCCTCGTTGGATAGCTGGATAAAAATCTTTTTCTACGCTTTGCAGTGTGTTATTTAGTTGGCGTTCAACTTCTTCTTCAAAGAGATTGGTATCCACTAAGGGAAGTTCTTGAAAATTTTTGGTGATGTTGTTGGCTCGACAAAAGCCGGTAATTATATCGTCAAAAAATTTCCTTTTATTATCAAATAATTTTTGAAGTACATGTATTCGCAGGTAAATATCATAGATATCATTACAAGAGGCACTTAATACTGCATTGATAATGGAATAATTCATTCCAGTTTCCAATAAATAATAACGAAACCGGCCAACAATAAACTGAATTACATCATCTATCACCGAAGGATCGGGATTTACAAATCCCTGTTCTTTTAAAATTTCTAAGTTCCAACCAATCCATTCTCGCAAGTTTGAATACCAATGACGGTTTAACAGAATATTAAAAATACCCTGCGCTTGTCTCCTTAATCCAAAAGGATCAGTTGAACCGCTGGGTACCCTCCCCAAAGAAAAGCTGGAAACTATATTATCCATTTTATCAGCAAGGGAAAGAATACTTCCGGTAAAAGTTTCCGGATAGTCTTCCTGCCCAGGGGAGGGAAGGTATTGTTCTTTAATAGCAATGGCAACTTCGTCATTTTCATGGTTTAATTGAGCATAAACCTTTCCCATATGACCCTGCAATTCCGGTAATTCTTTAACCATTTCACAGGTCAAATCGGCTTTGGCTAGAAGAGCAGCCCGGTCTAAATGGGTGAGAGAGTCTTCATTGCCAGGGAAACAAGCCCCCAATCGTTTAACTAAGAATTTTAAGCGCAGTGTTTTTTCCCACATGGTGCCTAATCCTTCTTGAAAAACTATTCCCCTTAAGAATTTGGTTCTTTGCTCTAAATTTTTTTTCTGGTCTTCGGTAAAAAAGAACAAAGCATCTTCAAGTCGAGCTTTCAACACTCTTTCATTCCCATGAATAATTTTCTCACACCCAAAAGCCGGTCGATTCAAAACCACCAAAAAACGAGAAAGCAATTTCCCCTCATCATCAACACAGGCAAAATATTTTTGGTGATGTTTCATCACCGTAGTGAGAACGCAAGCGGGAAGTTTTAAATATTTTTCGTTAAAATTTCCCAAAGCTGCATCGGGATATTCTACTAAAAAAGTAACTTCATTAATAAGGCCCTCATCTTTCAACCAATGACCGCCAATCTTTTTGGCTTCTCTATCTAACGCTTCTTCAATCATTGTTCTTCTTTGGGCCGGATCCACTATAACCTTGAGGCTTCCCAAAACTGGAATATAATCTGTTGATTTGTGTAAAATCTGAGAGTTTTTTGATAAAAATCGATGTCCGTGAGTGAAACGAGAAGCAGAAACACCAGCTACCGAAAACGGAATTTCATCTTCTCCAAAAAGTGCTACCAACCATCGGATGGGACGAACAAAACGATAATTTCCCTCTCCCCAAAGCATGGAACGAGGAAAGTTTAAAGAACGTAAAATGATAGGACAGATTTGGATCAATACTTCTTTGGTTGGTTGTCCAACTCTCACTTTTTTCCCAAAAACATATTTCCCTCTTTCGGTTTCTTTTATAAAAAGGTCTTGAGGGTCGATCCCTTGAGCCCGCGCAAATGCCAGTGCTGGTTGAAGAGCTTTTCCATCCGGAGAAAAACCAACCTTGGCCGCTGGTCCTTTTACTATCATAATCAAAGGTTCTTGGTGTTCTTGTAATCCCTTGATGATAAGGGCAACTCGTCGGGGTGTACCGACTAAATATAAATCCTCATAATGGAGCCGTGATTCCTTCAATTTTTCGATAAACCTACTTTTGGTTTCTTCAAATATCGAAGGTATCAGACTCGAAGGCAGTTCTTCAACTCCAACTTCTAAAAGGAAATCTCTTTTATCAGTCATGATTTACCTTAACCTAATTTGACTTTTTTAACCAGGGAAAACCCATTTTTTCTCTTTGTTGATAATAAAGGCGGGCGCACTGGTTGGCTAATTGTCGAATTCTCCCCATATACTGACTTCTTTCCAGGACACTGATTCCACCCCGAGAGTCAAGAAGATTAAAAGTATGAGAACATTTCAATATATAATCATAAGCGGGCATAACCATTTCTCTTTCTAAGAGCCGCTGAGCTTCCTTTTCATAAGACTCAAAAAGTTTAAAAAGAATATCAGTTCCATTATGCTCAAAGCTATAAATCGAGTGCTCTCTTTCTTCCTGCCAGCGAACATCACCATAAGTGAGGATTTCGTTCCACTGAATATCAAAAACATTCTCTTTCTCTTGTAAATACATGGTGATTCGTTCTAAACCATAGGTTATTTCCACTGATATCGGTTTTAGGTCCAAACCTCCAGCTTGCTGAAAGTAGGTAAACTGGGTGATTTCCATACCATCCAACCACACTTCCCACCCTAAGCCCCAGGCTCCCAGAGTGGGAGATTCCCAGTTATCCTCAACAAAGCGGATATCGTGTTCAGCAGGATTAATGCCTAACTCATATAAACTGTTGAGATAAATATCCTGGATATCGGATGGTGATGGCTTGATAATTACTTGATATTGATAGTGCTGGTATAGACGGTTAGGATTTTCTCCATAACGTCCATCGGCTGGCCGTCTTGAAGGCTCGCAATAGGCAACACCCCAGGGTTCTGGTCCAATCACCCTGAGAAAGGTTGCCGGGTTCATGGTTCCAGCACCAACTTCAATATCATATGGTTGTTGTATGATGCAGCCGTTTTTTTTCCAAAATTGACTGAGGGTTAAAATTATATCTTGAAAGTATATGGTATCATCACCTACCCAAAAAACACACCAAGGTATTAATATATCAGTTGCCTTAATGGGTGTCAACTTGCTTCTTGAAAACGCTCGAGAAATATTTTCCATTCAGTAATTTTTTTTCCAACATGATAAGTGAGATACTCAGATACGAATCGATCAAGATAGGCAAACTGGTTTTCTCTCAGTTGAATCGATAAACACGAGGCACAGGAAAAAGTCATTAACTTCGCCAAGAGAGTCATCATATTCGGAGGTAAATAATGAATATCGGCTATCGAAGAGAAACATTTTTCACAAATCATTCCACCTGATGCAACACTCCATCCTTGAGGAATTTTTTTAAAAGGTTTCCCACAAACCGCACAAGATCGTATCCGAGGCAAAAAACCCAAAAAACGAATTAAGTCGATACGAAATTTTAAGGCTAAAATATAAAAGTTCTCACACTTCGTAGATAAATCAAGATAAAAGAGAACGGTTTCAAAAATCCTTTCATCGGACTCTTCCGGTTCATAACAACGATCAATTGCAAATAAAAGATAATTGGCAAAAACCCACTGATTGGTTTTCTTGCCGATTTCTCGATGACAATCCACAATTTCCGCTTGAGAAAGAACCGGCATTCCTCGACCATTATAAAACATAAAATTCGAAATTGCCGGGCAATCAAGAGCCGGACCAAATCGGTTTCCAACCTTCCTAGCTCCTTTGGCAATAACGTTAATCTTCCCCTTTTTTCGAGTAAAGAGGGTGACAATTCTATCTAATTCACCAAAATTTATACTTTTTAAAACAATTCCCTGATCTTTCCAGTAACGACCAGTTTTCATCATCGGATTGTATAACCCCATCTTCTTAAGACAGCGGGTTTTTTTCTCCAATTCAGCTGAGTTTTAACCCATAGATCTAAAAACACTTTTACCCCAAAAAATTCCTCCAAGTCTTTTCTGGCATCTGAACCAATTCTTTTAATCATGCTTCCCTTCCCTCCGATTATAATTTTACGATGGGAATCCTTTTCAACATAAATTATAGCCCGTATAGAAACCAAATTCTCCTTCTCTTTAAATTCTTCAACCCGTACTTCCACCCCATAAGGAACTTCTTGATGAATATGATGCCAAACTTTTTCACGAATCATTTCCCCAACAATATCTCTTTCATAGACGTCAGATATTTGTTCCTTATCAAAATAGGGTGGACTGATGGGAAGAAGGTCGCGGATTTTCTGGATTAATTGTTCCAGTCCGACATCTGTTAAAGCTGAAACCTCAAGAATATCGTGAAAAGAAAATTGTTGAGAAAATTCATGAATGGTTTTTTGAATTGTTCCCTTTTTAAATAAATCAATTTTATTCACGACTAATAGGACCGGATGGGGAAAATCTCGGATCTCTTTTAGATAGATTTCGTCAGTATCAACCGAAACACCAGGGGTAGTTAAATAGAGCAAACAATCGGCATCGAAAAGCGAACTTTTCCATTGATTGGAAAGGAATTCGCCAAGGGGGTCAACCGGAGCATGAAGCCCAGGGGTATCGATAAAAACGATTTGACAATCGGGGTGATTTAAAATTCCTTTTATATTTTTTCGTGTGGTTTGAGGTTTATCACTGACAATGGTAATTTTATATTTTAAAATGCTATTGAGGAGAGTAGATTTCCCAACATTTGGTCTCCCCCAAATGGTTACAAAACCTGAACGAAAGCTAGCCCGATCTTCCATGGCTTATCTCCCTTTTTCGGGATTGAACTGAAAGGGATTGGGGAGGAGTTCATCTAAAATGTAAACCTGATAATCTCCCTCCTGTCGGGCAGCTAAGATTTCAAGATGAGGCGCAAACTCATGCAAAACTTGCCGACAGGCACCACAAGGAAGACAATAATCTTGATCGGAAGATATTACTGCCAGTCGAGTGAAGGTAGCAAATCCCATAGAAACTGCTTTAAAAAGAGCAACTCTTTCGGCACATACCGACAACCCCAGAGAAGCGTTTTCAATGTTTCCCCCTTGAATCACTTTACCATCACAGGTTTCCAAGGCTGCACCTACCGGGAAGAGCGAATAAGGGGCATAGGCATAATGTTGTGCTTTTTTGGCTGATATTACTAATAGATCGCGTTTTTCTGCAGCAAGAAATTGCTCAAGAATATAGTTTTGTCTGGTTTCCATGATATGTTTTTTTTTCGCGTCAATGTCATCGTAACCCAATATATGTAAAAGACCATGAATGAGGAGTAACTTTTGTTCATTTTCATATTTAGTCCCATAGGTGTTAGCATATTCTCTTGCTTTTTCCGGACAAATAATGATTTCTCCCCACACTTCGTCCGGTTCTTCCGTTCCATAAAAAAAAGATATGACATCAGTATCGATATTCTGATGAAAAAATTCTTTTTTCAGAGCCCTTATCTCATCAAGACTTACAAAGGCGATGCTCAACTTTCCAAGAATCTCACGATTCTCCAATTCACAAACATAATCGACGATTTTTTTTATTACAGCACGAGAGAGAGTAGCTTCTTTTGATGAACGGTTCACGATAACAGTAGCCATCATCGACTCCTTTTAATTTATCGATAGGTATGATTGCCTTTACTCATTCTACTTCCTTCTCACTTGATGGGAGAAGTTGAGGATGCGGGTGAAAGTCCCAATTGATATCCAGGTCAGTTATTCTAAACTCTTAGCCTTTAACAAGTAACTGAATTTCTAGAATAGAAATTAATCTCCCTTACTGCCCTTGTCCTCACCATTCACCGTATTTTCCGGATAAGGAACTCTGGCATGGAACATCCCACTTAATATCATAACAAAGGCATCAGAAATTTTATGAATATCCCGCATGGTAAGCGGTGAATCATCCAGTTGCCCATCTTTGAGATAATTTTGAACTATTCCATTTACTATTGCTTCCAACCGACTAGAATTGAGATTATTTGCACTCCGGATAGCAGCTTCAACGCTATCGGCTAAAAAAATGAGAACTTCTTCCTGGGTTTTGGGAAGAGGTCCTGGATAACGAAACTCGGTATCAGTTACATCATCTTTCTTTTGTTTGATTGCTTTATCATAAAAATACCGCATTACGGTATTTCCGTGGTGGCTTTGAATAATGTTTTGAATTTCAACTGGTAAATGGTATTTCCGAGCTATTTCCAATCCATCTTTGAGATGGTTTTGAATCACCAGCGTACTTAGATGGGGAGAAAGGCGATTATGGATATTTTCACTCATTTGATTTTCGATGAAAAAATAGGGTCGCTTGATTTTACCAATATCATGGTAATAGGCACCGGCTCGAGCCAATAGTGGATTTGCTCCGATAGCATCGGCAGCAGCTTCAGCAAGATTGGCCATCATAAGACTGTGGCTATAAGTTCCAGGAGCCTCCATCATCAAGCGTTTAAGTAATGGATGGGTGGGGTTGACCAATTCCAAAAGGCGAAAATCCGTAGCGACATGAAAGGTGGTCTCAAACAAGGATATCCCACCCAAGGCTGCGATTGAAGCAATGATAGCTCCTCCAAATCCATAAACCGAATTGACGAGGAATTCTAAAGGAGCATTTCCCTCCTGCAAACCAAATATTATCACCATCAGTATGTTTGCCAGGGCTATCCAAAAACCGGTTTTTACCAGATCGCGGCGTTTAATAGTTTTGTCCAACAAAAATAGCGGCAAAAAAAGATTCATAAAGATATAAAAGCTCCGCATAAAATCAGCCCTTTCCCCCCACATTAAAAGAGGAAACAAAATGAGTGATTCACATAAAGCCAAATTTCTTCCCATCAAAGTATAGAGAATAAATGGGACTGCCGCTAATAAAATCAAATACCAAGAAAAGCGAAGAGATAAAGCATTTAGAGCAATAACCCCAATTGCAGTAAGGATTCGAATTAAAAGAAGAGAGTTCCTCTGGATGATTTCCGCAATAAATTTTTTAATAAAAGAATATTCAAACACTAAAGTAAAAACAATTAGAATTCCCAGGGCAACTAATAAGTAAGATTCATATTGTTCACCGACTAATCCTAAAGCACGAAGACTTTCTAAGTCGGTATGAGTAACAATGGTTCCTTTTTTGACTAAAATTTGACCTTTTTGAATATATCGTTTAACCGGTTCGATATTTTTTATAACTAGTTCCCGCTGTTTCTCGGTTTCAGTTATATCTATTCTGGCATTTGGCTTTAAAAAACGGGAGGTTAGCAAATTCAAGACGCGAATTTCGTCAACCTCTAAATTCATTCTTTCATAAGCCGAATAACTCTCTAAAATTTTTTGTTCAACATCTCCTTCACGTATGGGTTGACCGAGGTTTTTCTCCATGTTTAAGAAAAATACCTCTTTTATCCTTTCATACTTTTCTGGATTTGTTTCAATAAACCACTCGAAAACTCCTGGAGTAATTTTCCATTCGCGAAAAAATTCCTCTTTCCTTTCAAAGGAAATTGATGGAGTAGTAACAGTATTGCGAATGGCTTCTAATTCTTGAAAAAAGGTGGTATATTCTTTTTTAAGCTCTTGGGTAAAGCTTTCATCAATTCGAAAAATCGGCACTAACTCAGCCAGCAAAGCGTTTTTTCGTTCCTCTGTCGCTTTAACGTCAACAATTTCAATGGTTTTTCTAACAAAGATATCTTTCGGAGCAATCTGGCCTTCACTGAGCACTACGCCTCCCATTGAATAGGAAACCCAAAGGACGAAAAAGAGGCCCAGTCCATACAGGGGGTAATTCCAAAATTGAAAAGTAAGAACGGCTCGGAGACGAATAAAAATAGAAGTAAAAAAATCAAGTACTTTTTTCTTGAGTTGGAAGGTTCTTTTCGAATTTTTCATAGGCTTGGATGATCTTCTGGACGAGTTGATGTCGTACCACATCCTTCTCGGTTAAATAGATAAACTCGACACCAGAAACATCGGCAAGTATTTTCTGTATTACCATGAGACCGGAATTTTTTCCAGATGGGAGGTCAACTTGAGTTATATCCCCGGTAACTACCACTTTTGAGCCGAAACCCATACGAGTTAAAAACATTTTCATTTGTTCCGGTGTAGTGTTTTGAGCTTCATCAAGAACAATAAAAGAATCATTTAAAGTTCTCCCTCTCATATAGGCTAATGGAGCCACTTCTATAATGTCTTTTTCAATATATTTTTGAAAACGTTCGGGAGAAAGCATTTCATATAAAGCATCATAAAGCGGACGAAGATAGGGTTCAATTTTTTCTCGGAGGTCACCAGGAAGGTATCCCAGGCTTTCACCGGCTTCGACCGCCGGCCTCACTAAAACAATCCGGCTAACCTCTTTTTTTTGAAGAGCAGCGCAGGCCATCGCCATGGCTAAATAGGTTTTACCAGTTCCCGCTGGTCCAATACAAAAAATGAGTTCATTTTCTTTCACCGCACGGACATAGTTCACCTGCCCAGCGGTTCGGGGATGAATGATTTTATGGTAAGCAGTGGTGATAATTCCCTGGCTATAATTTTTCTTCCACCAGATTTCTCTACCTTCCTTAATGGTAGCTGCCATTTTTTGGATATCATCACTAGTCAAATCATGTCCTTCTTTCATAAAAGCCGCCAGCTCATCAAGAAAGGTCTTCACCTGTGTCAAACTGGCATCATCATTCTTTTCCCCAACTATAAGGGACTCTGGTGTTAAATCGATATTAACTTGAAATATCTCTTCGATTAATCGAAGATTTTTATCTAAATACCCGAAAAGTTTCTTTATATCAGAAATTTCAAAACAATCAAGACGATATTCAATTTGTTTGTGTTTGGCATTTATAGACAAATGAGCTTATCATCCCTCATTCAACTTTTGTTTAACTATAGCCGATATCTGAGAACCATCTGCTCGATTGGCTACCCTAGTCATAACCTCTTTCATAATTAAGCCAAAGGATTTCTTTTCCGACCAATTCGTTAATACTTCATCAACCAAAGCTTCAATCTCCTCAATGGTCAGTTGAGATGGCATAAATTCTTGGAGGATAGACATTTCCAACTTGGCTTTTTGAATGAGTTCCGGGCGGTTCCCTTTTTCAAAATACCCAATAGAATCCTCCAACTTTTTTACACCTCTTTTAAGCACCCGAGCCAACTCATCCTCATTTAAAGGCTCACGTTTTTCGATTTCTTCATTTTTTATTTCGGCTAAAACCAGACGAATCGTATCAAGCCGGGTGAAGTCTTTTTCTTTCATTGCTTTTTTCATTTCTTCAACCAGCCGTTCTTTGATCATCTTCTTTTTTTCCTCCGAGCTGCAGCTTGAGCCTTTTTTCTTTTCTTTTCACTGGGCTTCTCATAATGCTCTCGTTTTTTTATCTCAGAAATTATCCCATTTCTTTGACATTTTCTTTTAAAACGTCTTAATGCTTCATCAATGCTTTCGTTCTGGCTTACTTTTATTTCTGTCACCAAAATTCCTCCCTTAAAATCCAAAGTAGAAAAATTATAGGATATTCACTATAGGGTGTCAATGAAACCCCAGAAAAGAAGGCTTCCACCCACTTTTAAGTTTAAATGATCATTTAAAACCGGGAATTAACAAATCCAAGTTTAAAAAAATCACAAATTATTCTCGTACAAAGCGTAAAAAAATACCTTTGGTTTAATATGGCCTTACAATTATTATGAACTTTTTTGCTTTCTAAAAATAGAAAGATAATGATATTATAATAAAGATATTATATCAGATTGGGGGTTTCAACCATGAACGAAGAACAAAATCCACTCATGGATAATTCTCCACAACAACCGACTCCTACCGTAACGGAAGCTATTGGTGAAATCAATATTGCACCGGATATTATTGCTACTCTTGCTGGTATTACCACCATGAAAATTGCCGGTATAACCGGCATGGCGGGTATTCCATCAGCTTCTTTGAGCACCATAATGGGAAAACGTGAAATTAACAAAGGGGTTAAGGTAGACATTAAAGACAAAACCGTTGGCTTAGAAATTTCCGTGGTTATCGATATTGACACCGTCCTCATCGATGTGGCCAAAAATGTACAGCGTGAAGTGAAAAAAGTCATAGAAAACAAAACCGGAATGATCGTTAATAAAGTTGATGTCAATATCCGAGAGGTATCTTACAAAGAAAAGGACGAAGCTCCGGCTTAAAAAAGTTTCTATTTATAGGTTAGCATCACAATCCTTGGCTGGAAATAATTAAAAGCTAATCGATTCTTTAATATCTTGTAGTTTTTTGGTGCCAATTCCTTTCACATTTATAAGATCTTCAACCGATTGAAAGGGGCCATAGGTTTTTCGATATTCAATTATTCTTTGAGCGATGACATCACCGATTCCGGGGAGTCTTTTGAGCTCCTCAAGGGAAGCAGTGTTGATTTGAACAACCAGATTACTATCAGTTTCTTCAGATAAGGGGCGTTGCCCAATAAAAGATAATTGAGAATTTTCAAGCTGGCCTTGATTAGAATTCTGAGCTGGAATGTTGATACGGAGTCCATCATGTACTGGTGCTGCCAAATTTAAACTTGAAATATCAGCTTGAGGGGAGACTCCGCCAGCAAGCTCAATAAGCTGGTATAGCCGGGTACCCTCTTCTACTTGGTATACTCCTGGCTTGAGCACTTCACCGGCGATTTGAATAATATAGTTTTCTGGTCTATTCTCGTTCGAAACCTTATTCGGTAACGAAACAGTCCAGGTTTTATAAAATAAAAAACCGGTACTAAACACTAATATTGACGATAGAATAATAAAAACGATTCTTTCTTGACGAGAGAATGCCATCGTTCTTGCTTTAAACCTAATAAAATCCCTGCTAATAAATTTTAATCTTTTGATTTAATACGTTAGAAATCTCATACAATAAGCAATTTATTTATATTCATAATATGATAATTTCTATTATAATATAAAATAAATAAAATGGAAATAGGATTCTCTTGAAGAAAGGCGTTTTATCGAACCACTAGATTCAAAAGCTTATCTGGAACAAAGATATGTTTAACCAGTGTTTTTTGATCTATCCAAGTTTGAACTTTTTCATCCTTCAGGGCGATTTGCAAAACTCCTTTTTCATCGGTACCAGCAGACACAGTAACCTTACTTCTTACTTTACTATTGATCTGAATAACAATTTCAACTTGATTTTCGACCAGTTTCTCTTCATCGTGAGTTAACCAATCAGAGGATGACAAAAAGGACGTTTCTCCTAAGGCTCTCCAGAGTTCTTCGGTCAGGTGAGGAACAAAAGGATTAAGCAGCGATATCAGGGTTTTAGCGGCTGTAATTAAAATTTTCTTTTCTTGAGGATGAATCCCTTTTCCGGAAAAAGCCCGGTGAGAATCGATAATCTCATTTAGCAATTCCATCAATGAACTGATAGCAGTATTGAAATGGAAACGCTCACGAATATCGGTGTCCACTTTTAAAATCGTCCGGTGGATCATTCGTTCCAAGGCTTTAATTTTCTCTTGATCAGGTTCTACTCGTTGGTCTTCCTCACATCGAATAACTTCAGTTACTGTTCTCCATACCCGGTTGAGAAATCGATGTGCTCCTTCAACGCCTCGATCTGACCATTCCATATCCAGTTCTGGGGGCCCAGCAAAAAGAATAAAGACCCGAACGGTATCTGCCCCATATCTCAGAATTATGTCTCGAGGACTTACCACATTTCCCTTTGATTTTGACATTTTAACTCCGCCCTTGGTAACCATTCCCTGGGCAAACAAATTAATAAAAGGTTCGGGAAAATTGATCATCCCCAGATCTCTCAATACTTTTATAAAAAAGCGTGAATAAAGAAGGTGTAGAATGGCATGTTCTACCCCACCAATATACTGATTGACTGGCATCCAATAATCAACATCTTTTCTTTCAAAAGGTTCTTGGTCGGTCCAAGGTGAACAATAGCGGAGAAAATACCAGGAAGAACACATGAAGGTATCCATGGTATCGGTTTCTCTTTTTGCCGGACCACCACAAATCGGGCAAACGGTATTGACAAACTCATCACTCCGAGCTAATGGTGAAGGTCCACCCGGTTGGAAGTCAACATTTTTAGGAAGAAGCACGGGAAGGTCTTTTTCTGAAACCGGTACTTCACCACAACGATTACAGTATAAAATGGGAATAGGAGCTCCCCAATATCTTTGCCGAGAAATTAACCAGTCTCTTAAACGATAAGTAACCGCTCCCTTGCCAATTTCTTTCTCTTCTATATAGGAAATTATTTTTCTTTTTCCTTCTTCCGAAGGCAAACCACTATAATCTCCTGAATTAACCATTAATCCTGAACCAGCATAACATTTCTCTTTGTTATCCGACTGAAGAGGTTGGATAACTTGGCGAATCGGCAAATTATATTTAACTGCAAACTGGTAATCACGTTCATCATGAGCAGGAACCGCCATAACTGCACCAGTTCCATATTCAAGGAGCACGTAGTCAGCTATCCAGATCGGAATCTTCTCCCCGTTAATGGGATTCACGATTTCCTTTCCGATATACATTCCGTCCTTGTCTAAGGTTTCCGACATCCGATCGATATCGCTTTTTCGAGAAATTTTTTCTCGAAATTTAATAACTTCATCTTGGTAGGGTGTTCCTGCAACCAGCTCGTCAACCAAAGAATGTTCGGGAGCTAAGACAAAAAAAGTCACACCAAAGACGGTATCAGGCCGGGTGGTAAATACTCTGATTGACTGGTTTAAATCCGGAAGAGAAAAATCTATGTAAGCACCTTCGCTCCGACCAATCCAATTCCTCTGCATAGCGAGAACTCGTTCCGGCCATTCTCCAAGAGTGTCGATATCATTCAACAAAGCCTCAGCATATTGGGTGATTTTTAAATACCATTGGCTAAGCATTTTTCGAATAACCGGTGTTCCACATCGTTCACAGTTCCCTTCCACAACCTGTTCGTTGGCGAGAACTGTGGCGCAAGAAGGACACCAATTTACTTGACCGGCTTTTTTATAGGCTAAGTTGTTTTTATAAAATTGCAGGAAAAACCACTGAGTAAATTTATAGTATTCTGGTTCACAGGTTATGACTTCTCTCCGCCAATCATAACTGATACCAATTCGTTTTAAAACTTCACGCATTTTATCTATTTTATCATGAGTCCAAACCGATGGATGAATGTTGTTTTTAATTGCAGCATTTTCCGCAGGCAAACCAAAAGAGTCATAGCCCATGGGATGGAGAACATTAAAGCCTTTGCGGGTAAAATACCGGGCTACGACATCTCCAATCACATAATTCTTAACGTGACCCATATGAGGATCGCCAGAAGGATAAGGAAACATTTCTAAAACATAGTATTTTCTTCGTTCGGGGTTGGTTTCTACCTGAAAGAGGCGATGGTCAGACCACTTTTTTTGCCATTCCAACTCAATTGCATCAAAATCATAATTCTCTCGCAAACTGCTTACCCCCTATATGGAAAAAGCCCGTCCCGTAGGGACGAGCTTTATTATACTGGTGGAGCTGAGGGGAGTTGAACCCCTGGCCTCCTCCACGCCAAGGAGGCGCTCTCCCAACTGAGCTACAGCCCCAAAATTACTTAGCAGACGACCTATATTATAGGAGAATCACGTTCATCAGTCAACGGATTCATCAAAAAAAGCTTAAAGTTTAGCTAAGACATGGTTTTCAAATATTTCTTTTACGTTTTGTTCAGTTACCCCAGAGATAACTTCATCGTTAATCCGAATATTAGGCCCGAGAGAGCACTTTTCTAAACAGAAGGTGGCACCAATACTCACTCGGTCTTGCAGGTCGTGCTCTTTGGCTAATTCAAGCAAACGCTGGAGAAGGTTATAGGAACCCTTCAGGTAGCAGCTGGTTCCAACACACACAGCAATGTCAATCTTCTGAGATTCTTTAGCTTCTTGTATTCGAATATATTCTTTGCTGATTCTCCGGCGAGACCGATAACTGGTATGAAGGAATTTTTCGGCTTCTTCGCTATTGGGTTTTTCTAACCATTTCTCATAGAGGTATTTTAATGATGGATTATCCTGGGCTTTTCGAATCGTGCTCATCCGGTCGGCATTATAGAGACCCTGAGCTCTTTTGCGGAGTGTCATTTCTCGGTCGGGATGGGCTAAAGGCATACCGCCACCACCGATACATCCTCCTGGACAATTCATGACTTCGACTAGATCATAATAACGCTTTCCTTCTCGAATGTCTTTCACTAAACGTTGCAAATTCGCTAAACCGTGAACCACGGCTACCTTTACCGTTCGACCGTCAAAGTCGACCTCGGCTTCTCGCAAACTTTCAAAACCTCGAACTCCGCTAAATTCAACATTTTTGAGTTCTTTTCCAGTCAGTCTTTCGTATGCATAGCGGAGAACCGCTTCGGTTACTCCTCCGGTTACTCCAAAGATGACCCCAGCTCCCGTCCCTAAGCCTAATGGTACATCAAATGGAACCGGCTCTAACTCTTTAAAATCAATATTGGCCGATTTAATCATTTTGATGATTTCCTGAGCAGTCATGACAATATCCACGTCCGGTTTTCCTTCGGTTTGAAACTCCGGACGACGGGCTTCAAATTTCTTAGCTGTACACGGCATGATTGAAACCGATACGATTTCATCTAAGGTTTTATTTTCAGCTTTGGTCACAAAATTCTTAATCACTGCTCCAAACATCTGTTGTGGAGATTTGGCACTGGATAAGTTATTTAAATAGAAAGGATAATTCCTTTCAGCATAAATCACCCAGGAGGGGCAGCAAGAGGTAAAATGGGGGAATGGACCACCCTTGGTCAAACGTTTAAAGAATTCCTCGGCCTCTTCAACAGTGGTCAAATCAGCACTGAAGGCTGTATCGAATACTCGGTCAAATCCAATTTTTTTCAAGGCAGCAGCAATTTTTCCAGTACTGATCTCTCCCGGTTCTAATCCAAAAGCTTCTCCAACTGCCACTCGAACTGCCGGAGCAATCTGTGCCACGACAAATTTCTCTGGATCTAAAACTGCTTCCCAGGCTTTATCTACTTCAGATTTTACAATCAAAGCAGCCGTTGGACAACGAACTGAGCACTGTCCACAATAAACACATTCCACTTCGCTGAGTTTTTTCCCAAAAGCTGGTTCCACCAGCGACTTTGAGCCTCGCTGGGTAAAATCGTAGATTCCAATACCTTCAATTTCTTTACAGGTTCGAACGCAATCACCACAAAGAATGCATTTATTCGGATCGCGAACCAAAGAGAAGGAAGAAGTATCTAACGGAAGGTCGTCCGTCCTTTCACCAAAGGGAACTTCAGTTATATCTAAACGAGCGGAGAGTTCCTGTAGACGGCAGTTTAGATTTCGTTCGCAGGTGGTACAATCACGTTTATGGTTGGCTAAGAGGAGCTCTAAAACCATTTTACGAGCCTTGAGAATTCTTTGTGTATTGGTTTTAATCACCATTCCTGGTTCAGGCGGAGTCGAACAAGATGGCATAATGCCTCGTCCTTCAACTTCAACCAGGCACATTCGGCAAGCACCATAAACACTTAAATCAGAAAGATAGCAAAAGGTTGGAATATCGATATCTGCTTTGCGAGCTACTTCAAGGATGTTCTTCTCGCCACTTAATTCAATTTCTTGACCATCAATTATTACTGATTTTTTGAGATTTTCATGACTCATGGTTCTTCGACCTCCATTCAACCAATACCGCATCAAAGGGACAAGCTTCGAAGCATGAACCGCACTTAATGCAAGCTTCCTGATCAATTACATATGGGACTTTCGGTCGTCCGGAAATACATTTGACCGGACATACTCGGGCACATTTTCCACAAGCCCGGCATTTTTCCGGATCAATTCGGTATTCTTTCATGGCATTACAAACGTGAGCAACACAGACGTGATTATTTACGTGATCCAGATATTCATCTTTAAAGTAGCGGAGAGTGGTCAAAACCGGATTAGGTGCGGTCTTTCCCAAGCCACAAAGTGATGCATCGCGCACGACCTCAGCGGTTTCAATCAATAAGTCCAGATCTTCAACTTTCGCACGAGCTTCAACAATTTTCTGGAGTACATTTAACATATGCTTGGTCCCTTCTCGACAGGGAACACACTTTCCACAGGATTCATTTTGAGTAAAATGAAGGAAATAGCGCGCTAATTCAACAATACAGGTATCTTCATCCATGGTGACCAATCCACCAGAACCCATAATGGCACCGGCAGCACAGAGCGAATCATAATCTACAGCGAGGTCCAAATGCTGTTCAGTCAAGCACCCACCGGAGGGTCCTCCAATTTGAACCGCTTTGAATTTTCGATTATTTTGTACACCTCCCCCAACATCAAAAATGAGCTCGCGAAGGCTGATACCCATTGGTACCTCCGCCAATCCGGTGTTTCGTATTTTTCCAGAAAGAGCAAAGGTTTTCGTTCCAGGACTGTTAACTGTTCCAAAGGAACGGAACCAATCGGCTCCTTTTAAAATAATGATGGGAACATTGGCTAAGGTTTCAACATTATTAATAACGGTTGGATATCCCCAAAGACCTTTGTTGGCGGGAAAGGGGGGCCTAGGATTTGGCATACCCCGTTTTCCTTCGATAGAAGCCAACAAAGCGGTTTCTTCACCACAGACAAAAGCTCCGGCACCTTCTTTTATAGTAAGATCAAAGGAAAAGGAAGTACCAAAAAGATTTTTTCCTATTAATCCAGCTTCTCGGGCATCAGCTATAGCTTTTTTCAATCTTTTAACTGCTAAGGGATACTCGGCTCGAACATAAATATATCCTTCTTGAGCTCCAAAAGCGTAACCGGCAATTGCCATTCCTTCAATAACCGTATGAGGATCACCTTCCATAACACTGCGGTCCATAAAAGCACCGGGATCTCCTTCGTCACCATTACATACAATAAATTTCCGTTCGGATTTGGATAAACGAGCAAATTGCCATTTTCGACCGGTCGGGAACCCCCCGCCTCCCCGGCCACGCAGACCGGATTTTAAAATCTCTCCAATGACATCGTCGGGGCTCATAGTCGTAACGACTTTTGCTAAAGCCAAGTAACCGTCGTGAAACAGATAATCGTCAAGCTCTTCAGGGTCGATGGAACCACAATTACGGAGAACAATTTTCTTCTGCTTCCGGTAAAAGGGAACGTCTTTCATCAATGGCCATTTCCGGATTTCCTGGTTGGTTTCTTCCTGATATACCAGGTCATCAACTACCCGGTTGTTTATCAAGGTTTCTTCAACTATTCGATCAACATCTTCCGGTTTCACTCTCAGATAAAGTATTCCCTTCGGTTCAATCCTTACCAAGGGACCGGCTTCACACAATCCCATGCATCCGGTTTCTTTGAGTGATGGCTGATGATCATCAGTGGTTTTTTCCACAGTAGCTGAGAGCTGGTTTTTTTCAATTAATTCTTGAAACCTTTTATAAACCGCTTCTGCTCCTTTCGCTAAACACCCTAATCCACCACAGACTAAAACCTGTGCGGTAACTGGTTTATTTTTTAACTCTTGAATGTATCTTTCCAGTTCTTCTTTAGTCTTGAATGGCATGGACCATTCCTCCCTTGTTTTCTTCAATCAATCCTTCAATGATTTCACGAGTCCTTTCTTCGTTTAACATCCCAAAGACCTCTTCATCGATCATCATAGCTGGCGCCAGAGCACAGGCTCCGATACAAGCCACGGTTTCAACCGTAAAAAGAAGGTCGGGGGTCGTTTCCTCGTTTTCTTTTAATCCTAATTGCTCCTTAACAGTTTTTAAAACATTGACTGACCCTTTTACATGGCAAGCTGTCCCATCGCATACTCGAATCATATGCTTTCCTTTTGGTTTTAAAGAAAATTGAGCATAGAAGGTAGCGACCCCATACACATAGGCCGGGGACACTCCCAGGGCGGTAGCAACATAGGTCAATATTTCTTCGGGAAGATATCGGTAATCGGCTTGAATCTCCTGAAGGATAGAAATTAAATGGGATGCATTTCTATCGTGTTTTTCTAGAATTGCATTCACTTTTTCGAACTGACGACTTAAGGTTAATTCTGGATTATCAATTTCCAATGACATTCACCTCCGGATATACCTTCATCGTAACCTGCTGAGTTACGGAATAATCATCACTTAAATATCAATTTTAATTCAAAAATACTCCAATTTAACCTCTTTTCCTAACTTTACCAGCTCTTCGGTGATTTCTTCTAAAATTCTGGCTTTCAATGAAAGCTCACCTGATAATTTTGGATTCTGGTGAGCTGGATTGATCGCCATTCCAGTATAGATAAGAATTTCATCTGATTCTAATAATAAATGTAACAAACGGCTGGCACCATCTTGTTTATAGAGAACATCGATATCTCTTACTCCTTGCTTTAGATGGCGGCGAACACTGGCCAAAGTCAAAATCCCCTCGGTGAGAAGGTCTACTCCTTCTAAAATGCCTACCGGGGGAATATCTTCTTTCATAGAATTTAAATCCACGTCTATCGGTTTTCCTAAGTAACGGGAGACGATATTTCCGGTTGTTCCACCAGAAAGAACTTTCTTTCCAGGAAAGGAAAGAAATTTTTGAGTAATGAACTGATCAATTTTTGGGTCTTCTGGTGGTCCCGCCCATAAAATCATTTTCCGAGGAAGACGAATTTTCGCTACAATACAGGTTGCATCGTCTCCAGGCATCCCTTTGTAAAGACTTGCCGTCGTTTCGATCACTTTTCTTGACAAAGAATCGGCATCAATGTGCTCGTTCACACTACTTTCAAGAAAAGAGGCGATTTTTTCCCATCTCCAGCCTAAATTCCAGATCCCGCCAATACCGGCGTGCACCACTCCGTCGCTAACCGCTACTAACCAATCATTTTTTTGGAGTTTCATGTTTGATTCATGAATAACTCGATTCCCAATTTTTCTTTCTTTCCGTTCGATATGCATCACTCGGCCACTTCGAATCCAGAAGATTGGTGGGCTATCAAATTCAGCAATATAGGCTTCACCGTTTTGAAAAACCTGCATGACTGAAAAAGTAGAATAAGCAATTTTTCTCACCTTACACACTGGCAAGGTTTCAGCTAATGTTTCCACTACTTCGTCCAAGGGTGAATTCCGTTGAAGCATGGAAACTATGATTCGCGTAGTTAGTGTCGATAGAATACTGGCTTTTACTCCGCTCCCTAATCCATCAGAAAGGGAAACAATGGTGGAAAGGTCATCTTTCTCGATGCGAACACTATCCCCACATAATTCTTCGCCCCATTTTGATATCTGAGCTTGAGCAACTTCAACAAATATATCATTCATTCCTCGACATTTTCTCCTCGAAGAATTTTCATGAGCTTACTGAGCAACGATTTGGTTTCAGCAGTTGTTTCACCTAAAAGACTGGCAATTTCCTGAGCAACCAACATTTGATTAGTAATAACCTGCTGAGCTTTTTCTAAGGTTTTTCCACGGATTTCTTCCATCATTTGTTCTTGATCTTTTTGTTTGGTTAAATCAACAAACACCCCCATGAGCAGTCCAGACTTTTCTAAATAAAAAACTGAAAGCTTTATATAAACATTGTTATATTGTGGATAATGGATTTCCTGGCTATTTGCTTTCTTGGTTCTGAGGACTTCAATAAAAATTGAAGGATCTATAAACTCATCCAGCATCTTTCCAACCATTAAACGTCCTTTAAGATCGAATATTTGACGCAGAGCTGGATTCATGTCAACAATTCTCAGGTTTTCATCAACTAAAATGATTCCATTCGGTGTCACCGCAATCAAAAAACTGGAAAAGGATTCAGCACGAGCTCTCATATTGGGAATGCACATTTCAGCTTCGGCTAAACCTTGATATACAGCAATTGCCTTTTCTCGGCAGGTATCGTAACCACAAGCCCCACAATTGAGCTCATCTTGCGGGGTAAATTTACCGGTCAAGGTTAATATCTTTCTTAATTCTTCTTCTGATGGTTGTGGTTGAGGAATGGGATGAGGATTAAATTCACGCCTCAGTGATGGGAGTTCGAGGATTTTTCGTGCACCATCAAAATTAGTGCCCTGCTGAGAAAATTCAATAATCTTTTTTCTTCTTTGATAAAGAGAAAGAGGTGATTTGAGAAGAGGCCCATCAATGCATCCCCCTTCACAGCTCATCATTTCAACCATTTTTAAACCTTCTTTTTCTTTTTCAAAATTATCTAAAAATCGCTGACATCTTTCAATTCCAGTAATAACAACTGATTCCTGAGATAGGATTCCAGTATCAAAATCACCGGTTTTGAGCAAACCTCCTTCAACTGGGAAGGTTCTTGCCCATTGAACCGATGAGAGGTCCTCGCTTTCGAAGGGAAATTGTTTGAGATCGATATTCGCTTGAGTGAGCCACTCTTTCAATTCATCAAAAGTTAGCGCAACATCGACTTCATCAATTATTTCACTTTCTTCTCTTTCAGCTTTTTTGGCAATACATGGTCCAACAAAAACCACCCGAGGATGTTGATCTTCAAATTCTTTTTTGAGAAGACGAGCATGAGCAACCATTGGAGAAACCACTGGAGCCAAGGAAGAAATATGCTGAGGGTAATACTTATAAATGAAAGCATTTATTGTCGGGCAGGAACTGGTAATTATTGCCTTGTTCCCTTCTTTTACTAACTGAGCGTGTTCTAAGGCTACCAATTCAGCAGCTTCCGCAGTTTCACGAACAACGGCAAATCCTAATGATTTTAGAGCATTAAAAAGCTGACCAGGCATAATATCAGAAAAAGCTGCAACAAAAGAAGGAGCTAAGCTGGCAATAACAAATTCTTTATTCTCAAGGAAATTCTTAACTACTCCGGTATCATTTCTTATAACCTTAGCATCCTGGGGACAAACTAAAACACACCGACCATCCTTGATGCAACGTTCATCAATAATTTCGGCATGTCCCATGCTAAAACGAATAGCCTTAACCGGGCAATGACGTACACATTTATAACAGTCGCGGCAACTGGTTTTAATCGTTGAAAGTATGCTCAATCAGCTAATCCTCCCGAACCTTCACCAAGATCTTTTCTTCAAAAATACGTTGAAAATTATCGGGAGTAACTCCGGTTTCTATTTCATCATCTATGACTATAGTTACCCCCTCTTGGCTGCATTTACCTAAACAAAAAGTACCCTTCAGTTCAACCTGATCTCGTAAGCCAAGCTTGCTGATCGTTTCTTCACATTGGTGAATTATGTCATAAGCTCCCTTTAAATGGCACGAACTTCCCACGCATATAGCAATTGTCACCATTCATGTACTCCTATTCTTTCTTTTAAGCACCTGTCAAACAATATCTTTTGAAGATCAATATTCTCTTTTTTCTCTTCATCTTTAGGTAATTCATTTTTAATGAAAAAAGAGTATTTACACTATCCAAATAAGCCTATCATTATAACACAATTTCTTTTTACTTTTATTTAATTTTGAATAATTTCGTTCTTTATTTTGGAATTGGGAATATCCAAATCTCGGTGGATTCGGGAAGATTTTCTCGGGTAATTTCAACCTGGGTTTCCGAAAGAGTTTTCACTTTAAAAAACTGATAGGTAAAATTTTCAACTGGTTGAAGCTCAAATTTAAGCAAGGGGGTTCGATAATGCATGGGAATGACGACTCTCGGTTTTAAATGCTCCACCAGAGTTTGGGCTTCATGTCCATTAATCGTGTAAATTCCACCTACTGGCACCAGGAGAATATCCAGTGGTTTCCAGGATTCAATCTCTTCCAAACTGGGTAGCATACCCATATCACCGGCATGAATTAATGATAAACCGTCTATTTCTATTCGATAAACAACATTTTCGCCTCTCTCTTTCCCCTTTTTATGGTCATGGTAAGTTTGAAAACCTTGTATTTGATACCCATCCCGAACATATATACCCGCTTTTTGAATAATTTCTGGATTTCCTCCAATGATTTGAACATTATTATGATCATAATGGGAATGACTGACACACACCATATTTGCTGATACTTGAGGGAGTGGGTAACCAACACTTTGATCAAAGGGGTCAAATACTATCTTTTTCCCACCTTGGGATGTCACCAGAAAAAAAGAATGACCAAACCATTGAATTTTCATAATTACACCTCCAACATTACTTCCTTTTCTATCAAACCCATGAGAATATAATCTCATTCCTTACCATCATGAAGATATTTCATCTAATTAATTAAATTATTAATATTTTAAGTTGGTTTATTTGTTGCGTTAATGGAAAAAAGTATATTTAGATATTTTCCTTTGCAACGCCTCATATAACTCATTTTGTTCGGATAGGTAAAGATAAGCTATTTTATTTTGAAACAAGGGGTCATCTTTGATTTGATGCATGATAACCTTTTCGAAATCTGGTGTACCAGGAAGTGGAGAAAATAGAGATAAACGAGGCTTTAATCCCAAATCAGTAACATATTCAATCGACAATTCATAGTCCTTCGCCTTTAAACCAGGAAGGCCAAAAAGAAGATAGACTTCCAGTTCTTCAGGGGCATAACCGGCTTGTATAAAAGATTGAATGGCTTTTTCAAAAATGAAATTATCCACCTTATTTCCAGTGTTTTTTTGGCTATCGACATCGGAAAATTCTAGGCTAATTCGAAGGGTTTCAAAGTTACATTCTCTCATGAGTTCGGCAATTTCCCGAGTTACATACCGGGCATGGATAGAATTGGGGAGGTGAAAACGAAGGGGGAGTCGTTCTTTTTGTAAAGCTTTTAGAAGGGGTAGAAAACTTTCTTCGGCTCGATAAAGCAATGCATCATCATAAAAAGCTAGGTCTTGAATCCGGTAATTCTCATAATCATAGGTAATTTCATCGAGTACCTGCTCCCAGGGCCGCCGCCAAAATTCTGAGAAATACCTCCCGGAAGCACAATAAGTACAGCGAAAGGGGCAACCGATAGAAGTCAAAACGACCGTATAGTCAAGTTTTTTATAAAGATCAAAAGCTGGCTTCACCGAAAAAAACTCTTTATAACCTGTAATAGTAGATAATTCCTTGAAATCTGAACTGAGTTGCTTGATGACCAGCAAGGGGTCAATCCCTTCAATGATCCGGTCGAATCCCCATTGGTGAGCATGTTCTGAACAGAGAGTAGGATACCAACCACCAATAATTACTTGAGTTTTTCCCCATAATTGACGAACAAGATTTAAAAAAGCGACTTGACCAGGATACCAATAAGTCATGGTACCAGTGATAAACACCCATCCTGGGGGTTCAATCTCCTTGAGTTGTTTCTTAACTTCATCCCAAGGTATTCCAAAACGTGACCAATAACGAGGAATCGACAAAAATTGAGCCGGTTTAGGAATCTTTTCCCGATAATAACTACCACAACCCACACTTTTAAGCCGTTTCGGCCCCGGATGGTCTGGTAGAGGCATAAAAGGGTAATGGCGATCCATACAATCTAGGAGGGTAACCTTATAACCAGAATTCTTCAAGTGAGATGCCAGATAAAGTAGTCCCAATGGCTTCATCCAGAGGTCATAAGCGGTAAAATCATAAATCCAAGGATTGACTAAAAGAATATGTTCATTCATCATTGATACTCCACTTTAAATACCAGGCAAAAAAAAATGCCTCCTGTAGTTTCCCACTGGAGGCATTTTTTTTCAATTCACTTATGAACCATTATTGGCTTCAGGGAAACCTCCATTAACAAAAATATCATAGGCTCCTAAATCAAGATAACCATTACCACTGAGATTAAAGACAATAACCTTATCTTCTCCGGTTTCTTTGCATTTCTTAGCTTCTTCAATAGCCGCCTTAATTGCATGAGCACTTTCAGGAGCGGGTAAAATTGCCTCGGTCTTGGTGAAAAGAACAGCTGAGTCAAAAATTTCATTTTGCTTATAGGATTGAGCTTCGATAATACCCGCATTATACAATAAACTTACCAAAGGAGCCATACCATGGTATCGTAGACCACCGGCATGAATTCCTGGCGGGATAAAGTCATGACCGAGGGTATACATTTTTAAATAAGGTGTCATCCCAGCAACATCTCCTAAGTCGTATTCATATTTCCCAGTTAGCAAAGTGGAACAAGATTTGGGTTCAACCGCTATTGCTCGAAAATTCTTCGTACCAGCAATTTTATCACGCAGGAATGGAAAAGCCATTCCTCCAAAGTTGCTACCACCCCCAACACAACCAATAACAATATCGGGATACTTCTCTCCAACCTTTTCCAACTGCAGTTTTGTTTCTTCACCAATTATTGTTTGGTGAAGAAGAACATGGTTAAGAACACTCCCCAGACTATATTTGGAATGAGGAGTATTCACTGCATCTTCGATGGCCTCACTGATTGCTATTGCCAAACTACCTATTGAATCGGGAGTTTCATGAAGTATATCACTCCCAGTTTTAGTGTTCTCACTGGGGCTGGGAAATACATTAGCACCCCAAGTTTGCATTAATACCCGGCGATAAGGCTTTTGACGATAGCTTACATTTACCATATAAACCGTGCACTCCATACCAAAATAATGGCAAGCCATAGAAAGTGCCGAACCCCATTGGCCGGCACCAGTTTCAGTAGTCAAACGTTTAGTTCCATCCTTTTTGTTATAATAAGCCTGTGCTACTGCGGTATTTGGTTTGTGACTCCCAACCGGGCTGTCGCCTTCATATTTAAAATAGATACGGGCTGGTGTTTGTAAGGCTTTTTCCAACCGTCGAGCACGATACAAGGGTGAGGGACGCCAGAGGCGGTATATATCAAGCACTTCACCAGGTATATCAATGAAACGCTGGCTGCTTACTTCCTGCTGTATTAGGCTCGGTGGAAAAATTGGTTCCAAATCTTGAGGAGTAACCGGTTCTTTTGTGCCTGGATGCAACGGGGGATCAAGAGGCCGTGGTAAATCTGGTATGATATTATACCAGATGGTCGGCATCTCCCTTTCGCTCAGGTATATTCGGTTTGCCTCTTCCATGGTAATCACCTCCGGTGTTTTTTTTATTGGTTCATTTGAAAACCAATACCCTTATTATCGTTTGATATTTTTTATAAAATCTCTTCTCAACATCTTGTGTTTAGAACAATTTCACGAATTGCAGTTTTTACATCTACCAAGTTTTATTCAATACTGTTCTTTTTTCATAAAGTACGTCTTGCTATGTCTAGCTTTCTATTCTGAAAATACCATCATTTGAATTCTTTAATCGGTCATCTTGAGGCTTCGCTTTTCGAGGGCGTAAGGACCTCATCTGACACCACCGGCGTCATCCTGAGTGGTGCTTTCCCGTGTGAGGATCTCACATCTTTTTAGGTTTTTTATTCTTCATAAATACTTTAAAGGATGAGATTCTCACGTCGCAAAATACGCTCCTCAGAATGACGGAGTGGTTGGATGAGATTGCCAGGAGTTCAACCAAAGAACGGTTGAACTCCTGGCAATGACGGATTTAGATAGCTACTTTTATCCTTATCTGGTACTATAAAAATGGCCTGAGAGTTTATCTTCATCATTGGTGAACTATTGTCCATTTTGTCTTTAACCTTCCTTGGTTTCAGTAGAAAGCAACACGCGATCGTTAGCAAATTTTTTATGGCGACGTTCACTAAACCGCTCTAAAAGCTCATTGATAGTCATTTTTTTTCTTTCTTCTCCCGAGATATCTAAAACAATTCCACCATCATCCATAAGAATAGTTCGAGTCCCATATTTCAGAGCATCTCCCAAGTCATGGGTAATCATAAACGCTGTCAGATGATCATCCCGAATGAGAAGATTGGTTAAATTCATGATTTTTTCAGCAGTTTTGGGATCAAGGTTAGCGGTGTGCTCATCTAAAAGTAAAATTTTGGGATTCCCGATAGTTGCCATAAGCAACGCTAAAGCTTGACGCTGACCGCCTGATAAAAGCCCCACTCGATCTCGAAGGCGGTTTTCTAATCCTAAACCAACTTCTGCTAATTTCTCTCGAATTTTTTTTCTCAAATGTTCAGAAATTGCCAGACGGAGCC
>Ga0334890_1001287_pt1 | contig 34564 bp, 31 predicted proteins | sample GraSluR1_MG_3_FD_207220 | JGI IMG/M metagenome (GOLD analysis project Ga0334890, IMG submission 207220) | Sludge microbial communities from methane-producing bioreactor in Wageningen University, Netherlands - Granular Sludge_31_08-R1 | ecosystem: Engineered > Bioreactor > Anaerobic >... | reverse complement strand
CAGCCGGCCGCGATGCATCACCGCGATGCGATCGCAAATGCCCAACAGTTCGGGCACGTAGCTGCTGATGACGAGCACCGCCTTGCCCCGGGCGGCCAACTCGCCGATCAGCCGGTAGATCTGGGCCTTGCTGGCCACGTCAATTCCGCGGGTCGGCTCGTCGAGGATCAGCACGTCCACATCGTGGTGCAGCAGGCGGGCGAGGGCGACCTTCTGCTGGTTGCCGCCGGACAGGTCGCGGACCGCCTGGTTGGGGCCTCGAACGCGAATCCCCAGAGCGTCGATCCAGCGCGACGTGGCCCGGTGCATCCCGCGCAGACTGACGAATCCCCAGCGGGTGAACGGGGCCGGCCGGCTCAGCGTCACGTTTTCCGCCACCGTGCGCCCGACGGCCAGGCCCTCGCTCTGGCGGTCTTCACTGAGCAGCCCCACGCCCTCGCTGAGCCGGTTGGCCGGGCTGTGCTTGTTCCGCGAAACACCGGCCACGCGCACCACGCCGCTGCGGACGATGTCTAGGCCAAAGACGGCGCGGGCCAACTCCGTCCGGCCGGCCCCCACCAGGCCGGCCAGGCCGAGGATCTCGCCGCGATGCAGGGTCAGACAGGCACCCGCCGTCATCCGGGCGCCAAGCAGGTCCTTCAGCTCCAGCACCGGCGGGCCGGGCGCATGAGGGACCTGTGGGAACATCTCGTCGAGCTTGCGCCCGATCATAAGCTCTACCAGTTGGTCCTGGGTGGCGTCTGCCAGGCGGCCGGTGCCGACGGTGCGGCCGTCGCGGAGCACCGTGTAGCGATCGGCCACTCGCTGCACTTCTTCGAGGAAGTGGGAGATGTAGACGACGGACACGCCGGACTGCCGCAATCCGTCAATGACGCGGAACAGGTGCTCGATGTCGGCCAGGCCGAGGCTGCTGGTCGGTTCGTCCATGACCAGGATGCGCGCGTCCAGCAGAAGCGCCCGGGCGATTTCCACAAGCTGGCGGCTGGCCGGCGAAAGGCGGCGCACGGGGGTGTCCGGGTGGAGTTCCGGGTGGTTCAGGCCGGCCAGAACATCGGCCACGTGATTGCGGTAGGCGCGACGACGGATGAGCCAGAGCCGATGATGCTCCACGCCCAGGGTCAGGTTCTGCTCGACCGTCAGGTGCGGGGCGAGCGTGAGTTCCTGGTAGATCATGGCCACGCCGGCGGCCCGGGCGGCGAGCGGTCCGGCCGGTGCGAACGGTTGTCCGTCGAGGTGCATGGCGCCGGCGTCGGGGCGGACGGCGCCGGAAAGCACCTTCATCAGCGTCGACTTGCCGGCGCCGTTCTCGCCGATCAGCGCATGCACTTCGCCGGGCGACACCGTCAGGTCTACGCCGTCCAGGGCCAGTGTGGCCCCGAACCGCTTGACCACCCCGCGCATCTGCAGGCGGGGACCGTGCGTAGCGGGCGGTGATGCCATGTCAGTGCGTCATTTGAGGTACTGGCCGATGTCCGGGTCGATCAGGTCGCGGTTCTCGGGGAGTTCGACGTTTTCCGGCGTGAGGATGGTGACGCCCGTGTCCTGCCGCGGCGGAACCGGCTTGCCGTCCAGGTGATCGACCGCGGACTTGACGCCGAGGTATCCCATTCGCATCGGGTTCTGCACGACCAGCCCGTCGATCTCGTCTCTGCGAAGGGCTTCCACCAGGCCCACGCTGGAGTCGAACCCGACAAAGCGGATCTTGCCGGCCAGTCCGCGGGCTCGCAGGGCCAGCAACATGCCGAACGTGGAGGACTCGTTCGGGCAGAAGATGCCGTCCACATGGTCATAGGCGGTCAGCAGGTTCTCGCTGGCTTGCTGGGCCGTGTCGCGCGTGGCCCCGGCGTATCGCTTGGGGTCGACCAGTTCGATGCCTTCGTGCTTCGCGAGCGTGTCTGTGAAGCCCTTCTCACGCTGCACGGTGCTGGCCGAGCCCTCCTGATACCGCAGCAGCAGCACCTTGCCCTTGCCGCCGAGAATCTCGGCCATCCGCTCGGCGGCCAGCACGCCGCCCTGGTAGTTGTCCGTGGCGACGAAGCTCACGAAATCTTTGCCGGCCTCGGCGGCCAGGTCGGAGTCGATGATGACCACGGGAATGCCGGCCTGCGTGGCCTGCCGGACCGGCGCCGCCAGGGACCGGTCATCCAGCGGCGCCAGGACGATGGCGTCCACCTGCCGGCTGACGAAGTTCTGAACCAGTGCGATCTGCTGTTCCCGATCGTCCTCGCGCTCCGGCCCGCGGAACACGACGTTGACGTTGCCCAGCTCACGCTGGGCCTTGACGGCCCCGGCATGCACGGACTTCCAGAAGTCGTGCGTGGTGCCCTTGGGGATGACCGCGATTTCCCGCGTCTTGGCCGAGCCGCCGCTCGCGGCCGCGCCGGTTGTGTCGGCCGCGGTTGTCGAATCCCTGCCGCCGGCGGGCTTTTCCCGGTTACAGCCGGTCCAGGCCAGGGCCAGGATGCAGATGCACACCCATCGCTTCATGACGCGTACTCCCTTCGTGTTCGATCCAGAGCGAACAGGCTTCATCTTAGCGACCGCCAAGGCCGACGCAACGCTGCCCCGGCCTGTGCCGCTTGGACAGAGAATCACGACTGACGCGCGCCCGGACCGCATGTCGCCCTCGCCGCCACCTGTCACCAGCGCGGGCAAGACTTTCTCGAGTCCCTCCGCCCGCAACTGGGCCTCGTGCCCAATCCCGTACGCTACTATGACAGCGCTATTTGTGCTCAAGCGGCGAAGGGGGTTGAGCCGATGGGTGTCCTGGTAGCGATCTCAGGAGCGCGCTCTCCTGAACGGAGCATCAGGAGACCTGACATGAATGCGGATCAGTTGCGGTCCTTGCAGCCGGCCCTGGCTGCGCTCTTGGGCGACTTTCGAGACTGCTTCCAGCGGCAATCAACGTTCCAACACTGGCAGAACTACCTGCTCGGCCTGATGACCGACCTCAAGCGCAAGAGCATCGAGCCGATCGCCCTGGCGGCTGGCGTTGCGGTGCGGACGTTGCAGGAGTTCCTGGCGTTTTTCGCGTGGGACCATGAACGGGTGAACGTCCGGCTGCAGCATCGGGTGATGGACGAACACGCCTGCACGGAGGCGATCGGCGTGATCGACGCCTCGGCCCACCCCAAGCAGGGCGACAAGACCCCGGGGGTCCAGCGGCAATACTGCGGGGAGACGGGCAAGATCGAGAACTGCGTGGTGGGCCAGCACCTGCTGTACACCGACGACCCCGGCGCGCCGGGAAAGGACCCCTTCACCTGCATGCTGGCCAGTGACCTGTACCTGCCGAAAGAGTGGGCGACGGATCGGGACCGCTGCCGGGAGGCCGGGATCCCGGAGGACCTGGGCTATCGTCCGAAATGGCGGATCGCGATCGATCAGGTCGAGGCGGCCATCGGCCAGGGTGTGCGGTTCGCCTGGGTCACGTTCGACGAGGATTACGGGAGGATTCCAACGTTCTGGTTTGAGCTGGACCGCCTGGGCCAGCGGGCGATCGGCGAGGTGCCGGCCAATTTCTACTGCTGGCCGAAGAGGCCGCACTGCCGGTCACACCAGGCCGCGCACGCGGCCAAGCGTGCGGATAACGTGTGCCGACTCAGTCCGGTGTTCCGGGACCAGGCCTGGCAGACGGTGCACATCAAAACCACTACCCGGGGACCGGTGAACTGGGAGGTCAAGGCGGCACGGGTCCACCTGGTGCGTAAGTCCATGGGGCCTTCCCGGCCGACCGATCGGCGGTATTGGCTGATGGCGGCTCGGAATCCGAGCACGAAGGAATACAAGTACTTTGTGAGCAACGCGCCCCTACGAACGAGGGTGGCGGACATGCTGCGGGCGGCGTTTGCGCGTTGGCATGTGGAGATGTGGTTTGAACGGGCCAAGCAGGAGACCGGCTTCGGGGCGTTCGAGGTGCGAACGTACCAGAGCCTGATCCGCCATTGGTTATGTTCGCGGATGGCGATGTACTTCCTGGCGGCTCAGACGAAGCGGCTTCGGGGGGAAAACTCCGCGGATCACGTTCGAGCAGGTGTCCGAGGCGACCAACGGCCTGGCTTCGAAGGTCTGGAACCGGCACTGGCACTCGTACAAGGAACTGATTGAGCGAAGCGACTACTACCAGTGGCGCAACGAGGCGTCATACAAAAGTCGACGCCGAAAAGCAGAACGAACAGGAATGACGTAGCGCTGTCATACTAAACACGTATCTGCGGGCGGAAAAATCGGGGCGACTGGATTCGAACCAGCGACCTCTTGACCCCCAGTCAAGCGCGCTAAACCAGGCTGCGCCACGCCCCGCTGTATCCGCCGCCGCCTGGACGCCGGCGGGGTCTCACACACCCACCATGGTACCACGATCCCCGGGGAGGGCAAGCCCGCTGCGGAAGGCACGAGCCCTCCTGGCGGGGCGTGAGGCAAGCCGTCCGGGGCTCGGTGCCTCAGGGCACGATGAACACATCGTGAACCACGTTGCGGATGGCCTCGCGATCGGTGAGGGCCGCCGCGTACGTGGAATACTCCCCCGCGTACACCATGTACAACGTGCTCTCGGCCCGGGGGTCTCGCAACACCCGTGGCGCGAAGCCCCGCGACTTCAGCTCACCGGCCAACTCACGAGCGGATTCCAGCCTCGAAAAGGCGCCACACTGGATGCTGAAATGCTCATACGGCCAGGCGAGCTTCCGCTGGGCCGAGGCTGCGTATGGACTGCCGCGATGGTCCATGATGACGTCACCGAACGCGAATCGGGCGTCCGCGAATCGCCCGCTGCGCTGCAGACTCAGGCCGTATTGGTAGAGAATCTGGTCCGTCGGGCGCTGCCGGGGCAACCCCCTGGCCGCGTGGCGATAGCAGCCCGCCGCCTGCGGATAGTTCTCCTCGTCGAAGGCCAGGTTGCCGAGCTGCGCGTAGGCCAGGGCCGTGACTTCGGGGCGCTGGCTCAGGGGGATCGCTCGCTTGAGGTCCGCCCGGGCGGTGTCGCGCTGATGCCGGTGGATGTGGCACAGCGCCCGCAGGTACAGCGCCTCGGCCGTGTCCGGCGACTGCGGATGACTCCGGATCACCGGGGTCAGCAGTCCCTCCGCCCGGTCGTAGTCCCGGGCGCGATACGCGAGGTTCGCGTTCTCGATCTGCCGCACGGCCCCGGGCGGAAGAGCGGTGCAGCCGCCCAACGCCCCCAGAAGCCCGCCCCACAGCAACGCGACCTGACGGGAAGATGCGCGGAGTTGCAGCGCGCCCCCGCGCCTCGCCGTTCTGTCCTTTCGGGTTGATGTTCGCACGTCATCTGCCTCCGTCGGGCCGAAAGGCCGGCCCTCCATTCTGGACATCGGGGGATCATGCCAATGGACTGAAGACAATGCAACGGGTAATCTCAATTGGTCCTGTGCGCGTGGGGCAGGCCCCCGCACTGTCAGACCCTCTGTGGGACCGTGCCGGCGCGCCGAGATCCAGCCGGTCTTTGCGTCGCGCGAGTCGGGCGCCCGCGGTGTCGGACCCTCTGTGGGACCGGCTTTCCAGCCGGTCTTTCCGGCGCGCCGGTCGGGCGCGCGCGGTGTCGGACCGGGGCCGCCACGGAACACGTTCTCATGCTGGTTGATGCGTTGTTGCAGTCCGCCGCCCGGTCTCCCGGCAAGCCAGCCGTCTCCGACGCGAGGCTTCGGCTGAGCTACCGTCGGTTGGTGGCCGCCTCGTTCGCCCTGCGCGGCATTCTCCAGGCCGAGACCGAGCGGGAACGCGTGGGCATCATGCTGCCCGCCGGCGGTGGGTTTGCCGCCGCCCTGTTCGGCACGCTCTGGGCGGGCAAGGTGGCGGTTCCACTTAATTTCCTCCTGAACCCGGCCGAACTCCGGTCCGTCGTAGAGGACGCCGGGATCGACCGGATCGTAAGCGTCCACCATTTTGATGAGATGTTGGGGTCGCTTCCGACCCGATCACTGGCCCTGGAGGATCTGGGCCTCCGCTCGCGCATCTTCCGGGCGCTGCTACGGCCCAAGCCGGCCCCGCCTCGCGTGGGGCCGGGGGATACGGCGGTCCTGCTCTACACGTCCGGGACCGACGGCTCGCCCAAGGGAGTCGTGCTGTCCTACGGCAACCTGCTGAGCAATTGCGAAGACTGCATCGCGACGGCCCGGATCACGCCGGCGCACCGGTTCCTCAATATCCTGCCGCCGTTTCACGTCTTCGGCCTGACGGCCAACGTGCTGATTCCCGTTGTGTTGGGGGCATCGGCCCACTGCATTCCACGCTTCCAGCCTGCGGCGGTCGTAGAGGCGATGCGCCAGGAGCATCCGTCGATTCTGATGGCGATCCCCAGCATGTATGCCGCGCTGCTGCGTGCAAAGGACACGCCGCCGGACACGTATCGCGGCCTGTACCTCGCCATCAGCGGCGGCGAACCGCTGCACACCCACGTGGCCGACGGCTTCCGGTCGCGGTTCGGGATCGAGCTGCTCCAGGGCTACGGCCTGACCGAGACCTCGCCGGTGGTCTCGCTGAACCTACCCGACGCACATCGACCGGGCAGCATCGGCCGGCCCATCCGGAACGCGCAGGTCCGGATCGTGAACGATGACGGCGTCTACGTGCCGCATGGCACGGACGGCGAGATCCAGGTTCGCGGCCCCGGCGTGATGCAGGGCTATCACGGTCGGCCGGACCTCACGCAAGCTGCCGTATCCGCCGACGGCTGGCTCCGTACGGGCGACGTTGGCCGGCAAGATGCGGACGGCTTTCTGTCTATCACCGGGCGGAAAAAGGAGATGATGATTGTCGGCGGGGAGAACGTATTTCCGCGGGAGATTGAAGCAGCACTTCTGGATCACCCGGCGGTTGCGGAGGCGGCGGTGGTGGGCGTGCCGGATGCCTCGCGCGGCGAGGTGCCGGCGGCGTTCGTGATCTGCCGCGAGGGCCGGTCGGCCACCGACGGGGAGTTGCGAGCCTTTGTGCGGGAGCGTCTGGCGGGCTACAAGGTGCCGCGATTCGTGCGGGTGGCGGAGGAGCTTCCGCGCAGCCCGACGGGCAAGATCCATAAACGGCTGTTAAAACAGATGTTATGATCCTGCTTCCCGCCGGACCGCTGCCGGGGCGACCGCGACTCGGCTCGGGATGCCCCCTTGCCCGACGGCGTGGGGGTCGGTATGCTGACCGGGTTCAAAGGCGGCCCGGTTGCAGGCCCGTCCGGGTGGATGATGAGTGAAGCTGAGGCTTGGCTGTATGAGAGGCTGGTCTGCCCGCTGAGCAAGGCCCCGCTCGTACGCATGGGGGAGTGGTTGTACTCCACCGACGCGCGCACGCGGCGTCGTTATCCGATCCGCGATGGCATCCCGACGATGCTGATTGACGAATCGGAGTCGGTGTCGCCGGACGAGTTTGAGCGAGTGATGCGAGAGCATCCGGTACCGAAGTCGGTTACGCAGAAAGGCACGGAGTCGTAGTGGAAAAGTCAAGGTCGTCAATGGGTAGGAAGCCACGCAAGACAACGCGCCGCGCGCGGAGTCGCTTCCCGGAGCGCGGCGGCAAGGACTGGGTCGGACCGCTGGTGGACTACAAGGAGGTCGAACTGCTGCGCAAGTTCCTCTCCTCAAGCAGCAAGCTGATGTCGCGCAAGCGAGCCGGCACCAATGCCCAGGAGCAGAACGATCTCAAGGCGGCGGTGAAGCACGCCCGCTTCCTGGCCCTGTTGCCCTACGCCGGCACGTAGGATCCGACGGCGTCAGCCGCAGACGCTTGCATGTGAACAACCTGCCTCCGCCATCCGTCCGCAACGGGCCGGGTGGCGGCGGCTTTGTTTTGTCGGACTCAGCGGGCGGCGGCGAGGGGGCCGTCGGCCGGCGGAATTCCGCTCGCCCGTTGCGTCGGGGCCTCCTCGGCCTGCTTGATCAGGTGCCGAGAGAGTTCCCGCCGGACAAAGAGCTGATTCGTGCAGTCCGTATGCGCCCCGGCCCACCCCAGCGGCAGGTACTTGCGCGACCACCCGATGTTGACGATCTGCGGAAACGGCCCGCCCGGGGGGTGCAGGCCCACCTGCCCTATGGAGTCGACCCCGCGCTTGCCGTCGATCGTGCCCACCACGCGGACCGCATCCAGCACGTTGTCGTGCGGGGAGTAGTACGCCACGACGTTTCCGTCGATGTGGCGCAGCGCCTTGCGCATGTCATAGGTGGAGGACAACGAGGATCCCAGCAGGATCAGGTTGTTCACGCGGGCCTTGCCGTCCAGTTGCTCGACGGCCCACACCGCTACGCCCGTCCCGGCCGAAAGCGCAATCACGTTGATCTCGCGATCGGGGTGACGCCGGGCATACTCCTTGATTTTGTTGGCCAGGATCGCGCTGCGCAGCCTCGCATTCCCTGTGACAAGCTGGTCCACCAGCGGGTTGAAGGAAATGGTCCACATGAACACTTCCACGTCGCCGTGGTAGCCGGCCTGGCGCAGCCCCTCCGGCACGTCCGATGCGCCGAAGCCCCAGTTCCCGGCCCCGTCCAGGTAGAACGTTTTGCCAAATCGCTCCGCGGCGCCTCGCTTTTCGCAGCCCGCACAGAGTCCCGCCGCCACAAAGCCTACCAGCAGAAAGATCCCTCGATGACGCATGATGTGCTCATCCGCCCCCAATAGACTCGCCCCGTCCAGCCGGTTCCCCCGGCCTCCCCTCTGTTCGACCGCCAACAGGACCGGGAGGTTAGGGACCCGACGGGTGGATAGTGTAGGCATCTGCCTTCTCCGCACAAGCCGCCGCCTGAATCGCGGTTTGACGGCCCGGCCACTGCTGCGTACGCTTGCCCCGCCCGGCCGAGGCCGGCGGCTGTAGCCCGGACGGCGTGTCATGTGGGTGAAAATCTGCGGAATCACATCGGTCGAGGACGCGGCGGCCGCGGCGGAGGCGGGCGCCGACGCCCTGGGTCTGAATCTTGTCGCCGGCCCCCGGCTTGTTGACGGGCGGACAGCGGAGTCCATTCTGTCCGCACTCGGCGCATCCGTCTCGGCGGTGCTCCTGACGTCGTGGGCGGACGGCCGTATGCCGGATGAAGTTTCGGAGCTGTTGACCCGGTTTCACGTTCCGTACGTTCAGCCGTATGGGCGTGTGACTCCGCAGGACGTGGCCGCTCTGCTGACGCAGGGCGTGCAAACGCTGCTCGTCCAGCGCGTCTCGCCCGAGAGCTTCCCGCTCCAGACACGCGAATTCCTCGCTCGCTGCGGCACGCGCTGGCCGGCCGCGATTCTGCTGGACGCCGTCGGCACCGGCCGGCTCGGCGGCACCGGCCGGAGGGTGGATTGGAATTGCCTGGCCGCCGCGCGGCAATCCGGCGCGTGCGCGGATTGGCCCCCGCTCATCCTGGCCGGCGGCCTGACACCGGAGAATGTTGCGCAGGCGGTGTCCGTAGTCCGACCCTGGGGCGTGGACGTCTCCTCCGGCGTCGAATCCTCCCCCGGCCACAAATCCCCCGACAAGATGCGGCGGTTCGTCGCCGCCGCCCGCGCCGCCGGGGGCTGAGGTTTTTCCCCTCTGTTTCCGCGAGGCGCCCAGCGGTCCGTCCGTGGCGCTTCCTCCACCGCACGCTGGGACGGCAACGTGGGCATCGTCTCGCGGCGGGGGATGACCCGGGACAGCCGCCGCCGGGCCACCGGGCGGCCTGCATGGGCGGGTGCTGCCGCAGCATTCAACCGGCCCGGGGACTGGACTTCCGGAGTGATTCACCGCACGCTTCCGGGCCGGAACGGTGCGGGCGGGATACCGACACCGCTTCGGCTCCCTCGGCGCGTCCGTGGGCGTGGGCCACGGGTTGTGGAGCATGCGAGAGGCTCGATGGACGGTTCCGGTCGACATCCGCTGGTGTTGCCCGCCTTGGTCGTCGGCGTGCTGGCCATCTCGACGGCGGCGATCCTGATCAAGCTCTGCGCGGACGCGCCGGCCGTCGTGATTGCGGCCGCCCGCCTGGGGCTGGCCACGCTCATCCTGGTCCCGACGGCGACAGCCATTCAGGGCCGGGCGTTGTGGGATATCCCCCGCCGGCACATCAAGCACCTGGTTCTGGCCGGCGTGTTCATGGCCGCCCATTTTCTGTTCTGGATCACCTCGCTGAAGCACACATCCGTGCTCAGTTCCGTGGTGATCGTGACGACGAACCCGATTTTCGTCGGTATCGCCTCGTTTTTGCTGTTTCGGGAGCGAGTCGGCCGGCGGTTGGTCGCGTCCATCCTGGTTGCGGGGGCGGGCGGTGCCCTGATCGCCCTTTCCGACGCCCGGCACGAGGGCGGCTCGCTCTATGGCGACGCCCTGGCCCTCGGCGGCGCGGTCATGGCATCGAGCTACTTCCTCGTCGGCCGGCGGGTGCGGGGGGAAGTACACTTCCTCTCGTACATCACGCCGGTGTATGCCGTGAGCGCGGTCATTCTGGCGTCCGTCGCCCTGCTGTGCGGGCACTCATTCACCGGATATGCGCCCGCGACCTACCTGTACTTCGTGCTGCTGGCCGTCGGGCCGCAACTGGTGGGCCACAGTGCGTTGAACTTCTCGCTTCGGTACGTCAGTGCGACTCTCGTGGCGATCGTCGTGCTGGGCGAGCCGATCGGCTCTGCGGTCCTGGCCTGCATCCTGCTGGAGGAATCGGTCACGGTGTCGCAGATCGTCGGCGGCGGGCTGATCCTGGCCGGCATCTTCCTGGCCGTCCGAAACCGGCCCCCCGTGCCCCCTCCCGAGCCCGGCGCGCCCGATTCGCCGGGCGCCCTAAGCCCTCCATAGCACAGAAACACCGTTCTTTGGTCCGGGTTCGCGGCGCGGTCTATAATCGGCCGTTGGCAGACGTTTCGGGTGCCGGCGAGGCACCTGCACGACGACCCGGTCCGCCCGTCGGACCCGCAAGGAAGACAATGGCATCGAAACCAACCACACTGAAGGAGCTTCGTGACAGCGGCTGGGAATCCCGGACCGTCAAGCGCGAGATGCACGACAATTTTCTGCGCATGCTGCGCAGCGGAGAGGATCTCTTCCCCGGCATCGTGGGGTACGAGAACACGGTCATTCCGGAGATCAACATCGGCCTGCTGGCCCAGCATGACCTGTTGTTTCTGGGCGAAAAGGGCCAGGCCAAAAGCCGGCTCATGCGGCTGCTCGTCCGGTTCCTCGATCCGGAGATTCCCTACCTGAACATCCCGGAGTGCCCGGTCCACGAAGACCCCTACCACCCGATCACGACCATCGGCAAGCGCTTCGTGGCCGAGCACGCGGAGAGCAAAGTGCCCATCGCCTGGTGGCCGCGGGAGCAACGGTACGCGGAGCGGCTGTCGCCGGGCACGAAGTTCGCGGACATCATCGGCGAGATCGACCCGGCCAAGCTGGCGGCGGGCACCAGCCTGTCGGCGGAGGAAGCCCTGCACTTCGGGCTGATCCCGCGCATGCACCGCGGCATCTTCGCCATGAACGAGCTGCCGGAATTGGACGAGTTGGTCCAGGTGGGCCTGTTCAACATCCTGGAAGAGCGCGACGTGCAGATCCGCGGCTTCCCCATCCGGTTCGACATCGACGTTTTGATCCTCTTCTCCGCCAACCCGGCCACCTACAACCGCAGTGGCAAGGTGATTCCGCAGCTCAAGGACCGGATCGGCACGGTGATCCACACGCATTATCCGCGCCGGCGGGAGTTGGGCATCCAGATCATGGAGCAGGAGGCTAGCATCCGCCTGGACGGCGAATTCCCCGTGCAGGTTCCGCCCTTCATGAAGGAGATCGTCGAGCAGATGAGCATCTGCGCGAGGCGATCGAAATACGTGGACCAACAGTCCGGCGTCAGCGCCCGGCTCAGCATCGCAAACTATCGCACGATGGTGGCCAGCGCCCGGCAGCGGGCCGTGCGGCTGGGCGAGCGGCCGGCCGTGCCGCGGATTTCCGACCTCGCCCACCTGCAGGCGTCGTCGCTGGGCAAGCTGGAGCTGGACATGATGGGCTCGCACCAGATGACCGAGCGGCAGGTTCTGGACGCCATCCTGGCGGAGGCGATCCGCACCGTGTTCGACGAGTACGTCGACAAGCACGGGCTGGAAGAAGTCACGGAAGTATTCGGCAAGGGGGTGAAGATCGAGGTGGGCGACATGCTGCCCTCTTCCCACTACGCCCAGCGGGTGCAGCGCGTCCCGAAGGTCTGGGAAAAGGCTTTTGAGGCGAACCCGGCGGAGAACGACGCGGTGCGGGCATCGTGCGTCGAGTTTGTGCTGGCCGGCCTGTACGCCACGGACCAGATCTCGCGAAGCCAGCATCACGGCAGGATCACGTATGAGCTCTGAGCAGGCCCCGCGGCTGGGCGGCATCATCCACACGTACCAGAAGTTCGACCCGAAGGACTTCCCCAGCCCCACCGTCCCGCCGCCGGACCTGGTGTCACCCGCGTTCCAGCACATGCTGTACTATGGCAGCCTGCGCGACCTTACCGAAGAGGAGCTGGCCCGGGCCGTCCACATCGATCCCAGCCAGATCGCCTCGCTGGGCCCCAGTCTCGAAAGCCTGCTGGCCATGCTGCTGGAGCGCAAGCGCAAGATTCTCTCCACGTACGAGAGTGACACGGTCCAGCAGCAGGCCCGCGACCGGTGGCAGCGAGCGTTTCGCCGCATTCGCGTGCCCAAGCCGTTTGCCCCCGCATTCTATTCCGCCGCTCGCGGCGAGCAACTGGCCGACCTGGAACGGCTGTGGTACCAGGCGGAGCGTAAGACACCCGAGTTCGCCGCCAGGCTGCTGACGCTTATGGAAATCCTGGGCGAGAAGTACCAGGTCGATGAGCTGGCCGCCAGGTACGAGTTCACCGGCCAGACGCCCATGGACATTCCGAAGGCACTGGCCGTCAAGGAGGAGCTGGAGGCGATCGACCGGCTGATCGAGCAGCTCAAAGAAGCCGCGAAGACCGGGCAGATCGGCGTGATCGATATGGACGCCCTGTCGGAATTCGCCGAGCCGGGCGATATGGAGCAGCTTTCGGCGTTGCAGCAGTACATCCAGGACTACCTGCGGGAGCTGGCCGAGCGTCAGGGGCTGGAAAAGATCGAGGGCGGCTATCGGCTGACGCCCAAGGCGTTCCGGCTGTTCCAGGGCCGGCTGCTGCAGGAGATTTTCAGCGACCTGCAGGCGGCCCGCTCCGGCCGGCACAGCGGACCGATCGTCGGCGAGGGCGCCATCGAGATGCAGCAGGTCAAGCCGTACGAGTTCGGCGACTCGCTGACGCACATGGACATGCCGGCCTCGATGATCAACGCCATGCTGCGCGACGGCGCCCGGTTGCCCGTGCGGATGCGGCCGGACGACATTGAAATCCATCGTACGCGGAACAACCCCAAGTGCGCCACGGCCGTGCTGATCGACATGAGCGGCTCCATGCGCTACAACGGGCAGTACATCAACGCCAAGCGAATGGGCCTGGCCCTGCACGGGCTGATTCGGACGGAGTACCCCGGCGATTTCCTGCAGTTCATAGAGCTGTACACGTTCGCCAAGCCGCGGCACATTTCCGAGCTGCCGGCCCTGATGCCCAAGCCGGTCACGCTGACCAGTCCGACCGTGGCCCTCAAGGCCGACATGAGCCGGACGGACCTCACGGAGTTCGACATTCCGCCGCACTTCACGAACATTCAGCACGGGCTGCAGCTTGCCCGGCAGTATCTCAGCGTCCAGGACACGCCGAACCGGCAGATTATCCTGCTGACCGACGGCCTGCCCACCGCGCACTACGAAGGCCAGTTCCTCTACCTACTCTACCCGCCGCACCCGGCCACGGAAAAGGCCACGCTTCGCGAGGCCCAGCTTTGCGCGCAGCAGGGCATCACGATCAACATCTTCCTGCTGCCGAACTGGGCCCAGACGAGCGAGGACGTGCAGTTCGCCCACCGGGTGGCCGAGGCCACTCGCGGCCGGGTCTTCTTCTCAGGCGGCCACGACCTGGACCGCTACGTCGTCTGGGACTACGTCCGCCGCCGCCGTCTGCTGATCGTGTAGCAAGGTGTGGGGGAACTCAGAACGCCGCCTGAAAAATGGCAAAGTCGGCCTCGTCCACGTCGCGGTTGTTGCCGCCTTCCAGATCGGCGGTGTCGCATGGGGGGGTGTGCCGTGCTGGAGTGGTGGCGAGGCCAGGCACTCGGGTCTTCCCGTGACGGGCCAACCCGGTGGAACACGTGCAGGCGTTGGCCGTATCACATGGGAGGGCGCCCACATGGGTTGGCATGGGCTCCTGTTCGTGCTGCTGTTGCTGGTTCCAGGGGCGCCGGTCTGTGGCGTGCGGCCCGTCAGACCGCGATAGCGTATGCAGCAACTCTTGCCAGGTCCGCGCCGCGGAGGCAGTGGGGCGTGTGGCTGAGAGGCTGCCGCCTGCGGCGGCCAAAGCAGAAAGCAGAAAACAAAAAGCAAACCTGAGTCTCTACCGGTCTCCGGTGACTAACTGCCTGCGCGTGACGGGGTTAGCGCCCACGGAGGCCACCAACAGTCGCTCGAACAGATTCGGCTCCATCCCTCGACGATTCGCGCGATACGTGAGCTCCGCCAGGTACGCATCCAGGTGCTTGGGTGACACGCTGTGATATGTGCCCAGAATCATCCGCTTCATGTTCCCGATGAACGTGTGCAGCCAGGGAAACGTCTGCACCGCCTGTCTCCCGCTGCCCGTAATGATCGGTTCGTGCTCATACCCCGCCCGGGCCGGCGCGCGGTAGCTGCCCCATCCATCCGTGCGAAGCATCGAGCCCTCGGCGATCGTCTGCCGGGCGAAGGCCGTAAGGCTGTGCCCATCGACCTTCGCCAGGACGCCCATGGCAATCCGCCTGGGTCTGTGCTGCGCACCCTCCCTTCGTCCCTTCGTCCCGGAGCTTGCCCGCCGCAGCGGGTCCCTTCGTCCCTGCTTTCTTTCGACCTTTCCCCCGAGCATCTGCCCTCCCCACTGCCCACAGCCCACAGCCTGTCGTTGCGGCTGTTGACATCCGGCCCCGGAGGCGTACTGTCGGCAAATCCAGGCCGGTCGGGCGCAGACCGGCGGTGCAAGCGGCATATCCCGAAGGGAGAACAGGCATGGGACGTTCGATCTGCACAGGCGTGGGGCTGCTGCTCTTGTCCGCTCTCGCCGCACAGGCCGCGGTTGCGGAAGAGCCCAAGGACGCCCGGCCGAACATCATCTTCATCATGGCCGACGACCACGGGGCCCAGGCCATCAGCGCCTACGGCAGCCGGGTGAACCAGACACCGCAGATCGACCGCTTGGCCAAAGAGGGCGTGCGATTTGTCAACTGTTTTTGTACGAACAGCATCTGTGCCCCCAGCCGGGCGGTGATCCTGACGGGCAAGCACAGCCACATCAACGGCCAGAAAACAAACGCGGAGACCTTTGACGGTGCCCAGCAGACCTTCCCGAAGCTTCTGCAGAAAGCCGGCTACCAGACCGCTCTGGTCGGCAAGTGGCACCTCAAGAGCGATCCCACCGGCTTCGACCACTGGGAAATCCTCATCGGCCAGGGACCCTACTACAACCCCACCATGATCCGCAACGGGGAGAAGGTGGACCACCCCGGCTACACCACCGACATCATCACCGACCTTTCCCTCGAGTGGCTGGAGAAGGCCCGTGCGGCCGGCAAACCGTTCATGCTCATGTCCCAGCACAAGGCGCCCCACCGCAACTGGCAGCCGGCCCCGAAGTATCTGAAGCTTTACGACGATGCGACCATCCCGGAGCCGGACACGCTGTTTGACGACTGGGCCGGGCGCGGCACAGCCGCCAAGGTGCAGGAGATGACCATCGCCAGGCACCTCACGAAGCTCGACCTGAAGCTGACCACGCCCAAGGGCCTGACCGAGGAGCAGCTCGTCCCGTGGAACGCCTACTACGATCCGATCAACAAGGACTTCGAGGAGGCGAACCTGACCGGCAAGGACCTGGTGAAGTGGAAGTACCAGCGCTATGCGAAGGACTACCTTCGCTGCGTGGCCTCCGTTGACGAGAACGTCGGCCGCCTGCTGGACTACCTGGACAAGACGGGTCTGGCCCGCAACACGGTCGTCATCTACACGTCCGACCAGGGCTGGTACCTGGGTGAGCACGGCTGGTTTGACAAACGCTTCATGTACGAGGAGTCGTTCCGCATGCCGCTGCTGGTGCGCTGGCCGGCCGCGATCAAACCCGGCACCGCCAACGACGATCTCTGCCAGAACCTGGACTTCGCAGCAACCTTTCTCGATCTGGCCGGCGTGCCCGTACCGTCCGACATGCAGGGTCGCAGTCTGGTTCCGGTGTTGAAGGGCCGGACGCCGCCGGACTGGCGCACGTCCGTCTATTACCACTACTACGAGTACCCGGCCGAGCACGCCGTGAATCGACACGAAGGCGTTCGCACGCCCCACCACAAGCTCATCCACTTCTACCAACTGGACGAGTGGGAGCTGTTCGACCTGGTCAAAGACCCGGATGAATTGAAGAACGTCTGCAACGACCCGGCTTACGCGGACGTGGTGACGAAGCTCAAATCGGAACTGGCCCGCCTGCGCCGCGAATACCACGTGACCGATTGATCGACGACCCGGCCCCATGCCGCGCTCCAACGCAAACGGCGGCCGATGCGGCCCGATCGTCTCCGATCCGGGGCGCAAAGCACGATTGAAGCTCGATTCTTTTCGGTCGCGCTCTGGAGTTCCCGGCTCTGCCCTGCTAGAATGCCCGCGTTCGGGCTGACGTTTTGCCAACAGACAAACAGAGGCTGTGTACCGCTTTGCACCGTGCGGGTTTGCGCGAGCGGAAGCGGGGGCAACGAATTCTCGGCGATTGCTGCACCTCGGAATCGGTTGAACGGAAGCGCATCGAACACTTGCGGCCCTGCGTCCGGAGGCGCGGCCGTCGGAGCGCACAAGTGCGTCCGGCGGTGAGAACAGCGTACGCGGCCGACGGGGCAATGCGCCGGAGTACCCGGGTCGGGTTTCGCAGAGCCGTGCTCGCCGCGCGTGGGGTGAGCCATCGGGTCCTCCCGGGGAGGTACGCCGTCTTCCGTTGCGTGGAGGCGGTCGACAGGAGTATGGAGAATGGAGGAGGCGCGGGCAAGGGACACCAGCAGGCTCCACGTATTGGGTCCTTCATCAAACGGCTGCAAATGCCCGGCGGGCGGCCCGGCGATTCGGGGTGTCATTCTCGCAGGCGTGCACAGGTGGGCGGAAGACCCGCTTGACCGGGTCCTGGCCCGACCGCTCTGGCCGGTGATGGCCCGGCCCGTCGTCCAGTACGCACTGGACTGGCTGACGGGCGCGGGCATCTCATGCGTCACCGTGTGTGGAAACGGCGACACGGACGCACTCCGCACGGCGGTCACCGGGAGCACCGTGCCGGCATGCTCGATCCAGTTCAGCGAGGATCGGATTCCGCGCGGACCGGCGGGCTGCGCGCGGGATGCGGCGGTCACCTGCACGGCGTCCGCGCTTGTGCTCGCCTACGGAACCGTGATCCCGCGTCTGGACCTGGCGGCCATGCTGGCGGCGCACGAACACAGCGGTGCGGCCATGACGGTGGCCCTGCGCGGCCCGGCGGATTCCGGATCAAACGGGACGGCCCCCACGCCCGCTGGTGTGTACGTTATCTCTCGGCGAGTATTGGAGGACGTATCCTCACACGGCTATCACGACCTCAAAGAATCACTGATTCCCAGTTTGCACCATCGCGGGGAGCGAGTGACCGCTCATCCCGTTCCGGCCGGCAGTGTGATCCCCGTGTACGACACGGCGTCGTACCTGCGGGCGAACCGACAACTGCTGCACGACCTCGTCGCGGCGGACCCCGTCGCGTGCGGGTTCCGTCGATCCGGCGACGCGCTTGTCGCGGCGTCGGCCCATGTGGCTCCGGACGCCCGCCTGTTGGGTCCGGTGCTGGTCAGCGGCGGAGTCCGCGTCGGCGCAGGCGCCCTGATCGTGGGGCCGGCCATCATCGGCGCGGATTGCACAGTGGGATCGGATGCGGTGATCACCCGGTCGGTCATCTGGAATCATGTACGTGTGGCGGACCGTGCGGTGGTTGACGGATGCGTGCTGACGGACGCGGCGGAGGTGGAATCGGCGGCGATCGCACGGCGGGCGGTGTGGCGGGGAGGCGGCCCGCGACGACGGGGCGGTTCGATCCGGCTCGGTCGAATTACACGGCGCCGGATCCTTACATGAAGCGAGCGCCGAAGGCCATAAGGCCCTCAGCGCTCGCCCGGGGAGTCGAATTCGATCGAGCAGATCAGGACACGTTGAGGACCGAGTTCAGCTCGCCGAACTCATTGGTCTCCACCTGCGGGTTGCTTTTGTCGTGCATCCAGCGCCCGTCCACCACCAGACGGTAGCTGTACCGCCCCGGGGCCAGGCGCAGCAGGGCCTCGAAATCTCCGTTGCCCGTGGTTCGCTGAAGCGGCGTGGCCGACGGGTCCCAGTTGTTGAAGTCGCCCGCCAGTTCCACCCGGTTCGCCCCCGGGTAGTGCAGGCACACCTCAACACCCTGGTTCGTCTGCCGGATGCCATATGCCCGGTCGATCTTGTCCTGGATTTCCTGGTGGCTGGCCGCCGGTTGTGCCTCGCGCGGGCGGCCGCCGATCAGTGGCGCGCTGGAGGCAAGCAGCCGCTCCGCGTCGGCCGCCAGCCGATTGGCCGACTCCAGCAGCACGTCGGCATCCGCCGCGGCCGCCGCTTCCTGGGCAATCACCTCGCGGGCGAGGTTTCGAAAATCGCGTGCCCCCATGCTGGTCGGTGCGTACTCCGTGATGGGCTGCCCGAAGCTCGCGCCTTCCTTCAGCTTCGTGTTGAAGTTGACGGTGGTGCTGAGCACCTGGTCGCCAAACCGCGTGCGGATCTCCGCCAGGATTTCCCGGGCCAGCTTCGTTCGCACGTCGTACTGGTTCGGCAGAATCCGGACCCGCGGCGCCATCTGCCGCCCCCGATACAGAGCGGTAATCGTATCCAACTGCTTGGTGAGGCCTTGCAGCGAGAAGTAGCCGGTGTCCACCGGAATCAACACGTCCGTGGCCGCCCGCAGGGCGTTCTGCGTAAGCAGCCCCACGTGGGGCGGGCAATCCAGGATGATGTAGTTGTACATCCCCGCCACGCCCGCCAGCATGTCCGCCAGCAGGCAATCCGCGTTCTCCAGGCCGGCCACCGTCGGCTCGAACGTGGCCAGGTCCGACCGCGACGGCGCCAGATCCAGCGACGGCGTGATCTGCCAAGTGATCCGCGAAAGCTCCACCAGGTTTCCGCGAAGCGAGCCCAGCAGGCAGTCGAGGATGCTCAGGTCAATCTGCTCGTCCGGAACGGCCATGCCCAGGGCACAGTGCCCTTGCGGATCCAGATCGACCAGCAACACGCGTCGGCCCTCGCGCGCCATGGAGGCGGCAAGGTTGATGGCGATGGTGGTTTTACCGCAACCACCTTTCTGATTTGTGATGGCGAGGATTCTCATTGGTGGGGCTCCAATGCATTGGGAATCAGTACTGACGCGCTCGTATCCCGGCCGCCGGCCACCCAGGACGCAGGCAGCGCACAACGCCCGATAATACCATTCCTTATCCCCAAAGTATCGGCTGCCAGTACTGATAATCTTGAGAGGAATTGGAAAACGAGCGGTATCTGGGCGAAGTGGCACGGCGACAAGGACATAGAAACGCGTTAAGCGGGGATAACTTCACAGGAAATTCATGCGATCCCATCGCGACCTTTATCGTCTGTACCACCGCCATCGTAACCTGTTGCATTGCAATGCGTTGCTTGTCAGTGCGGCTGCAATTTCACAGCTTCACGGGATGTGATTTCCAGGTACGTCACAGCGCAGCACGGCTGCTTCACGCAGTGAACGGGCGAGCGCCGTGGCAGGCGATCCGGCTTCGTATCAGATCAGTCGCAGGAAGGGATAGGTGGATGCGTCATGCTGCAACTCCATGACCTTGTTTTGCAGGAGGTTGTCATAGTACCGCCGCACGGCGAGCATCCATTCGTCCAGGTGCAGGCCCATGTATGGCAGGGCTGGTATGGCCGAACAGACACGGTCGGCGTTGCGCTCCGCCCGCACGAGCAGAGCATCGGCGCTCGGACCGTTGCCCATGTGCAGAATCAGGTGCGCGGCCGACACCTGGATGAGTGTCTTGAAGAACCGCCCCAGCGTACCCGTTCGGTCTGTCCGCCGCCAGACGGCCTCCCAGACCTCGTGTGCCTCCCACCAGAACGCGTGATTGTAGAGATCGCACCCCAACAAGTACGGCGCGCTCTCCCGCCACCGAGCAGGCGATGGCAACTCGACCGGTCCGCCCGTCACGGCCGCCGCGTGAAATCGGTGCCCCGCAGGGCTGTTGTGCGGGTGCGGCGTCCGTCCGGGGACGAACGAATAGGGAGGAAACGCCACCTCTGTGTAGCGTGTCGCGGCGATTGGCAGCATCCACGCATGATACGGGACGCATGCTGTTTCGGACAGGCGGCGCGGGCCGTGCAGGACTCCCGGTCTCACTCACTCAGGACAAACGTGTCCAGAGGCTGAACACTCTTCGTCACGACGGGCACGCCGTTGCTGTTGATTGTGGTCTCCACGGCAATCACCGACCCGCATTCGAACCCGCCGGGCGTGTCGCGATCGAAGCGATAGGGACCGAGGTCGCAAATACGCTGGTCACCCACAAGGGGCACCTCCGCCACCAGGCCGATCCGCACGTCCACGACCAGCGGGCACTCCGCCTCCGCAGCGATTTCGAATGGGCCGAGGGGACGGCTGCCGCGCAGGCGGTCTTTCACGTCGCCGGCATATTCCAGATCGACCACGATGTCAGTCCGGATGCCCACCAGGGTCTTGACCGCCGCCGGGATTTCGACGCGGGCCAGCGCCTCCGCCTCTGGCCGGGTGATGTCGCTCGCCAGATAGATGCCCACCGCCGCGGTGGGCTCTACGCCGTTGGGAACGGGGATCTCCGCCAGGCCGTTTCCGTTTTCGTCGGGCAGGGCCGCGAGGCGATCGAGAATGTCACGACTTTCGTTGTTCGGAGATTGGCCGCACCCGGTCACGAGGATTCCGCCAAGAATCACGGTCAGAATGCGCATGGAATTTCTCCTGTGCCGCGCCGGTCCGAAGCCGCATGCTCCCCGGGAGACGGGGATGCAGCCCGGACGGCGAATTATCGGATGCACCAGGTGCCCGATCACCCTCGATAAAGGTCTTTCGGGATGCGCAAAGGGAGACTTGAGCGGCAGGAGACTCCGACGCGGCCACGATCACCAGAAGAAGGCTCAACGGGGCTTCTGCTCGCCGAGCCAGTCCAAGGCGCCCGGCGTGCCCATCCATCGATCGGCCACCAGCGCCACAATGTCGTCCGCTTCGTGCCAGGACAAGCGACCGTAGACATCAAGCCCGTCGTCGACGTCGTCCGGCGCATCGTCCAGCCGATCCAGCAGAACGTCGGCCACGAGACGGTTGGCGCGGACGGCCTGAGCACGCCGCTTGCGTGCGAGCGGCGTATCGCCCTCCATCCGGTACGTCATCAGGGTGTCCAGGTAAAGCCAATACGCCTCGTGCGGGTCGCCGTATTCGTCGATCAGTTTCCGCAGTTCCCGATCGCGGCCCATCTGAAGAAGGCAGCCGGCGAGGCGGTATCGAGCGCCCTGATGGTCGTCAGCATCCACCGTAATGGCACGGCGGTAGTGTTTCGCGGCCTCGTCGTAACGGCCGAGCCCGCACAACTGATGAGCCAGGCCCACCAGCGCCCGCAGAAAGGGCCGAGCGCGAAACAGCGTCCAGAGATGGCCGGGCGGGATCTGCTCAATCTCGTCCTGCAGAAGCGATCGTTCACCCGCCTCCAGTCCTTTTCGATATAGGGCGACCGCTTCCTCGTCGTTCTGTTTGGCTTCCGCCAGGGCCACGTAGGCATCGGCGCAATCGGGGCAGATCGCAAGTGCCTTCTCCGCCATGCGTCGCCGCCGCCGTCCGCGCGCGGCCCATGCCTCGTACATGACATCCTGCGCTTGCTCCAGCGGGGTAGTCGCGTTCGACAAGAAAGGATCCTCGCCGAGTACCTCCAGAAGGCGTTCCACCTCTTTGGGAGAGCGAAGATTCCGACGTTTCATTTCTCGCTCGGCCCGCGCGAGCGGACCTTCCAGGTGCCGCCGCATGTCTTCCGGCAGGCCCAAGATCGAGGCCGGGACCCAGCGGTCGATGGCCTCCGCAGGCAACAGGCGAAGCTGATACTCGACGGGGCCTTCGGCTCCCGGGCTGCATGAGGTCCACGCCTCTGCGTCAAGATCAGCCGGCCGGATCGCGGCCAGGGCGTGCAGCAGGCCGGTGATGAACTCCAATTGCCGGGCGGCCGGCCGCCGGAAGTCTCCGCTCGGATCGAACATCAGGACGATCGGATACCGGCCGGCGTCGGACAGCGGCAACTGATGCTCCGCCCACAGCTCAGCGTCATCCTCCGCGACCCGGTCCGCCCCGAAGTACATCAGGCACCACTTGCCCGCCGCAAGCCCCTGCGCCTCCATTTCGTCGGCGCTGTGAAGTGATTCCGCAAAATCCCGGACCGTCCGGAAGAAAGCCGCTCCGTGCATGTCCTTCCCGCCATCCAGGACGGACACATAGCGAAACCCGGCGGGCGGCTTGGGGTGACGGACCTCGATCAGGTCTTCGTTGGTAAGCTGCGTCCAGGGCGCCGCGTCGTAGTACAATCGTCCGGCCTCGGCGAAGGCGCGCATGTGTTCCACGGTGACGTTGCGGCCTGTCAGCGGACCGCGCATACGGTTGATCAGCCGCTTTCCTGGCGCAATCACCTCGCTCACCAGTCGTTCGCGCAAACGGTCGAACATCTCGCCGACCGCGCACGGAATGCCCACGGTCAGCAGCCGCGGCCTCATTGCGTCGGCCAGGGTCGGATCGCTGAACCGAACCTCCACCGGACGGAACCCGGGGCCGTCCTTCGCGAGGACCCACTCAACCAGGGCGTCAAACAGCGACTCGGCAACGTCCTCGCCCGGGCGGACCAGCTTGGGCGCGGGCGTGGAAACCCCGGGCGGCCCGATCCACATCGCGATCCGAGACCCCGCTTCGGATTCAAGCAGTGAAGGCGTGAAGTCCTCGCCGGTGAGCACTCCGCCTACGAAGAAGCGGTCCGGGCTCTGCGGCAACTGTTTGAATCGCTCCAGCGTGAACGCGTCCATGACGGCCTCCGGATTTCCGTGGAACGCTGCGGTGAACGAATGGCCGGACGAGGCAACCGGCAAGTCCATCGCCCTGCGCATGTCGAGATTGTAGCCGAATGGCCTGAGAATCCACAGCGCGGGCGTCGCTCGCGGCGATCTCCGGCTTCGTCTGCTCAGTCAGGGGCGCCATCCCGGATGGTCTTCACCCATCGGGGGACCTGTCCGGTGGAGCGGCGGCCGGCGGTGTCCACCACCGCCAGGAACTCCACCGTGTGCGGCCGGGGAGACATGCGGGGCGTGCTGACACGGTACCGCTTGTACCGCTGCGTGAACACGGTGAGGGCGCCGCGCCGGGCCAGTGCGGTCAGAAGGCCCTCCAGCGGCATGTTTCCATCGGTGCTGTAACTCACGAGAAGCCATCGGGCCTCGATGGCCGTAATGAGATCCTCAAATGCGGGTAGCGCCCGAGCCGCAGCGTTGTACGGCGAGCGCCGCTGCGTCCGCCAGTCTGTGCGGATGGCGGATTTGTTGTGCTTGCGCCCGTTGACCCGGATGGTCGGGCTCAGCGGGGGCTTGTCCCACAACACCACCGTGTTCAGCACGTGGTAGTTGCTGCCGTACGGATGCTGGTTGTACGGCGGATCAATGTAGACGATGTCCGGCCGGTGCCCGCAGACACCGGGCAGATCGCCGGCCAGGGACTGGGCGTCCTCACGCAATGCCAGGTTGGCCTGTCCGTTGTTGCAGGTGGCAGGCGGGCTCAGGGTGATGCGGCTGAGAATGCGATAGAGGGCCGTGCCGGTCTTGCCGCCCCACCCATAGTGGAACCCCTTGAAGACGCCGCTGGTGTTGCTGACGTAGCTCACCGCGTACACGAATGCCGCCAGCAGGAACGCTCGTTCGTCGGCCGGCAGCCGGCCGGCAGCCTCCCACGCGGCGATCTGCTCGCGCATGGCGTCCATCCGGCGTCCGTTCGCCTGTGTGAAGAACATCCGCTCGCGTTCGGGGTCCGGATGGTCGTCATCGGCGGGGCAGAGGTGTTTTGCCACGTAGCCGCGGCGGGGGCGGAGCCGGTTCAGCGTGTCGAACGCGGTCGGGGCTCCGCCCAGATCGGAAAACGGCGGCGCGGCGTTCAGGGCCACGGTGGCCCGGGCGATTTCATACGCGTACGGTTCCCAGTCGTTGGCGATCACCCGCAGGCCCAGGGTTTTGGCCAGCCGGGCCACGACGGTGCTGCCGGTGAACAGATCAACGAACGTTCCGGCCGAACACCCGGTGTGCATGATGCCGCGAGCGATCAGCGGCAGAAGCTTTCGCTTGTTCCCGATATAGGGAATGAGCTGGGAGTAGACGTATTCATCCGTACGGACGGCCGCGTGCCGCCGCGGGTGATGAAACACCTGGCGGGGAAGAGCCGACTCCGACTGCACGGTGCGACGGTCCATGGCGCGGGCAGCCTACTCCAGCGGCGGCCTCCATTCCAGCATCGCTCGATCCGGGTTATGGCCGGTCCCCCTGCCTTTCTCGTGAGACCGCCTGCGGATCGACTTCCAGCCGCTCGGCCAATTCCTTGTGAAGCGCCTCACCATGCAGGTCGCTCGCCACCACGGTGCCGTCCGCGTCGATCAGAAACATGGCCGGGATACCGGATACGCCGTACAGTTTGGCCACCGGGTTCTCTTCGGCCGGCCCCAGCACCAGGTGCGGCCAGTTCATACCAAACTTCTCGACGATGGCCCTGACGGATTGTTCGCCCGTGTCCAGGCTGATACCGACCACGGTAAACCGGCCGTCCTTACCGAACCGGTCCACGGCCTTCCGGATGCCGGGCACTTCGGCCAAGCAGGGTGTACACCAAGTGGCCCAGAAACCCAGTAGCACCACTTTCCCTTTCAACTCGCTCAGTTTGAAGGACTTGCCGTCCAGGGTGGTGCCTGTGAAATCCGGCGCCGCATCCCCCGTGCGGATGCAGACGAACTTGTCGATTTTGAGCACCAGACCTTGCGGATCACCGACCGGGACCCGGATCTCCCGCTCCAGGGAGACCTCCAGCGGGCCCAGGCCTCACCCGGGCCCCGTACGGGGTAACCACCGATTCGCCGTCAGGTGGTATCTGCCGGGCGTGATTCCGCCGACTGTGAACTGGCCGGTCTCGTTCGTCAGATCGCCGACCTCCGTCCAGGCCCCATCGGCTCCTTCGTCATCCAATCGTGTCAGTGTGACCGCCACGTGCTCGAGCGGTGCATCCCGCGGGCCAAGTACCTGCCCGCGAATCGAGTCCCCCTTGCCAAAGTCAATCTGCATCGGGGCTGTTTCGCCCGCCGTCACATGCACCGCATGCCGCAGCAGCGTGGCTGAAAAGGCGCGACTCTCTGACCGACGCGAAACGCGAAACGTGTAGCGCCCGGGCGCCGGCAATGGGCCCGCCCGCAAGTCGTCCAATTCGTTCGGCTTGAGGCGGAGGTAGACGCGAAGGCACTCGGACGGAAAGGTGGGAGCGTCAAGCTCCGTTTGATCCCGATCGTACGAAAGGCTGGCCAGAATCCGTGTTCCGTCACGTGGTTCCAGATCCAGACCTCGGACCGATCCGGTCAGGTACGTGGGCGGGTTCAATCGAAGCTCCAGCGATCCGCCACGCGGCGTGTACAAGACATGTGAGGTGATCTGGATTCCGCGCTCGCCATCCACGGCCAGGACGACGTACGCACCGTCCTTCAGTCCGCGCAAAACAAAGCGCCCCTGTCGGTCAGTAGTGGTCATGCCACATCGGTAAGGATTCCTTCCGGGCCAGTACCACGACGAGTCGTCGGAATGCGCCATCCAGTCGACATTGTCGGGCCCGCCGTAGAAGAGGAGGCCCTGACTCGTGTCGACCACATGGACCCCAGCACCGGCGACCGGCCTGCCCTCAGGGTCGACAACACGACCAGCAAGCGTACTCCACGTCGCCGTGACGTACGCGTTGCGTGAGGTCCACGCGGCCATCGGAACCAGCAGCGCCAGAGCGACAGCAACCAGGATTCGACCGTGGCGGGACATGGGGCAGCCCTCGTGACGATCCCGTGCCGGCCGGGCCGTGGAGTCAAACCGCGAAGCCCAAACCGACAGACGTGTCGAAGGCGCCTTCCCCCTTTGGATAGTAGCTCAGCTTTTTGCCGTCATACCGGCAAATCCTGTGGAATTCTGTCCTGGCCATGGACGAATCATCTCGTGCAATAAGAAGTCGAACGCACAAGGTCGGCGAGACGCGAGCGGGCAACCCTCCACGCGAAACGTCTACTTCAACGCTGCCGTCTGCTCCGTTGCGGCCGGCTCCAGCCGTTTGGCCAGTTCCGTCTGAAGCGTCTCGCCGCGCAGGTCGCGCGCCACCACCTTGCCCTCCGCGTCGATCAGAAACATGGCCGGGATGCCGGATACGCCGTACAGTTTGGCCACCGGGTTCTCCTCGGCCGGCCCCAGCATCAGGTGCGGCCAGTTCATGCCGAACCTCTCGACCATCGCCTTGGCGACCGGCTCACTTGTGTCCAGGCTGATCCCCACGACCACGAACCGGCCGTCCTTGCCAAACCGGTCCACGGCTTTCTTGATGTTGGGCACTTCGGCCAGGCAGGGCGAGCACCATGTGGCCCAGAAATCCAGGAGCACCACTTTCCCTTTCAACTCGCTGAGTTTCAAGGACTTGCCATCCAGGGTGGTGCCTGTGAAATCCGGCGCTGCATCCCCCATGCGGATGCAAAGGTACTTCTCGATCTTGAGCGTCAGTGCTTGCGGATCACCGACCGGGACCCGGATCTCCCGCTCCAGGGAGACCTCCAGCGGGCCCGGGCCTCACCCAGGCCCCGTTCGGGGTAACCACCGGTTGGCCGTCAGGCGGTACGTGCCGGGCGTCAGGCCGGCCAGCGTGAACCGCCCGTCCTTGTCCGTCAGGTCGCCCAGCGTGGACCACGGCGGATCCGCGGCGTCCTCCGGTGGCCGGATGCTCACCGCGACCCAATCCAGCGGCTTGCCCTCGGGCCCAATGACCTGACCGACGACCTTCTCGCCACGGGTCAGGTCCAGAACGAGTTCTGTCGTTTTTCCCTTTTCAAGCAGGATGGTTTTCTCGAGGAGGTCGGCTGCAAACGTCCGGCTGGAGACGTAGCGAACCAGGTTCAGGGTAAAGCGGCCGCCGGACGGCAGCGGACCCGCTTCGAATGTTCCGTTCGTGTTCACCTCCAGCGACGGCTGCATGTGGAACGTATGCATCAGCCCGTCGTCGGAGACTCGATCCTCATAGCGCTGCCAAAGCCGGCCATACAACATGGCCTCCGACTGCTTCGCGAGAGTCAGGCCCTTGATCTGCCCCTTCAGGAACGTCGGCGGCTCCAGGGTGATGGCAGCCGCGTTGCCGGGGTTGGGCTGGGTCAGCTTTGGCGAGACCGTCACCCCGCGCTCCGGATGAACGGCCAGCACACGATACGGCCCGGGCGCAAGTCCGTACGCGACGAAACGGCCCTGCTGGTCCGTCGTGCCCGTGAACGAGCGGAGCCCGTTGCGCTTCGGGAAGATGAGCCAGGTCTTTTCCGAAGGGGCATGCACGTACACGTCCTTCGGACCGCCGTACCAGACCCAGGAGTGCTCGGCGTGGAAGACGTAGACGGCGGCCTCCGCCACGGGGCGTTCCGAGGGGTCCACCACGCGTCCCTCGAAGACGTTCAGCGGCTCCTCGGCGGGTGCGGCATCCTCGGCCCGAACGGCAGAAACGAAGCCCATTGCGGCGGCAGCCAGAACGACAGCAACGTGCCGGATTCGCGACATGACAGTGACCCCCTTGCATGTTGAACGACCGTGCCAATGGCGACCGTCACATTGTACAGGCGCCCCGCATCCCGGACGCAAGCACTTTCTCCCCGCCTTCTCTTGTTGTTCCCGCCCCCCGGATTCATACGGGACTCGTTGTCCGGAAGCCTCTCCGGTACCCCTGTCCGGGGATTCCGACCCCGGCCAGGGGAATTTTGCGAGGGGTAGTCGAACCGGGACGAGGCAGTATAGAATAGCCGAGCGAGGCTGGGACGGCAGGCTCGGGGCCGGCTCGGGTGGCTGACATCAGCGCGGTGATGCCGGCCAGGCTTGCCCCGGGAGAGGACGTCCCGCGTCACTTGTGGCACAGAGAAGGATCGTACTCGTCGATGGCGTTGCACAACATCCGTAAGGGTCTGAACCTCCCCATCAGCGGCGAACCTCGGCAGGAAATCGAAAACGCGCGCCCCGTGCATCGCGTAGCGGTGGTAGGGTGCAACTATCCGAATCTCAAGCCGCGACTGCGCGTCACAGAAGGACAGCAAGTCAAACGCGGCCAGTGGCTGTTTGAACATAAGAAGATCCAAGGGGTCGGGTTTGCGGCGCCCGGCGCGGGAACCGTCGTCGCGATCCATCGCGGCCCGCGGCGCGTGCTGGAATCCGTCGTCATCGAGCTGAGCGACCGCGAACGGGCGGGCGAACCGGCCAACGAGGAGTTGGAACCCTTCGATGCCTACACCCGCTCGCCCGCCGGGCGGCTGAGCCGCGACCCGATCCGCGCGCTGCTGCTTCAGTCGGGCCTGTGGACCGCGTTGCGGACACGGCCGTTCGGGTACGTCGCGGATCCCGCGACCCAGCCGCATTCCATTTTCGTCACCGCGATGGATACCAATCCGCTGGCGGCTGACGTGAATGTTGTGCTGGCGCCTCGTGAGGCGGACTTCGCCGAGGGGCTGGCCGCCATCGCGAAGCTGACCGACGGGAAGACATACGTCTGCACCCGCCCGGAGACGCGTGTTCCGACGCCGACCGGTGTCGATACGATCCAGGTGGAGCATTTTGCGGGCGTGCATCCGGCGGGGACGCCCGGCCTCCATATTCACACGCTCGATCCGGTACACCGGGGCAAAACGGTCTGGTACATCAACTATCAGGACGTTCTGGCCGTCGGAAAGCTGTTTGCCACGGGCCGGCTGGACGTGGAGCGGGTGGTGTCGCTGGCGGGGCCGGTGGTGCGTGACCCCCGCCTGCTGCGAACCCGGATGGGTGCTTCGCTGGACGAACTCACGGCCGGGGAGATCACGAGCCCAGACTGCCGTGTCATCTCGGGTTCCGTGCTGTCCGGCCGGACGGCCGCCGGAGCGGCCCTCGGCTACCTGGGCCGGTATCATCAGCAGATCAGCGTACTGGCGGAGGGACGGTCCCGAACGTTTCTGGGCTGGACCCGTCCGGGGATCGGCCGGTTTTCGATCATCCCGGCGTACGTGGGCAAGATGCTTGGCGGGCGGTACCGGGAGTTCACGACGACAACCAACGGCGGCGGCCGGGCCATCGTTTCCATCGGAATGTACGAGCGGGTGATGCCGCTGGACATCGAGCCGGTGTTTCTGCTCAAGGCGCTGGTGATGCGCGACGTCGAGCGGGCGGAGCAGCTTGGAGCGCTCGAACTGGAAGAGGAAGACGTCGCCCTGTGCTCGTTCGTCTGCCCGGGCAAGACGGATTACGCTCCCATTCTGCGCGACAATCTGGACATCCTGGAAAGGGAGGGATGAGCGCGGTGCTACGCAAACTGCTGGACAGCCAGAAGAAGCACTTCGACCCGGGCGGGCGGCTGCACCGATTCCATCCGCTGTTTGAGGCGGTGGACTCTCTCCTGTACTCGACGCCCACCGTCACCGAGCACCCTCCGCACGTTCGTGACGCCCTGGACCTCAAACGCATGATGGGCATGGTGGTCTTCGCGCTGCTGCCCTGCGTGCTGATGGCCATGTACAACACCGGCCTTCAGGCGAACCGGGCGATCGACGCGGGCCTGGCTCCGACCGGCTGGCGGGCCTCTGCGGTCACCGCTGTGGGGCTCGAATTCCTGCCGAACAGCGTTCTGTCGTGTTTTGTTCACGGAGCGTTGTGCTTCCTGCCGGTGATCATGGTGACGTTCGCCGTCGGCGGCACGGCCGAGGTGATCTTCGCTATTGTTCGGAAGCACGAGGTCAACGAGGGGTTCTTCGTCACCGGGTTTCTGTTCCCGCTGATCCTGCCGCCGACGATCCCGCTGTGGCAAGTGGCCCTGGGGATTCTGTTCGGCGTGGTGATCGGCAAGGAAATTTTCGGCGGCACGGGGATGAACGTGCTGAACCCCGCGCTGCTGGCCCGGGCGTTTCTGTTCTTCGCGTACCCGGCGCAGTTTTCCGGCGACGCGGTGTGGGTTGCGGTCGACGGCGTCAGTGGCCCGACTCTGCTGGCCCGGGCCATGGTCGACGGGCGACAGGGGTTGCTCGCGGCCGACTGGAGCTGGTTGGACGCGTTCTTGGGGTTCATCCCCGGCACCATGGGCGAAACCTCGACGCTGCTGTGCCTGCTCGGCGCGGCCATTCTCATCGTCACACGGGTCGGCTCGTGGCGGACGATGGCGGGCGTCGCCATCGGCTCCCTGGCCGTTTCACTGCTGTTCAACGCGCTGGCGGGCCAGGTGAAGAACCCCTACTTCGACGTCCCGTTCCATTGGCACGTCGTTTTGGGCGGCTGGGCGTTCGGCACGGTCTTCATGGCGACTGACCCGGTGTCGTCGGCCCAGACGGAAAAGGGCAAATGGATTTACGGTTTGCTGATCGGGGCGCTGGCCATCGGCATCCGGGTGGTCAACCCCGCGTATTCCGAAGGAATGATGCTGGCGATCCTGTTGATGAACGTGTTCGCCCCGGTCATCGATTACGTCCTGATGCAGGCCAACATCAAACGAAGGGCGGCCCGCCATGTCGCAGAAGCGTAACGCGACGGTCTACACAATCGGGTTCACCGCGGCGGTGTGCATCGTCTGCTCACTGGTCGTCTCGACCACGGCCGTGACGCTCAAGCCCCGGCAGACGCGGAATGCGATGCTGGACCGCCAGAAGAACATCATCCAGGTGGCCGGTCTGATCGAGCCCGGCGTCGACCCAGGGCGAGAGGGCATTCAACGGCTGTTCGACCAGTTTATCGACCCCGTGGTCGTCGAACTGGCCACGGGCACGGAGGTGGACATCGACCCGTTGATGTTTGACCAGGCGGAGGCCGCCCGCGATCCCGCCCGGAGCCGTGCGGCCCCGCCGAACGCCGCCGGCGTAACGCGAGTGCCGACGCACGGCATCGTCTATCGCGTGATGAAGGACGGGGCCGTCGAAAAGATGATTCTGCCCATCGAAGGCAAGGGGCTCTGGTCCACCCTGTACGGCTTCCTCGCGCTGGACGCGGACGCCCGCACCATCCGCGGCATCACCTTCTATCAGCATGGGGAGACCCCCGGGCTGGGCGGCGAGGTGGACAACCCCGGCTGGAAGGCCCGCTGGGCGGGCCGCCAGGCGTTCGACGAACAGGGGGAGGTCCGGATCGAGGTGCTCAAGAAGGAGGCCGGCCCGCCGGAGGAAGACCCGTACCACGTGGACGGGCTCAGTGGGGCCACGATCACCAGCCGGGGCGTCAACGAGCTCGTCCGGTTCTGGCTGGGGCCGAACGGCTTCAAGCCGTATATCGAACGGTACAACGCTTCACGGAGCCAGGCCCAGTGACACGAAAACGACGCAATATTCTGCTGGACCCGCTGTTCAACAACAACCCGATCGCGCTGCAGGTGCTGGGGATCTGCTCGGCGCTGGCGGTGACGACCAAGATGGAAACGGCCCTGGTCATGGCCGTGGCCCTGACCGCCGTATTGAGCCTGTCCAACCTGACGGTCAGCCTGCTGCGCAACCACGTGCCGACCAACGTGCGGATCATCTTTCAACTGGCGGTCATCGCGTCGCTGGTGATCGTCACGGACCAGGTCCTCAAGGCCTACCTCTATGACATCAGCAAGCAGCTTACTGTCTTCGTCGGGCTGATCATCACGAACTGCATCGTGATGGGCCGGGCGGAAGGGTTCGCCATGCAGAACGGTCCGGTGGACAGTCTGCTCGACGGGATCGGAAACGCCCTGGGGTATGACCTGGTGCTGCTGGCGACGGCGTTCTTCCGAGAGCTGCTCGGCTCGGGCACACTGTTCGGCGTGACGGTGTTCACGAAGGTGACCGACGGCGGCTGGTACTACCCGAACGGGCTGATGATTCTCTCGCCCGGCGCGTTCTTCTTTATCGGGTTGCTGATCTGGGTGCTGCGGACGTGGAAGCCCGGCCAAGTGGAGGCGGAGTGACGATGGAACACTATCTGGCTTTGTTCATCAAGGCGGTTTTCGTCGAGAACATGGCCCTGGCGTTCTTTCTGGGCATGTGTTCGTTCCTGGCGTGTTCAAGGCGGGTGACCACGGCGTTCGGGCTGGGCCTGGCGGTCGTGTTCGTGCTCGCGGTCACATGCCCGTTGAACCAGTTGATTTACAACTACCTGCTCCGCGAGGGCGCGCTGACCTGGCTGCCGGGGGTTGGCCCGCGGATGGCGAACGTGGACCTGTCCTTCCTGGGGTTCATCAGCTACATCGGCACGATCGCGGCGGTCGTGCAGATCGTCGAGATGATCATCGACCGGTTCGCTCCGGCCCTGTACGGCGCCCTGGGGGTGTTCCTGCCGCTGATCGCAGTCAACTGTGCGATTCTGGGCGCGTCGCTGTTCATGGTGGAGCGGGATTACACGTTCGCCGAGAGCGCGGTGTTCGGCTTCGGCAGCGGGCTTGGGTTTGCCCTGGCCATCGTCGCGCTGGCGGCCATCCGCGAACGGATGCGCTACAGCAACGTGCCGGCGGGACTGCGCGGCCTGGGGATCACGTTCATCGTGACCGGGCTGATGGCGATCGGTTTCATGGCGTTTTCCGGGATCCAGTTGTGACGCGAGCGCCCCGTGCCGCCGTCCAAAGGATGAGTGACCGATGGGATTGCTGACCGTTCTCCTGGGTGTGCTGATGTTCTCCGGGGTCATCCTGTCGTTGGTGGGCGTCCTGCTGGTGGCCAAAGCCCGGCTGGTGAACACCGGCGAAGTGACCATTGACATCAACGACGACCCGGACAACCGGATCGAAGTGCCGGCGGGCAACACGTTGCTGAACACGCTGGGCAGCCGGAAGATCTTCATCCCTTCGGCGTGCGGCGGCAAAGGCACGTGCGGCGTGTGCACGGTCAAGGTGCTCGAGGGCGGCGGTTCGATTCTGCCGACCGAATTGAGCCACATCTCCCGAAAGGAGGCCCGGGAGGGCGAGCGGCTGAGCTGCCAGGTCAAGGTCAAGAACCCCATGCGGATTCTCATCCCGCCGGAGGTGTTCAACGTCCGGCAATGGGAGTGTACGGTCCGCTCCAACGACAACGTCGCGACGTTCATCAAGGAGCTGGTGCTGAAGCTGCCGGAGGGGCAGCGCATCCCGTTCCGGGCGGGCGGATACATCCAGATCGCGGCGCCGCCGCACAACGTGCGGTTCCAGGACTTCGACGTCGCCGAGATGTACCGCCCCGACTGGGACAAGCTGAACCTCTGGCGACTGGTGTCCGCCGTGGACGAGCCCGTCGAGCGTGCCTATTCCATGGCCAGCTACCCCGAAGAGGACGACATCGTGATGCTCAACGTGCGCATCGCCCTGCCGCCGTGGAACGCGATGGACAAAGTCCCGCCCGGGCGCATGTCCTCCTACATCTTCAATCTCAAGCCCGGAGACAAGGTCACGATCAAGGGGCCCTTCGGCGAGTTCTTCGCCCGGGAAACGGACAACGAGATGCTGTTCATCGGCGGCGGCGCGGGCATGGCCCCCATGCGGTCGCACATCTTCGACCAGTTCAAGCGGCTCCGGACCCGACGCAAGGTCACGTTCTGGTACGGGGCCCGAAGCCTGCGGGAGATGTTCTACGTCGAGGATTTTGACGGAATTGCCGCCGAAAACGACAACTTCCAGTGGCACGTCGCCCTGTCGGAGCCGATGCCGGAAGACCGGTGGCAGGGCCTCACGGGCTTCATCCACGCGGTCGTCCGCGACAACTACTTGAAAGACCATCCGGCCCCGGAGGATATCGAGTACTATCTCTGCGGCCCGCCCATGATGAATGACGCCTGCATCGCCATGCTCATCGAACAGGGCGTCGAACGCGAAAGCATCATGCTGGACGATTTCGGCATATGACCATGCCGAAGAACGAAATCCACGGCACGCGAGTCCCCATCGCCCGGAAGCTCCGCGTCCTGCTGTTGACCATCGCGGCGGTGTTGTTTCTGCTGCTCATTCCCACCGCGCAGACCCGCCGTCAAGAAACCCTCCAGGGCGAGACGATGGGGACCACGTACACGGTCCGTTTCCGGAAGCCGGAAGGCCGCCGGTGGCCGCAGGAGGAAACGGACCGGCTGGCCCGCCGGATCGAAACCTGTCTCGCCGACGTCAACGCCAGGATGTCCACCTACCGGCCGGATTCGGAGTTGTCGCAGTTCAACCAAAGCCCTGCCGACGTGCCGTTCGAGCTTTCCCCGGAGACGTTCGAGGTGTTCGAG
>Ga0334890_1001272_pt1 | contig 34826 bp, 27 predicted proteins | sample GraSluR1_MG_3_FD_207220 | JGI IMG/M metagenome (GOLD analysis project Ga0334890, IMG submission 207220) | Sludge microbial communities from methane-producing bioreactor in Wageningen University, Netherlands - Granular Sludge_31_08-R1 | ecosystem: Engineered > Bioreactor > Anaerobic >... | reverse complement strand
CCCCGCAAGCAGGGAAAGGGGAGCCTCCCCGCCAGCGGGGAGGGACTACAGGGTGGGGTCAGGGCGCTACCCATGCGCCGTGCCCTGCACGCTACGCCGAGCGTGCGGAGTTCATAACACGCTCTAGAGAGTGTGGGCGGCTGGCAACCAGGTGCGCCGCCAGAGGGGGTGCCGGGCATGGGCATCGTGGGAGCATTCAATACCATCGGCAAGGTGATGCAGGCGCTCACCGTCGTTGAGGGCATGACCAGGCTGGCGGGATCGCGCCAGACACGAGCACAGAACGAGGAGCAGAACATGAGTGAGAAGAACAAGCGCACGGTGATGGAAGAGATCGAGGTCGAAGGGCAGCAGCTTGTGGAGCGCATCAAAGAGCTGCTGCGCGAGGGCAATGTGCGCCGGCTGCGCGTCAAGGATGCGAAGGGCAAATACCTGCTCGAAGTGCCGCTGACTTTCGGCGTGGTGGCTGGCGGCGTCTTCATGCTCGCCGCGCCGACGCTCACCGCGCTCGGCGCGCTGGCCGGGCTGCTTGCCAACGTCCGCATTGAGATCGTCCGCGAGGTGGACGAGGACGAGGGCGAAGGGGGCGGCGAGCCGTAGGACGCAGACGCATCCAGCAGAAACGGGCGATCCGCACGGCAGGGGATCGCCCGCTTCTTTCTGGCAGAAGAACATTACCACAGAGGCGCAGAGGACGCGGAGAAGAACTAAACACTATCTTTTCTCTGCGCTCTCTGCGCCTCTGCGGTTCAAAGAATTCCGCCCGACACTTGGGCAGCGATCACGGGCAGGTGATCGCGCTGTGCTCGGCCAGCGACGTGGTGAATACGTGGCGCAGGTTGTCGCACGAGCGGAAGTAAAGGTACTCCGTCTGCGCCGGGTTGAGCACGGCGTTGATCGCCGTCAGGCCGGGCGAGCAGATGGGGCCGGGCGGCAGAAGCTCGGCCAGCGGCGCGCCGTCCTGCTTGAGGTACGTGTTGTACATGTGGTTGGGCTGGGCGCTGTTCAGGGCGTAGTAGTCGGCTTCGCCGCTCAGATCGGGCCACCAGCGCCCGTCGCGCATCCCAATGGCGTACTGCACGGTCGGGTCGGCGTCGAGCTTCATGCCCCGGCTCAGGCGGTTGAGATACACGGAGGCGATGAGCGGCGCTTCGTCCAGCGAGACGGCCTCGCGCTGGACGATGGAGGCCAGGGTGATCGCCTGGTACATGGTCAGTCCCTGGTCTGCTGCCTGCTGGATCATGGCGTCGGTGATGGCGCTGTTGAAAGCCGCCAGCAGCGTCTCGACCAGGCTTGCTGCGGTCGCGTCCGGTGGCAGCTTGTATTCGCCGGGGAACATGAACCCCTCCAACGAAGGCGGACGCCCGTCGCTGAGCAGGTCGGGGATGCCGAAGCGCGCTTTGAAGGCGGGCGGGATCGTCGCGCCGGGGTTGACGACGGCCATGAAGTCGGCGGCGCTGAAGCTGAGCAGCGGGTTGCCGCCGACCGCGTTCTGGGCGACCTCCTCCAGACGCCAGCCGGGCAGCGTGCCGAAGGTGATCGAGGCGGCGCTGGCGTCGGTGAGGGCGTAGGCGATCTGTTCCAGCGTGCTTGTCTGCTGCAAGAAGTATGTCCCCGCTTCAAGCTCGCCATCCAGCCGGTAGTAACGCACGTAGTCCACAAAGAGGTCGGTGTCGGTGATCAACCCGGCAGCGCCCAGGTTGGCGGCGATGCTGTAGGCTGTGTCGCCGGGACGCACCTCGAAGCGGCGGTATTGCGGGTCGCTCCCGGCGGGTGAGGTCAGGACATCCTCGTGGCGCATCAGGCTGACGCGCAGCCGGATAGCCGTCAGCGGACTCAGCCCCTCCTGGCGCGCCCAGAGGTACACGCCGACGCCGACGATACAGGCGATGAGCAGGATGCCGAGGGCGCTGGCGAAGAGGACGGCGAGGATGCCGCGTGTGATGTCGCGCTGCTGCATGAGAGAGCCTCCGAAGTGGGCCGGGCACTGCCCGCATTATAGGCGCAAATGGGCGGCGGTCAAAGGCGGACGCCCGCCGCTTGGCCTGCGCGCGGGCGGCGGGAGCGGATCATGCCTCTTCTTCGCGGGCCGGTGCGACCGGCTCCGGCCAGGGAACGCCCTCGTCGCGCAGCGCGTCCAGGAACGATTGCAGGATCACGGCAGCGGCTGCGGCGTCCACGCGCTCTGGCTGGTCCCGGCCCGCTTCGGTCAGCAGGTCGGCGGCCTCCTGCGACGAATGGCGCTCATCCCACAGATAAACGGGCACAGAGATGGCCGCCGCCAGGCGCGACGCCCACAGTCGCACGGTGTCTGCCTGGGTGTGGGCGGTGATGTGCGGCGGCGAAAGCGGCAGCCCAACCACGACAGCGATCGCGCCCTGCTCGGCAATGACGCGAGCGATCGCGGCGAAGTCGGCGCGGCGGGAGGTGCGACGCAGCAGGCGCAGCGGGCGGGCGATCAGGCCGGTTGGGTCGCAGACGGCCAGCCCGATGATCCGCAGCCCGTGATCGATCCCCAGCAGCCGCCCCGGAAACGGCGTCACGCTCACGGCAGGCGCACCTCAACGGCGATGCGCACCGGCAGGACGGGCATACGCGGGTACCAGCCGGGCCAGGTGGCAATGCGCGGGGGATGGGCCGGGTCGAGCAGCAATTCACCTTCCAGGCGGCGGCGCGCTTCGCTCACGCTGACGCCGCGCGTCCGCGACCGCACATACTCCTGGTCAATGGCGACGGCGACGCTGCCGCTGACGGTCATCAGGAAGGTCACGCGCCCGTCCTCGGCGATGTTGAGGATGTCACCGCGCGCGAAGGACAGGGCTTCGGGGGCGATTTCCAGGCCGGGCTGGACGTAAGGGGCCAGGCTCGCGTAAGCGACCTGGCGCGCCTGGCGCTCGTCCACGATGACCGCCTGCACGTCGGCGCGCAGGTCGAGGCTGACGCTCTCAGCGGCGTCGCCCACATAGGCGCTGAAGACCGTCCATTCCGGGCGCTCGGCGCGAATGGTGATCGAGCCGGGCACCAGGAACTGGTCGCCGGCAAGCTGATAGAGCAGCGTGTCGCGCGCGCGCTGGAGCACCTGCTGGCGGCCCAGCACGAGCAATCGCTGGTGATCGTCGGCGGTGACGACGCTCCGCTCCTGGATCGCGCCGCCGAAAGTGGCGTTGGGGTTGGTCACGGCGACCTGCCCGGCCAGGTCGCCCTCGACGCGATTGATCGCGCCGGGGCTGACGTTGCCTGCCGTGCCGGAGTGCTCCGGCAGCGCCCGGATGGGCACCTGGACGGCTCCCTGGTCGCCGCTGGGCAACGTGGCTTCGGCCACCGTCTCGAAGCGGACGGGGTAGGTGTCGCTGGTGGCGACGACCGTGCCATAGGGGACAAGCAGCGGGGCGTCGGTCAGGTTGGTGAAGGTGACGAGTCCCTGAGCCTGGCTCGCGCCCGCCGAGGCGCGCCCCGACGAGGCGACGGTGACGCGGCTGGTCGCCTGCAAACTAACCACGGTGGCGGGCATGCGGCGGCCCTCGATGTCAATGTCGGTCAGGGCGGGGTCGGCGACGATCTGCACGGTCTCGAATACCTGGCGGCTGGCGGGCGTCAGCGTGATGGTAGCGCTGGGGGCGGCTACGAAGAAGCCCACTATTACAGCCAGCACGCTGCCCAGGAAGGCGATCCAGCGGAGGAGGTTGTGGCGTTGCGCCTGGGCGGGCGGCAGCGAGGCGCGCTGCTGGAGAATGGCGTCGGCCAGCTCAGCGCGGGCCAGGTCGTCGGGCGGGGGGACGAAGACGCGCGCGCGCGGGCGGTGCCAGGTGGCGCGTTGGGCGGCCTCTGCGCTGGCGAAGACAGAGATGTGCAGATCGCGGGCGTGCTCGATCACCGCGCGATCCGTCGTGACCAGGGCCAGGCGCATCCCCAGGCGCGTTGCCTGGCGCAGCACGAGCAGCAAGTCCAGCTTGTGCGGCAGAATCGTGCCGGAGGCGGGCCAGACGAGCAGCACACGTCGGGCGCGGACGAAGGTCAGCCGGTCGCGGATGGTGACCGAGTCGTCGTCCGGCTCCAGGTGGAGGATGTGCAGGTCGGATGGCATCGCCCAGTCTCAGACTTCCGAAGTCTTCAAGTCTTTCGGAAGTCTTCTGTTCGCGTCAGGCAGCGCCAAGCGCCGCCACAATCAGGTCGTGCGCGTGCTGCAGCGCCTCGTCGAGCCGGGCCGCGTCCTTGCCGCCGGCCTGCGCCAGGTCGGGCCGTCCGCCGCCCCCGCCGCCGACGATCTGCGCTGCGGCCTTGATGATATTGCCGGCGTGCAGACGCCTGGTCAGGTCTTTGCTGACGGCGGCGATGAGCTGTGGCTTGCCGTTCTCGGCGACCATGCCCAGCACGACGACGCCGGACTCGACTCTGTCGCGGAACCAGTCAGTCATCTCGCGCAGCGTGTCGGGCGCGGTCGGGCTGACGCGGGCGACCAGCACGGAGACACCGTTCACCTGGCGCACGTTGCCCAGCAGCCCCTCGAACTCCAACCAGGCGGCGCGGCGGCGCAGGCGGGCGTTCTCGTGTTGCTGCTCGCGCAGTTCATCTTGCAGGGCAGCCAGGCGCGCGCTCACGGCGTCGGGCGTGGTGCCCAGGCGCGCCGCCGCTTCATCGAGATGGCGCAGGCCACGCCGGATGTACGCTTCCGCCCCGCGCCCGGTCAGCGCCTCGACACGGCGGATGCCCTGGGCGACGCTGCCCTCAGCAGTGAAGACGAAGGGGCCGATGACTCCGGTCTGGTCTACGTGGGTGCCGCCGCACAACTCGTAGCTGATGCGTTGGCCGTCGTGCGCCCAGATGTTGACAGTGCGCACCTCCTCGCCATATTTCTCGCCGAAGAGGGCCATCGCGCCTTCGCTCTTGGCCGTCTCGCGGTCCTTCCACTCAGCAGTGACCGGCAGATTCGCCAGGATCGCTGCGTTGATGTTGCGCTGGATCAGGTCTAGCTCTTCCGGCGTCAACGGTGCGTCGTGGCTGAAGTCGAAGCGCAGGCGGTCGGGCGCGACGAGCGAGCCGCGCTGCTGAACGTGCGCCCCCAGCACGGCGCGCAATTGGGCGTGGAGCAGGTGGGTGGCCGTGTGGTTGCGCATGATGTCCAGGCGGCGCTCGGCATCTACGGTAGCGATGCAAGGGTTGCCGGAGGTGGGCGTCCCTTCGACGACCTCGCCGCTGTGCACGATCAGCCCGCCGACGGGCTGGCGCGCGTCCTCCACGTCCACCGTCCAGCCGTCGCCCTGGATGGCCCCCGTGTCGCTGACCTGGCCGCCGGATTCGACGTAAAACGGCGTCTGGTCGAGCACGATCTCCACACGGTCGCCGGCGCTCGCCCGCTCGACCCTCTCGCCGTCGCGCAGGATGGCCAGCACGCGCGCCTGCCGGCTGAGCGGGCCGTACTGGTCCTGGCGCACGCCCTCGCCGATCAGCCCCTGCTCGCGCAGGGAAGCCAGCGCGCGGCGGTAGGCTTCGCCCATGTCAATCGCGCCGAACGCGCCGCCGTCCTTGCCCCGGCTGATCGCCTCGTGCGCTTTCTGCGCCGCGCGGAAGCCCACCTCGTCCACCGTGAAGCCGCGCTCGCGGGCGATGTCGCGGGTGATCTCCAGGGGCAGGCCCTTCTCGGCGTGCAGGCGGAACGCCTGGTCGCCGGGAAGCTGGCCCGCCAGGATCAGCGTGTCGCGCAGCGTGCTATCGGGGGCGAGCGCGTCAATGATGTCGCTCAGCTTCACGTCCTGGCCCAGCCGGTCAACCAGGCCGCCGAGCACCTTCTGCGCGCCGGAGGCGGCGATCATCTGGTCAATCTGGGCGATCTGCGCGGAGAAGTCGCCATCGCCTGGCCCGGCTGCGGGGGCGGGCCTGCTGCCGCCGCCGAACATCGGCGCGAGCAGGTCGTTGAACGTCTGTTTGGCGGTTGCGGCGAGGTCGGCGAGCATGGCGTCTAGCTCGTCCAGGGCGCGATCCATCGCCCGGCGGAAGCGCACCTCTTCGCTGGTGATGGTACGGCGGATGGTCTCGCGGGCCTCGTCAAGCTCCGGGTAGGCGCTGCGCATGGTGTCAATCACCGCGTCGGCTACCTCGGCCAGGAAGGGGCCGCTGAAGCCGAGCTTGGTGCCGAAGCGCACGGCGCGGCGGATGACCATGCGGCAGACGTAATCGCGCCCGGTCGCGCCGGGGCGCACGCCATCGGCGATGAGGAACGTCGCCGCGCGCATGTGATCGGCGATGACGCGGTAGGGGACGATGTTGGCGTCGCGCTCGGCATCGGAGTGGCCGGTCAATTCCTGCACGCGGTGAATGATCGGCATGAACAGGTCGGTTTCGTAGTTCGCGCCCACGCCCTGCACCACGCTGACAATGCGCTCCAGCCCCGCGCCTGTGTCCACGCCGGTGGCAGGCAGCGGCTCGTCCCACTGGCCGCTGTGCACGGGGTCGGGCTGGGTGCGGTTGTACTGCATGAAGACCAGGTTCCAGATTTCCAAGAAGCGGTCGCTTTCGGCTTGCAGCGCGGCGATGATCGTCTCCGTGCCCTCTTCGGGGCGCAGGTCGAAGTGCACTTCGCTGGTGGGGCCGCAGGGGCCGGTCTCGGCCATCTGCCAGAAATTGGTTTTGGGGCCGAGCCGCGCCACGCGCTCAGGGGGGACGCCGATCTCCTTCGTCCAGATGTCGTAGGCTTCGTCGTCGCTCTCATACACGGTGAAGGCCAGGCGGTTCGGCGGCAGGTCGTAGACGCGGGTCAGCAGGTCGTAGGCGTAGCGGATGGCGTCGCGCTTGAAGTAGTCGCCGAAGCTGAAGTTGCCGAGCATCTCGAAGAAGGTGTGATGGCGCGGCGACGGGCCGACGTTCTCCAGGTCGTTGTGCTTGCCGCTGACGCGCATACACTTCTGGGCGGTCGTGGCCCGCGTGTAGGGGCGCTTGTCCAGGCCGAGGAAGACATCCTTGAACTGCACCATGCCGGCGTTGGTGAAGAGCAGGGTGGGGTCGCTGCCGGGCACGAGCGAAGAGGACGGCACGCGCTTGTGGCCCATTTCCTCGAAGTATTCCAGAAAAGCCTCGCGCACTTCGGCGCTGGTCATCTTTCTCATGGATAGCGTGTCTTTCGATAACGGCTGTGGATGAGAGTTGTCGGGACGGTGCGATTATAGTGGAGCGGCGGGCGCTTGGCAATGCTCGCCCGGCGCATGCCAGGGTCTGCGGGGCGGATCGCACACGCCGGTGAACAAGACTTCCGAAGTCTGCCAGACTTCGGAAGTCTGGCCGGAGGCTGCCTGTGCATAACCTGTGGATAGAGTGTGCACAGGTTGTCAGTGACTCGCTTGTCAGCGGGTGAGAGAGGTCAGGGGGCGTACTGCAATACGCTCCTATGACGCAGAGACGCGCCTGGCAAAAGACAAGACTTCCGAGGTCTTGCGCAGACTTCGGAAGTCTGGCCGGAAGCTGCCTGTGCATAACCTGTTGATAGGTCATAAGCTGTGGATAACTCCCTGAGGGGCCGTTTGAGAGGTGTCTTTACCCCCTCCCCGGCCCTTCCCCCGCAGGTGAGGGAAGGGAGAAAGAACTGCTCTTGAAGTCCCTCCCCGCCTGCGGGGAGGGATTTAGGGTGGGGTTGCAGGCCTTTTCAAACGGCCTCTGAGGGTCGCTGCCGGACGATGTGTGGTATCATACGCCCCACTCGTGACCTCTAGGGGAAGATGCTCATGCCTGATCTACGCGACGCAGGTGCTACGCTGCCAGACCGTCGCGGCGCGGACGGAGGGCGCATGACGGTACAGGTGACGCTGCACGGGCCGCGCGCCGCCGATCTGTTCGGCGCGTATGCCGAGGTGTTCACGCGCTGCTTCGGGCACGGCGAACGGTGCGCGCCGCCGCCGTTGGCGGGCGTCTGCGGGCGCGTGCTGCGCGGACTCCGCGACGAAGATTTCCACACGCTGAGCGACGACCCGGCGCGCAGGGTGGTGTTCATGCTCGATGTGCAGGCGCTCGGCGACCTGCTGGGGCGGACTGGGGCGGAGGTGCTGGCCCAGATCGGCTATGCGCCGCAGGAAGTGCGCGCGCTGACGGCGCGGGGCGTGCGCTTCAAGCTGGTGATGGTGCCGCAGGTTGCGATGGCTCGCGCGACGTGGGACGCCCTGCTCGATCTGGTCGCGGCTGCGTACCCGGAATGGGCAGATCGCATCCGCGCAGCGCGGGAGACGCTGAAGGCGCTGCCCTACGCGCAGGTCATGGCGGGCGGCGGCCTGGCCGCCGAGGTGCGCGGATTTCTGGAACGGGCGCTGCACGTCAGCCCGCTCTTCGCCGGCGACGGCTTCACGCGCCGCGACGGGCGCGCCGTCTACACGGAGTACGCCTGCCGCACCCGCCCGCTGAGCGACTTCGCGGACTGGTGCCTGGTCGAGTTCCCGGTGATCGCGTGAGAGATGGGTAGTGCGTGAGTCTGGAGTCTTGAGAGGCCGTTTGAAAAGGCCTGCAACCCCACCCTAAATCCCTCCCCCCAGGCGGGGGACTTCAAGAGCAGTCCTTTCCCCCTTCCCTCGCCTGCGGGGGAAGGGCCGGGGAGGGGGTAAAGATACCTCTCAAACGGTCTCTTGAGTCGGGAGTCTGGAACGCGGAGGAGACTCCTCACTCAGAACTCCAGACTCCCGACGAACCGGCTCCTCGCCAGTCATTGCTCTTCTTTCCCGCCGCGCAGACGATTGATCTGCTCGCGACGGCGGCGCAGGTAGGCACGCGCCATGAGAATCCACGTCGTCGGCGAGAGCAGCATCAACCGCCGCCACCAGCGAACTACGGGACGGCGCACTCCGGCGTAGGCGTAGGCCCCCTGGCGACGGCCCCAGGTGAGCGAGTACGACGGGCGCGAGGGCACGGCAGTCCACTCGATGACCATCGCCGCCCACGACAATCCCCCGCCGAAGCCAACCAGGGCGATGACATCGCCCGGCTTGATGCGCTCCTCTTCGACGGCCTCGGCCAGGGCAATCGGGATCGAGGCGGCGGAAGTATTGCCGTAGCGGGCGACGTTGCTATACACGCGGTCTTCGGGGATTTTGAGCGCCTTCGCCGCGTGGTCAATGATGCGCTGATTGGCCTGGTGAGGGATGACCAGGGCTAGGTCGTCTGGGGTGAGGCCGGCCTGGGCCAGCGCGTCGCGGATGCTGTCGCCAATGACGCGCGTGGCAAAGCGAAAGACGCCGCGCCCATCCATGTAGATGCGCCCCTGTTGGTGTATCCCGTCTTGCAGGTAGGTGTCGCGGCTGTTGGCGGTGGGCAGGGTGAGCATATCCCAGCCGGAGCCGTCGGAGCGCAGCACGGAGCCGATCACGCCGCCGGGCGTGTCGCTGCCTTCGAGCACAACCGCGCCCGCCCCGTCGCCGAAGAGGATGCACGTGCCCCGATCCGTCCAGTCCACCACGCGGCTGAGCGTCTCCGCGCCGATGACCAGCGCGGTGTTGATAGCGCCGGTCTGTATCTTGTTCACGGCCATATCCAGGCCGTAGACGAAGCCGGAGCAGGCGGCGCTGAGGTCAAACGCGCCAGCGTTGGTCGCGCCCAGGTAGTCCTGCACCAGGCTGGCTGTGCTGGGGAAGATGTGCTCCGGCGTGGCCGTAGCCACGATGATCAGGTCAATGGCGCCGGGCAGCACGTCGGCCACGTCGAGCGCCTTCTGTGCGGCACGAGTCGCCAGGCTGGTGGTTGTTTCGCGCTGGGCGGCAATGCGGCGCTCTTTGATGCCGGTGCGTGTGGTGATCCATTCGTCGTTGGTCTCGACGATGGCTTCCAGGTCGCTGTTGGAGAGCACCTGCGAAGGCACTTCCATGCCCCAGCCGATCACGTGCGCGTAGCGCAGCGCGCGCAGTCGTCTGGCGGGCGCGGCCCGGCCCCGGAACAGCCGGCGCGAGCGCGGAATCGTGTCAATCATGCGCTGACCTTGCTGGCAGAGCGCGCGCGGGACGAGGCCCGGCGGCGTCCGCTCACTCCTCGTATTGGCTAAAGATCAGCACGGCGTTGTGCCCGCCGAACCCGAACGAGTTGCTCATCACATGCTGGATGGGCGCGGCGCGGCCCACATTGGGCGTGTAGTCCAGGTCGCATTCCGGGTCGGGGACGTGCAGGTTGATCGTCGGCGGGATGAACTGCTCGGTGAGGGCCATGATGCTGAACACCGCCTCGACGCTGCCCGCCGCGCCCATCAGGTGGCCGGTGACCGACTTGGTGGAACTGATCGGAACCTGGTAGGCGTAGTCGCCGAAGACGGCTTTGATGGCCCGCGTCTCGCTGACATCGTTGAGCGGCGTGCTGGTGCCGTGCGCGTTGATGTAGCTGATGTCTTGCGGGGCCAGACCGGCGTTGCGCAGGGCGCGGCGCATGGCTTCCTGCGCGCCTTCGCCGTGCTCCATCGGCGCGGTGATGTGAAAGGCGTCGCAGGTGCTGCCGTAGCCGGTCAGCTCGCAGTAGATGCGCGCGCCGCGCGCTTTGGCGTGCTCCAGTTCTTCGAGCACGAGCATGGCCGCGCCTTCGCCGACCACAAAACCGTCGCGGTCGGCGGCGAACGGGCGAGACGCGCCCTGCGGGTCGTCGTTGCGGCGCGAGATGGCGCCCATGTTAGACAGGCTGGCGATGGTCAGGCTGAGCAGCGCCGCCTCCGAGCTACCAGCGAGCATGGCCACCGCCGCGCCGCGCCGGATGATCTCGTAGGCTTCGCCGATGCTGTTGTTGCCGGTGGCGCAGGCCGTGCTGATGGCCATGTTCGGCCCGCGCAGCCCGAAATCAATGGCGATCTTCCCGGCGGGGCTGTCGGGGAGCATCATCGGCAGCAGCAGCGGGCTGACCGTGCTGTGCCCTTCTTGCATGAATTTCTCGATGCCGTTGAACAGGGTCTCAAAGCCGCCAATGCCCGTGCCAACGATCACGCCCACGTCCCAGGCATTGTGCTCATTCACGGCCAGGCCGGAGTCTTCGAGGGCCTGCTTGCTGGCGTAGTGGGCCACCTGCGTCAGCGGATCGGTGCGGCGCAGGTCGCGGCGGTTCAGGTGCTCGGCAGGGTCGTAGTTCTTCACGGGCGCGCCGAAGGTGACCTTGAGACCCAGTTCCTCGAACTGCGGGATATGCTGCGCGCCGGAGACGCCATTGGCGGCGTTGCGCCAGGCTTCGTCCGGTGAGTTCCCGACGGGGCAGATGATACCCAGGCCGGTGACGACGACACGTTTGAAGTCCACAGGTCTTTCCTCCGATTCGCTGGTACCGCGCTGCCAGCGCGTGCAGGGCGGTGAGGGTGCTCGCAATGCGGGCGGGTTCACCGCCCAGGCCGCCCATTATACCGCATGTTCTGGCGGGGAGGGGGCACAGGCATGAACTATAACCCTGCGCGAGGGCCGGGGTTGCTCTGCGGCGGCGAAATCGGTGACAGGCAGGGCTTGGCACGCCAGCGGCGTGATATATAATCGCGCGACGGAGGCATGGGCGAGTGTGATCCTGGTGACTGGGGCATCTGGGCTGGTGGGCCGGCAGCTTGTGCCGCGTTTGCACGCGGAGGGGCTGCCTGTGCGCGCTTACGTGCTGCCAGCGCGCGGCGCGCGACCGCCTCGCCTCGACTGGCCGCTCGAAGTGGAGGTCGTGGCTGGGCGATTGGACGATGCCCAGACCCTATACCGCGCCATGCAGGGCGTGCACACGGTCATTCACCTGGCCAGCGCCCAGTGGTGGGGCACCCGCCGCGACCTGCAACGGGTGGACATCGAGGGCACGCAACACCTGATCGTCGCCGCTCGCTCGGCGCGCATCGGGCGCTTGATCACCCTCAGCCAGCTTGGTGCGGAGCCGTCCTCGGCCTATGAGCTACTGCGCGTCAAGGGGCAGGTGGAGACCCTGGTGCGCAACAGCGGCATCGCCTACACGATCATGCGCTGCGGGGTCCTCTTCGGCCCGGAAGATCGCTTCGTCAATGGCATTGCCATGCTGCTGCGCTCCAACCCGCTGTTCTTCTTCCAGCCCGGCAAGGGGGAGAGCCTGCTGCATCCGCTCTACGTGGGCGACCTGGTGTCGGCGCTGGTCAATTCCCTGGAGCGCATTGACCTGGTGGACGCCACCATCGAGATCGGCGGGGCGGAGTATGTGAGCTACAACGAGATGATCCGCACGGTGATGCGCGTCTCCGGCACGCAGCGCGTCATCGTGCCCGTGCCGCCGTACCTGCTGCGCACGCTCAACCGCATGGTGACGCAGGTCGTGCGCCGCTGGCCGATGACGCCGCAATGGTTGGACTTGCTGGCCAGCAACCGCACGGCCAAGCTCGGCAACCTGTACGATTATTGCGGGGTGCGCCCGGTGCGCTTTGAGGATACGCTGCTGACGTACATGCCGGGCCGTCGCTACCGCCGCGAACTGCTGCGCTTCATGTGGCGGCGTCAGCATTGAGGGGTGGTCAGTGGTCAGTGATCGGTTGTCAGTGATCAGTGGTCGGTTCGGAGATTTGAGTCTGGAGATGTGAATAGCAAGGTGACGGATAGCTGAGGACCGATGACCTCTAGCCGCCGGCCACTACCTGATCGCTGATGGCTGACAACTGACGACTGATCGCTGATAACCGATAACCGATGACTGACAACTGACGGCTATGGGCGCGGGCAATCGCGCTGATGAGGTGACTATGCTGACCACATCGCACGGCTCGATGATCACGACGGTTCAGCAATTGAACGCGGCGGAGCGGATCACCGGCCTCGACGAGATGGAAGTGCGTACCCGGCGCGAGCGCGGCGAGGGCAACGACTTCCAGCTTCCCACCAGCCGCTCGCTGGCCAGCATTCTCCGCCAGAACGTCTTCACGCTGATCAACCTGGTGCTGTTCAGCATCGGGGCGGTGATGGTCGCCATCGGGCGGCCTGACGAGGCCCTGGCCAGCGTCAGCCTGATTTTGATGAACATCATCGTCGGCGTGATCCAGGAGATGCGTGCCAAGCGCAAGCTGGATCGCATCGCCCTGCTGACGCGGCCCACAGTCTCTGTGATCCGCGAAGGCGAAGAGCGCGCCATAGGCCCGGAGGAACTGGTGCGCGGCGATATCGTCGTCGTGCGCGCCGGGGATCAGATTGTGGTGGACGGGATTCTCGTCGGTGATGGGCACATTGAGGTGGACGAGTCGCTGCTCACCGGCGAGTCGGATCACGTCCCCAAGCGCGCGGGCGATCACCTGCTGTCTGGCAGCTTCGTCGTGTCGGGCAGCGCGCTGTTCGTTGTGCGGCGGGTGGGAGCCAGGAGCTTCGCCAACACGGTCGCTGCCGAGGCGCGCACTTTTCGTGTGGTCAAGACGCCGTTGCAGCGCGACGTGGATTTCGTCATCCGGCTGCTGATGATGGTAGCCATGTTCTTCGGCCTGCTGCTGATCGTCTCATCGCTGCTGTCCGACATCCCCTTGATGCGGCGGGTACAGGCCGCGGCAGTGATCGCCGGGCTGGTGCCCAACGGCCTGTTCTTCATGGTCATCGTCGCCTACGCGATGGGCGCGGTGCGCATCGCCTCGCGCGGGGCGCTCGTCCAGCAGGCGAACTCGGTCGAGTCGCTGAGCAACGTGGATGTGCTGTGCATGGACAAGACCGGCACACTGACAGCCAACAAGATCGTCTACCATGACGCAATCCCGCTGGGCCTGACCAGGGAGGAGCTGGAGCGGGCGTTGGCCGACTTCGCCAGCAGCGCGAGCGCGACCAACAAGACGACCGAGGCGCTGATCGCCGCCCTGGGCGGGGACAGGTTGCACGCCGCAGACGAGGTGACGTTCTCCTCGGAACGCAAGTGGAGCGCCATCGCCTTTGACGATGCGCGGCGCAGGGGCACTTACGTGCTTGGCGCGCCGGAGATGCTGGCCCCGTACCTGGACGTGCCACTGGACGTGCTGCCGGAGACTGACGAGTGGGTGGCAGCGGGGCTGCGCGTGGTCTTGTTCGCGCACAATCCGGCGGTGCGCGCTCTGCACGACGACGGGCAGCAGCCCGCTTTGCCGTCGCTCCACGTGCTAGGACTGGTCGCCTTTCAGGACGAGCTACGCCCGGACGCTCACGAGACGCTAGCCCAGTTTGCCAGCGCAGGCATAGACCTCAAGATCATCTCCGGCGACAACCCGCAGACCGTCGCCGCGCTGGCCCGCCAGGCCGGCTTGAACGGCGACCTGGCGACGGTTGCCGGGCAGGAACTGGCCGCGCTGGACAGCGCGGCATGGGGGCGGGTGGCCGAGGAGACAAGTGTCTTCGGGCGTATTGCGCCGCAGCAGAAGGAGCGCCTGGTCAGTGTACTGCGCGAGGAGGGGCACTACGTGGCGATGATCGGCGATGGCGTCAACGACGTGCTGTCGCTGAAGAAGGCTGACCTGGGCATCGCCATGGAGAGCGGCAGCGCCGCGACGCGCAGCGTGGCCGACATGGTTCTGCTGGGCGATTCGTTCGCCGCCTTGCCGCCCGCTTTCCTCGAAGGGCAGCGCATCGTCAGCGGGATGCGCGACATCCTGCGCCTGTACGTGGCGCGGGCGATCACGCTGGTGCTGATGATCCTGTCGGCGTCGGTGGTGGGCGTGGGCTTCCCGTACATCCCCAAGCACATCACCCTGGTGGCACTGCTGACGATTGGCATTCCCACCTTCGCCATTGCGGTGTGGGCACGCCCCGACCAGTCACAGAAGCGGCTGCTGGCCTCCGTACTGCATTTCGCGTTTCCTGCGGGGATTGTCACCTTCCTGTTCGCGTTCGCGCTGTACGTGTACGCCTTCAACAGCATTGTCAACGAGGGGCGCACCATTGGCGTGCTGCGCGAAGACATCGCCGAGTTCCAGGTCTACGCGGGCATTGACTACGAAATCTATACGCCGGATCAGTTTCGCTATGAGGTGGCGGTGCTGTTCTCGCAGTCCGTGTTGACGGTCTTTTCGGTGCTGGCCGGGCTGCTGCTGGTCCTGTTCGTCGAGCCGCCGCTGCGCTGGTTCGCCGGCGGCGACCGCTACAGCGGCGACGTGCGGCCCACGCTGCTGGCGCTGGCGCTCGGTGTTATCTTTGCCGTGATCATGGCGATGGCGTCGCTGCGCCGGGTATTCGAGCTGCTGCCGCTGGAAGCGCGCGACTACGGCGTGGTCGGCGCGGCGCTGGTCACCTGGCTGCTGGCGCTACGCTATACGTGGCGCGCCCGGCTGTTCCCGCGCTTCCTGCACCTGGAGTGGATGCTCAGCTTCACCGAGGATTGGCTGGTCGAAGACGCGCCGGGGGCGTGAGAACGGGGGTGAGGTTGTAGGGGAGGGTTTGCAAACCCTCCCCTATAACGGGTACAGCAGAGCGCCCCTACTGAAGGGCTTTGCACGCCTCCCCCTGCTGCCAGACCGAGTTTGACGCCCCAGACTCCCCGCGCTAGACTCCCCTGCTATGAGCTTTGACGAAGCAACTATTCACGTGCGCAGCGGAGATGGCGGCGCGGGCCTTGTCCATTTCCGGCGCGAGAAGTTCGTCCCACGCGGCGGCCCCAGCGGTGGGGACGGGGGTCGCGGTGGCGACGTGTATCTGGTGGTCAAACCCACGCTCAACACCCTGATCGCCTTCTCCCGACAGTCGCATTTCCAGGCCGAGAACGGCGCGCCCGGCGGCCCAAGCAACAAGACCGGGCGTAGCGCCGACGACCTGCTCATCGAGGTGCCCCCTGGCACGATTGTGCGCGATGCAGCGACCGGTGACCTGCTCGCCGACCTGACGCAGCCCGGCCAGCGTGTGCTGGTAGCACGCGGCGGGCGCGGCGGGCGCGGCAACGCCCGCTTCGCTACGAGCACCAACCAGGCTCCGCGCATCGCCGAAAAGGGCGAGCCAGGCGAGGAACGCACGCTTCACCTGGAACTCAGACTGCTGGCCGATGTGGGCATCGTCGGCGTGCCGAACGCCGGCAAGTCCACGCTGCTCTCGGTGATCAGCAACGCCAGGCCCAAGATCGCCGACTATCCCTTCACCACGCTCCAGCCGAACCTGGGTGTGGTCGTGCTGGACGACCGCGACCTGGTTTTCGCTGACATCCCTGGCCTGATCGAAGGGGCGCACGCCGGGGCCGGGCTGGGCCACGATTTCTTGCGCCACATCCAGCGCACGCGCGTGCTGGTGCACCTGCTGGACGGCACCGCCGCCGACCCCATCGCCGACTTCCACCAGATCAACAGCGAGCTGGCCCTTTTCGACGACGCGCTGGGCAGCAAGCCGCAGATCGTCGCGCTTAACAAGCTCGACCTGCCGGACGTGCAGGCGCGTTGGCCGCAGATCAGCGCGGAGATGACTCGTCTCGGCTACGAAGTGATGGCCATCTCTGCGGCGACCGGGCAGAACGTCCGCGCCGTGCTCAACCGCGCCGTGCAGGTGCTGGACAGCCTGCCCGCCGCCCCGCCCGAACCCGCCGAGCGTCCCGTCTACCAGCTTGACGAAGATCCGCTCGCCTTCACCGTCACACGCCTGCGCCAGGGCGAGTTCCGCGTCGCGGGCAAGCGCATCGAGCGCGCCGTCGCCATGACCTACTGGGACTACGATCAGGCCGTCACGCGCTTCCAGCGCATTCTTGAGACAATGGGCGTCACTGCCGCGCTGCGCGAAGCTGGGGTCAGGCCCGGCGATACCGTCTTCATCGGCGACATGGAGCTTGAGTGGAGCGACTGAGTCAGTTCGCCCGGCCTCTCGGGATTGGCACTGCACACCCTTGTGGAGGATACCTAGCCCATGCGTGCCCTGGCCGTGGTTGGCGTCCTGCTTGCGCTTGTCTTGATCCTGGCCGCGTGCAAAGGCTCGGCCAGCGGTGAACTGGTGCTGGAGCAGGAAGAAGAAGTCCAGACGCTGACCGTGCGCATCTATGCCAACGGGAGGATCATCTTCCGCACGCCGGACGAGGTGGAGCTACCCGCGCTGCTGGGGGCGGGCGAGCCGGACGATGCGTTCAACCCTACGTCCTACTACGGGGTGCCCAACACGTTGACCATTCGCATCAATGGGCAAGACCTGTACTTCGACCTGCACAACACCGTCTTCCGGCTCGAATATCGCTCGACGGCCTACGTGACCAGCGATCTGACCCAATACGGCAAAGACCTCATTCTGGTCGTCGAGCCAGGGCAGCGCAGCGCCGAGACGGTGACGCTCGTCGCCATGAACGAGCGTATCAAGACGGAGAGCACGCGCATCACCCTCGAATACGTTGAACTGGACAGCGCTACCGTCCGCGTTTTCTTCGAGGCGCAGCGCGACCCAGATGCCAGCCTGACCGAGGCCGACCCCGGCCTCCTGGAACCGCGTGCAAGCTGCCTGCACGAAGTGGACAGCGGCTTTCTCGGCATCGCCGAGGGGGAGCGTTTCGAGTACCTGCCGGCGCAGGTGGTGCTGACGACCGACGAGCCGGGCGAGCACGTGCGCGGCTTCGCCGAATACCCGCGCCACCTGCTGCGCCCGGACTACGATTACGAGTTCCGCTATGCGTGCGTGGATAGCTATGCGTTCGAACTGCCGTTCAAGATCAGTTAGCGCCCGCCGCGTGGCCCGATGCCCATGACTGCATCCCCTGATCGCCTGGGAGTCTTCGGCGGGACGTTCGACCCGCCGCATCTGGGCCATCTGGTTCTGGCCGAGGCCGCCGCAGACCATCTGGGGCTGGCCCGCGTGCTGTTCGTGCCCGCTGGCGCTCCGCCGCACAAGGAAGCGTCCGCCGTGCGCGCGGGGGCAGAACATCGCGCGGAGATGACCCGGCTGGCCATCGCCGGCAACCCGCGCTTTGCCCTGGCCCGCGCCGACCTGGACCGGCCCGGCCCGCATTACACGGTGGACATGCTGCGCCTGCTGCGCGACGAATACCCCAACAGCGATCTTGTGCTGCTCGTCGGCGGGGACTCGCTGCGCGATCTGCCCACTTGGTCGCGCCCGCAGGAGTTGATCGCGCTGGCCCGGCTGGGCGTGCTGCGTCGCCGCGCCGATGACGTGGATTTGGATGCGCTGGAGCGCGCCATCCCTGGCCTGGCGGCGCGCGTGACATGGATTCCTGCGCCGCACCTGGACATTGCCTCTTCAACCATCGTCGCGGCGATTGCCGCCGGGCGCAGCGTCCGCTACCTGGTGCCAGATGCCGTCCTCGCCTATATCGAAGCGCATGGCCTATACAAGGAATAGCGTATGTTTCTCACCGCTCACCCGCACACACGACGCCTGTCCCTGCTGGCCGGAGGCGCGGCGGTAGGGCTGATCGCGCTGCTGGCTGCTTATGCTGCGCTGCCTGTGAATGCGGCAGCGGCCCAGGACGCGACGCCCGTCACCACGGCCACCGAGACTCCTGCCCCCACTGCGACGCAGACGCCCACGCCCACCGCGATCCCATCGGCGACACCGACCCTGGCCGCGCCGACGCTCGTCCCGCCGACGCCACTGCCCACGCTGACGGCCACGCCGTTCACCCCGCCGTCAGAGTCCGGGCTGACGGCCATCCAGCGCGACCGCGTGCTGCGCGTGGGCACCTACTTCAACGCCTACCCCTTCGCCTGGCTCAACGAGCAGGGTGCGGTCACTGGCTATGAGGTGGAGATTCTGGAGGCGGTTGCCATCGAGCTGGGGATCGAGCTTGAGTTCGTCCAGGTGACGCGCCACAACGCGCTCGATACGCTGCTCAGCGGCCAGGTGGATGTGCTCGTCGGCCAGCAGATTCACACCCGCGACCGCGAGAGCCTGGTGGACTTCACCCACCCGTACTACGCCAACGCCGAGCGCATGGTCGTACTGACCGGCGCGCCCTATGTCACGCTGCGCGACCTGGCCGGGCAGCCTGTCGCTGTCGAGATCGGCAGCCGCAGCGAGCGCGCTCTGCGCGCCTGGAGCGAGCGCAGCGGCGTGAGCTTCGACGTGCGCCCGTTCTTCACCGAGAGCGCGGCGCTCGACGCGCTGGCCAGTGGCGAGGTGCAGGGTATGGTGGGCGTGCTGGACAGCCTGCGCCGCGCAGGCCGGCAGGGGATGCGCCTGATTGACGAGCCGGTACTGGACGAGTATTACGCGATGGCCGTTCGCCGCTGGGACGTGAACCTGCGCGATGTGCTCAACCGCTCGTTGCAGCGGCTGAAAGCCAGTGGGCGGCTGGAAGAAATCTACAGCGCGTGGTTCGCCGGCGATGCCACGAACTTCGACCTGCTCGTGCCCGTCTACGAACGGCTGTACGAGGACGAGCGAACGCTCGCCGATTTCCCGACCGACGCGCCGGTTCCCGACCGTTCGGTGGCCGAGCGCCTCAGCAGTGGGCAGCCGCTGCGCGTGGCGGGCGTGGTCCCCAGCGGGCAGGATGCGCCCGCCCTGATCGCCACCATGAACGCGCTCAACCGTGCCCTGGTGGAGGAGATGGCCCGGCGCTGGGGGGTGCAGGTAGAGTATCTGCTCGACTCCGCGCAGAACGCGGCGGCCCTCGTCGCCGGCGGGCAGGCCGACCTGGCGGTGGGCGTCAGCCCGGTCTGGGATGCCACGCTGCGCGTCGAGTACTCGCTGCCCTACCTGACGCACGGCGACCGGCTGATGGTCGCTCAGCCGTCGCAGATTGCCAGCGGGTTCGCCGATATGCTCGGCACGGGTTGGTGGATCGGCTACTTCGCCGATGACCCGGCAGACGCCGACCTGATCCGCAAATACGCTGAGATGTCTGGCGTCAGTGCCAACATCAACGAGCCGTTCGCCATCCGGCGCGAGGAGGACGCCATCTACACGCTGACCGTCGGGCGCAACGTGAACGCCATCTTCGGCGACAGCCTGCGCCTGCTGGGGTTGCTGCGGGAGTCTGGTGAGACAGGCGTCAAGATTCTGCCCACCAGGTATGGCGACGACCGACCGATCACGTTCGCCGTGCCACACGCCGACGCCGATTTTCGCGCCCTGGTGGACGCCACGCTGCAAGACATGGCCCTCGACGGCACGTTCGAGGCTCTGTGGGCCACGCACTTCGGGGAGGGCAAGCCGTTGCCCATCATTATCTATGGGCCAACCAGCCCGGACGCGCCGCTCGACTAGAGCGTGTTATGAACTCTGTGCGCTCGACGCGGCGGGCAACTCGCGATGCCCTGTGATCACCTGAACCTCACCCTGTGGTCCCTCCCCGCCAGCGGGGAGGGACGGGCTGCTCCCCTTTCCCTGCTTGCGGGGAAAGGGGTCGGGGGATAGGGGTTGAAAATGTATAACACGCTCTAGGCGCGGTCCGACCTGGTGACGCTTGCAGGGGATGGACGGCGCTAATGGTCACGGGTGACGACTTGCCGGGCGAGCGCCCGTAACTCGTCGCGGGCCAGGGAGGGCGGCAGGGTCTCCAGGCTGGTCAGGGCGCGCTCCGCCAGTTCGTGGGCTTTGGCGCGACCTATCTCGATGGCGACTTGCGGCGCTTGCTCAGAGAGCAGGGATTCCTTGAGCGGGCCGGGGACCGTATCCGGCGAGACGTGCACCGCCGCCACAGAGCGGACGTCCGCGCCGTCGTCGCGCACGGCGGCAATGCCGCGCCCCTGCGCGAGGTCTATCCCGGCGTTCTTGCCCAGGGTTTGAGCATCGCTGGACAGGTCGAGCACATCGTCAATGATCTGGAAAGCCAGGCCCAGGTTGAAGGCGTAATCGCGCAGTGCGGCGATCCATTCACGTGGCGCGCCGGCGACAGTTGCGCCCAGTTCGGTGCAGGCCACGAAGAGAGCGGCGGTCTTCTTGGAGATAATCTGATAATACGTGTCGCGGTCGAGCACGCCCTGACGGGAGGCCTGAATCTGGAGCGTCTCGCCCTCAACCAGCTCGATGGCCGCGCGCACCAGGATCAGGTTTAGCTCGGCGGAGTAGGGGGCCATGAGTTCATACGTGCGGGTGAACATGTAGTCCCCGGTGAGCAGGGCGAAGGTGCTGCCCCAGCGCGAGTTGACCGTCTCGCGGCCCCGCCGCAGCGTGCCGTGATCGTTGATGTCGTCGTGGACGAGGGTGGCCGTGTGGATGATCTCAACGGCGGCAGCCAACGGGACGACCTCGGCGATGTTCTGGCCGCCCGCCGCCGCGTGAGCGAGCAGCACCAGGCGCGGGCGCAACCGCTTGCCTCCGGCTGACAGAATATGCTCGCTCATCTCGCTGAGCAGCGGCACTGAACTGCGCGCGACGGAGAGCAGGAGTTCTTCTACAGCCTGGAGGGACGTATCAATGCTCATGCTGCCTCGCGCTCTGAGTCTGCTGGCGGTGATGGCGGCGACGGTTCAAACCTCGTTCAACAGGTTGTGAGTCCGGCGCGATGAGTCGTGAGAGTATGCCTGCTGCAGGCTCACGACTCCCGGCTCAGGACTCACAACCGAAGCAGTCGTGCGCTGGTCTTGTATCGTTTCTGACGCTGCTGGCGAATTCCGCAATCGCCGGGTTTGGCGGCCCTGTGTCCCGTAGGGGCGTATCGCAATACGCCCCTACGCAAGCATCTCGCCAGCAGCATCATCTTGCGGGCAGCGGGACGGCGGCTGCCCAGCCCACGTTCGATTTGTGTCTTTCATAACTTTCTGAACTGATTATATCAGCGCCCTCACCAGAGCGGCAATGGTGGCCTGTCGCGCGGGTCCACGAACAACCTGTTGCCAGGGGGGGCCATGACCACTCGGTGAACGCCTCCCCCCTCAATCCCCCCTCCAGCCGGGCTAGAGGGGGGACGATCTGACAGGCAATTCTCCCCTTCCCCTGGCTTTGCTGGGGGAAGGGGCCGGGGGATAGGGGCGTTCTGGCAATCGCCCAACAACTTGTTCGTGGACCCCTGCCGCGCCGCGCTCACTCAAGACCGTTGCGGCGGGGCTGCCCGCCGTCCGGCTGATCCTGGGCCCGCTCGATCAACGACATGAGCAGCAGTTGCGCCAGGCGGAAAAACTCCTGAAGCTGGCTCAAGCGATCCAGGTAATACTCGGCCAGCCGGCGATCCTCCGGCTCCATGTCCGGGATCGCTTCCTGCAGGCGCTGTGCGCTATCGTCCAGGACGTGCAGCGCCTGGTTGACATCGCGTAGCTCGCGGCTGCGCAGGATGTTGGTCAGAATCTGCCAGAAGTCGCTCTCAGCCCGGTAGAACTTGCGCCGGTCGTCCCTGATCCACACCTCGCGGACGAGGCCCATGTGCTCCATTGTGCGCATCGTCGTGCTGACGTTCGCCTTTGAAATACCTAGACGCTTCACCAAATCGTCCAGGCTGAGCGGTTCGGGGCTGAGCATGAGCACGCCGAACAACTGGCCCATCACTTTCGAGAAGCCAAAATAGCCCGCAAGCTGGCCCAGCCCCTCGATGATGCTGGCGCTGACAGCCTGGAAAGTGGCGTTTAGTGGCGGTCGGTTTGCTGGAGCGCCCATCGGTGTGCTCACCCGTACTGATCGGTGATTCTCCGCTCGTGCGGCGGGCTGTGGCCTGGCCCCTGGCCGGACCTGCCGCTGACAATGCAGTCGTCGCGTCGGGCAAATAGTAACAGGCCGGGCCGGGCATGACAAGGGCGAGGCTGAGCAACCGACGGTTTGCCACCTGCCTGCACACGGCTTTTACAGACGGCGACGAAGGGGGTATAATAACAGGTGAGGAGCCGTTCTTCACCATCTGAGGGGGATCATGCGCAGATTACTGGCGCTGGCAGGCGTAATGCTTCTGGCGCTGTGGCTCACCGGGGGGACAGGCGTGTGGGCGGCGGGGGATGCCTCGTGTGCGCCTGGACAGCTAAGCGCTCCCCTGGCTGGTGCGCCGCGTTTTGTCTGGCAGATGCGCGATGCCGGTTTCCAGGGGACGCTGACGGTCGCTGCTGAGTTGGCGGATGGGGCGCTGGGGCTGCCGGGCGAGGCGGTGACCTGGGTCATCACGTTGACCAATACCGGCGCTTCGGCAGGCACCGACTTGCTGGTGACCAACACCTTGTGCGACGAGTTGCGCATTGACTACGCCGATACAGATTACGGGGAAGTTGCCATCAGTGACCGCGCGGTGATCTTCACCGTGCCGGAACTGCGTCCGGGCCAGACCGTTGCCATGCGCGTGCATACGACGGTGCTACGCGGCCCGGCCAACGGCGTGCTGGTTAACCAGGTGATCCTGGCCGGAGCCGGGCCGGCGGGGCCGTTCACGCAGAGTGCGGTCGGCGAGGTGTTCGTGCCGACGGGCCTGCCAGCTACCGGCTACCCGCCTGCCGACGACCTGCCGGGCCGGGGCGAGCCGTCGGTGCTGGCGGTCGGCGCGGCGGCGCTGCTGGTGGTGATGCTGGCGGCGGCCTTCGTGTGGTATCGCGGACGCCGCGAATTTGCATGAGCGCGGGCCAGTTGACAGCGCGCCCCTTTGCCGGGGCGCTATTTGTTCCGGGCGCGGGACGAATCACACTGAGTCCGGCACGTAACCGCCCGTGCCCAGGGCCAGCCCTGCGGACCAGGCCAACGCGCTCAGCGCTTCGCGCAGATGCTGGCCGGGGCAGTCGGTGTCGCTGTTGAAGTCGCTGTGACCGGCCAGATGGGTCAGTTCCAGGCGCAGGGCCAGCCAGTCAATCAGCCGCCGACCGGCCTCAAGCTGGGCCGGCGTGGGGGTGTTCAGACTGAAGTCGCCCAGGAAGACGACTCCGACGCTGCCGGTATTGAAGCCCTCGACGTGCGTGCCGCGCACGTCCAGCGGGCGTCCGGCGAAGACCTGCCCGTTCTGCCCGACGCCGAAATGGTAGGCGATGTCGGCCCAGCCGCGTAGCTCCATGTGCTGCTGCTGGATGGCGCGCATCGTGCCGGGATCGTCGGTCTCATAGAGCACGGAATGGTGCACGACGACGGTGCGGTACACGGCGCGCAGATCGCCTTCATAGACACGCCAGCCTTCGCGGTTGTCCGGGCCGTAGAAGCCGCGCTCGTTCTCCGCGCCGTGATCCGGCTCGCACGCGCCCCAGTCCTGGCGTTCCAGGATGCCGGGGCGGTCGATCTGCTTGGAGTAGACGGAGAGCGCGGCAGGAGGCTGTGTGGGGAGCGGCGTCCGCCGGGCGCGGCTGAGGCGGTCAACGGCCAGGTAGCCGAGCGACGCGCCCACGCAGGTCAGCGCGCCGCCGATGGCGGCCATGCCGGTCAGGCCGAGGAAGTCGCGGCGCGACAGACGGCGAGCGGATGGCGGTGAAGATGGCATGGGTTGTTGCGCCCCGCACTCAGGCAACGTTGGCGCGGATCATAGCAACGGCGGCAGGGCGGGGCAACCAGTTTGCGTATTTTTGTGGAAAATTATTGTTTTTATGAATGAAGCGTGCTACGATTGTTATGCCCTTCACATGTCCCCCTATGTCTGTCGCTATTAGCGGTCTGGTACGTGACCAGGGCCACCAATCAGGAAAGGAGCCGCAGCCGGATGGGTGCCAGAGCCAGCATTCCAGATATTGTCATTGGGCGGTTACCGATTTACCTGCGCGCTTTGGACCGGATGATCCAGGAAGAGAAAAAGTACACGTCCTCGCACGAACTGGGCGAGCGACTGGGCATTAGCTCGGCCCAGATTCGCAAAGACCTGTCGCACTTCGGCGAGTTTGGCAAGCAGGGCACGGGTTACAACGTTCAATACCTTCACGACCAGATTCGCCACATCCTCAAAGTGGACCGCGAGTGGCTGATGGCCGTCGTCGGCGTGGGCGACCTGGGGCGCGCCATCGCGCACTATCGCGGCTTCCAGGCGCGCGGATTCCGCGTCGCGGCGCTGTTTGACGCCAGCCCGAAGCTGGTTGGCGAGCGCGTCGGCGACCTGACCATCCTGCCGATGGAACAGCTTGCCGCCGAGATTCAGCGCCTGGGCATCCGCATTGCCATGATCGCAGTGCCCGCCGCCGAAGCGCAGGCTGTAGCCGACCGCTTGGTTGAAGCGGGGGTGACCGCGCTGCTGAACTACGCGCCGATCTCGCTGGCGGTGCCGGCGGGCGTGCGCGTGCAGTATATTGATCCGGCAGCGCACCTCCAGCACATGACCTATTACCTGACGCTCTGACGCCGGGCACTGTGCGGCGCGGGGCACGATGACACCGCTCCGGTGACTGGTCAGAGGCCGTTTGAGAGGTATCTTTACCCCCATCCCCGGCCCTTCCCCCGCAAGCGAGGGAAGGGAGAAAGGACTGCTCTTGAAGTCTCTCCCCGCAGGCGGGGAGGGATTTAGGGTGGGGTTGCAGGCCTTTTCAAACGGCCTCTGAATATCGGGTCTACGAACAACCTGTCGCCAGGGGCAGTTCGCGAATGCTCGCGCAACGCCTCCCCCCTTAATCTCCCCTCCAGCGAAGCTAGAGGGGGGACGATCTGGCAAGCCGCTCGCCCCTTCCCGTGGCTTTGCTGGGAAAAGGGCCGGGGGTGGGGGGACAAACGCGCTAACGGCTTGTTCGTGCACTTCGGTCAGTCTTGCCTGTGTTGATCGGGCCGTTCTTGCGGTAAGATGGTGGCTCGTTGGCGGAGAGCACACGCGGCGCATATGCCCCCGCCGCTTGTGGCTGTGCCTGTTGGCTTGAGCGAGGACTTGACGGGATGTTTGGAGACCTGACCATCGCCTTCATTGGCAGCGGCAACATGGGCGAGGCCATGATTCAGGGGCTGCTCAAGCAGCGCATGGTGCAGCCGCAACAGATCATCGCGGTTGACCCGCGCCCAGAGCGGCTCGAAGAACTGGCCGCGACTTACGGGGTGCGCAGCACGACCGATAACCTGGAAGGGGCGACGAAGGCCGACATCCTGGTGCTTTCGGTCAAGCCGCAGGTGCTCGACCGCGTGCTGCCGGAGGTACGCGGCGGGGCGCGCACCTGCTCGCTGGTGGTGAGCATTGTTGCCGGCGCGCCGATCAAGATGATCGCCGACGGGCTGGCGAACGCCTGCGTGGTGCGCGTGATGCCCAACACGCCGGCGCGCATCGGCCAGGGCATCAGCGTGTGGACGGCTACCGACGAAGTGCCTGAAGCGCAACGCGAGCAGGCGCGGATGCTGCTCAGGGCGTTCGGCGAAGAGATTTTCGTCCAGGACGAAGACTATCTGGACATGGCGACGGCGCTAAGCGGCACCGGCCCGGCCTACGTGTTCCTGTTCATGGAGGCGATGGTGGACGCCGGGGTGCACCTGGGCTTTTCGCGCCATATCGCCGAGAAGCTGGTCTTGCAGACGATGCGCGGATCGGTCGAGTACGCGGCGCAGGCAGGCCATCACCTGGCGATGCTGCGCAACGAGGTCACCAGTCCTGGCGGCACGTCGGCGGAGGCGCTCTACCAACTGGAGAAGGGTGGGCTGCGCACGGTCATCTCGCGGGCGATCTGGGCGGCGTACCAGCGCAGCGTGGGGCTGGGCGGCGGGCGCAAAGTCTCGCGGCTGGCCGGGCGCGACCCAGACAACAACCACGATCAGGATGGGCGATGAAGGGGGATGTCTCTCATCTTGTGGGCAAAGGATCACCGCTGAGGCGCAGAGAGCGCAGAGAAGAGAGAGGTTTGGAGAGAGTGCCAATCTATCTCCGCGTCCTCTGCGTCTCCACGGTTCAAGCATTTCGCCCCCATTGTGAGATGCACCCATGAACGGCGGCAGATTGAAAGGACGCCGGGGAGAAAGTATCATACTTTTTTGATTATTTGCTTCAATTGATCTATATTGAACAATGTTTACGGGCGCGGTGAACCGCTGCGCGCGAACTGTGGCGGGGACACTGCTCGCGGGCGCTGGCAAGCGAACCGGCTCGCGGGTTGCACGGGGCGGGGGCATCGTCTCCCCAGGCTGCGAGGAGAGATTCTTATATGGCGGAGCTGACGAACGCGATTACCCAGGGGTTGCTAGAGCAGATCAAGCGCTTTGAGCGCGAGCTTAAGGCGGTGGACGTAGGCACGGTGGATGAGGTCGGCGACGGCATCGCCCGCGTCTCCGGCCTGGACAAGGTGCGCGCCCAGGAACTGGTGCAGTTCGCCAACGGCGTGATGGGCATCGCCTTCAACCTCGAAGAGGACACTGTTGGTGTGATCATCATGGGTGATTACATTGACATCAAAGAGGGCGACGAAGTGCGCGGCACGGGGCGTATTGTGTCGGTGCCGGTGGGCGACGGACTGATCGGGCGCGTGGTAGACGTGCTGGGCAACCCGATTGACGGCAGAGGCCCGATCACCGCATTGGAGTACATGCCCATCGAGCGCATCGCGCCCGGCGTGATCGAGCGGCAGAACGTCTACCGCCCGGTGCAGACCGGCGTGCGCGCCATTGACGCCATGATCCCCATCGGGCGTGGCCAGCGCGAGCTAATCATCGGCGACCGCCAGACGGGCAAGACGGCCATCGCCGTTGACACGATCATCAACCAAAAGGGCGAAGACCTGATCTGCATTTACGTGGCGATTGGGCAGAAGCGCGCCCAGGTCGCCGGGGTGGTGGCTACGCTCGAAGAGTATGGCGCGATGGATCACACCATCGTCGTGGTGGCGTCGGCGTCGGACCCGGCGGCGCTGCAGTACATTGCCCCCTACGCGGGCTGCGCGATGGGCGAGTACTTCATGGAGCAGGGCCGCGACGCGCTGGTGATCTACGATGACCTGTCCAAGCACGCCTGGGCCTATCGCCAGGTGTCGCTGCTGCTGCGCCGCCCGCCGGGACGCGAAGCCTATCCCGGCGACGTGTTCTACCTGCACAGCCGCCTGCTGGAGCGCGCCGCGCAGCTTTCGGAGGAGCGCGGCGGCGGCAGCCTGACGGCGCTGCCGATCATCGAGACGCTGCTCGGCGACGTGTCGGCCTATATCCCCACCAATGTGATTTCGATCACCGACGGGCAGATTTACCTGGAAAGCGACCTGTTCTACTCCGGCGTGCGCCCGGCGGTGAACACCGGCCTGAGCGTCAGCCGCGTAGGTGGCGACGCGCAGCGCAAGATCATGAAGAGCGTGGCCGGGCGGCTGCGCCTGGACATGGCCCAGTTCCGCAGCCTGGCGGCCTTCGCCCAGTTTGGTTCCGACCTGGACAAGGCCACGCAGCAGCAGCTTGATCGCGGCATGCGCCTGCAGGAGATTCTCAAGCAGCCGCAGTACCGGCCCACGCCGCTGCTCGACCAGGTGGCGCTCATCTTCGCCGGCACGCGCGGCAAGATTGACCACGTGCCGGTCGCTCGGGTCAAGCAGTGGGAAGAGGAATTCCTGAACTACCTGCACAGCAACTACCCGGACTCGCCGGAACAGCTCAAGGCGGACGACTACCGGCTGAGCGACGAGATCGCCGCGCTGCTGACGAAAGCCGCCGACGAGTTCAACCAGACGTGGGCCGAGCTTCACGCCGCCGACTAGGGGCGGTCGCCGCGCAGAAGGGAATGAGGTAAACCATGCCCTCAACACGCGAGATCAGGCGGCGCATCCGCTCGGTGAAGAACATCAACCAGGTGACGCGCGCCCTGGAGGCGGTGTCGGCGTCGTCGGTGCGCAAGGCGCAGGCCGCCGTGCTCGCCAGCCGCCCGTATGCGCAGCACGCCTACGACGTGCTGGTGAACGTGGCGGCGCAGAGCACGGGCGTGCCGCTGCACCCTCTGCTGGAAGTGCGCCCGGAGGTGACGCGCATCGCGGTCGTGCTGATCACCGGCGACCGGGGATTGGCCGGGGCCTACAACGGCAATGTCGTGCGGCGGGCCATCCGCTTTGTGGAGCAGTACGAGCGCCCGGTGCACTGGATCACTGTTGGGCGCAAGGGGCGCGACCTGATTCGCCGCTATATCGCGGCCAGAGAGCGCGACGAGAACGCGCCCGCCTTCCTCAAAGACCAGAAGATCGTGGCTGAGTTCTCGCATCTGCCGGCAGACCCCGACCTGGGCGACATCGCGCAGATCGCGCAGATTGTCTTCGACGAGTTTCTGCGCGTGCCGGTGGACGAAGTGTTCATCGCCTACACCAACTTCATCAACACGATGACGCAGCAGCCGCGCGTGCTGCCGTTGCTGCCGCTGCGCCCGTTCGAGGCGCGCAGCCGCGAGATCATGGAACTGGTCGCGCCAGAGCCGGAAGTGAAGCGGCGCAACCGCGACTACATCTACGAGCCAAGCGCCGCCGCGATCCTCAACGAAGTGATCCCGCGCTTCACCCAGTTGCAGATTCTGCAAGCTGTGCGCGAGAGCCTGTCCAGCGAGCACAGCGCGCGGATGGTGGCCATGCGCAACGCATCCGAAAGCGCGGAGACGCTGGGCGATCTGCTCCAGCTTGAGTACAACAAGGCGCGCCAGCTTTCGATCACCAGCGAGATTCTGGACATCGTTGGCGGCGTGGAAGCCCTCAAACAGTCGGATGCGGGATAGCCGCCCGGAGTGCAGCGAGGAGACGAAGACAAGTGATGGGTGCGAGAGTCAGACAAGAAGTCGAAGGAACCATTGCGCAAATCCTGGGCGGCGTGGTGGACGTGGCGTTCCCGGCGGACGCCGATCTACCCGAAATCTATGACGCCATTCGCGTCCCGCGCGAGGGGGACAAGCCGCTGATCCTGGAAGTGCAGCAACACCTGGGCAACAACCGCGTGCGCTGCGTGGCCATGGACTCCACTGACGGTCTGCAACGCGGCGTCCCGGCTTTTGCCACCGGCGCGCCGATCATGGTGCCGGTGGGCGAGGCAGCGTTGGGGCGCATCTTCAACGTGCTGGGTCGCCCGATTGACGGCAAGGGCGAGGTGCACGCGGACACGTACTACCCGATTCACCGCCTGGCCCCCCCGTTCGACGAGCAGGTGACGCGCGTTGAATTGTTCGAGACGGGCATCAAGGTCATTGACCTGATCGCGCCGTTCCGCAAGGGCGGCAAGGCGGGCATCTTCGGCGGCGCGGGCACCGGCAAGACGGTGATCATCATGGAGCTGATTCGCTCCATCGCCACCGAGCACGAGGGTTTCTCGGTCTTCGCGGGCGTGGGCGAGCGCACCCGCGAGGGCACGCAGCTTTACGGCGAGATGACCGAGAGCGGCGTGATCAGCCAGACGGCGATGGCCTTCGGGCAGATGAACGAGCCGCCGGGCGTGCGCCTGCGCGTGGGGCTGACCGGCCTGGCGATGGCTGAGTATTTCCGCGACCAGGGCCGCGACGTGTTGTTGTTCATTGACAACATCTTCCGCTTCTCGATGAGCGGCTCGGAAGTGTCGGCGCTGTTGGGGCGTATGCCCTCGGCGGTGGGCTACCAGCCGACGCTGGCCCAGGAGATGGGCGACCTGCAGGAGCGCATCACCAGCACCAAGACCGGCTCGATCACGTCCTTGCAGGCGGTCTACGTCCCGGCGGACGACTATTCCGACCCGGCCCCAGTCGCCGTGTTCGCGCACCTGGACGGGACGGTAGCGCTCGACCGGGCCATTGTCGAGCAGGGCATCTACCCGGCGGTAGACCCGCTGGCGAGTACCAGCCGCATCCTCGACCCGTTGATCGTCGGCGAGGAGCACTACCGCACAGCCCGCGAAGTCCAGCAGGTGCTCCAACGTTACAAAGACCTGCAGGACATCATCGCCATCCTGGGCGTAGACGAGCTTTCGGAAGATGACAAGGCGATTGTGGCCCGCGCGCGGCGCATCCAGTTCTTCCTCAGCCAGCCGTTCCACGTGGCCACGCAGTTCACCGGGCGCGAAGGGCGCTATGTGCCGGTCAAGGACACGGTGCGCGGCTTTCGCATGATCCTGGACGGGGAGCTTGACCACATCCCGGAGCAGATGTTCATGATGGCCGGCCCCATCGAGGACGTGCTGGAGCGTTACCGCGAGGCAGAGGCCGCCGGCTAACGGCGCGGACGCCGGGGGGCGGGGCACCAGCCCCCGCCCGCAGAGAGGAGGACAGGATGCCGCTTGAGGTGGAAGTCGTTTCGCGCGTGCGCCGGCTCTACCACACCGAACGCGCCGACATGGTGATCATCCCCGGCAGCGAGGGCGAGATGGGCGTGCTGCCCAACCACACGCCGCTGCTGACGACGCTGGCCTTTGGCGAACTGCGCATTGTCGAGGGCGAAGATGTGGTGAGCTTCGTCGTGTATGGCGGCGTGGTAGAAGTGCGCCCGGACAAGGTGACCGTGCTCGCCGATGACGCGGAGTCGGTCTACGAGCTAGACATGGCGCAGATCGAAGACGCGCGCAACCGCGCCCGTGAGTTGATGGCCTCCAGCCCCAGCGAAGCGCAGCGGGCGGAGATCGCCCAGGAACTGCGCCGGGTAGAGATTGCGGCCAAAGTGCACCGGCGGCTGGAGGCGCGCGGTCAGCGCGTGCGCAGCCTGGAAGATGAGAACTGAGCAGGCCGCGGCGCTCCACCCATAGAGCCAGTGCATGTTGGCGGAAGTCCACCAGTGGCTGTTCGATGGTTTACCCCACCCTAAATCCCTCCCCGCCAGCAGGGAGGGACTTGAGTCTGCTCCCCCTTTCTCCGCTGGCGGGGAAAGGAGGCTGGGGGGATAGGGGTCAATCAGGCCAAACCGCGCGCCTATTTCCGCTCTGATGTACTAGAGGCATCGCGCAGGGGTACGCCCGGCGCGATGCTTTTTTCGCGGTGCGCTCACAATCTACGAGGTAGCAGAGGGATGCTGCCTTCCTGCGTCCCGTAGGGGCGTATGGCCATACGCCCAATGTGTGTCAAGTTAAGGCTTCCGGGTGCGCGCTATGGGCAAAATGCCCCTCTCCCTGGCCCTCCCCGGCCAGGCCAGGGAGGGGGAAAACGCCCCAGCCAGCGGTCTAAGTCCCCCTCTCTAGCTCTGCTGGAGAGGGGGATTGAGGGGGTGAGGCCCGCACAGCCAGGCTTAAGCTGACGCATAGGGGGCGTATGGCCATACGCCCCTACGGGGACTTTCCCGCCCGCCGTCAAAGGGGTCGCTGACAGCCGGTATGCGCATCCCTTTTTTCGGGGGGCGTGCAAAACCTGTCAGCAGAGGGTCGCGCTCCTTAGCCTCACCCCCGCTCGGCCCACTAACGCGGGCCTCGCCGCCCCCTCTCCACGTCGTGGAGAGGGGGCAAGCCGAGCGCAGCGAGGCCGGGGGTGAGGCTATTCGCCGCCGTCAAACGGGTCGCTGACAGCCGGTGCGCGCATTCTTTTTTCGCGTGTTGGGGCAGCTTGCGGTATATCTTGTGATGCGGCGCGCAGACCTACACCGCGAGAAAGCGATTGTCCCATGGGCATGTTCTCACGAAAACTGGGCGTGGACCTCGGCACGAACAACGTCATGATCTATGCCGACGGGCAGATCGTGCTGCAAGAGCCGGCCATGGTCGCGCTGACCATCGAAGAAGAGCGGGTGGTGGCGGTGGGCCAGGAAGCGCGCGATATGTACGGGCGCCATCCTGAGCACATCGAGGTGCTGCGCCCGCTGCGCGACGGCGTGATCGCCGACTATGAAGTGACCGAAGCCATGCTGCGCTACTTCTTCCGCAAGGTGAGCGGGCGGATGCACTTTCGCGGCCCGGAAGTGATGCTCAGCGTGCCCTATGGCGTGACCAGCGTTGAGAAGCGCGCCGTTCACGAGGCGGCGGTGCGGGCTGGCGCGCGCGAAGCGTACCTGCTGCCGGAGCCGTTGCTGGCGGCGCTGGGGGCCGGGCTGCCGATCAGCACGCCGGCAGGCAACATGGTCTTTAACCTGGGCGGCGGGGCCAGCGAAGCGGCGGTGCTGGCGATGAACGGCATTGTCGTGGCGGACAGCGTGCGTATGGGCGGGATGCGTCTGGACGAGGCGATCATCAACTACATCCGGCGCAAGTACAGCCTGGTCATCGGCGAGCCGACCGCCGAGTCGATCAAGATTCAGATCGGCGCGGCGGTGGACATCGGTCAGGAGATGAGCATGGAGATTCAGGGCCGCGACCAGGTGGGTGGCCTGCCGCGCACGATCACCGTCACGACGAGCGAGGTGGTGGAGGCCATTGCCGAGCCGCTGGCGACGATTGTCGGCGCGGCGCAGGCCGTGCTGGAGAAGACGCCGCCGGAACTGGCCTCGGACATCATAGACCGGGGCGTGGTGCTGACGGGCGGCGGCGCACTGCTGCGCGGCATTGACCAGTACATCACGCGCAAGGTGGGCGTGCCCGCCTACCGTGCCGAAAACCCCATTGTCGCCACAGCCGTCGGGGCCGGGCGTGCCCTGGAAGACCTGGCCTTCCTGCGCCGGACGCTGGTGGGGGTCTAGTACATCAGGGCGGAAATAGGCGCGCGGTTTGGCCTGATTGACCCCTATCCCCCAGCCCCCTTTCCCCGCCAGCGGAGAAAGGGGGAGCAGACTCAAGTCCCTCCCTGCTGGCGGGGAGGGATTTAGGGTGGGGTAAACCATCGAACAGCCACTGGTGGACTTCCGCCAACATGCACTAGCGCCGGCCACCGTTGATCTCCCCATGAGTATGGCGGCCATTCATACACAAATCTATTGGCCGCCTCCCACGTAGCTTCTCTATAATCTGCTCTGATTGCGCGCGCTGGCGCAAAACCACAGTCATCTGCGGGGCGTGTGCGGGCGTGGCTCGCCGCCCTGCCTGACCGCATTTCACGCATGGATGGAGGGAAACATCTCATGGCTAAGAAATACGAACTGCCCCCGCTGCCTTACGATTACAGCGCCCTGGAACCCCATATTGACGAGCAGACCATGCGCCTGCACCACGACAAGCATCATCTGGCCTATGTGAATGGGCTGAACGCGGCGCTGGAGAAGCTGGAAGCAGCGCGCGCCGCCGGTGACTTCGCGCTGACCAAGCACTGGTCGCGCGAAGCCGCTTTTCACGGGTCGGGCCACCTGCTGCACACGATCTTCTGGCCGAATATGGCCCCGGCGGGCAACGGCGGCGGCGGCGAGCCGTCCGGTGAGCTGGCTGCCCAGATCGCCAGGGACTTCGGCAGCTTCGCCGCGTTCAAGGCGCACTTCAGCGCGGCGGCCAACCAGGTCGAGGGCAGCGGCTGGGCGCTGCTGGTGTGGGAGCCGGTCGCCGGGCAGTTGGAGGTGCTACAGTCCGAGAAGCACCAGAACCTGACGCAGTGGGGCGTGCGCCCGCTGCTGGTGCTCGACGTGTGGGAGCACGCCTACTACCTGAAGTACCAGAACAACCGCCCCGCTTACGTCGAGGCGTGGTGGAACGTCGTCAACTGGCCGGACGTGGCCGAGCGTTTCAAGGCCGCGCGGGGCGGGTAGTACGCACGGCTAAGGCGATGAGATCGGGCCGGGAGAGCAGGCGCTCCCGGCCTTTTTGTTTGGGGCAGGGGCCTGTCGCGGCAAAGCTGTGCCTAACGTCACATGTTCTGTCTGTGTTTTTTCACATGACAGAACGGTGTGGAGCGGTATAGTGGTGCATGACGGTTGTTGCGGGTTGTACCGCTCAGAGGAGAAATCAGCATGACCCATGTTGTTACCAGTCTGTGCCTGCGCGACGGTGTCTGCGCGGACGTGTGCCCGTCCGAGGCCGTTGTCGCCGGGATGCCGGAGAGCGACTGGCCCTGGTACTACATTGACCCCGATTCGTGTATTGACTGCGCCGCGTGCGCGAGCGAATGCCCGTTCGAGGCGATCTTCGTGGAAGAAGAAGTGCCGGATGCTTACCAGATGGCCCCCGGCCAGGAGCGCGTGCCGCACGGCGGGAAGCGCTACGCCGCGCAGGGCGGCGAGATCGTAGACCTGACCGAAGACATCAAGTGGAACTACGAGTTCTTCCGCAACGGGCCAGGGCACGACGCCTAGTAGCGAGATCAGCTGCCAGGGGGAGCGTTACCCAGACGCTCCCCCCTTCATTCCCTGTACTTATCGTTGTGGGAGTGGATAAGTTTAGGGATATGGGTAAAATGGGGACATGAAACACTGTCCATATTGCCAATCCACAGAGCGACAAGTCAAAGCGGGGCGGAATGGC
>Ga0334890_1001268_pt1 | contig 34893 bp, 36 predicted proteins | sample GraSluR1_MG_3_FD_207220 | JGI IMG/M metagenome (GOLD analysis project Ga0334890, IMG submission 207220) | Sludge microbial communities from methane-producing bioreactor in Wageningen University, Netherlands - Granular Sludge_31_08-R1 | ecosystem: Engineered > Bioreactor > Anaerobic >... | reverse complement strand
AATCCGTTATAAATACCCACTACTTCATAACCTCTTTGGATTGATTCAAGCGTTACTGAAGATATAACACCGTTTAGACCTGGTGCTGGACCACCACCCACCAGAATTGCTACTTTCTTTTTTCCCATAACGAAGTTCTACCTCCTTCTCAATCATCCCCATCAGTTTGGGTCGATTTTATATTAATTTTTGGAATTTTCACAATATGCTCAAAATCCTCGCCATATTATAACTCAATTATATAAAGACCAATCAAAAAATATTAACCTAAAAAATTCACTCCTATAAGTGGAATTTAGGAATTCTTCCAATTCCCTTTCCTGAGTAGTTAAAAATCTTTTCCAAGGAAGGTTTTTAAACCTATAAATGCAGTTTCATTTTTTTCTCAATAAACCTATAAGAAAATCGCCAAAAACTAGACCAACAAATATTTTATAAGTATTTTAGGGGAGCGAGTTTATTGAGTTGGTTTTTGGTCATTGATCCACTACGATTTGCACCAAGAAGACTCTCAAGATGGAATAGAACATCCCGATGGTTAGCAACTCTTAAAAAACTGATTTTTCTAAAATGAACCAATAACGAGATAATAAAACTGCAAGGAAAGATTAAATTTTATCTCTCCTTGCAGTTCTCAAAGTATCACTTATTTTTTCTCAATAGCTTTAACTGGCACAAACAATGTCCGCCCAGCTCGGCTGATTAGAAGAATTGCCGTATCACCTGGTTCGACTTTGGTTAAAACTGCTTTAAACTCTTCGACCGAAGAAACATCAGTTCGATTGATTTGGAGTATAACATCACCAGCTCTTAACCCGGCTTCTTCAGCTGGACCTCCCGGTGTTACCAAAACAACTACTACTCCTTTACTTTCGGAAAATCCATATTTTTGTTGGAGATCTGCTGAAATTTCACTTATCTCCATACCCAAATCTACCTTTTGGGGAGTTATATCAACAGAAGGTATAATCGCTGTTTCATCTTCCAGTTCTTCTAACTGTACTTCGATGGTTTTCTTTTCACCATTTCTCCAAACTTGGATGTTTGCTGAGTCACCTGGTTTTAAAGACCGAATGGTATTTTGAAGGTGTTTGGTATCGGTGATTTCTTGATCATTGACTGAAAGGATAATATCACCTCGTTGAAAATTTGCTTTCGCCGCTGGTCCATTCTCAATAACATCGGCAACTAATGCTCCGGTAGTTCCTTCATAGCCAAACTGTTTTCCAATTTCTGGTGTAACATTTTGAATGTAGACCCCTAACCAGGATCGGACAACTTTCCCTTTTTCGATTAATTGATCAAGTATCGATTTTGCCATATTGATAGGAATCGCAAACCCAACTCCCTGGGCAAAAGGAATAATAGCAGTATTGATACCAATTACCTCTCCATCCAAATTTAAGAGCGGTCCACCGCTATTTCCTGGATTAATAGCAGCATCCGTTTGCAAAAAGTTTTCGTATTCTTGTCCAGAATCACCCGATGGTACTGCACGCCCTTTAGCGCTCAATACTCCCATAGTTACCGTATGGGAAAGACCATAAGGGTTCCCAATTGCTACTACAAATTCACCTACTCGGGCAGTATCAGAATCACCCAGGGAAAGGGTAGGAAGATTTTCCGCCTCAACTTTAACAACAGCTATATCGGTTAAAGAATCGGCACCAATTACTTTTCCAGAAAATTCTCTTCCATCCAATAAAGTAACCTTTATTTCGTCAGCACCTTCAACCACATGATTATTGGTAATAATATACCCATCTTCGCGAAAAATAAAACCGGTTCCAATGCCTCTTTGAGGTACTTCCCGTTGAAACTGTTCAGGTATTTGATCAAAGAATGGAGCAAAGGGAGCAAAGGGTGAAGTAACCGTCATAGTTTTTGAGGTATTTACATTGACTACAGATGGACTCACCCTATCGACGATATCAGGAATAATATCGTTTACTTCAGGCAGAACAGTAGCTGCCCAGGAAAAGCTGCTTAAGGTAAAAAACACAAACATTGATAACAAAAATCCATAATTTAATTTTTTATTTTTGAACATCTTGGTTCAACCTCCAATTTTACTTTTTATACCATTCATATATTTCTGACTTTTTTTTAGTTCACCGAGTTCCATAATTTTTTATTTTATCTCATATTTTTATAAAAACCCATCTTAATAGTGAATGATTCCCATTTTAGTTTTATCTTTAATCAAAAGAATAGCCTGATATTTAATATAATAATATTGTTATCTGATGAAATTGAGCCACTTTGTGGCATCAGATGAGATTGAAAAATAGAGTTGCCCCCTCACCTTAATCCTCTCCCACCAGGGGAGAGAAAAAAGAAAGGAGCTCTCCCACCAGGGAAAAAAGTTGAGGGTGATTGGGGACATAGAAATAAAGCTCCTCAGAAGGGAATTAAAAAAAATTGAATATTGAAAGTTTTGGTTAAAAATTTTCTTCCAACCGAGGGTTCACTAATACATGCATTCTATATTGGAATAGAAGCAAAGTAAATTGACTTATAATTTGAATAATAATGTTTTCTTTCAAGGAGGTAAGTGTTATGCCAAAAGTTGAAAAAATTGGACAGGTTTTTGAGTGTAAAATATGTGGAAACGTAGTTGAAATAAAGGCAGTTGGTGGTGGTGAATTAATCTGCTGTGGTCAACCCATGGTACTGATTAATCAAGAAGCAAAGTAATTTTGAGGGTGGTTTCCCCCCACCCTCTTTCAGCTTTTCTATAGTTTTTCCGGCTGACAAAGACTGCTTGCCTGATTGGCAGCTCTTCCACACTTCCGACATATATATTGAGGATTCATGACTAATTTTTTAAAATCATCAAAATTCTGATTCATATACCCGTTGTATTGAAGGTGACAAAGATGCTTATCATGGCCTGGATGGGGCATTTCTTCTGTCATTGGATTAGTTCCTCCTTCACTGTATTTCTTAGTCTTGGTATATTATTATACCTTTGATTCCTTTAGGAACAAGTTAATTTCTTCATTTATCAATGAACCTTTTTGTAGTTTTTAATAATTTTTAATCAATTTTTCATCAATAATGTTCAATAAATTGATATAATCTAACGAAACTATAGCCTGTTCATTACCATTGCATTTCGAAACCAAGCACAAGCAAGAAATTAAAGGTTTAAACTGGTGATATAGTATGAGTTTACCAGCTGATACTCTTTTGTGGAAGATAGGGAAAAAGTGGGTTTCCCCTTTAGTAAATAAAATTTATCATATTGAATTTTCTGGAAAAATCCCCAAGCCACCATTTCTCCTTATCAGTAATCATGTCAGTCCGATCGATCCATTCTTTATTGCTCCTTATATTGATGATCCTATTTCCTGGGTTATTGCACAAATTTCCTTTCAAAACCCAATTGAGCGTTTTTTTCTCAAAAAAATAGGGGCAATCCAAAAGTTTAAATCTCGACCTGATCCTTCCATGCTTTATTCAATTTATGACATCTTAAATAATGGTGGAGTTGTAGGTCTTTTCCCCGAAGGAACCATTACCTGGACTGGTAATTTTCAAGATCATTTAATCTCTCCAAAAAGCATGAATAAGCTTATTCTCTCTCTTAATGTTCCCATTGTTGCGGCCTGTATTCAGGGAGCCTGGTTATCACATCCAGTTTGGGCAGATCGGGGGAGAAAACCTAAAATATTTGTTAATTTTAATACTTTCTCAGATTATTCAGCCATGGAATTTATCCATCATTCAGAATGGGAATGGCAAAAAAAATACCTTATTCCCTACCCCGGGAAAAGAAAAGCCCAAGGAATTGAGCGAGTACTCTGGATCTGCCCCCATTGCTCAAGTTTTCGTACTCTTTTTGGTAAAAAGGATGAGGTAATCTGTTTGTCCTGCCAAAATCGTTGGTTAGTCAATGATTCTGGCTTTATTGGAGGAAGAACATTGCCCGACTTATTTCATCATCAAATCGAGGTTTTTTCACAATGGGTTAACGATTTACCAAAAGCAACCTTCCCTTTAGTTAAGATATCCTTAAGAAATGATCGGACTACCCGTCTTATAAAAACCTTACACCAAAGATTAACTATTGAAAATGATGTCATTCAAATTGGAACAATACCCATGGATATTAAGAAAATTAAAGGAATTAATACCCATTTTCGCGATATTCTTGAATTCCGCTATGAAGATACCTTAGTTCGAATTAATAGCAAATATACTTCTTTCCTGCTTTATAATTGGATAGAAATCAGAAAAAAACAAATTTTTGGTCAATCAGCTAATGAAACTTATGTTTAAAAGATATATCATAATTAGGATAGACCTTCATGTTGCCTTGCAGCATTAAATGATAAAGAAAATATGTATATACTGTTCAATTTCCCCCTTTAGAAAAGGGGGTTAGGGGGAGTATTGGCGAAAGACGCCGAGGGGGAGAGGGCGCGAGGGGGTGAGGGGGAGAAAAAGAAGAAGGGAAGAGTGTCCAGGATGACGGATTAAAGACACCCTCCCCGCCGTAAAAACGGCACCGTTCGAACAAGGAGAGGAATTGTTTGACTTATTCCCCCATTGAGGGGGGATTCAGGGGGGTGTGCCTTTATCGTTTTTTGTTTTATCACTTTTCACTTATTCCGATATTTTCAGGATAGATTTTGAGAATGAGGAGGAAAAATGGAGTGCTTGATTTTCTAAAAAAATCTTTTCAAATTTCTATCTTCATTTTCCTTTTTTTTATCTTTTATATACCTCTATCAACCAATGCCCAAAATCAAACTCAGATTGATGCAATATTGGGAAAAGCTATTCAGTTATTTCAAGAGGGAAATTATCTTGATGCTTACATTGAACTTGAAGCTGTTTTAAAAATTGAACCTCATAATACCCAGGCTCTTAATTATAAGCTTCAATGTGAAACAAATCTCGGAGGAACACCTTCTGCTGGCATAGCTTCTCTAACCCCAAATCCTACTCCAACCGAACCAACTCCGATTTCTACTCCTCAATATACCCCCAAACCAACTATCGCTGCCACTTCTCTCCCTGAGGATTTAGCAACACCAAGCATTCTTCTTCAACCCTCTCCAATCCCTCATCAATCAATCGAACCAAATACTGATTCACAAAACACGATTCTTATCACCCCTGTAGTAAGTCCTACAAAGAACCAGCAGTTATTCATTGCCGATCCTCCTGGATGGGTTAAGCAATCGATCAACGATCCCTCTCAAATGGCATATTTTCAGCTTCCCAACCAACAACGAATTGTAATTGCTGAATTGATTGTTTTTCAAGAAACTCTTGATAGCAATAAAACCCTGGAAGAATACTTAGAATATATTCAAAAAAATCGATTAAAACCACCTGAGTTTGAACTTTATGTTCCGCTCGAAAGCAAGTCAACTACTCTAGCAGGCCTTCCTGCGGTTCAACATGATTTTCTATTTAGTAATGGAACTCTGCAGCTTAAAGCGCGGTCCGTTTTAGTTATTTATAATAAAATAGCTTACTTTTTTCTTTTTTACTCCAGCATTGCCGACTTTAACCAATTAGAAACTAATTTTAACCAGGTTTTAGAATTAGTTACAACCGAAGAAAAAAACCAAAGCCAGCCTCCTATTGAATTAAGCTTCGTCAGTCAAGCAGGTCTAGTTGGTATTCATGTTCCGCTTCCTCAGGGAACGATTCTCAAGGAAACTTCTTCAAATCAAACTATCTATAATGGTCCTAACCAAAGTCTAATTGAAATAGTAGTATCAGATTTAATCGATCAATTGAAACAAGCTGAAGCGGGCGCAGTATCAGGAAAATCTTTCCAAAATCAGTCAAACCTAACCGCAGGTTCTCAAGTCATTGAGATAAAGCTTTACCAATATGTTGAAAATAATCGCAATTTTGCCCTGCTCACAGCTTATTACGTTGGGAAACCCCTTCTGATAATTATTTCCCTTCCCCAAGATGAATACCAAACTGCCCAGCCATGGCTAACTCAACTGATCCAATCGATTGACTTTACATAAAACCATAAATTTTTGTGAGATCAAATAATTGTCGGTCTCACCTTTCATAACGAATATCGTCAAGATATAAAGTACAACCATCAGGATTTAAGGTCCGATTTACAATAAAAGAAAACCCACCTTTAATGTTGCTTAGATCCTTACCGGATAAATCAAGAGTGTACTGTTTCCATTTGCTGGTCAGTGTAATAAAACCAGTTGTTGCGCCGGCTACCATAAATTTTACCTTTTCTGTTGCCTTCTCTCCTCTCGCCCAAAAAGTAAGCTGATTTGACCCTGTAAGGTTTTTTCCGTTAGGTTCATATCCCGTTGTTGGATCTGGATATTGCCAGTATAGACCCGCCCATCCTTTGATAGGGGTTCGAGATGTTGAATAAATCAACTTAAGGCATGAGGGGATAGAATGGGGATCTTCTGTGGAGCTTATATCGAGAGATAAGTCACCAGCATCTCCTAATCGTCCGGTCAGAGAAAATAGATCTTCAATATAAGCAGGAAAAACGACTTGACCAACTCCGCTTGCCACTTGTGATTGTGAATCAACCTGCTGAATCGGGGCGGGTTTTAAATTTAAAAAATATTTGTTATTTCTTTCTTCACCGTTACTCCCTATGCCGGTTATAATCACTTCATAACGTCCCGGTAAAGAATTTTTATCCACCATAATAGATAGTTCCGAACTGAAACCCGGTCGGGATGGACCAGAAACTGGAGAAAAAGTATAATTCGTTCCCTCAGGTCCGCCCGAGGCGCTTAAGCTCACTCGTTGCCGATTCCTCCAAGTCGCATCTATTCGTATTTCAGTAGTTATTTTTTCTCCTTGTAAAACCGATCCCTCTTGAGAGCTGAGACTTAGAGTGAAATTATTGGGTAATCCTAAAAAAAAGCTGATTACAGCAACAGTGGCACTAATACCAGCAATAATCGGAGTAAAATTGATAGGTCCTCTCGACGTTTTCTCCAACTCCCCTTTTTAGAAATTTTCTTTTTTAAAAACTGCAAACCAACGATGAGTATTATCTCTCTTTGGTATTCCTAATCAAAGAAAAGGGCACACCCCCCCTGTATCCCCCCTCAATGGGGGAATAAGTCAAACAATTCCTCTCCTTGTTCGAACGGTGCCGTTTTTACGGCGGGGAGGGTGTCTTTAATTCGTCATCCTGAACCCTCTTCCCTTCTTCTTTTTCTCCCCCTCACCCCCTCGCGCCCTCTCCCCCTCGGCGTCTTTCGCCAATACTCCCCCTCGCCCCCTCGCGCCCTCTCCCCCTCAGTATCTAATGGCGTGAGGATCTCATCTTTTTCTTTTCTTTCCTCTCCCCTGGTGGGAGAGGATGAAGGTGAGGGGGAACCCTGGATATCTCTAACTGGCTCAATTAATAACACCAAACCTGGATCTTAGCACAGGCTTTTCACCCTCATCCCGACCTTCTCCCATCAAGGGAGAAGGAATTATAGTGATGCGTCATCCTGAGGCTTCGTATTCAGAAGTCGTGAGGATCTCATCTTTTTCTTTTTTAATTCAAAAATATGATTAAGTATGAAATCTTCAAGTCTTTCTAAAAAGAATCACCAGATAGTCGTTATGATCATCAATCGCTGTTTCTTTTATTCGACTCACGGCTCACTGTTTTTAAGAATGAGATTGCCACGTCGTCCAACCAAAAAACGGTTGGTCTCCTCGCAATGACGGATTTAGAATGGGCATAATAAATCAAGCTCCTACCAAAGAATTAAAAAAACGTAGGGGCACAATGAATTGTGCCCATTCTTTAATTAACGTAGCAACCTGCTATGGCAGGTTGAATCCCTGGTATTTTCATTGTCATCTGGTGTTGCTAAGCAGCATGAGGGTCTATTCTATTGAAAAACCACACCTTTAATCGTTTCCAAAATCCAGGATTGCGCATTATTATAAGTATCCTTGGGAAGAATTATAATGGTCATTAGATTGGTATTCGGATATAGCACCATAATAATTGCATACATTAGGTTCTGGGTAAATTCCTCACCGGTCATATCAGATAGCGCGCTTCCCTCCATTCCATAAAGATTAACCTGAGCAGTTCGATCTCCAACTTGAATGATGCTTTGACCAACCTTATTGCCACCTTGACCTAAAATATCATCCTCAATGTCTAAAAATGCCTCTTGGTTTGCTTCCGGATTAGCTACTTTGGGTATATAGGCTTTGGCTTGATCGGGAAGTGAGAAAGCAACGATATCATCATCGGGGCCTGGTTGTTGTGTTGTTCCTTGAGGGAAGGTAATAGTGTATTTCCCTTGAGGGTCCTTAAATACATTTATATTGGGTTGATCAAATGATGGGAGTTGTTCACCGGTTTCCATTTGAGGAAGCCCGCCTGGAGCAGATTCAATTAAAGGTGATGGATTCAACGGCGGTAAGCTTATTGTCGAATCATCTGCGTTTGCTGGTATAACAATTAAAAAAAAGAGCAACGCTGTAAAGCTAATTAACCAATTCCGAGAACTTCTTAAATAGAGCATTGAATAACCCTCCTTCTAACATTTCATAAATGCATTTAATACCTAAAAATAAAATATTGATTAAAAACAAGTTTACTTCTGAATATCAACTCCAGCAATAACTGAATCATCGTTGGTTACTTCCACTTGCTGTCCGGGTTGTAGTACAAGAAATTCATGATGATTCCAATCTCCATTAAGAAGCTTCTCTAATAAATTGAGGTCCCCGGCAATTTCTCGGTATTGAAGAGATTTTTTTTGAGCAATTTCTTTAACTTGGTCATGATAATTTAAAAAACGAAAAAACTCGAAATCAACACTGGCAGCGTAACTATAGTGTTTCATCCAACCTTCTTCAATTTCCATTAAATATTTAGCATTATCCTCTCCATATTTTGCAAGGTATTCCTGGTATTTCCTTTCTAAATTTTCATTGGTTTCCGACCCAACTGCATACCCTCTTTCTACTGCACTCGGTGTGTAATAATAGGTTCCGGGATGATTATTAAATTCATCAAGATATTTCACTCTCGAACCCAAAAAAAGAGTAATGCAATCATGAGCCTTTGGGATAACAACCGGAAGGTCTTTGGCAATGATCCCCTTGGTTGAATTTCCACATAAGGCATAGGCGAGCAATATCGCGTCATAATTATATTCACCCTGGCTCGCTTGGACGATTTCTCTCTGCAAAATTTCTCTAAGGTAATCAGGTCTTTCGTGAAGACCTTTTTCTAAGAATTTAACGTTAATTGTACTTAAGGAAGAAGCAATGATATAAGAAACTTCTCTTACAAAAATATCACAGGCAATTAATAAATATTGCATCCAACACTCCTCGCTCTCTTTAAAAAATTAATTCCTCAATTAAAATTCAATCCTGGCAACAAGCGCTGCAGTTTTACCTACCTAAAATAATTCTTCTGATATTGTATAATAAGAATTAGAAAAAGATATTCATTTTTTATAAAAAGACATTATATTTCTCCGCAGCACCTTATTCACAGCTTGCTTTGAATTTACCAGAAACAGTTTTATTGTCTTGAATAATCACAAGAAAAAGGTGGTTAAAAATGAAAACCTACACTTTCCTCTTGGCGGTTTTGAGTCTAATCTTTTTGGGAACATTAACAACCCTGGCAATTGAACCTATTCCAATAAGCCAAAATTATCAATATGTGGCAATTCTATCTGGAGATGAGGCTATACCGCCACAAAATACCGGAGCCTTTGGAAAAGCTTTTTTTGGTTTGAACCAAGAAATGAATCAAATCAGCTATCGAGTTGAAGTTTATAATATTTATGATGTGTTAATGGTAACTTTACGTTTGGGTTCTCCAGGAAAAGAAGGTTCTCTAATTGTGTGGCTTTTTCCAGAAACTCCTCCACCAACTCCGTTAAAATATAAAGGACTATTTGAGGGGGTTCTTGCCGAAGGAATTATTACTGAAGATCGACTGGCGGGTAGATTAAAAGGATTCCCTCTTTCTACATTAATCCAAGAAATAGAAAACCGAAGAGTTTTTGTGCAGGTTGATACTTTACTTCATCAAATTGGAGAGTTAAGGGGTCAGCTATTACCCAATCCTTAATTAAAAAAAGAACAACTTACCAAAAAACCAATATCATATAGAACTATTCACCTAACCACGTTTGACGGAGTAATTACTTACCTGATGCAATATTCAGGAACTACAAGATTTGTTTATTCTATCCCTTCTTATTCACAGAAAAATAATTAAAATCTTGAAGTTATACTCACTCTATTAATGACTACCACATTATTTTTGAAGTTGTTCAAATTCTTCTGGGTGTTGTTTTTTGAAACAGGAAAGATGAGCACACTCGACAACTTTTTCGTCTTCCTCGCGGCATACACAGGGTACATAAGGTTGAATTGCAAATCCACATATGAAGCAGATTTTCTTTTCTGAATTTTTTTCTATTTGCCAAGCCATAATACCCCTCCTCCCAATAAATTTATTTTCTATCTTAATTGTAACGCAAATTTGTATATATTTTTTAATTTATCCCGAAATATTTATTCGTATTCGTTACTCCAAAGCTATACTTTTTTAATTCATCAAAAATGACTTACTCTTGGAAATAGCTAAATTTCCAGATACCTTCGCTCTAACCTAAAAGATTCTATTAAAGAAACGTATTTTAATTAATTAGGCTTGACCTAGAAATAATTATATAATTCATCAATTTAAGATTCAGCTGGTTCAGAGTTTTTTTGAGTATTATCTTGCGCTACATTTCTACGAATTTCACGAGGATTTCCTTCCTTTTTTCTAGATCCATCAGGCCGCCTTGGCTTAAGGGGTGCAATATAAAAAAAATAATCCGGATCCTCATCCTTCTGTTTGCCGGTATTGGGTAATATGAGAATTTTATTCATGGTGTTTAATCGACCACTTAAAAAAACATTCCCATTTCTATCTCTTGTTTTCCACAATCCAGCAAGTTTTAATGCATCCATTTAATATCCTCCCCATATTAATTCGAAATTGGTTTTAAGTATAGTCGGTTTCGTCTTTCAAGCTTATACTCATAATAATTATTTGATGAGAATTGAGTCGCAATTCATAGTATAACACAATCTTTTCTATCACATGATGGGCAGGAACAATAAATCGATGCATAACTCTTTTTTTTATAAGAGATAAAAGCACTGATTAAACTTATAAATGCATTTACACTGGTAATAAATTTTTCTTTTTCAACCAACCATCAATAAGGAAAACCAAATACCCAAATCTTTCTTCAAGAGAAGTCGTAGTAACCCATTTTATACGATCTAATGAAAAACTGGTAAGTAACCTTAAAACTACATCCTGAACCTCTTGGTTGTTTAAATCTTCACTGGCGCGAAATTCATCATAATTCTTGGTTCCATGGGGTAAAAGATAAATAATTTGCTGATAGGGTTGTGATATAAGGTATTCATAAAATCTTTTCGTTATCCTATCAAATAACTCCGAATGGTCACTCCTTCGACAATACAAAAGAGTATAAAGATAATTATCATAAACGGTTCGATCGAGTAATAAGAGTTCGGGTGATTTTTCTCGAATTCTCATTTCTCGAGTAATCTGGATTTCCAATACATCATTTTGAAACATGAGATATAGCTCTGGAATCAATCGCATTTCTTCAAGAGTTCTCACACCATGGGTTTGACTATAAATAGAGAATATGTCACGTGCTACCTCATTGATTACATCCACTATCAATCCTTGTTTCTTGTAATAGCTAAAAAGCTCTTTCACCAAAGTAGTTTTTCCAACCCCTGCTGCTCCACTGAATCCAATTGAAATTGTTTGGTTATTTTGCTGGCGAGGACGCAAAACTATGGCCATCGTAATCCCACTTCCTTCAATTTTTTAGTTTTTAAAAGCTATTTTCTATCACTTCCAATCCTATCAATATAATTGACAGATGTCAATATATATAAAAATATATGACAGTAGTTTTTAATATTTAACTACTAAGTAAAAATCATAAGGTCTTTTTTTGTGAAAAAAATATAAATTTCACTATTATGGATTTTTTCAAAGTGTAATTGTAAAACTAATCTTTACAACAGCCAATTTATCAAAAGGCAATTTAATACTTAGTTACAATGAGATCTTCTTTGAGTAAAATATGAATGAAAGAGGTGATATGAATGAATAAGTTATCAAAACTAAATTATAAGGCTGAATTAGTAGGAGTTTTCGGCCATCCTGTTGATGAAAATCCAACCATCATCATGCAAGAAGCAGCGTTTCGCGCCTTAAATCTCAATTGGAGATACTTGACCATTGAAGTCTTTCCTGCAGATTTAGAAGATGCCATAAAAGGAATCCGGGCTTTCAATATGCGGGGAATCAACCTCACAATTCCTCATAAAGTTGAAGTATTAAAATATTTAGATGAAGTCACGCACGATGCTCAATTAATGGGTGCGGTGAATACAGTCTATCGGCGAGATAACCAATTAATTGGAACCAATACCGATGGAAAGGGATTCCTTACCTCTCTCAATCTTGATGCCAAAATTGACCCTCGTGGGAAAAAAGTGGTGATTTTGGGCGCCGGAGGCGCTGCGCGAGCAATTAGTGTTGAACTTTCCTTAGCTGGAGCAAAAGAAATAACTATCGTTAATCGCTCCCCAAAAAGGGGTGAAGAATTAGTTAATCTTCTCCGGGAAAAAACCCCTGTTAACGCCCACTATGAGCCTTGGACATCCGCCTTCCCCCTTCCTTCTCCTGTCGATATCCTTGTTAATGCAACCTCAATTGGTCTTTTCCCCAATACCAGTCAAAAACCAAATATTCAGTATGACACAATCAGACCTAATCTGGTTGTTTGTGATGTCATTCCTAATCCACCTCATACCCAATTTTTACAAGAAGCCGAAAAACGAGGTGCTAAAACCCTGGACGGCTTGGGAATGTTAGTTTACCAAGGCGCAATTGGTTTTAAACTCTGGACCGGTTTAGATGCTCCCGTCAAAATTATGAAAAAGGCTCTATCAAAAGAATTTGGGGTATAACCATCCCTCAATCTAGTTTCAATTGATATATTTCTTGCGGATTTTCATAGAGAATCCGACGAGCATATTCAATGGCAGTTTTTTCGGTAAAATATCCTTCTTCAACTTTTTGGCTTAAAACTCGGGCTAAACAATGAAGAACCAAACTCACCTTTCCATAAGCCCATTCTACTGAATAGGCATCGGTAGCAATGGCAATCCACTTGTTGGAAGGAAGGGATTCTATTCTTTGAGAAATTAATTGTTCAATAATATTCGGTATCAGAGTATGCCACCAAAAACCGAGCAAACTCACATTGGGTAGCATTCTTGCAATTATGGTAAATTCTTGTGCCATCGAAAGCGATGCAAACATTAAACTCATTGAAATCTTCGGGAAATCTTTAAAGACTTCTACGAGGTCAAGACTTAATTGATGATTATTCCAGACATAGGACTCGCCATATCTCATCCCAGGACGAGCCCAATACGCTCCAATAACAAATTGTGCTGGCGTTCCAATGCTTTGGAGTGCTTCTAAATAACTATAAAATAACCAGGTAAATAAGATGTGGTTTTCTTCGGCACTCAGTTGAGTTACGGTTTTTTTCTTATCATAAATTTCATTGATTTGACCTGAAACCGGTTTTATTAAATGAAATGCCGAGCTGATAAAAGCGGTAAAATACCGAATCCCCGATTGGGATTTCTTTTTAAAGAAATCGTAAATTGACTGTTGAGCTTGATCACTATTCTCTGGTAAACCACCATACTCTTTAGCTATTAAATCAAGAAGGCTTAAATTTCGGGTTGGGTCAAAATGGAAAAGATCTAAATCTTCGTATAAGGGAATTAAAAACTGATTTCTTGCCAATCCTTCTTGGCTCCAATGATTTTCACAAATGAGTGAACATTGAGCATTCATCCGATTCAATATCGATTTTGGGTAGGAAAAATCTCTGCCTTTCTGAATAATTTGTTGCTGTAAATCTTTCCAATTGTCAGGGCGTATATCACCATCAGTTACATGATAAATATCATTTAATATTTTTTTAATGCACCAAAAGGTAGTTGTGTTTTCAACCAAAGGTTTATATTTAAAAAATTCCCCGATTCTTTCTTCAAACGGAGTATTAGAAACCAAATAATTATCGTCTTTTAGGCCGGCTGAGTAAAGCTCCCGTCTCATAAAATGATAAAAGAGGATGTCGGACAAGTCACGACACTGAGGTTGATCGATTGAAATATGAGAATGAACATCAAAAATTGGCAACTCTTTTATTGAATGGAGTAGGTTTTCAAAATACTTCATTTTTCCATCTCCTTTTTTATATAAGCCTTTTTCAACCAGTACTTTAAAAGAAAATAAACAAATTTAACGTTTTACCCGATAACGGTACATATTCATCCAAACTGCCCCTAAAATAACCAAACCACGGATAACCATTTGAATATAAGGAGATACATTCAGTAAGGTCATTCCATTAAGGAGAGTGCCTATGATCATAGCTCCTAATAAAGTTCCAAACATCTTTCCTTCTCCTCCATTTAAACTGGTACCACCAAGGATAACTGCTGAAACGACATCTAATTCTTCACCCTGACCAACTTGTGGAGATCCGGTACCAAGACGAGAAGCCATAATAGCTCCTCCTATTGCAGCAAGAATTCCCTGAAGAATAAAAACATAGATAAATATTTTGTCGACATTAATCCCTGATATCCTGGCAACTTCTTGGTTTTCACCAACTACTGATACATATTTACCAAATTTTGTTTGTGTAAAAATAAAGTAACAAATAATCCAAATAACCAGCATCAAAATAATAGGCGTAGGAATAGGGCCAATAAACCCTCGGCCCAAAGAGCGAAAGCTTTCTGATTTTATATAAATCGGTCTTCCTTGAGTATAGATAAAACCAATTCCACGAAGAATACCCATTGTCGCTAAAGTAAGTAGAAAAGCCGGTATTTTTTGCTTGGCAACAAAAAAACCATGCAAAAGCCCAATTATGAGCCCTATAGCAAATATGGCGATCACCCATAAACCAAGTGGATAGTTTTCTTGACGGAGAAAGGCAGCGGCAGTTACGCCGGTTAAAGCTATCACTGAACCTACACTCAAATCAATTTGAGCAGCAGTAATTACAAATGTCATACCAAAAGCTACTATGGCAGTGATAGATATCTGTCTCCCAACATTTAATATATTTTCCACAGTAAGAAAATAAGGAGAAGCAATCGATAAGAACAAACATAAAAAAATAAATCCGAGCAATAAACCATAGTTTTCAAAAAGAAACATAAACCAGCCCAAAGTCGATTTTTTTTCTTGACTCATAGTGAATTTCTCTCCTAAAAGATATTATTCAAAATCAAACATCCATTTTTTAATCATTCAATTGTAATGTACTAAAAAGGATAGTTTTTCATTAAAGTCTTTAACTCACAACATTAATCGCTGGTGCGTTATTCATTTCTTGCTTTTGTTCACCTGAAACCATAAGTTTAACAATTTCATCGCGAGTTGTATTTTTGATGATTCGATCACCAACCCTCATTCCCCCTCTTAAAACGATAGCGCGATCGGCAACTGAAAAAACATCTTCAAGATTATGGCTGATGAGGATCACTGACGCTCCGTGCTTTTTTAAATCTAAAATGATCTGACGCACCTTAGCAGTTTCGGCAACACCTAAAGCAGCAGTCGGCTCATCCATGATGATAATTTTCGCCTCCCAAAAAACACTTTTTGCTATAGCAGTGGCTTGGCGTTGTCCTCCAGATAAAGTTCCAACTTTTAACTTTGGATCTAAAGCAATTCGTAATCTTTCTAATAATGGTTTGGTTTCTGCTTCCATCCGCTTTTTATCTAATATTTGAATGGGTGTCTTTAGGAATTTTTTCATTTTCTCTCGACCAAGAAAAATATTTTCAGCAATGTTGAGCTTCGTGGCCAGAGCTAAATCTTGATAAACCGTTTCAATACCTAATTCCTTCGCTCCAGCTGGATCAGAAATAGTAACCGATTTACCACGAATAAAGATTTCACCTTCATCTTGACTAAAAACACCAGCAATAATTTTAATTAGGGTTGATTTCCCAGCGCCATTATCCCCCAATAAACCAAGTATTTCATTAGGATAAAGTTCAAAGTCTACCTGATATAAAGCTTGTACTGATCCAAATTTCTTAGAAATACTCTTCATTTTTAAAATGGGTTCTTCATGCATATTAAATCCCTCGTTTTTCGTTGATCCTCCTTCACAAATAGTGATGAAAGAGATATTCTTATTCCTTTAATTTAAATGAGGGAGAGAAAACTCATTTCTCTCCCTCAAGGTTTATTCCGTTATATCATCCTAAAACCAACTAATAGTCAAGAATTTCTAATGCTTGAGTGGCTTCTTCCAAATTTTCTTGGGAAACTAAAAGCACTGGAATGGTTATTCTTTTTGGGATTTCTTCGCCTTTTAATTTATTTAAAGCTGTTTCAATAGCAGTCGATCCTAAAACAATTGGCTGTTGGGCTACAGTAGCAAATAATTTCCCATCTTTAATTGCCTGGACCATTTCAGTATCGATGTCTACACCAACTACTTTTACATTGGCTCCAGCTGCTTCCACCGCCGAGACGGCTCCCATCGTACAGGTCTGGTTTCCACCAAAAAGAAAATCAATATCTTTATTCGCGGTCATGATATTTTCTGCAACTGTCATGGCGTTTTCGCGAAGTCCTTCTTCAACGTTTTGTTGGGCTACGATTTCAACACCCGGCAACTGAGTGACTTGATCAAGAAAACCTTGGGTACGTTGTTGCTGAGCAACCGAGACCGCCCACCAAAGCACACCAATCTTTGCTTTTCCACCCATTTCTTTTTCAATATAAGCTTTAGTCCACCCTCCAACTTCGGTCCCAATCTGGTAATTATCTGAGCCTATAAAAGTAACCACTTTATCAGTTACTAACTCCATATCAGCCGTGATTACTGGTATTCCCTTGGCAATTGCTTCTTCAACAACCGGCACTACGCCTTCCGGGTCGACTCCAAAAAGAACAATTGCATCTACTCCTCGGGTAATATAGGTTTCTAAAGCCTTTACTTGGGCATCGAGTTTGGTTTTGGGATCATCCAATAACATTTCGACGCCAGCTTGTTCAGCTGCTTTCTTCATACCGTTTACAACATCAATGTAAAAGGGATGTTCATAAGTAATGATTGATGTACCAAGAACGATTTGTTTTTCTTGCGAAACTGCACTAAAAGTTAAACTTAAAACCAGACTCATTACAACGAAAACAAATATTAATATTGAAAGTTTGTGTTTCATAGTTTCCTCCTCATTCTTAATCAAAATTGGTTTGATAACTACTTCCCTTAATCCTCATTTGATCACTCATAATTTAAATAACCAACCACCTCCTTTTCAGCCCCTCTTTAAATTATTTTTAACAACCATAAATAAATTATTCTCCAGCAGCCAATAAACTAATTATTCTAGATAATTTCTTTCATAATTTTTTCAACTTTCTCCACTACTGCATGAATTTCTTCGTCACTCGAATTAATATTGATTCCAAATCCTGAACCTAAACCTTTATCAACCACACCGACACTGATATTGATTGCTCGATCAAGGATGGCATCAGTTTGTGGAAGCATATGAGCATAATATTGAATATCTTTTCCGTAAGCCGGACATTCATAAGGGCAGGGATAGAGGGTTGAAGTTTTCTTTTGTAAAATTTGTTCCATATTGTTATAAACATGCCAACCAGAATGAGCAATGGTCTTAGTTCCAGCCCTTTCACCGAAGGCGTCTGCTGTGGCTTTATCTTTAAAAAGTAAAGTAAGCAAAGTGGCACATTCTCCATTTTGGTCGTTTATGGTCCTAAAGCCGATATTCGGAATCTTGGCTAAGGCGGTTTTTAGCTTACTCTTCTTTTCTCGAAGCGTTTTAAGGATTTTATCCACTTTTCGAGCCTGGGCTAAAGCAAATGCTCCGGTCAATTCGTTCATGCGAAGATCCAACCCTACAATGCTTCTTTTCCCAACCTCAACACCGGCCCGCATGGGTTTGTGGCCTTGATCATGAAATCCAAAAGCCCGTTCGTAATAGTCATCGTTATCCGTCACTACAATACCACCATCGCCAGCAGTGATCGTTTTAAAAACATTCAACGAGAAAGCAGCAATATCTCCAATGCTCCCAACTCTCTTCCCTTGGAAGGATGCCCCGGCAGCTTGAGCACAGTCTTCAATGACCAATAACCTATGCCGTCGGGCGATATCCATGATAGCATCCATCTGGCAAGGATTTCCCAGCATGTGTACTGGCATGATGGCTTTCGTCTTGTTGGTAATCTTTTTTTCTACATCATGAGGGTCAAGAGTCAGTGATTCGTCGATTTCGACCAGAACAGGAATAGCTCGGGATACAATAATACTTGAAATAGAAGCAATAAAGGTATATCCGGGAACGATAACCTCATCACCAGGCCCAATACCAAGAGCAGCCAAACCGGTGAGCAATGCGCTGGTTCCGCTATTCACCGCAACTGCATGCTTGACTCCGATCAACTGAGAAAATTCTTGTTCAAGAGTAAATACTTTCTTTTTAAAACTGGGATCGTCTTCTGAACCATAACGAAAAAGATATCCCGACTCTAGAACATCCATCACTTCTTTTTTCTCTTCTTCACCAATTACATATGAACCCGGTCCTCCAAAAGTCGGTTTGACAGTCATTGATCTTCCTCCTTTATCGGGCAACTTTTACCCATTTTCCTTTTTGTTGGCTTTCCACAATTGCGTCGACGATACAACTAATATCATAACCGTCATGAAAAGTAGCATAATCAGGCTTTTTGTTTAAAGCATTTTTTGCATCAAGAACTGCACGATAATAAGCCAGCAGGCTATTTTTAAGGCTATCCAACCAACCTTCAGGATGTCCGCCTGGTGCAAGCACATAACCTCGACACTTTGGATCAAGCTGATTCGGATCTCTCATGAAATAGGCATTCGGTTGGTTGCGATAACCGATCCACATTCGATCCCCTTCTTCCTGATTCCAATAAAAGGATTGGTTTGATCCATCAATTTCGATATTCAAACAACATTTTCTTCCCGCACTTATTTGTGAAACATAGAAAACCCCGCTAGCTCCATTTTCTAACCGGATTAAGACTGCTCCCCAATCCTCTGACTGTATCGGTATTTCTTCGTAATCGGTAGGTTCACGATTTTCACTAAAAGTCTCAACGATTTTTGATTTTTTCCTCACTGGTATCACGGTTGATAAGTCGGCAAATACCTTGGTGATTTTGAGCCCGGTTAGTGTTTGAGCAAGATCACACCAGTGTGAACCGATATCTCCAATTGCTCGAGTTGCTCCACCATACTTTGGTTCTATGCGCCAGTTATAATCGGTTTCATAAAAAAGCCAATCTTGCAAATAAGACCCATGGATTAAATTAACTTTTCCCAGCTCCCCCTTCTGAATCCGGTGTTTCATATCTTGGACTAAAGGATACATTCTATAGTTAAAATTAACTCCATGTACTACTCGGTATTTTTCAGCTAATTCCAACATTTTACTTGATTCAAAGCGATTCATACCTAAGGGTTTTTCGGAGAAGATGTGTTTACCGGCTTGAATAATAGCGGTATTGATTTCCAGATGAAGATGATTAGGCGTGCAGTTATGAATAACTTGAACATCCGGATCATTGATGAGGTCATGAAGGTTACCATAAGCACGAGGGATAAAAAAATCCGCAGCTTTTTTTTGAGCTAATTCCTCATTTGCTTCGGCAACCGCGACCACTTCGACAAAACCCAAACGTCTTAAAGCATCAATGTGCACCGTTCCAACAAAACCGGTACCAATAATTCCTACCTTTATTCTTTCCATATGAACCTCCTTCTCCTTTTTTTAATTCTTATTATTATCACTTTTTATCGAAATCATTGATTAGGTCTTTAATTATAATTTTTAGACCTTAAAATCTCACTGCTTCTTTTCAATCCATAACCGGTAAATGGTCTTTCCCAATCAAGACACAAAAATTTCTCTAAGCAGAATCTATCTCCCCTCATAAAAGAATCTAAGGTTCCTAATATGATCCGATAAATAATGCTATTTCTATTGAATAACTTCCAATAAAGAGAGCATTGAGGCACCAAGTGCCCCCGCCCAATCATCTAAAGAAGAAATTCTCATTTCTAACTTTTGACTGAGTACCGACAAAGAATTCTTTTTAATAATATGTTGGATTGGCTCAATTAATAATTGATTGGCATGTTTTAACCGACCACCAAAAATAATCAGAGGTATACCAGTAAAATTAATTACTTGGGCGGCCACCGCTCCGATGCGTTCACCCGATTCAGTTATCAACCGATAACTCAATTTATCTCCCTTTCTGGCTTCATTGATGATATTCTCAATGTTTATTTCTTGATTATGCAAGCTCGATTGCACACCATTTTCAATAAACTTTTTGGCATTACGGATAATCGCAGCAATTGATGTATACACTTCTAAACATCCACGGTTTCCACAACCACAGGACGGTCCGTTTTCATCAACTATAAAGTGTCCAATTTCTCCGGAAATACCAAAAGGACCACGATAAATTTTGCCATCCATTACTATTGATAACCCAATCCCCACATCAAGATAAAAATATAAAAATTCTTTTAAATTTCTTGCCACTCCGTGATTTTGCTCAACGTAAGCCACCGTTCTGCACACGTCATCTAAATAAACGGGAAGTTTAAATTTTTCTTCAAGAAACTTTTTGATTGGAAAATCATTTAAATCCTCCCGCTGGGGAGAACAAAGTGATGTCCCAGTAACAGTTTCCACTATACCGGTACTGGCAATACCAATTGATTTTATATTTTCATTACTATCTAAAATCTTTTTGATTTGATCTTCCAGATTATTTTTAATTGGTTCGTTTTTTTGAACTTTTATCGTTCCGCTTTGAAATATATCTCCAACACAATTGGAAATAACCCAGTTAATATAGGATCCTCCCAACTCAATTCCTAATGCCTTGCCAAAGTTGGGATTAATACTGAGCAATCGGGCGGGTCTCCCACCGGTTTTATCATCCCAGCCACTTTCCGCTACCTTGCCATCTGAAATTAACTTATCAACATATTTGGCAATAGTTAGAATTCCAATACCAGTTGCTTTCGATAAATCATTTCTCGAAAGAGACCCATTTTCTTTTATAATTCGATATATTAATTCTGATTTGGGAGGATTTTTCATTTTATTTTTTCCAGATTATGGAAATACCCCCCTAATTTTTTTGGCTTTTATTACTCGGTCAATTGCTAACATATAAGCTGCCGTTCTCAAACTTACCCCTCTTTGTTGGTGAATAACCCACACTTCATTGAAAGCTCTTTTCATTATTCTCATCAATAATTCATTAACCTCGCTCTCGTCCCACATCAGTGATTGTATATTTTGCACCCACTCGAAGTAAGAAACTACCAAACCACCAGCACTTAACAGAATATCCGGAATCACAATAATACTTCGGGATGATAATATTTCATCAGCTTCAACCAAAGTTGGCCCGTTAGCAGCTTCAGCGATTATTTTGGTATTTAACTTTTTTGCTATGGAAGCATTGATTTGGTTTTCTTTAGCAGCTGGGATAAAAAGGTCAACTGTGAAGTAGAAAATTTCTTCTTTGGGAAATTCTGTTACACCTGGGGCTTTATACCCCTTGATTGTCTTGCTGGGATTGTTGTTTACATAATTAATAAGGTCATCAATATCTAAACCAGATTCTCGATATACGCCACCACTTATATCACATATTGCAATAATCTTAGAACCTTGATGAGCGAGAAGCTGGGCTAAGATGCTTCCAACTTTTCCAAAACCTTGTATGGAGACTTTGGCATTAACCAGTGAAAATCCTAACCAAGGAGCTATATCATTAATGATATAGACTACCCCTCGACCGGTTGCTCCTTGTCTTCCCAAGGTACCCCCGATTTCTAGGGGTTTTCCAGTAACAACCCCAGGGACTGAATACCCTTTGAACATGCTATAAGTATCCATAATCCATCCCATGACTTCATCATTGGTGTTAATATCCGGGGCTGGAATATCTTTTTCTGGACCAATAAGTGGGAGGATCATCGCAGTATAACGACGTGTAATGCGTTTTAATTCTTCTCTTGATAAATGGGACGGATCACAGCAAATAGCACCTTTAGCGCCTCCGAAAGGGATATTTACTACGGCACTTTTCAAGGTCATTAAAGCTGCTAAGGTTTTTACAATATTTATATCCACATCAGTTGAATACCTTAGTCCGCCCTTACATGGTCCCCGGCTACTTGAATATTGAACTCGATATCCGGTAAATACTTCAATATGACCATTATCCATTACTACTGGTATAGAAACGGTTAACTCCCTTTCTGGATAACGAAGTGAAACATAGTCATCATATTCTAAACCTAGTTTTTTTGCTGCATTATCAAGATTAAAAAGCATGTTTTCAAAAGAATCATAAAATTCTTTTGGCATTTTATAACCCCTCCAAAAATGATTTACATCAATTCTTAATTGTAGGAGGAAATATTTACATATATTTTTATTATTATCTCAACATTAATAATCAATTATTAAACTACTTTAATAAAATAATAGATTTATTATAATCATAAGTCAATCCTATTAATATATTTATTTTGAATAATTAACAAATATTAATGGAAATATTTTTTGCTATAAGTGGAATAGACAAAGTGAACAGGGGTAGGGATCAAGACTCAAATTATAGAAGTAAGGACGTATAAAAAAAATAGCTCTTCCAGAATTGTATGACCATTCTCCCAAGAGAGAAAAATTTATTTATTTTCTTTTTCAATCCGCGGTTTTCGGTTCAATGTTTTCAGTAAAAAATGGATCGAAGGGAAGCCTCATGCTTTTAATTCTTCACTAAGATACTAACCTTATTAAATATTCTACAATTAACCTAAATGTTTCTTCTCCCCATTCTTTGGTAGCATTAATAGCATCTTTTGTATACCAGGGAAAATCTGGATTATAGTATTGCATCTTAACTGTTTCAGGATAGGAAGCCATCATGAGCGATGTTTCCAACTTCCCAGCGTGGTCATAACCCATCTTTTTTTGAATTTCAGGACTCATTAAAGGAATAACCTGAATCCAATTAAAAGGATTTTCATTCGTTTGCAGATTATTATAGTAATTTGACATTTTCTCTGATCCCCACCATCCTTTTCCATGTTCCTTTTCTAATAGTCGAAAAATAAGTGAAACTGATGCCTTTTTAAAAGCTAAAGCCTCGGGCATCATTTGCCCCATTTCATATTGATGGTGGATGACTACAAAAATTTGGCGAAAGCCATTCTCTAAAAAACCATGGAGGATATCATTTGCTTGTTTTTCAAACTGATTCGTATCTACATTAATAGTTCCCATTTCTGGACCAGCTACTGCAAAACTGGAAGGTCCAAACCAAACTGGTGGGGCTACAACACAATTAATCTTTTTTTCAACCTCATCAAGAGCTTTGATCACTGCTAAGGTATCCACACCCAGCGGTAAATGTTCACCATGGTATTCAATTGTCCCTGCTGGGATAAAAAGAGGCCAACGTTTTTGAATAGCATGAGTAAAGTCATGACCAGTCATCAGATGTAACTTCATGAGTCAATTCTCCTCCCACGATTAAATAATTCTGATGCCAAACGAAGGTAATCCAAATCAGCATCGGGTGGAATTTGATCTGCCGATCCAGCAATAAACCTTGGATTTTCCTTCCATTGTTTTTGAATTCTATTGACTTGTTTTATTAAATCTTCCCTTGCAAAAAAAGGAGTAAACATAACAGCTGGAAGACCTCCCCATAAAATAATATTTTCACTTTGACTCTCTTTTCTTAAATCCTCAACTGTAACATCTCCTACCGGATCCGGAGTGAGAGCTTCTAAAGCATCAGCCCCGGTTGCTGCAATTTGATTAATGATCCCTTTAAGGGTTCCATCGATATGAACTGCTGCTTTTTTCCCTGCTTGATGAAGTTGAATAAAGCGTCGAGCATAATAGTTGGCTGCATAACGTGGGAAAAAAGAAGAATAACTTGTTCCACTCAGATTATCACAAAAATGAAAAATTTCTGCGGGAGATTTTATTATAATTTGAAAGGCTTGATCATTCGATTCATCAATACAATCAATGGTTTTTTGAATTTCTATTGGTTCATCCACTTGAGCATAAGTAAAAGCTTCGATACCCATCCAGTCTACAATCAATGCTGAGAGTGGACTTCTTGGCAGGGGAGCAATCGGTATTCCTTCATCTCCCCATTTTTCTCCAATTTCGAGATAATCTGAATAATTAGATCTGAAAATACACTGCTCATAAATTTTCCGAAGGCATTTCAGGTCTTCTGCCTTTTGAATGGGGTATTGAATGAATGCATAACAGAAGGACTGAGGAAGATAAGCCTTTTTCTGAATAAATGTTTTTTCTTGATAATGAAACTTTGTTTCAAGAATAGTTCCATTAACGATAGTTTCGATGTCAACTCCTTCAAAAGAATATTGAAAGACTCCATTAAAAGGTCTCCCTGGTGCACCAATCTGATGTACTGACATTCCATCCGGTTCCTGTTCATCTAAAGCATAAATATAATAAGGAACTACTCCTAAATCTTTATGTAGTTTTAAAAAACCATCAATTCCTCGATATTCATCGGGTAAAATTCCCTTGATTATCTGGCTGTCCCGCCAGTAGGTTAGATCAGCTATCCACAAAATTCGATCCGCCGGCTCTCCTCGAAATATTTGGATAAAATTCTCTTTATTTGATTGCCCCATAGGAGAGCCCCCTTACCAAATGCTTTTGAATTAAAAAAGTGAAAATAATAATTGGGATAGAAGCAATAACTGCTACCGCTGCCATTGGTCCCCAGAGGATGTCCCGGTCGGTCACATAAAATGCGGCAGCAACTGGAAGGGTTTTGACATTCCTTCCAGAAAGAATTAAAGCAAATAAGAATTCGTTCCAGGACGTGATTAAACAAAAAACCGTGGTTGCCAATACCCCAGGAATCACTACAGGAAAAAGAACACGAATGAATGCCCCAAAAACCGAGCATCCGTCGAGCATTGCTGCTTCATCGATCTCAGAAGGTACTTCCCGGAAAAAACCACTCATAAGCCACACTGCAAAAGGGAGGTTCAATAAAACATGCATAATAATAATTGAAGCATAAGTATCAATCAGCTTTATCCTTTGCATAAGGATATAAATCGGTAAAATGATAGCAATTGGTGGAAGCATACGAGTCGATAAAATCCAGAAAGGAAGAAACTTACCTCCTACTCGATATCGAACCAATCCGTAAGCAGTCATGGTTCCTAAAAAAATTGCAATGACAGTTGCAATTAAAGCAATTATTATAGAGTCTTTAAAATATCGATAAAAACCGTCCTCAATGAAGACTTTCCGATAATTTTCAATGGTGGGTGTAAACAACAATTTAGGTGGCATAGCTGAAATATCAAAGCGTCCTTTAATTGAAGTTAAAAAGGTCCATACAATAGGAAATAAAACCAAGATAACCACTAAAAATACTAAAACATCGATCCATCGGTCCCGAGCTTTAAGTTTGGAACCTTTCATGATTTTCCCTCCAATTTTACAAACTGCTGGCTCGCAATGGTTATGATTACTAAAATAATATAAGAGAGAGTTGCCGCATACCCCATATTGAAGTAATTGAATCCTACCTTATAAGTATAAATACTCAAGGTTTCAGTGGCATTTGCAGGACCTCCTTTGGTCAAGACATAAATAGTGTCGAAAATCCGAAATGAATCCATAAAGCGAATTAAAAGTGCGACCAATAAAAAGGGGGTGACCAGAGGAAGAGTAATATTACGGAAAGTTTGGAAACCAGTGGCTCCATCTACCTGGGCTGCTTCAAAAACGTCCGGAGGGAGACTGGCAATTCCAGAAAACAAAAGAAGAAAAACAAAAGGCGTCCATTGCCAGATGTCAACCATAATGACTGCCGGAAGCGCCGGAGACGGCTCTCCAAGCCAAATGGGTCCTTCAATTTTCAAAAAATGAAGAAAATAATTAAAAATCCCGTATTCTGGGTTATACATATATTTCCACATAAGAGATAAAACAACTGGAGTTATCATCATTGGAATCAGTAAAATTGACCGGCATATTTGTTGAAAACGGGTATTGCGAGTAATAGAAAGGGCTAAAGTCATTCCGATTACCATTTCCATCACTACAGCCCATCCAGTAAAAATAACTGTGGTTCGAAAAGAGTACCAAAAACGGCTATCTTGAAATAATGATATATAGTTCCCTATACCTACAAAAGTTGGTGGTTCAGCCCGGGTCAGGCTCCAATCATGAAGTGTCATATAGAAAGAATAAATTAATGGATAAACACTCACAGCAAGAATAAAAATGATAGTAGGAAGAACCATTAATTGAGGTATATTAAACCTTCTATTTTTAATGGATGACATAATATCCCTCCGTGGATGCTACCGGAACAAAATTTCCGGTAGCATCCAACCCCATATTCAAATCAAATCTTAAATAAACATATTTATTTATAATATCCAGCTTTTGCCATTAAGTCTTCTACCTGTTTAGCCGCTTCGTCTAATGCTTCCTTAGCAGTTTTTTCTCCGGCAATTACTTTTGAGCAAGCAATGCCGATCAAGTCATCAACCTGAGCATATTCAGCAATTTGGGGGGTTGTTTTCGCTTCACCAGCTAAAGCTGCTTCTATACCGCTATAGAAGGGAAATTTTTCTAATACATCTGGATCGTGGAAAGTGGATAATCGGCAAGCAACGGTACCCATAAAAGCAGCTTCCTTATCGTTTTCTTTGTTACAAAGCCATTTTACGAGCTCATAAGTTTCATCTTGGTTTTTACTAGCGCTTGATATAGCAAAAAACCAGTGAATGTCTAAAGTTGTATGTGGTATGTTGGGATCGGCTACTGGGAATACTGTATAGCCATTTTTTCCGATAATTTTTGATCGATCCTCCATTTCCGCCCAAGAAGCAATGTGGCTCCAATGCCACATCAAAGCTGCTCTTCCTTCAAGATAAATCGGACCACTTTCAGTTTCGTCATAAGTAGTCGATGCCTTGGGCGTTACTCCCCATTTGTTTCTGAGGTCAGCATAGTACTGTAAACCGTCAATTCCTGCCTGAGAATTAAAGATTGGTTTCCAATTTTCATCAAAAATATCTCCACCAAAAGACCAAAGCATCAGATAAAAATCATAGGCCAATTGCTGACCTCCCTGCTTTGCGGCAATCACGGTTCCGTTCAAATTTTGATCGGGTCGGTTAAAAAATATTGCCATATCCAGAAACTGAGCCCAGGTTTTTGGGGATTGTAACTCATAACCATATTTCTCTTTAAACGCTTCTTTTTCCTTGGGATCTTCAAACAAATCCTTCCGATAATAAAGCATAATAGGCCCATCATGAGTAGGAAACCCATAGAGTTTGCCATCTTTAGTTTGCAGGTTGAGAAGTGCTTGAGGATATGTGTTAGGCCAATCTTCGGGAGGATCATTTTTGATGTAATCATCAATGGGAATTATATAACCACCGCGGACTAACTCAGAAAACCAATCTGTCAGGGTTCCTATAAAATCATAGGTTCCGGCTTTGCTGGCAAAATCGAGAATCATTTTTTCATGAAATTGAGAAAAAGGTACCTCCTCGATTTCTACTTTTACTCCGGTTAGTTTTTCATACTCTAAAACTTGCTTTTGCAAGGATGGAGTTCTTGCCCATCCCTGGAAAACCAAGGTTCGTAAAACTGGCTTATCTGCACCCTGAGCTACCAGTGCAAATATGAATATTAAACTTAAAACCAAACCAAAAATGATACACTTTTTTGTTGATCTTTTCATTCTATGCCCCTCCCTTTAAGGGTTTTAATAAAATACTTAAATTGAATTACTCATCAGGATTCTTTCATTCCTGATTCCTATTTTATTCCTCTTATACCACCTCCATTTTTATCCTGAAAATCTATATCCGGGCATGATAAATCAAGCCCCTACCAAAGAATTTTAAAAAAGCGTCATCCTGAGCCCTCGCTTGGTGAGGGCGTGAGGATCTCATCCTTTAATTATTAAAAAAATACTAAATGAGATTGCCACGTCGCATAAGACACTCCTCGCAATGACGGAGCGGGTGGATGAGATTGCCACGTCGCATAAGACACTCCTTGCAATGACGGATTTAGAATGAGCATGATAAATCAAGCCCCTACCAAAGAATTAAAAAAACGTAAGGGCACAATGAATTGTGCCCATTCTTTAATTAAAGTAGCGACCTGCTCTGGCAGGTCGAATCCAGGCCTCACCCTCATCCTCACCTTCTCCCATCAAGGGAGAAGGAACTATTTAATCCTTTTATTAATTTTTCCCCTCCCCCCTCGGTCTTTATCGTGTTCGATTAATGTAGCGGCATGCCAAGGGATGTCGAGTCTTGGATTTTCATTACCATCTGGTGCTAAATTGTAATATGACAGCCTTGTCATACCCTTCCATCTCATGAAGTTATAACTCAATTATCTCGCTCCGGGCAGAAGAAAACACCTCACAGCCATCTTTGGTTACTCGAAAACCATCTTCCCAACGAAAGCCATAATCAGGAGTGGTGAAGAAGGTATCCGCCATGAAAGTCATATTCTCTTTCAAAGGATAATTTGAGGTTTTTTCCAACCAGGGTTTTTCGACTTCTATGATACCGGCACCATGACACGGTCCATATAGATAATATTGGGAATAACCATGTTTCTCAAAATATTGGTAGTATTTCTCGGCAATATCTTTAGCAATGACTCCTTCTTTAATCCACTCATAGGTAATTAAATGAGCATCCAATCCAAACTGCACTTGTTTTTTCATTTCTTGCGGCATTTTTCCAAAAATAACTGGACGTCCAACTGAGGAGGCATATCCACCAAATCGAGCTCCAACACAAAGTTGAATCATCTGACCTGGTTCAAGTTTTTTATAAGTTGCCCGAGCTATAGCATTTTGAGTTTGTCTGCCTCCAAATATATAGTTAGGAAAGGCTTCACACTCGGCACCATGCTTATACATGGCATGATAAAGAATGCCCATCGCTTCTTTCTCGGTCATTCCAACTTTCATTTCTTTTAAAAGATCCTCAAGGGCTAATTCGCTAATTCGGTGAGCCTCTTTCATCATGGCAATTTCATTCTCCGACTTAACCGCTCGCATATCGGAAATGATCCATTCAGCACGGATAATCTCTCCCTTTGACCCTAACGCCTCTTTTATTCCTTCATAAACTGGCATAGGAAGAATAGCATAATCTCCTAATGCTAAACGCTTAATTCCTTTTCCTCCTGATATTTCATCAAATACTTCTTTAAAATTTGATACTTGGATATCCGGATAATCAGGCTCAGCCGATTCTCGATAAGCAAGTAGTTTACGAATTTTTTTGATTTTACTTCTTTGAATGGCAAAAGGTTCAGCTTCTGGTCCAATCAATAAGATTGGATCTCCCTCTTTTGGAATGATTACTCCCGCTGTTTCAAAAATTGGCCAATGATCACTAAGGTATCGAACACTCGCATGGTCCGCTTCATTGGAATGAACTAAATAAGCATCATAATCTTTTTCAACTAACATTTTCTGAATTCGTTCAATCCTTTGATGAAATTCGGCTTCTGGTATTTCTCTTATCATGGTACTTTTCCTCCTCGAATTATTAATTTATACTGAAAATTATTCAGTTTTTACCGAAATGATATTTGGTTTAAAACCCTTTAAAAGAATCAGAATATATATATACCCAATAAAGATTCTAATAATTATTATATAAAAAGACCAACTAAGATTTCAAAACAACTTTTAAAACCTTTTCTTGTTGACTTGATGCTATTTGAAAAGCCTTTTCTGCCTCATTAAATGGAAAAACGTGAGATAATAAAGCTTCTAATGGAAGATCATGACGATTCAAGAGGTCAATAGCAATGGGAAAATAGTGGTTTGGGATGGCATGAGAAGCTCTGAGCTGCAACTTTTTAAAATGAAACTCATTGGCGTCAAAAGTTATCTGGCTTCCTTCTCCATACTCAATCCCATTAAAGGCAACGATACCACCAAACCGAGATACTTGAATAGCATCGGTAATGGTTTTGGGAGGTGCCGTAACAATGACTCGATCGGCGCCCTTGGGTATAGCATTTAGGATCTCACCTACCACATCATTTTCTTCATAACACAGAATCAAATCGGCACCCATTTGTTTCCCTAATTCCAAACGATAAGCCCCCCTCGGAGTAGAACGTTTGGAACCAACCAGGAAGACCCGACGAGCTCCTTGTAACTTAGCTAATCGTACCACCATCAACCCGATGGGACCTGGTCCAAAGACAACAACCTCATCATTGAGCTCTAGTTCAGCTCGTAAGGTCACATCTAATGCCACGGTAAGCGGTTCGGCTAAGCAAGCGTGAATAAAATCAATTCGTTTCTTATCATAAACATGCACCATATCCTGTCTAATGACAAGGTAATCAGAAAAACCAGCTTGGTTGGTCATGTAAGTAGTTAAGTTTTCGCAATACAATGAACGTCCATTTTTACATTGTTTACAAACCCCACAAGCTGCATGGTTTTCTATAATTACACTTTTCCCAATCAGACTGTCATCAACACCCTCACCGATCTGCTCAATGATTCCTACTACCTCATGACCTAAAGGTGTCCAATCTTCATTATTTCGAAGAAAATGGAGATCGGTTCCACAAATACCCCCTGCTTCAATCCGTACTAATACCTGTCCTGATTGAGGCTTGGGAACAGGTGCATCTCGCCATTGGAGCTGAAAAGGTGATTTTCCAAAAAGAACTTTCACAGTTACCTCCAATTATTTATATTTAAATGTCTTTTGAGTTAACTATAACTATAGTAAATCAAGCAGAATTTCATGGGTGTTTCTGGGCTTTTACAGTAGTCTTTCTTGATTTTGTATTATAAATAGAACTTAAATCATTTTTAGAGTTTAATACCCACAATGAAAGGTAATTAAATAAAAGATATTCTAAAAATGTGATTTTACGATTCGAGGGATACCTCCCATTCAATAAAAGCAACTTTTCCCATCATTATATTTACAGAAAAGACTAAAGGTTATCAATACCATGCTTTTTTAACCATTCCTCGAAATTCTGATTATCAGTAACTATCTCATTATCATAATTCTCCTCAAGTTTTTTCACTTGTTTGGCTAACTCCGGTTGCTCGCGCATGGCAACGGCCATATTACTATCAAACTGCTCAACCAGTGGGATTAAATCAGAAAAATCGAGGTTTAATTGAAGTAAAGCTTTGACTTTTTTTACGATAGAGATAATCCCTCTCGGATTGGTTGCATGGATATACATTGGTACATCAGTGATGAGGTTAATCATGTTTATGTTTCTCTCTTTGGTTAAAAAAGTGAGATAAGTAGTTAAACTGGCAGAGCCTTCGTAAGTGGTAAAACGGATATTTTCTTCCTCAAGAATTTTTTTTAATTTTTCATTGCTTACCGAACTATAGACCCGTGGATCTCGAGTGTGAGGAGTTAAACCGTTGACGCTTCCAATAAAATATATTTCTTGAATTTGATACTCTTCACACATAAAAAATAATATTTGACAGTATTGATCCCAATTAATATTTGGTTCTTTACCAGAGAATAGAATAAGATTATTATGAGTATCAGCAAAAAATTCATTAGTTGGAAACTTGACTTCATTTACTAATCCGTCGGTAATTTTCGTATAAGGACGAAATTGAGCAATTTCCTCCATAGATCCCGGTAAATTATATATATAAAAAGGGTGGGGATTTATTTCCGCAAACTTAATTGCATTCAACTTATTATTCAAATAAACAATAGTTCCGGTTGATACATATCCTCCATCCATCCACCCCGATAATCCAATGATCAATCTGGGAGAAAACAGAACTGGTTTTTCTAAAAATTTAAGATTTTCCATAATTGGAATCGATCCTCCTTTGATTTTAAACGATTGGAAATGGACAAATGGTTTTTTACTTTAAAATATTATACCTTTTCAGAATTATGATTACACATAAGCAGTTAAAAGAAGTTAATGAATCGAGGAATAAAAAAACCACAGGTTCTGACAAACTCTTGAACCTAAATCTCGCTTCGAAAAAAGAAATCACTTTCTAATATAGCGAAGCGCTTCAGGACTGGCCTTCCACTCTCCCTCTCGGGAAAACTTCGAAATTCCTATCTCTCGATCGGGAACTTCTTTCTTCCAATCCTTCGGTTTTTTATTCCTCAGAACCTGTGGCTATAAATAATTATACACCCAATAATTTACCTGTCAAGTTAACCAATATGAATATTTATAACTATAATAGTGTTGAACCAAAGGTTACTTCATTTGAACCTTATCAGAAAGGAAACCGTATGAAAAACTTAGTTATTGCCCTAGCCCAAATGGAATCAAAAGTTGGTAAAATAGATAAAAACCTTTTTAAAATCAAAAAATATATTGATACTGCAGCTTTAAATCAGGTTGACATCATTTGTTTTCCTGAGCTCTCAGTAACCGGATATTCTCCAGAAAACAGTCAAGAATATGCCGAAATGATACCTGGTTATAGCTCAAAGATTATATCCCAATGGGCTCAAGATAAACAAATCACCATACTGGCTGGCATCTGTGAAAAAAATCAAAGCCTGAATCCTTATATTACTCAAGTTATTTGCATGACCGATGGAAATGTTTTTAAATATCGTAAAACTCATTTAGCTCCTCATGAGGTTGCATTTTTTTCTCCTGGTCATGAATTTCCGGTTTTTGATATTCCTCAAGTTCGGTTCGGTATTGAAATTTGCTGGGAACTTCACTTTCCCCAAATAACAACCTTTCTTTCTCTTCAAGGAGCCGAACTGGTCTTTTGTCCTTATGCATCGGCACGAACTCCAAAAGATCGACAACAATCTTGGCACATTTTCCTTCCAGCCAGAGCGTATGATAACCGGATTTTCATCGCTAGTTGTAACGCACTTGGACAGGATTTTGGTGGAGGCTTAATGGTCTGTGATCCTGAGGGGCACATTGTTGTTGAAGATCACCAAGGAAAAGAGAGCATGATTATAGCTAACCTCGATTCTTCAATAATTGAAAGTATACGAAATCCCAACAATCAATCCCTTTTTCAAAGTTATTACCCAAAATTTCTAAGAAATGAACTTTTTTGAAAAAAGAGCAAAATTGATTTTTTAAATAGATAATTAAATGAGAGAAAATGAAGCAGTTTTATTCGAAGAATATTAATCTACTCTTCCTATTCGTCATAAAATTGACGATATAAACCATCATCTAAATTCACAAAATCAACCTTTAATTCCAATCGAAGCCATAGGTCGGTGGCTAAAAATACTCTTTTTTGTTGTTCTTCATTTAGATCTCCCTTCCAAACAAAAAACACATTGACTGGTTTGCTAAAGGGACTTTTTTGAAAAACCATTTCCATACGGTTAAAATAATAATCCTTTTCCAAATCTTCAATAATATTTAAGATTACTTGACTATTAACCGGACCATGATATCGATTTTTTATCTCCTTGACGATGAACTGAAGTTTCTCATCGTCAATTTTATACTCATTTCCTTTATCCAAGAAAGCTCCAATTTGCTTTCCATCAATTTGAATCACTAATTGAGGGAGTTGGTGAGCAATAGCTTGGAATTGTTCTAAAATCTGTCGAACTGTCTCTTTAAGATCCATTTATATTTACCCCATGGCTCATTCTTTGGATATAATAATAAATCGGCAGTTTGTTCAAATTCTTTATTTTTATTAAGATAAACGATAAAATAACCAACCCTCTGAAATAAATCATCCATATATAAAATAAGACAAATAGCTTGAAGATTAGTATAAAATTAAAAGAATACAGTATAATAATATTTCTGATTTTGGGTTCTTTATTTCTTGGCAATGAATAATCCACAAACCTAAAAGGAGGTTTTTTAATATGATAAAGTTAGTACTCGTTCGTCACGGAGAAAGTAGCTGGAATAAGGAAAATCGCTTTACCGGATGGACAGATGTTGATTTATCCGATAAAGGAATAGAAGAGGCTCATACTGGTGGAAAAGCCCTAAAAGAACAGGGTTTTACCTTTGATATAGCCTTTACTTCAGTTCTAAAACGCGCAATTCGCACTCTCTGGATTGTGCTTGATGAAATGGATTTAATGTGGATCCCGGTAGAAAATTCCTGGCGCTTGAATGAACGTCACTATGGTGCCTTGCAAGGTTTGAATAAGGCCGAAACCGCAGCAAAATTTGGAGAAGAACAGGTAAAAATTTGGAGGAGAAGCTACGATATTCAACCTCCGGCCTTAGAAAAATCTGATCCTCGGTTCCCAGGCAAAGACCCACGTTACCAAGATCTCGATGAAAAAGACCTGCCCTTGACTGAATGTCTGAAGGATACCGTTGCCCGCTTTCTTCCTTACTGGCATCAAATCATTGCTCCAACAATCCAAACTGGAAAAAAAGTACTTATTGCTGCTCATGGAAACAGCTTAAGAGCTTTGGTCAAATATTTGGATAATATTTCAGATGAGGAAATTGTCGGTCTAAATATTCCCACTGGAATACCCTTGGTATATGAATTAGACAAGTCTTTAAAGCCTATTCAACATTATTACATTGGAGATGAAGAAACGGTTAAAAAAGCTATGGAAGCCGTCGCCAATCAGGGAAAAGCAAAGAAGTAAATCACTTATA
>Ga0334890_1001267_pt1 | contig 34897 bp, 24 predicted proteins | sample GraSluR1_MG_3_FD_207220 | JGI IMG/M metagenome (GOLD analysis project Ga0334890, IMG submission 207220) | Sludge microbial communities from methane-producing bioreactor in Wageningen University, Netherlands - Granular Sludge_31_08-R1 | ecosystem: Engineered > Bioreactor > Anaerobic >... | reverse complement strand
GGTCCGGCGCGGGGATAGCCCGGCCAAGCCCCGTCGGGGTCCCGGCGCGCCGGGGTAGCCAGCGGCGTGAGCCGCTGGAAACGTGCGCCCCACACGATATGGGCCCCATCGGGGCGCCACAACGTGGCACTCGTGGCTTGGAGCGCCCCAGATATTGTTTCGGCCCAGAGGGACGGGACGAGTCGCCCGTGTTGCGTTCAGGCCCGTTCACGGGCCTTCCCCGCTGCGGTGGGCTTGTAGGGTGGCCCTTCGAGGACCGATTGAGATGATCCCCTCATACCCCACCCCTATCTGCCGCTACCCCTGTTGACAGCAGTCGCCGGCCCGCCCCGGCGTCCATCCCGGAGCCTGCCCCGGCCGCGCCGGGATGGCTTCGTGCCAGTTTCTGCGCTTTTCCGTTTCCACATTTCAGCGTTTCCCTGTAAGATGGCTCGCGACGAACAGACGCGCCCCGACGGGGATGGGCGGCCCCGGCGCGCCGGGGCGCGCCCTTCGGGCGGCTGGGCGGAAGAACAGGACGAAGAGAATGGGAAGGATAGTCGGCCGGACGCCGTCGGGGGCGCGGGTGCCATAGGAGGGCACTTTTACTGAAAACACGTGACTGTTCCCAGTATCAGCCGTTCTGAGAGGCCCCACGGGACGGATGGAGCCTTGCCAGGATGCGGATAGATGTCTGTCCAACGACAGGCGGCCTTGGGACCAGAAACAGGAGGTCACGTAATGCACGTTTGTGTCTTGACATCGTCGCGGCTGTTGCTCGTCGCTTTCAGTGCCGCTCTCATCGCGGGTTGCCCGGGCGGCGACGCGGGCGGCGGGGGCAACGCACAGGACAACACCGCCAATGACAACGGGAACGACGACCTGGCACCCCCGGTCGGAGACCGCGAATACTACCCCACAGACCGACCCCGACTCAACGGCGTCGAATACTACGTGGCGCCGGACGGAGATGATGCGAATCCCGGAACCCTCGACTCGCCCTGGGCTACCATCCAGCACGCCGCCGATACCATGGAGCCCGGAAACGTCACGTACATCCGCGACGGCGTCTACCATGAGTCCGTGGTCACCGCCACAGGCGGCACATCAACTGGAGACATCGTTTTTGCCGCGTACACGAATGAACAACCCATCCTCGACGGCACGGGCGTCGACGCCAACAACGGCTTCATTGTGGCCCATGACTACGTCGTGCTCCGGGGCCTGGCCATCCGGAACTGGGAGGAAAACGCCGTCTGGATCGAAGGCGCCGCCTTTCCCTTCCTGATCGACTGCGAGGTCTACGATGTCTCCTACGGCATCGGCGCCGGCGAAGGTACGCACGATTTCGTGTTTGACCACGTGATCGCTCACGATTTTGACCTTTACGGCTTCGACGTCTCGCCGGGCAGCGCCGACTGCTACGACGGAATCTTCTGGCGGTGCGTCTCACACACCGGTCGAGACCCCGAGCAGAATGTGGACGGCTTTGCCCTGGGGCACGGCCAGCAGCACGGCTTCCGGTTCTACCGATGCCACACGTACGGGGTGTACGATGGTTTCGACATCAGCTCGCGCGATTCCGTGCTCGAGCGCTGCTCCGCCCATGATTGCGGAAATGCGGGGTTCAAAATCTGGCAGGACGGCGTGCAGCTCGTCAACTGCCTGGGCTACGAAAGTGAGAACGCCAACCTTGAGCTGGACTGGGACGGCGAACCCGGCACCGTGACCGTACAAAACTGCACGTTTGCCGGGTCCGAAACCTTCAACATCTGGATCGAGAGCTCCGGCGACACGCTGAGAATGTACAACACCATCGTGGCCGGCGGGCGCGGCATCGCAGTCGCCTTCGAACAGCGGGATACCAGTCACTACCAGGGCGATTACAACGTGTTTCACAACGAGACCGAGCGAGCGTTTGTCGTGGGCTACGAGGACGAGTTCTCCGCCCAACCGCTCGACGCCTGGCGCAGCTACTCCGGCCAGGATGCGAACTCAATCAGCGCCGCCTCCCTGGACGAGCTGTTCGTCGATCCGGCCGGATTCGACTTCCGCCTGACGCAAGGAAGCCCCGCGGCCAATGCCGGCTCCTCCGATGACGCTCCAGCCGACGACTTCGACGGCATAGCCCGCCCGCGGGGCTCCGCCGTGGACATCGGGGCGTTTGAAGGATGACGCGTTCGTTCGCGCTACGGATATTCCAGCCTCCACCGGAGAGACTGCGGCCTCGTGTACTCCCGAATCGTGCTTCACGATAAAGCGTTCGGGCAGGTACGAAACGCGGCCAGAAACGTCCGCCTCGTTCGGCTCGAGATGGTGATCCGCGTACGATTGGCCTTTCGGGGCTGATGATTGCAGAGTCCTTTTTGGCTCGCCGCCGAAGTGCGGCAGGACAAAGAACCATGTCATACCCCTCACCAGGACGATGGCTTGCGGTCTCGCTTCTTGCCACAAGTGCCCTGATTCACGGCTGTAACAGCAGCAAAAGCGGAGGAGGCGGCAGCGTTGACACCGGGGGTCTCTCTGAGCATCCCGACATCGTATCCGACGCCAAGATCGCCGATGCATGGTCAGACGACCTGGCCAATATGATCGAGGGCGGCGCGGAGATCGAGCATGCCGTTGATTCGATGGCCCAGACCATGAATGCGCACCCCCGCGTAGCCGGAGCCGTCGGTGTCCCCGAGCACGGGATGGTCTGGGTTCTCTTCGAATCGGGGCTTGAGCACATTTACGAGATCGAAGACGGAGACGAGGAAGTCACCTTGCCGACGACTCGCTCCCTGGCGACGACCGAGAACGGGCACGTGGATCCCGTTGGTACGCGCTCTCGTTTCACCCCGAATGTGCCGAAGCCGGCGCCGGCCATGCAAGCGGTTTCGGCAAAGTGGACGATGCCAGCCACGAACAAGGCACTCGTGGCAAATGCTCTGCGGGTCTTCCATCCGAACCAGGACATCGGCGAGCCGCTGACCACGATGCTGCGGGATCGTGGCTACGAAGTCGATCGCGTGGAGGCGGGCGTGGAGTTGTTCATGGACCCGAAGTTCACGACCTACAGTGTCATCTTCATTGAGGCACACGGGTCGCCCCTGGAGCCCCTCGAGACGGCGTTCGATGCGCTGCGCGACAGCATCCAGAAGGCGACGGGCATCGAGCGCGCACCGTGCGCCGGAGCAGAAGGTGGATCTCAGGTTCTGCAGACGACGACCGCCGTGAGCGAGGCTCTTGACGAAGAATACGCTGATGATCTTCGGCACGGGCGCCTCAAGAGACGAACATGCAAAGTGGTTCGTGACGGAAAGGTCGTCGGCGGACTCACCACGTATGCGATCACGGCCAATTTCATACGTCAACATCAGGCGAACGACTTTCCCGAAGGCACCTTCTTTGCTTTGAGTTCCTGCCGGGCCTTTGACAAGGATGGGAACAGCGAATGGAAGGACCTGATCTTCGAGAAGTCCGACTACGCTCGCGTCATGGGCTGGAACTACCGCGTCCACTACGCCAATTCGTCACTGGCCTACCTCGAGCTGTTTCAGGTCATGACGGGGAGCAACCTGGAGTTCACAGGCACGGAGTACGGACTGTTGCTGTTGGAAAGGAACGTCCCGCCTCTGACGGCCTGGTCACTGGACCTGACCTACGAGTATCTCCAGGCAAAGCGATATACGGAGTTCTCGTACCCTGCCAAAAACATCCATTCCTCTTTGATCTATGAGGTCGATCTCACGGATTTCGCGACGCAGGTAAACGTGGGCTTCCACTTCTGTCCCGAAATCCTCGATTTCGAGCTGTACAGTTCATTCTTTGGCGTGCCGACCCTGCGTGCATGGTCCTTGGATGAGGGCGCTCTCACGGTCGGCAGCGCTGAGTCGAACATCGGCAACAGGCAGTTTCCTTCGATTGAGCCCGGTGACTTCTGCCTTCCGTCGTTTCCGGTAGGCGCGTTCGGCACCATGACGCTGGAGTCAGACGGCCGCACAAGCCCACCGCGCCTTCTGCATCGCTGGGCACCGGTGTTCAAGGTCTCCGGCGGCCCCGTACACAACTTCGCCACGTACAACGTCACCTTTCAGCTTCATTGCAGAGCCATAGCGCCGCCGCGGGCGGGCTTCGCCGGGACCGCCGCCACCGCCATCGCCAACCCTCCGAGCAACAACTCCTTCTCGGAGGAGTTCGACCCCGGCGCCTCGTTGTTCAACTGGAAAGTCGAAGGCAACGGCACGTCCGGCGGGTACTACTACGAGAACGAAGGAGGCGGCATGAAGCAGATCGCTGCGGATGACCCCGGCTACAACGAAATGCGATCCGAGGATGGCAAAACGGTCGAGATTCAGTTCGCCGGAGAGCTTGAATACACGGAGAAGGTGACCGACCTCCAGACGGGATCCACAACGAGTTCCATCCAGACAATCTACGTCCAGATCACCATCCCCGCGGCTCAATTGCGCGATGACTGGACCCTCGCGGGTGGCACATATCAAGACGGCGACTGCAAAGTGACCTGGCAGGATGCCCCGGCAACGCCACCGTTTGACGCGGAGACCACACCGCGCTGAACGTCACTGGAACTCGTCTCCATCGAAGAGCATCCGGATGATCTTTCCGGGACAGGTGTACCGCGACATCTGCGCGCCGACGAAAGCCGGCAAGGGGTTGTGGATGCAAGAGTCCGCTGCGAAGGACTGGGTGACGCTCTGCGGGGCGTGGGAGGAGGATGGGATCCAGAGGAATGAGAAAGGATGTTGAGGCGGGACTGGCGTTGGCGAAAGGACGGCAGCGGCGTTCGGATGTGCCGCGAAACGGCAAGCCACTGGCACGCGGATGGAAGGGGGGACGGGCACGGCTCAAGAAACAGTGGCACGGGGCGGAGGGGCACTGCGCAAGAAGCAGCGGCACACACACGCCGTGCTTCGATTCACGGCCGAGCCGGACCGGAAGAGATTCACGGACCCGCCGGGAGGGCCGGTTGTCTTCGCACGTGGGATGGCCTACGATCGGCCGCGCCGTGGCCCACCCGATGCCGGCCGCACGGGCGGCGAACCGGTGGGCCGATGACGTCGAGTCCAACCCGAATCCGGGAGATGACACCCATGAGAAACCGTTCGTTCCACCTTTGCGCGTTCTGGATCGTCCTGGCCGTGGCCGCACATGCGGTCCACGCGGATGAATACCGTGTGGTTTCGCCCAACGGGCGCAACATCCTCACCGTCACCCGCACGGATACGGGCGTCCACTACGCCGTGCGGCGCGACGGCAAGGAGATCATCCGGCCGACGCCGATCGCCATCACGATCGACGGCAAGGCCCTGCCCGGCGACGCCGCGGTGGCGGACGTCCAGTCGCAGACCCTCGACGAGACGGTCACGCCGGTGGTGCCCACGATCGGCTCGGCGCTTCGCGAGCATTGCCGGGAATCGCGGGTGGCGTTCGCGTGCGGCGTTGCGCTGCGGCTGCGGGCGTATGACGACGGGGTGGCGTTCCGCTGGGAGTCCAGCCTCGGGCAGAAGGCGATCGTCGTGGATGGCGAGGCGCTGGCGTTCGGCTTCCGCAAGGATTTCGCGGTTTACTTCCCCAAGCCCAACGGCGAAGGGTTTTTCTCACACCAGGAGAACGAGTTTGACCGCCGCCCCGTCACAAAGTGCGCCGGACTGCCGGCCGGGCCGGTGCCCGCGCTGCTCGAGCTGGGCGGCGGCGACTACCTGCTGATCACCGATGTGAACGTCGAGGGCTACCCGGGGCTCTGGCTCCGGGGCGGAGAGAAGACCACTCTCGTGGCCGAGTTCCCGCGGTACCCGGCCCAGACGCAGCGGGACACCGATCGCGACGTCAAGATCGTGGAGCGCAAGCCGCACCTGGCGGAGACGGTCGGAGAACGCACCTACCCGTGGCGGGCGTTTGTGCTCGCGGACGCGGCCGGGCTGCTGACGAGCACCATGCTTTACCACCTGGCCGAGCCGAGCCGGCTGGCGGAGACGTCGTGGATCCGGCCCGGCAAGGTGGCCTGGGACTGGTGGAACGCGTTGAACATTCATGGCGTGCCGTTCCGGGCCGGCGTGAACCAGGACACGTACAAGCACTACATCGACTTTGCGGCGGAGAACGGGATTCCGTACATCATCCTCGACGAAGGCTGGAGCGTGCCCGGCCCGGAGAACCTGCTGAAGGTGGTGCCGGAGATCGACATGCCCGCCCTGATTCGGTACGGGGTCGAGCGGCGGGTGGGTGTTGTTCTGTGGATGACATCGACCGCGCTGGAGGCCAACTTCCAGCGGGCGTTCGAGCAGTTCGAGGCGTGGGGCGTGGCGGGCCTGAAGATCGACTTCATGCAGCGCGACGACCAGATCATGATGGATTTCCTGTACCGCGCGGCGGCCGAGGCGGCCCGCCGGAAGATGATCGTCGACTACCACGGCGGCCCCAAGCCGGCCGGGATCACCCGCACGTGGCCCAACGTGCTGACGATCGAATCGGTCCTCGGGCTGGAACAGGCGAAATGGTGCGACAAGGCCGACCCGGAGATGGCGGTTTTGCTGCCGTTCATTCGCATGGTGGTCGGTCCGATGGACTACACGCCGGGGGCGATGGTCAACCTGCAGAAAAAGGACTTCCGGTCGATGTTCAGCCGACCGGCCAGCATGGGCACGCGGGCCCATCAGTTGGCGATGTACGTGGTCTACGTCAGCCCGCTGCAGATGCTGGCGGACAGCCCGAGCCACTACCGGGCGAATCCCGATTGCCTGCCGTTCCTGCGGCGCGTGCCCGTGACGTGGGATGAAACCCGGGTGCTGGCGGCGGAGGTGGGCAAGGTCGTTGCGGTGGCGCGCCGGCACGGCGACACGTGGTATGTCGGGGCGCTGACGGACTGGACCGCGCGGGACCTCTCGTTGCCGCTGGATTTCCTGGCGGCCGGCCCGTATGCCGTGACGGCCTGGTCCGACGGGGTGAACGCGGACCGCTACGGAAGCGACGTGTCCGTGACCCGGCGGGAGGTGGACGCGAAGGGCAAGCTGGGCATTCACCTTGCCCCGGGCGGCGGCTTTGCGGCCATCGTGGAGAAGGCCCCAACGCCGTAGGGCGGCCCCGACAGGCTCCGCGCCGCAAGGTCGACGAAGCGGATGTGTCGGCCGCATCGACGGTCCGGGCTTCGGAGGGACATTCACGACCCGTACATCGCGTGATGGCCGGCGAAAAAGAACCGGCCGCGGGGCGAGTCCGCGGCCGGTGCGTGATGGCTGTCGTGTGTCTGTCTCGTCAGGCGCGCGGGTGCGCGTCGTCGTAGGCCTGTTTGAGCCGCTTGGCGGTCAGGTGCGTGTAGATCTGCGTGGTGGACAGCGACTGGTGCCCCAGCAGTTCCTGCACGGACCGCAGGTCGGCGCCGTTGTTGAGCATGTGCGTGGCGAAGCTGTGGCGGAGCGTGTGCGGGCTGATGGTCGGGTCCAGCCCGGCCTCGGCCAGGTATTTGTCCAGCTTGCGGCGGACGCTCCGCGTGCTCAGGCGCTGGCCGTGCTTGTTCACGAAGAGGGCCTGGGCGTCTGAGGTGGCGTTTCGCGGGTCGTTGCGTCGAAGCTCGAGGTATCGGTTGACGGCGGCGAGTGCGGTGGGTCCGATGGGCGTCTGGCGCTGTTTCTTGCCCTTCCCGCGGACGCGGACGCACTGCCCGACGAAGTCGATGTCACCCTGGTTCAGGTCGACCAGTTCGCTGACGCGGATGCCGGTGGAGTACATCACCTCGAGCATGGCCCGGTCTCGGGCACCGAGCAGCGTGTTGTCGTCCGGCGTGTTCAGCAGCTTGGTGATGGCGTCGGCCTCGAGGAACTTAGGCAGTCGGCGTTCCTGCTTGGGCGTGCGGATGGCGGCCAGCGGATTGGCCGGCACGTAGTTGCGCCGCAGGAGGAACTTGTAGAAGCTTCGCAGCGTGGCCAGCTTTCGGGCGGTGGTGGACTTGGAGTAGTCCTGCTCCGCCAGAAAGGCCAGGAAGGTCTTGACCTGCTCGGTCGTCACGCTGACGAGTTTCTGTCGGATGTCGGTTTTGACCATCACCGCGGTGCCGGAGGGCGGCGTGGTATACCCGGTGTCGCCGCCATGGCCGCCGGCGCCTCCCCGGCCTTCGCGCAGGAACGCGCAGAACTGACTGAGGTCTGCCGCGTAGCACTTGGCGGTGTGGGGGGAGAAGTGCCGCTCGAACTTGAGGTAGTTGAGGAACTCGTTGATCAAATCAATTTCGCTCATGATTGGCAGCCACTACTTCGGCGAAATCCCATTGCACGTCCGTCCGAACCGGCCGGCCCGGGTCGAGGGTCCGGCGGTTGCCGCGAGTCGCCTGCACGCACCTATGTGGCGACCTGGTCCAATTCCCTCTCCAGCCGACGCCCCATCTGGTAGCTGAGCACGGCCGCGTCGAACCAGTCGAACGCGCTGGAAGGGCTGGCGGCCAGCTCGGAGAAGGCGTCGATGACGTCCGCCTCCCGCCCCGCCTGATATCGGAAAACAAACCGTTCCGATCCCTTTACGAGTGATAATTGCCGTACCCGATCGCTCATTGGTCGGTTGCCTTCTGTTGTCCTTCGTCCTACTGCCCCTGGGCCAGGGCCAGGTCTACGCCCCCGCCGAACATCGATCGCAGCGTGCGTTCGCAGACGTAGCGGAGAAAATGCTGCTGGCTTTCCACGTAGAGTCGCCAGCCAAACGGGCTGTCTCCGGCGCTGCGCAGTTCGGCGAAGTGGCGGATGTCTTCGGCCACGTAGCCGTGGGAGGCGTTGTACACCCGTTCCGCCTGGGCGAGGGGGCCGAACGTTCCCGGTCCGGGGTCCGTCGCGGTCGGACGGGCTTCGCGCGAGAGTCGGACCGGATCGAGGCCGCCAGCTTCACCGACACGGCGTACGCCGTACAGTTGAGCGGCGATGCCCACGACAGGCGGATGGTAGGGTTCATATTCGGTCACCGCAAAAACCAGGATCGCGTCGGCGCCCAGTCGTTCCACGATGCTCCGGGCATGGGCCGGCGAGGCGATTCCGTCGCGCCCCTCCTGCCCCAAAACGGCCAGCACGCGGCTGACCGGGATCACCTCCACCCCCACCACGGCGCCCAGTTCGGAGGCCATGATGTCGGCCACCGTGTTCGGGTCGAACGCGGTCGAGCCGCTGAAGTTCAGGGCCGGTGCAACGGCCACGGTCAGCGGCCCGAGGTAGGCGTTGGCGATGCGGACAGGAGACGATCGGGTCTCCGGCCCGCAGCCGGCCAGACCTCCGAGGCATCCAGCGACGACCACCAGGGCCGACGATGCCTGAGTCCGTTTCTTCACCGCGTGCCGGATCATCCGTGATCCACTGCCTTTCTGATTCCGCGGGTCGGCTCTGCCGGGGTCCTTCCTGGACCTTCCCACGGCCGGGATCGCTTTTCTCATCGTCCAACCGCCGGCCGTCCTGAAGCCGGCCGGTAACGGATTGTCCGAAAAATCACGACGCACCGGCGCCCTGTCCGGGCTTGTCGGCTTCCCGACCGTGGCTGATGATGCCGCGTTCGGGGCCGACCAGTTCCGGAACGTAGGCGCCCGGCGTGATGGACCAGATGTTCTCGTGTCCGCCTCGCGAACTGGTGAAGAACACGCGGCCGTCCGCGGACCACGTGGGCCCGTAGTTGGCGCTGTGTCCGTCCGTCAGCCGGATGCGGGACTGCCCGTCGCCATCCACAATCCACACGTCCGCAACCTCGAACGACGTGCCCACGTCCGTGTCAGCGGGCGGCGCAGTGGCCACCGTGCAGTATGCGAGCTTCTGTCCGTCCGGGCTCCAGGCGGGCGTGATCATGGCGTACTCGGTGCTGGAGGCGACTTCCGTCGGATGGCGCGGTTCGCCGTCCACCAGCCGGAGGGTCCAGATGCTGAACCAGCGACTGCCTCGCTGACGGGCCCGCTGATACGCGATCTGGTCGCCGGAGGGATTCCATTCCGGGAAGAGGCCGTAGCCAATGAAGCTCTTGGTGGCGCCGGCGGTGGCGTCGGCGATCCACAGCTCCCATTGGCCGCTGCCCCGGGCCAGGCTGCAGAAGACAAGCTGCTTGCCGTCCGGAGACCAACTCGGATGCACGTCGTCTTCAGGTCCGCGGGTGACCTGCACCGGCTGGGTGCCGTCGATGTTGATGATCCAGATGTCCCAGTTGCCGGCGCGATCGCTGGCAAAGGCGACGGACTTGCCGTCGGGGGAGAAGACCGGTTGCACGTCGGAAGACGGATCCGCGGTGAGCTGGGTCACGGCCGTTCCGTCCACCGACTTGATGTACAGGTTGGGTCGGATCGTGTGCCGTGTGGAGGCGAAGACGAGACGGGTCCCGGTCGGGTCAATGTGAGGATCGAAGTCGGCGCCTTCCTCGGAGAAGGTGTGGCGCAGCAGCGAGGTGTTGTCGCGGCTGTAGAACGGGACCACGGGCCGGTTGGGCAACTCGCCAAACAGGGTGATCTGGGCGTCGGCGGAAGCGGAGAGCATGGGCCGCGGCTCGACCGGCGGGAGGGGCTCCACGTCGACCGGCCGCGAGCAGATGCAGCCGACCAGAACGAGCATTGCCGCAAAAAACCCCAAACCGCTGATTCGTTTTGCTGTCTGCATCATCTCTCGGCTCTTCCTGCGACGGTCGGATGAACCTGCGCTCGGATGGCGAGCGATCCCGGCCTTCAGCTCCGGGAACGGGCCACGCTCACACATCGGAAGGGCCGGGACGCGATATAAGCTACAAATATCGGCCCCGCTGCGTCGTCCGATAACCAAACGTGTATCGACTGATCGGCGGGATGAACTTGACCGAATACCGGGTCGCTCGGTGGGCCTGGGCGGAGGGACACGTGTCTGGAAGCGATTGCATCCGGGCGGCCCCTGGGAGCCTGGGTTGAGGCTCGGGGTTTCAGCACTGAAACCGGCCACAGCCTGGAGACAAGACTTGGGACGGGAAGCCGGACGAGGCCCGCGTTGAACGGCCGGTCTGTCTTCACGCGGGCCCTGGCGCCGGGGGTCCCGCGCGGGATTCCGCCTCTACGGTTGGGCCTCGCGGACGAGACGATCCCAGTCAAAGGCGGGGCCGGGATCCACCTTCTGTGGCGTGATGTGCCAGTGCCCGATGAGGCCGCGATAGTCCCTGGACTCCTCGGGCGAGAGCGCGGTGAGGCGCAGCGTGCCGTCTTCGTCGCGCGGGTAGTCGCAGGTGATCTTCGGGAAGACGCGGCACAGCGCGATGGTGAGCTTGACCAGCGAGTGGTATTGCTCCTCCGTGAAGTCATATTGACAGAGTTTGCCGCCCTGGATGGTGCCGCACACCGGCTCGTTGCGCGCGGGACGGGCGATGAAGTCCGGCGTGCGGATGCCGGCATTCGGCGTTCGAACGGCGCCGCCGTTCTTGTAGAGTCCGGGGATGGTGACGTACAGCCGGCCGGACGCGTCGCGGGCGTACCAGTCGTCCAGCACGCTCAGGTCGCGATAGGCGCCCTTGTTGGCGATTTCGATGCCGATGGAGCGGTCGTTGGCGGTGCCGGCGTGCCAGGCCCGCTCCTTCAGGTCGAGCGTCTGGTAAATGGTGCCGTCCAGGTCCAGCAGAAAATGCACGGACAGGCCGCGATTGTCGTGTAGGACCTGGAAACAGTTTTCCGAGGTGCCGCATGCATCGTAATGAATGACGAACAGATCCACATACTGCTGAAGCAGCGGCAGGTCCCAGCCATGCAGACGCACGTGCTCTTTGACCTCCGGTGGAAGGTTCCGCCGGTACGTGTCGTATCGCAGGGCCGCAGGATTGTCGGACGCGGGGTTCACGGGCAGTGCGCGATCGGGAATGAAGCGGCACTCTGCACGGTACGCGTCGTAGCCGCCGGGGTCCGTCCACAGGACCACCGGCGCTCCTACGTGGATGCGCTGGCCGCAGACCATGATGACATCGTTCGTTGCCGGCGCCGGCGTGCCCGGCCGCGAGCAGCCGATCGGCATGATGCCCGCCGCCGCAAGGAATCCGATCGTCAATCGCCGCATGAGAGGTCCTTTCCCTGCATGGCCTCCTTGCCGGGGGACCGCACTGTGCCGCCTCCGTTCGGCTCAGGCCCGCCCGATACCCAGGCCGGGGCGGTCGGGGGGCGACACCACGCCGTCGTGCAGAATCGGGCCCGTGAACGGATCATCGGCCAGCAGAAGGTGGCCGTCGAGGTCCACATAGTCTGCCACCGCGGCCAATTGGGCAATGGCGGAAATGCCGACGGACGTTTCCACCATGCAGCCGAGCATGACCTGGAGGCCGAGATTTCGGGCGAGGCGGATCATGTCCCACGCCTGCCGGATGCCGCCGCACTTGGACAGTTTGATGTTGATGCCGGTGACGATGCCGGCCAGCTTCACCACGTCGGCGGGCCGGCAACTGTCTTCGTCGGTGATGACCGGCAGGCCGACCGTCTGTGTGATGCGGCGCAGCGCGTCATACTGATGCGGCGCGATGGGCTGCTCGATGAGCTCCAGGTCAAACGGCCGAAGCGCCTGGATGCGGTCCACGGCCTCGTCGGCGGACCAGCCGCAATTGGCGTCCACGCGCACCTTGCAGCCGGGAGCGTTCTGGCGAACGGTGGCCAGGATGGCTTCGTCATTCGGCGTGCCCACCTTGACCTTGATGATGTGGAAGCCGGCGGCCTCGCGCGTTTTGCGTGCGATCAGGTCCAGGTCGGCGATGCCGACGGTCATGGAGGTGGGGGGGCAGTTCGTTCCGTTGAGGCCCAGGAGTCGCCAGACGGGTGCCCCCAGCTTCTGGCCGACCCAGTCGTGCAGGGCCTCATCCAGGGCGGCCACCGTGGCGCGTTGGTCGTCAAAGCGGGCCAGCAGGCGGTCCACGATGGGGCCGATCTGGAACGGGTCGTCGCCCAGCAGCGGCCCGACCTGGCGGAGGGTGGCCTCCACGGTGTCGAGCGACTGGTTGTAAAACGGCGTGGGGGCGGCCTCGCCGCGGCCGACGATTCCGTCATGCTCGATCTCGACGATGATACGGTGGACGGCGGTGCCGTCGACCGAAGCCCCCGGCCGGGCGATGGTGAACGGATATTTCGTATGGACGGTCAACCGATGCCAGTTCAGCTTCATGATGCGGAATGGTACCGTCGAACGGCGGGTGATGCCAACGCACCCGACCGTCACATCCGAGGAGCGGCCCGGGCAAGAAAAACCCCCGAAGTCCGTGTCTGAGCGCTCGCCCGCGGGTAGAATCGCCGTTGTCCGGACAGAGGGGGTAGGTTCGTGTCGTGGGTGGGGTAATCGGTGGCGTCGGACGCGAAGGACATCAGTCAACGTCAGCTCGTGCGGTGGATGTTCCGGTTCCTGCGGCCGGTGAAGCGGCTGGTGGTGCTGGCCTGCCTGCTCCTCGTCGTGTGGACGGGCGCGGAGATCACCGCGGTGCGGGTGATGGCGGAAGCGGTCAACCGGATCAAGGCCGTCGACGTGGCCGAGGCTGCGGCGCCGGAGGGCGCGTGGGCGTGGTTGACCGGCGGCCGGCCGGAGGCGACGGCCCTGCGGGGTATCGTGCTGTTGCTGGGCGGGTTCACGCTCAGTCTGGGTGTGCTGAGCTTCTTGCGCGAGGTCACCAACGCCAGGCTCAGCATGACCATGGTGTTTCACATCCGGGAAGCGGTGTATGACAAGCTGCAGAGGGTGGGGTTCGGGTTTCACGACGCCGTCTCCACCGGGGAACTGATCAACCGGTCGCTGAGCGACCTGCAGAACGTGCGGGCGTTTGTGCAGTCGGCGGTGCTGATCACGCTGGAGATCGTGCTGATCAGCGGCGGGTACCTTGTGCTGCTGTTCTCGCGTTCGCCGTGGGTGGCAGGCCTGGCCCTGGCCCCGTTGCCGATCTGGATGTGGTACATCAGCCGGTTCGGCCGCCGGGCCCAGCCGACGCTGAAGGACGTCATGGAGGCCGGCGACCGGAACATCTCGATTCTGACGGAGAATATCGCGGGCGTGCACGTGGTGAAGGCGTTTGCCACCGAACGCCAGGAGATGCAGAAGTACAACGCCAACTGCGATGCCTTCTTTTCCAAGGTGATGTTCCGCATCCGGCTGTTTGCGAACTTCATGCCGGTGATGCGGGGCATCGCATCCGCCTCACACCTGACGCTGTTCCTGGCGGCGGGGATTCTGGTGCTCCGGGCGCGGTTGACGCCGGGCGACATTCTGATGCTCGGCTCGGCCATGGGCGCCATCCTGGGACGGTTCCAGCAGATCTCCGTCATCAACGACCAGTACCAGAACGCCATCGTCTCCGCCCGGAGGCTGCACGAGGTGCTCCACGCCGCTCCGACCGTCCCGCAGAAACCGGATGCGCAGCCCCTGGCGGACGGGCCGGGCACGGTGCGATTCGAGAATGTCACGTTTGGATACGACCCGGCCAAACCGGTGCTGCACGACGTGACGTTCGAGGCCCCGGGCGGCAGCGTGGTCGCCATCGTGGGGCCGACCGGGGCGGGCAAGACCACGCTGGTGAGCCTGATCGCCCGTTTCTATGATCCGAACGCCGGCTGCATTCTCATCGACGGCACGGACCTCCGCGACGCGACCCTGGAAAGCGTGCGCACGAACGTTGCCTACGTGTTCCAGGAAACGTTCCTGTTCAGCGACACCGTCGCGGCGAACATCGCGTACGGACGGCCCGTGGCGCCGGAGGACCCCATCGAGGGGGCCGCCCGGCTGGCCCTGGCCCACCAGTTCGTGCGGGAGCTGCCCGACGGGTACGGCACCACGCTGGGTGAGCGGGGCACCACGCTGTCCGGCGGTCAGCGGCAGCGGCTGGCCATCGCCCGGGCCCTGCTGGCCAACCCGCGCATTCTCGTGCTCGATGACGCGACGTCTGCGGTCGATCCCGAAACGGAGGAAGTCATCCGCAAGGCGATGCGGCTGGTCATGCAGGACCGGACCGTGTTCGTGATTGCGCACCGGGTGAGCACGGTGAGGAACGCGGACCTGGTCATCGTGCTGGAGCGCGGGCGGATCACGCAGACGGGCACGCATGAGGAGCTACTCCGGCAGGAGGGCCACTATCGCCACATCGTGAGCCTGCAACTGCACGGTGATCGGGAGCTGGATGACACGGGAGAGGATCGCTCGCACCTGAAGCGGATGCGCGAGTACGAAGAGCCGGCCGCGCCGGTCGAGATTGAGGGAACGATCCACGGTGAGCCGCTTGGATGACAATCCGAACGCCCGCCCGCGGGGCGCGGAAGGCAACGGATGGCGGAAACGCCTGGCCGCGCTGAGGCCGTGGCGCCGTCGGGCCGGCGAAGCGCCCTCCGCCGGCCCGCCCGTGCTCACCGAGTTCGGCGAGCCTCGCTATCGGCCCCTCGACCGCAAGCTGATCCGGCGGCTGCTCACGTACCTCAGGCGGTACCGACGCCGCTATGCCCTGGGCGTGGTGCTCAGCATGATCATGGTGACGCTCGAGATGCAGTCGCCGCGATTCATGGGGGCGATCATCAACTGGACGACGAACTTCGCGGCCGGACGGCTGGACCCCATGCCCACCGAGGCCGGGGCCATCCGGCACCTGGCGGGAATCGTGGGGCTGTGGGCCCTGGTGCTGGCGACGGCGATGGCGTTTCAGCGCTGGACCATCCTGGTGCTGACCGACGCCGGCGAGCGCGTGCAGTTCGACATCCGACGGACGCTGTTTGCCCATCTGCAGAAGCTCTCCATGAGCTTCTACGACAAGACCAAGCTGGGCCGAATCATCAGCCGCTGCACGAGCGACATCAACAGCCTGCGCGAGGTCAACGTGTGGGGCATCGAGACCACCATCAAAAACGCGCTGATGTTGACGGTGGCGGGCGCCATGCTCCTCAGGACGGAGCCGCGGTTGTTCCTGGCCGTGGTGTGGCTGGCGCCGATCCTGTTTCTGCTGAACCTGGCGTACCGCCGGCGGGCGGCCGTTCAGTACCAGATCGTGCGCGAAGGCTTCACGCGGGTATCCACCAACCTGGCGGAGAACATCACCGGCGTTCGCGTGGTGACCGCGTTCGGCCGGCAGGAGTGGAACCTGGGCGTGTTCAACGTCCTGCAGAGCCGGAACACGGCCAACAACGTGCAGGCGGCGCGGCTGAACGGGATATACCAGCCGTCGCTGGCTTTCGTGGGCTTTACGGGTCGGGCGATCATTCTGCTCTACGGCGGGTACCTGGTGGCCTCGGGGCGCATCGACCGAAGCGTGGGGGTGGGGTCCGTGGTGACGGCCTTCCTCTACTGGGACTGGTTCATGGGGCCCATCGTGCATTTCGGGAACTTCTACAACCAGCTTCTGATGGCCATGGCTGGCGGCGAGCGGGTGTTTGCCCTGCTGGACACACAGCCGGACGTGAGCGACCTGCCGGAGGCCCGGCCCCTTCCGACCATTCACGGGCACGTGCGGTTTGAGCACGTGACGTTCGGCTACGACCCGAGCCGGCCGGCTCTGCACGACATCGATTTTGAGGCACAGGCCGGGCAGATGGTGGCCCTGGTGGGGCACACCGGCAGCGGCAAAAGCAGCATCATCTCACTGCTCAGCCGGTTCTACCTGCCGCAACAGGGTCGCGTCCTGATCGACGGGCATGACATCCGCCACGTGACGGCCGAGTCGCTGCACCGGCAGACGGGGCTTGTGCTCCAGACAAACTACCTGTTCACCGGCACGGTGATGGAGAACATCCGCTACACCCGGCCGGAAGCGACGGACGACGACGTGATCGCGGCGGCGAAGGCCCTGGGCACGTACGAGGCCATTGGGGAGTTGAAGGACGGGTTCCAGACGGACGTGGGCGAGCGGGGGGCGAACATGTCGCTCGGCCAGCGGCAGCTCATCTGCTTTACGCGGGCGTTTCTGGCGGACCCGCGGATTTTCATGTTGGACGAGGCGACCAGCTCCGTGGATACGGCCACGGAGCAGCTTGTGCAGAGGTCGCTCAAGCGGCTGCTGGCCGGCCGGACGACGTTCGTGGTGGCTCACCGGCTGAGCACGATCCAGCAGGCGGATTGCATTCTGGTGATCGACCAGGGCCGGATCCTCGAGCGCGGCACGCACAGCGAACTGCTCTCCGCCGGCGGCCGGTATGCGGAGCTGTACCACCAGTTCGTGATGGCGGCCGACGTGCGGGCGGCCTGACCCGTCGCGGCGGCCCTTTCCGACGGGTCAGCTAATTCAAAGTTGGGTCTTGAATTAGCCGATGTGATGAGGTAGGCTACCCAGCCATGATCGATCGCGACCTGGCCCCGAAACTCCGTGCGCTGGCGGCGAAGTTCCCTGCCGTGACCCTGACCGGTCCTCGGCAGAGCGGGAAATCGACGTTGTGCCGCATGGTGTTCCCCCGGCACGCCTACGCCAACCTGGAGTCGCCGGACGTCCGGGCGTTCGCCGCGTCGGACCCGCGCGGCTTCCTCGCCCAGTTCGATCGCGGAGTGATCATTGACGAGATTCAACGCGTGCCCGAGCTGACGTCCTACGTGCAGGGCCTGATTGACGAAGACCCCCGACACGGGCGCTGGGTCCTCACCGGTTCGCAGAGCTTCACGATGATGGAGTCGGTCAGCCAGTCGCTGGCCGGGCGAACCGCGGTGCTGCATCTGATGCCCCTGGCGCGAAGTGAAGCCCGGCGTTTTGGGCGACACCCGCAATCGCTGGATGAGGCGATGTTCGCCGGCGGCTACCCGCGCATCCCGGACCAGCAGCTCGATCCGAGTGAATGGCTGAGCGCCTATGTGCGGACCTACGTGGAACGGGATGTGCGGCAGATATCGAACATCGGCGATCTTGCCGCGTTTCAGCGTTTCGTTCAACTGTGCGCGAGTCGCACGGCGCAACTGTTGAATCTGTCGTCACTGGCCCTGGACGCGGGCATTTCACAACCCACCGCGAAAGCGTGGATATCGATTCTTGAGGCTACGTTCATCGCATTCCGGCTGCAACCGTACTTCGCCAACATCGGCAAGCGCCTGGTGAAAACAGCCAAGCTGCACTTCCATGACACGGGGTTGGTGTGCTGGTTACTGGGTATTCGCGAACCGTCCCAGCTTCGGCTCCACCCGTTGCGGGGCCCCATCTTCGAAACGTGGGTCGTCTCCGAAATTCTCAAGCATCGGCTCAACCGCGGAGAGCATGCCGGCCTGTACTACTATCGCGATCGACAGGGCCTTGAAGCCGACCTCGTCATCGAGGAAGGGAAGAAGCTCGTGGTGGTCGAGGCCAAGGCCGGGCAGACGGCCACGCCCGACGTGGTGAACGCGGGTCGGCAGGTTGCGGACGTTCTTGCTGCCGCGGGCCCAACACGCCGCATCGTTGCGTTCGGCGGCGATGCCGGCCAGAAGCGGACCGACGTCACCGTGCTGTCCTGGGACTCGCTCGACCAGGAACATTGGTGAGCCGGCGTTGCCGGGCGGCTCCGCCGCTTGGACCGCGACAGATGAAGAATCGCGCCAAGCCGGGCCTCATGAAGCGGCTGATGGGCGATCTGGCCGGAAGCCACCCCAAAAGGACGGACCGCTCCCTGAGAAGCGTGCCTGCTTCCCGCACTCGCCAATCGGCGGCCGGTACGCAGAGCTGTACTCCGTCACGGGATGCGTATCTCCTTCAACTTGGCGCGCCGGGCCGGTACGATCCGCCCAACGGCTGCCCCCAGGCCGACCACCGGCAGGACGATCATGCGGAAGGGATTGCCGGAGGTGGGAATCGAACCCACACCCTGTTGCCAGGACGGGATTTTGAATCCCGCGCGTCTGCCAGTTCCGCCACTCCGGCGTAAGTCGCTCATTTATAACGACTTAACTTGATTTGCGTTCGGCCAAAACTTCTGGTGTCCAACTCATCGTCCAGTTTGTATCGCCTTCTTCGCTCGCTCCGGCGATGATCCAGGCGGACACTGGATCGCTCCCTGACGAGAAGCTGAACTCCCACCTCGAACGCTCTGCGGCAGCTTACCAGGGGCTCCGGGAGTCAGCAATGGGGCGCAAGGCCAAGTTCGTCAAGTGACACGGTACCAAGGATCGCGGTGGCGGGGTTCGGGGATGCTGCACCGGGCCGAAGACGGCGAGCCGGGCGCAGCAGACGAGCTTTGGCCCGCGGTCTACGAGGAGCTGCGGCACCTTGCCCATCCGCGGATGCTCCGGGAACACCGCGCGGGTCTGCTCGATTCCGCGTGCCTGATCCACGAGACGTGTCTCCGTTTTGTGGGACGCGAGCCCATGGAACGGGCCAACCGTCGTCACTTCCTCGCGACAGCCTTCGCATTGGCTCGCTCGACAATGACCCTGGAGAGGCTGCGACGGACCCCGCCGAGCTGTTGCCCTCGACAAGACGCTGCAGAAACTGGAACATGTGGCTCCACAACAAGTGGAGATCCTGATGATGCGTTACTTTGCCGGGCTCAGCGTCAGGGAGACGGCGACTCTCTTGGGTGTGTCGTCGCGTTCCGTCGACCACCACTGGCGTTTCGCCCGATCCCGGCTTCATCGCGCTCTGTGTGGCACCGAAGGACGCTTAAACCGAGGCGGCCCTGCAGATGACGCCTGAACGAATGCAGCGGTTGCTCCGCGTGTTTGAGCAGGTGATCGATCAGCCGGCCGATCAACTGGATGCCTTCCTTCACGCCGTCTGCGAGGGCGATGCAGAGCTGATGGCCGAGGTGCGCTCGCTGCTGCACCATGATAAGAAGGCGGATGCGGGGTTCCTTGGCCCCACGGTCACTCACTCATCCCCCTCGGGTACGTTTCCCGATGATCCAGCGGAGGCCGTGACGCCGGGATCACTCGGTGCGCCTCCGCTCGCCTCGTTCATCCCGGGGTACGAGATCCTGCGCGAGATCAGCCATGGCGGGCAGGGCGTCGTCTATGAAGCCATGCAATCCGCCCCGCGGCGGCGTGTGGCGGTCAAAGTGCTGCTGGACTGTCAACATTCCCCTGCCGCCCAGCGTCGCTTCGCGCGGGAAATCGACCTGATCGCTCACCTGCGGCACCCGAACATTATTTCTGTCTTTCACTCGGGGACGACTTCCGGCGGCAGGCCGTTCTACGTGATGGACTTCGTCGCGGGTGAACCGCTGGATCGTTTCGTGCGAATGACGGGGATGGGCCTCGAGGAGGCGCTGCGCCTCTTTGTGATCGTCTGTGATGCCGTCCAATATGCCCACCAGAAGGGGGTGCTGCACCGCGACCTCAAGCCGTCCAATGTCGTGGTCGATCGCGGAGGCGTGCCGCACATTCTTGACCTTGGATTGGCCAAGCGAATGGGCGTGCGAGCGGAGCCGTCGATATCGATGACGCGCGAAGTTCTGGGCACGCTGCCGTTCATGTCGCCGGAGCAGGCGGCCGGACGTTCCGAGGAAGTGGATACGCGAACCGACGTGTACGCCCTGGGAGTCATGCTCTACCAGTTGCTCACGGGGAAATACCCATTCGCCACAAAGGGGAACGTGTCTGAAGCCATTCACAGCATCATGGAAGAGTCGCCGTGCCCGCCGACCCGCGCGTGGACACCCGAGAGCGGGATCGCGCACCGCACACCGCGATGGTGGCGGGCGGATCCATGCCCGATCGATCACGAACTGGAGACGATCGTCTACAAGGCCTTGGCGAAGGAACGCGAGCGGCGCTACCAGTCCGCCGGCGAGTTCGCCCGGGACGTCGAGCACTACCTCGCGGGCGAGCCGATCGAGGCGCGGCGTGATTCGATCGCCTACATCCTCTGGAAGCAGTCACGACGATTGTTTCGCCGAACGCCGGTTGTGGCATTGGGGCTGCTGTGCGCCATTCTCGCGCCGGGGCTTGTGGCCTCGCTGGTGTTCTGGCGGAACGCCAGCCGGGAGCGCGACGTGGCCCAGGCGGCCATGTCTTTTCTGAATCAGGACGTCTTTCAGGCGCTTGACCCTGAGCAGATGGGGCGCGGTGTCGACTTGCGTACCGTGCTGGACGCCGCTTCGCCGCAGATTGCCGAGCGGTTTGGGGCTGCACTGGCCACCGAGGCGGCCGTGCGACAGTCGGTCGGCAACCTGTACGCCGGCCTGGGAGACCACGTGGCGGCACAGCGACACCTGGAGCGAGCGCTTGAGCTGCGCCGCACGACCAATGGCAGTCACGACCTGGACGTGGCCGAGACCCTCGCCAGCCTCTCGCAGGTTTTAGAAATCCGAGGTAGGATGGAGGAAGCCGAGAGGCACCTCAATGAGTCGTTTGCCTTGCGATCCGGCCGGCTCGGGGAAGAGCACGCGCTGGTCCAGACCACGCTTTCGCAGCTCGCGGCGTTCGCAGAGAGACGCGGCGACCTGGAGAGGGCTGCCCTTTGGCGAAAGCGATTGTCATCGCCTCTGGCCGGGCAATCGTCAGCCTCGTTTGGGTCCGAGTTGTCAAAGGCCGTCACGGAGGCGCGTCAAGGCTTGGCCGCCGCACGCCGGCAACACGGTTCGGATCATCCGCAGGTGGCGCAGCAACTCGTGGAGTTGAGTGACAGGCTGATTGCCGCGGGCCACGATTCCGAGTCAGAGACGTTGCTGACCGAAGCTCTCACGATCTACGAACGCCAGTTTGGGTCCGAGCATCCGCGGACGCGGCAGACCTTTGCGAAGCTCGAGGATGCCTTGCATCCGACGGGTTCACTGGCCGGCGTGCTGTCGTTCGCGTCCGGCCGCCTCGAGCAGGCCCTCGCAACGGGCGACAACGCTCGACTCCTCGCGGAGGCGGCCTGGGACGTTGCAAAGCACGCGGGTTATCCGGCAGAGACCTACCAACGGGCCCTTCAGGCGGCGCAGCGCGCCTGTGCCCTTGACCCCGGAAATGGCGCCTATCTCAACACTCTGGGCGCGTTGCAGTACCGTTGCGGCCAGTATCCAGAGGCACTTGAGACCCTGCGCACCTCGGACCGGCTGAACGCCGGCCATCCGGCGGACATGGCCTTCCTGGCGATGACGTGCGAACGCCTGGGCCAACACGAGGAGGCTCGTCGCGAGCTTGCGCGCCTGAAGGCGCTGGTGGATAAGGCCCCGTGGACCCACGATCGCCAGACCGCGCGCCTCCTGCGGGAAGCAGGGCTGACTCTGGGCCAGTCGGGAACCCCAAATGAGGGGGCGCCGTAGCGATTTCTTGTGTTGAGGGGGCGTGCTCGGACGGGACATCGGTGCGCCGGCGCGCCGGGATGCGCGATTCGCGCGCGCGGTCCCTCGGGCACACAACCCCGTTGAAACGGGGACGCAGCCAGTCTTCGTCTTGCCGCTACACCGCCAGGACGGCCGGACCGTTCGATGGGGCCCGGTTCACCGAGGGCTGGCACGGGGACGCCCCGGGCGATATTCTCTGGGCGGCGCGGTGGCCGACGGGAAAGTGCGACGGCGCGGTCATCGCAGAGTCAGAGCCCTTTCTTCCAGAGGAACCATCATGGCGCAGCAGTTTCCGTGTCCATCGTGCGGGCGGGTGATCGAATCCGAAGTGGTGCCGGGCCAACCGGTGCGCTGCCCCTTCTGCGAGGCCGTCGTGACGGTGCCCGGGCCGGGCGCTCCGCCGGTCATGCCGGGCCCGGTCCCGGCGGCGGGCTTCTCCGGAATGCCGCGGCAGACGGGCCTGGCCACCGGTGCGCTGGTATGCGGAATCATCGGGGTGTTCGGGTGCTTTCCGCTGGCCATCGTGGCCGTCGTGTTGGGCATCGTGGCCCTGACCCGGACCAGTGGACAGCCAACGGTCTATGGTGGCCGAGGCCGGGCCATCGCGGGAATCTGCACCGGGGGTCTCGGCCTGGTGGTGATGCCCATGATGATCGCCATTCTGCTGCCGTCGTTGAGCCGGGCCCGGGAACTGTCCAAGCGGCTGGTGTGCGGGGCCAACCTGAAGGGCCTCGGAACGAGCATGTTGATCTACATCAACGAGTACGACGCCGTGCCGGACGACATGTTTCAGACGTTTGTCGACATGGGCGACATCACGCCAAAGCAACTGATCTGCCCGTCGTCCGGCAAGACACTGGCGGACGTGCAGGCCGACCCGTACGCCTGCTATGTTCTGGTGCCGGGGATGGCGCAGGCCCTGGCGGCCGGCGTCCGTGACAGGCGGCTGGTGGTCGCGTACGAACGGGACAACCACGGCGGCGAGGGGGGCAACGTGCTGTATGCCGACGGGCACGCCGAGTTCGTCCGGCCCTACTCCAAGGTTGCGCAGGAAGTGCAGGACACGCAGCAGTGCCTGCCCGAGGCCCTGGCCCGCGTCCGCACGCGGTGAAGGCGTGAATCCCCGGGTTCCGATGGCCGCGAGACGCCCGACACGCAGTGGCGGCGGCGTGCGAAGACGCTACTCGGGCGGGGGTTCGGCCGACTCGATGGTCTTCTCAAAGATGATCAGATTGCCGGAGGTGTGAGAGTCCCAGCGAATGCCGACGATGTCATAGCCGTGCCGGATGGCCAGCGACAGCATGGCCCGTGATTGGTTGTAGCATTCCAGGCGCGACATCTCGTACCCGCGCGCCCGAGCCCAGGCGTGCTCGGCCGCGATAAGCTGCGACGCGACGCCCATCCGCCGGGCGTCCGGGAGCACTCCCGTCAGCCAGTTGTAGAACGTGGTGGGACGCAGTTCGTAGCTGCACTGGAAGCCGACCGGGCGGCGTTCCAGCTCGGCCACCATCACGAGGTTCGCCCGGTTGGCCAGACGGCGCTCGAAGTAGCCCGCGTCCTGTGGCGGCCGGAAGACCGCGTTGTACAGATCGCAGACCAGCCCGTATTCGGCCGGTCCGACCCGGATGATTTCCACGTTTGCCATGGCCGTGCCGTCCTGCGGGCACCCGCGGCGACCGCGCTGTAGTCCAGTCGCGGGGGACCGGCTGGCGTAGTGTAGGGGGCCGGACATCCCCGCACAACCCGGTGCCCGCGGCATTCCCCGGGCGGGACGGACGCCGCAAACAAACGCTCCGGCCACTGGGACCGGAGCGGGTTGTTGTTGGGTAACGAGGCTTCTTCGGACTAGCGCTTCGAGAACTGGAAGCTGCGTCGAGCGCCGGCCCGGCCATACTTCTTGCGCTCCACCTTCCGGGCGTCCCGGGTCAGGAAGTGGTTGTCGCGAAGCACGGACTCGTTCGTAGGGTCGGTTGCCTTGAGGGCGCGAGCCAGGCCCAGAACGATGGCGCCGGCCTGCCCGGTGGTGCCCCCGCCGATTACGTTCACGTACACGTCGAGGCGGTTGGTGGAGTTCGTCACGGCCAGCGGCTGCCGCACATGGAGGCGGTCCCGCTCGACGCGGAAATACTCATCCACGTCCCGGCCGTTGATCTTGAACTCGCCGTTGCCGAGGCGGATGCGTACCCGGGCCACCGACTTCTTGCGGCGCCCGGTGCCCCAAATGAACCCTCCGGATGCCGCGTCGACTGCCTTCGGCTGGGCCTGCGGCTCCGGCGGATGGGCGGCGGCGGGGGAGGATTCAGCCGCCTGGGCCTGCTCAACCGGTTCGGGCTGCATCTGCTGGGCCTGGGAGTTGTTGTCCTGATCCGTCACGTTTTGGTCCTCCGCGCTCATAGCCCGAACGCCCAGGGTTTCACTTGCTGTGCAGCATGGGGATGCGAATCCCCTCGGTACACTTTCAGCTTCTTGAGCATGTGTCGTCCCAGCTTGTTCTTGGGCAGCATTCGACGAACGGCCGCCTGCAGAACCCGCTCGGGATAGGTGGCAAACATCTTTCGGTACGGAACGACCTTGTAGCCGCCGGCATAATACGTGTAGTACGGGTAGGACATCGTGTCCGCCTTCTTGCCGGTCACGCGGATTTTGTCCGCGTTTGTGACGACCACGAAATCTCCCGTGTCCACGTGGGGGGTGTAGGTGGGCCTGTGCTTGCCCATGAGCACCGTTGCGATGCGGGCGGCCAGGCGACCGAGCACCTGGTCCGTACCGTCCACGTGGTACCACTGGGGCTCCACGGCGTTCTTTTTGGCGACGTAGCTTCGTATGGTTCCTACTGGCATTGACTTACAATCCAACCTCAGGTCCAGTTCAACAAAAGAACCCCAAAATGTACCGGATTTGCCGGATACGTCAAGGGGCGTGCCTGGCGGGCCGTTGGGGCCGGGCTGGATCCCGGTGCGCGCCGGGATGGCCCCCCAGACCTGACCGGCTGGAAAGCCGGTCCCACAAAAGAGTTAATCCCACAAAAGAGTTGGTCCCACAAAGCATGGCGTAGGGTCCGCCGTGCGGACCAGTCCTGCATCCCAAAGTCTACAGCCCACAGAGACCGGCTGGAAAGCCGGTCCCACAGCGGGGCGGCTGTCCCTTGGGGCGGGAGGTGGGTTCCGGGGCGGGCTTGGAGCCGGCGGGGCAGGGCCGGCGAGGTCCTTTGCCTCGGCGGGCGCGCGTCGCTACGATGGTTATCAAAATACAGGTCTACTGAACTCGGAGGGTACGCGCAATGGCCGCCAGTACAGGGATCGTCATCCAGACCATCAAGGACGTGACTGTTGCCACCTTTGAGAGTCGCTCGGTGATCGACGCGCAGGACATCTCGCGTCTGGGCGAGGCGCTCTTCGACCTGGTGGAGAAGCGGGACCGCCGCCGCCTGATTCTGGACATGGGCAAGGTGGTGCATCTCTCCTCCGCGGCCCTGTCCGTGCTGACCAAGCTCCGCAAGCTGATCGGCCAAGTCGATGGCAGCCTCATCATCTGCGGGCTGAGTCCGGAGATCATGAAGGTCTTCAAGGTGACGGGGCTGCACAAGCTCTTCGAGTTTGTCGAGGACGAGAAGGCGGCCCTGGACAAGCTGGGCGTCGCGATGGCCTGACCGGCCCGGCTGTCGGCCCGTTCGGGCAGGCGGCTGCCGGGGCGCGGGCCTTGCTCAGATGTTGTAGTCGGCCAGTGGTTGCGCGGTTCCGTCGCCGGCCCTGGCCTTGAGCGAGCGGTCCCGAATGCGCAGCTCCGGCGGCGTGAAGGTCACGGTGGCGCCGGCGGGGACACTGCTGGTGATGAAAACGCCGCCACCGATGACCGCACCCTTTCCGATCACCGTGGTCCCCCCCAGGATGATCGCGTTGGCGTAGATGGTTACGCTATCTTCGACGGTAGGATGCCGCTTGCTGCCTCGGATCAGCCGGCCGCGTTCGTCCTTCGCAAAGGACAAAGCGCCCAGGGTGACGCCCTGGTACACCTTCACGTTGTCGCCGATGTCCGTCGTCTCACCGATCACCACGCCGGTCGCGTGGTCAATGAAGAAATTCCTGCCGATCCGGGCCCCCGGATGGATGTCCACGCCGGTCCGGGCGTGCGCCCACTCCGACATGATGCGGGGCATGAGCGGCACGTCCAGCTTGTACAGCTCCTGGGCCATGCGATGGACGGTGACGGCCAGCACGCCGGGGTACGCCAGGATGACCTCGTCGGTGTTGAGTGCCGCGGGGTCGCCGTCATACGCGGCCTGGGCGTCGCCGCTGAGCTGCGTTCGGATCGCGGGCAGGCACGACAGGAAGTGCATGGTCAGCTCGCGAGCCTTCTGCCGGCACACGCCGTCTCCGCTGCCCGGCTCGCGTTCTTCCGCCTGGTAGCACAGGGACCGCAGGATCTGCTGGTAGACCAGGTGCCCGATCCGCGGCAGCAGCTCGCCGATGTGATACGAGACGTTGTGGGCCGTGAGGTCCTGCCGGCCGTGCAACCCGGGATACATCAACTCCACCAGCCGTTCGAGCAGCTCGACAATCTTGCCGCGATCGGGCAGGAACACCTGGTCGATATGATGAATCCGCGGCTCGCGGTGATAGCTGGCCACCAGGCTGTCGACCAGGGCCGGCAGCTTCGGGCCGATGGTGAACTCGTAACTCATGCTTGGCTCCTGCGCGGGGCTGGGCCGCCCGCTCCGCGATTTCTGCCTTCACGGTGAGAGGTTGTCGAGCGCGTCCAGCACCTCCCGGTGCTCGGGAAAGCGGCCGGTGTCGTCCTTGCTGTAAATGAGCTTGCCGTCGACCCGCACGTCGAAGATGCCTCCGCTTCCTTCAATAAGCTGCGGCTTGATGCCACAGTGCTTCTGAATCGCATCCGCCAGACCGGCGGCCTTGGGGTGGTAGTTTCACTGCACGCAGTATTTGATCGAAACGTTCATCTCGGTGCTCCCTTCGTCCGCAGTACAACAGCCCGGCCACAACCGTGAAGTCGAAATCCGCGTGACCGGCTGGAAAGCCGGTCCCACAGAGACAAGCCGGTCCCACAAAAGAGCGGGTCCCACAAGACAGGAGTAGGGTCCGCCGTGCGGACCCATCCTGCAGCCCAAAGCTCGCCACAGCGAGTCGCCGGGGCGACCTACAGCCCACAGCCTCCCAAGACCGGCTGGAAAGCCGGTCCCACGTCAAACCTTGACCGGCTGGAAAGCCGGTCCCACGAAAGAGCCGGTCCCACGAAAGAGCCGGTTCCACAAGGGGCGCCGATCCCGCGAAAGGGCCGATCCTGCCGCGGATGCCTACTTGCTCTCCAGCCAGTTGGCACCCCAGTTTAGGTCCACGGTGAGGGGTACATCAAGCGGCAGAGCGCCGGTCATCCGGGTGCGGATCATCTCCGCCTCCGTTTCGACCGCGTCCCGTGGTGTCTCGAAAACCAGTTCGTCATGGACCTGGAGCAGCATGCGCGACGGATGACCGCCGCTGTGCAACTCCCGGTGGATGTCTACCATGGCCCGCTTGATCAGGTCGGCCGCCGAGCCCTGGATGACCGTGTTAACGGCGATGCGCTCGCCCAGGGCCCGCTGCTGCGGGTTCCGGGAACCCAGTTCCGGCACCGGGCGCCGCCGGCCCAGCAGCGTCTGCACGTAGCCCTGCCGCTGCGCCTCGGCGATCGTCCCGTCGATGAACAGCCGGATGCCCGGGTACCGCATGAAGTACATGTCGATGAAGGCCTTGGCCTGGGCCTGCGGAATGCCCAACGCCTTGGAGAGGCCGAACGGCGTCTGGCCGTAGATGATTCCGAAGTTCACCGCCTTGGCCGCCCCGCGTTGCTCCCGGGTGACCTGGTCCACCGTCACGCCCTGTATCTGGGCTGCGACAAACGTGTGGATGTCCTGGCCGGTGCGGAACGCCTCCAGCAGCGCCTGGTCCTGGCAGAAGTGGGCGAGGACGCGCAGCTCGATCTGCGAGTAGTCGGCCGTCAACAACACGTGATCCGGCCGGCCGGCCACGAACGCCCCGCGAATCCGCCGGCCGATCTCGGTGCGGACCGGGATGTTCTGCAGATTCGGGTCGCTCGAGGACAGCCGCCCTGTGATGGCGCCCGTCTGGTGGAAGCTGGCGTGGAGCCGGCCGGTTCTCGGCACGATCATGCCCGGCAGAGGGTCGACGTAGGTGCCTTTCAGCTTGGCCAGCTCGCGGTACTCCAGCACAAGGGCCGGGATCGGGTTGTCGTACTGTTCGCGCAGCGCTTCCAGCGTGGCCGCGTCCGTGCTCCGCCCCGTCTTGGTGCGGCGGACGGGCTTGAGGCCCTGCTCGTCAAACAGCACCTCGGCCAGTTGCTTTGTCGAATCGATGTTGAACGGATGTCCGGCCGCGTCCTCGATCTGCCGGGCGAGCTCCGTCATGCGGCCGGCCAGCGTTCCGCTCATCTCGGTCAGAATCGCGGTGTCCAGGGCGATGCCGTTGCACTCCATGTCCGTAAGCACTTCGACAAGCGGCATCTCGGTGTCGCGGAAAAGGGATCGCACCGTGCTCGACTCAATCTGCGACTCCAGGATTTCCTTGATTCGCCAGGTGAAGTCCGCGTCTTCACATGCGTATTCGCACACCCGCCGGGTGTCCACCTGGTCCATCGTGATCTCGTTCCGGCCCGAGCCCAGCAGTTCCCGGGTGGGGATTTTGCGGTGGCCGCACAGGTCCAGGGCCAGCGCGTCCAGCCCGTGCGACGAGCGGTCGGGGTTCAGCAGAGCGGACGCGATCATCGTGTCAAAATCAACGCCGCCAACCTCGAGGCCCGCCTGCCGCAGGACGACGAGGTCGTATTTCATGTTCTGCCCGCACTTGCGGATGCCCGGGTTTCGCAGCGGCGGGCCGAGGACCTCCACCACGCGAGCGAGCGGAATGGTGTCCCCCGAGGCCGCCCGCACGGGGACGTACCAGGCCTCGCCGGCCCGCCACGCGAACGAGAGCCCCACCAGAGCCGATCCGACCGGGTTCAGCCCGGTGGTTTCGGTGTCAAACGCGAAGGACGGTTGTTGTTCCAGTTCCGTTGCGAGGGCTTGCAGTGATTCCTCGTTGTCCACGAGGTGGTACTGAAGGCCTGCTGTCGTTGACGTCGCGGTGGGGACGGCAGGAAGGAGGCCCTCCTCGGCGGCGCCCAGTCCGTGGAGTTGATCCATGAGCCGGTTGAAGCCGAGTTCCTCAAAGATCGGGCGGACGGCCTGGACGGGTACGCCGGTGAAGCGGCAGTCGCGCAAGGCAAAGTCGAGCGGCACGTCGCGCCGCAGAGTCACGAGTTGCCGGGTGATGGGCATCTGGTCCGCGAACGCCAGGACGTTTTCGCACTGCTTGGGTGTCAGCTCCGTGGCATGGTCCAGGACGGCCCGGGCCGATCCGTATTTCGCAACCAGCTTCGCGGCGGTTTTGGGGCCGATGCCCACCACGCCGGGCACGTTGTCCGTGGGATCGCCGCTGAGCGTCTGGATGTCCACGGCCTGCTCTGGCGCGTAGCCCTTGGTCTCCATCAGTTTGCCGCGATCGAGCACTTGGTCCTTCATGGGGTCGAAGAGAAAGACGCGGTCCGAGATGAGCTGGTCCAGGTCCTTGTCGCGGCTGACCAGGTACAGCTCCACATCCTCGTTCGCGAGCCGGTGGGCGATGGTGGCCAGCAGGTCGTCCGCCTCGAAACCCTCCTTGCGATAAACAGGAATGTCCATCGCCTGCACGATCTGGATGATGCGGTCCGCCTGCAGCGGCAGGTCTTCCGGCGGCGGCTCCCGATTCGCCTTGTACTCCGGGTAGAGTTCACAACGGAACACGGTGCGGTCGCTGACATCCAGCACCATGGCCAGGTAATCCGGCCGCCGCGTGCGGATCAGGTTGAACAACGATTGGCAGAACGTGTGGGTCGCCCTTGTCGGCTCGCCGGACGGGCTGTTGAGCTGTCGAAAGGGCGCGTGGTACGACCGGTGAATCTGGTAATGCCCGTCGATGATGTAGAAGGATTTCGGCATCGATCGCGATCCCCTGAGAGGTACCCGAACCGGCGCGGACTGTAGGACCGCGTTCCGGGCCAGTCAAGCAGGGGCGAGTCGGCTGTTCATCGTGGGAAAGAGGGGGGATGCAGAGAACGTCGTGGTGCGTCCAACGTGGCAACTTGGCGCGGTCGTCGGGGCGGACGGTCAGGCAAATGCCGTAGTTTCCGCCGAGATCAAGTGCAGTCGTAATTTCTTATTAAAGCGAAGGTTATCTGTAGCCCGTTTGGCGTTTTCCGCTTTCGCGACCCGTACAGTCGTGGTACAATTCGCTGGTGCCGCTGCGCGTTCGCCCCTTCAGCGGCATGGGTGCGGGAGAGCCTGTCGTGTTGTCAGGCCATACATCACTGCGAGCCTCCTACGCGGACTCGGCGTGGAGTCTCCGTTCCACCCGGATGGCCCGAGAGGAATGCCCGCATTGCGCGTCCGACGCGCAAACGGCCGATCGCGTGGACGGCATCGCGCGGCGTTGCCGAACGTGTGGGTTCATCTTCCCCCTGCCATCGAAAGCCCTCGCGGATATCGATCTGCCCGGCGTGCCCTCCGCCGGCGACACGGTGGTGGACGCGGCGAGCGTGCTGCGTCTGGACCGCTACGAGATCATCCGACCACTCGGCGCCGGCGCCCAAGGCCGGTTGGTTCTTGCCCGGGACCGGCACCTGGACCACCTCTGCGTGGTGAAGGTGCTCAAGCCGGTGGACGAGTCCATGCTGGAGGTGGCCGTCACTCGCCTGAAGAACGAAGCCCGCGCTGGCGTATACGTGAATCACCCGAACGTGGCCCGCGTGTTCGACTGTGACCGTGCCGAGGGGCAATGGTACTTCGTCATGGAGTACGTGGAGGGACAGAACCTGCGCGACATCGTGCAGGCGGCGGGCCGTCTCTCGTGGGCGCAGGCGGTGGACATCGGCATCCAGGTCGCCTCCGGGCTGGCGGCCATCCACGACGCCGGACTGATCCACCGCGACATCAAGCCCAGCAACCTGATGCTTCGTCCGGACGGCATGGTGAAAATCATGGACCTGGGGCTGGTCAAGGTGCCGGGGGCGGAGTCGGACCCGGGCGTGACCCGCGTGGGCCAGGTGTTGGGCACGCCCAACTTCATGGCCCCGGAGCAATTCGACGGCGCGTCCGACCTGACGCCGCAGGCCGACGTCTATGCCCTGGGCGGGGCCCTCTTCTTTCTTCTGGTCGGCCGGCCGCCGTTCGAGGGTACGGGCGTACTGGACGTTGCCCAGAAGCACCGGCGGGCCCCCGTGACGTGGCCGGAGGAAGTGGCCCGAGCCGTCCCGCCGTGGCTGCGCTACGTGGTGGAGACGTGCCTGGCCAAACGCCCGGACCATCGATACGCGTCGTCGGCCGTTTTGGTCGAGGCCCTGCGGGCCGGCGAGGACCAGTCGAGGCTGTCGCGGCCCGGCGGCGAGCGACCCGCCGGCGTGACTGTTCAGACGTTTCGCAACCTGACCGCCCGCCCAGATGACGACTGGATCGGCGAGGCCATCGCGGAGTGCCTGGCCAACCGTCTGGCCCAGCTCGAGGGGCTTCATCTGGCCGATCGAAACACGTTTTCCCGGATGCTGGCGGCCGAGGGTTCGGCCGTCGCGGAGAACCGGGCCATCCTGAACGTGGCCCGCAAGGTGGGAGCGGGTTCCGTCGTGCTGGGTACGGTGCAGCGCGTCGGGGCGAACCTGCGCATCACGGCCAATCTGCTTTCCGGAGAATCGGAGAGTTCCCAGCACGTGGGGACCGTTTCGGGGCCGCTGGAGGACCTGTTTGCCCTGGAGGACCAGCTCGGCGACAAGCTGATCGAGTTGATCGGCCGGACGCTGTCGCCGCGCCGCCGCCGCGCGTCCATCGGCGGGACGGAAAGCCTGGAGGCCATGGAAAAGCTCATCCGGGGTCGCCGCGCGTTTGCGGATGCAAAGTACCAGGCGGCGATTGATCTGGCGCACGAGGCGCTGACCATTGACCCGGCCTACCTGGAGCCAATCAGCGTGATCGGCGCCTGCTACGCCCGGCTCGGCGAGTATGACCGGGCCGTCGAGCACCACCAGCGGCAGGAGCGCCTGGCGCGCGAGCTGGATGACCAGCCTCGCCTGGCCGAGGCGCTCAGCAACATCGGCGTGATGTATTACTACAAGGGCGAGTACTCGCTGGCGTACGAGTTTCTCGACCGGGCCCGGCAGATTCTGCGAGACCTGAGCCTGCACGGCGAGGCGGCCAAGATCCTGGGCAACCTGGGCTTTGCCCTGATGCGCCTGGACCGCCTCGAGGAGGCGGAGGCGGTTTTCGCCGAGTCCATCGCCATCAGCAAGCAGTTCGCGGACCTCGTGTCCTTGCAGTGGCCGTACAACGGGATGGGCACCGTGTTGCTCAAACTCGAGCGTTATGCGGAAGCCTCCGAGTACTACCGCCGGGCGTTGGCCCTGGCGGAGGAGATCGGCGACCGCGTGAACGTGGGCATCTCGCAGATGAACCTCGGACGTTGCGCCTGCCTGGTGGGTGATTTCATCCAGGCGGCGGAGCGTTTCGACGCGGCGTTGGCCACGCTCCAGGGCACGAGCTTCTGGAACGGCCTGACCCTGGTCTACGAATACATGGCCGAGATGCACCTGCTGACCGATCGCCCGGAGGCGGCGCTGGCCGCCATCGACCAGCGCATCGACCTGGCCCGCCGCCACGACAACCACCGCATGGAGGCCGAGGGGTGGGAACAGAAGGCGCGCGCCTTCGAGTTGCTCGGGCAGACGGACCGGGCGCTGACGGCCCTGAAGCGGTCCGTCGAGATTTCGCAGCGCCCCTCGCCGCACGAAAGCCTCCACGTCTACCTTGCCGAAGTGTGCAGGCGTCCGGCGTTCCGCTGATTCAGACGTTGGCGCGCGAACGTCTCGCGCGGCCGAACTTGTCCCCGCCGACGCCCCCGGCTACCTTGCCGTACGCGGGAGACACGACCTGCCTGCCCGCCGGGGACGGCTGCATGTACTGCATGCAGTGCAATTACCTGCTTTTCAACCTGACGCGGCCGGTGTGCCCGGAATGCGGGCGAGCCTTTCGCGTTGGCGATTACCGCTTTGAGCCGGGCTGCGTGGAGTATCTCTGCCCGGGCTGCCTGACGCCGCTGGACGGCGGTCCGCCAACCCCGGACCGTGCCGGCCGGCCGTGCGCGCAGTGCGGAACACCGCTGAATGCGGACACGCTCACCGTGCGTCCCCGTCGGCCGGACGTTGTGGGTATTCTGCGCGACCAGTACGAAGACCCGGGCTTGCCGCCGGGCAGTCTGCCGACCGTGTGGCCGGTCTGGAAGCGGGTCATGGTCCTGGACGGCGACATCTTCCGTGACCGGGCGATACGAAGCTCGGGCGACGCGTACTGGTTCGCCGCATCGTGTTTGTTCGTGGCCCTGGCGACTTCGGGCATAGTGTCGTCCGGACTGTTCTTTCTGATTGCGCTGGTCGCCGACGAAGTGGGTTTCATGGCGGGCGGTGTCGCCGCAGTACCCTTTGCCGTGTTCCTGGGTCTCATGGCCGCAATCGCCGGGCCGCTGGTGCTCGGGGGTGGCTTGGCCCTCGGGACGCATGTGGCTCTGACGCTTCTGGAACCGAACTGCCGGCCATTCCATCACACGTTCCGCACCGCCTGCTACGCGATGGCCCCCGTCATCATCGCCGGGATTCCCATCTGCGGAGCGTTTGTGGCCGGTCCGTACGCCATGACGGCCTACGTCATCGGCATCCGCGCGGTGCATGAGACATCCGCCCTGGTGGCCGTCGTTTCCGCGTTGTGGCTGCCGGTGCTTCTGATGGCACTGCTCGTGCTGCTGTAGCGCATCGTGGTCCGCGGGGCGGACCCTACGGGGAGCACTCCGCCAGGAACCGTTCCAGCGTGGGGTAGTACAGCGCGTGAATGCCGATGTCGTTGTGGCCTGCGCCGTCGAGCAGGACCAGGCGCTTCTGTGCTGAGCCGGCCGCTTCGTAGTTCATGACCGCCTCGTCCGGATGGATGAGCTCGTCCTCGCGGCCGTGCAGAGCCAGCAGCGGGACCCGCACGCGTTTCATCTTCTGCCAGTTCGAGAAGACGGCCAGCTCATCCTGCGTCAGCGTGGGCACGGCAAAGCCACGGCGCTGCGCCAGCCGATAGGGGTCGGCGTATCCGCTTTCCAGAATCAGGCCGGCCAGGCCCGGCCCGGCGGCCGCCAGCTCGATGGCCGGTGCGCTGCCGAGGGATCGACCCATCACGACCACGGGTGTCTGCGCGTTATCCCAGACGTGTGTGCGGAGATGCTTCAGAATGGCGTGGCTGTCCTCGAGGGCCGCCCGCAGGGTGGGCTGGCCGTCGCTGAGCGCGTATCCGCGGTAGCCGGACACGGTCAGGGCCGCGCCCCCATCCGCCAGCCGCGCCGCCATACGGACGTAGCTGTCCACGTCTTCGCCGTTGCCGTGGAACAGGAGGACTCGCACGCGAGGCGTCGGGCATGCATAAATGCGACCATGCACCCGCACGCCGTCCGCGACCGGCGCCAGCACGTCTTCCGCACCGGGCGGCGTCACCCCGTCGTACAGGGGTGGCAGGAACAGCCGCCGGTTGAACTCAAAATCGTCAAGAACAGACTTCACCGTCCCCCCGCCGATCTGACGGAAGGCTGCAGGCCGTTGGTCTTCGATCCCAGGTCGGCGGCCCCGCTCCTCTTTCGACAGCCTACAGCCCCCACTCCACGGCCTACAGCCCACAGCCTTCACTCCTTGTACCGTCCG